>ENA-OPVU01000001-OPVU01000001.1-human-gut-metagenome-genome-assembly--contig:-NODE-1-length-176061-cov-10.263764_pt1 | contig 176061 bp, 186 predicted proteins | sample MGYA00241497_ERZ501986 | MGnify/ENA primary metagenome ERZ501986 (study PRJEB25962, sample SAMEA2042995) | human gut metagenome | biome: human gut; feature: human-associated habitat; material: faeces...
GGGGGAGAGTACCACCCTTACCGTGGGAGCGGAGAACCCCGTCACCGGGGATGTGTACGTCCGGAGGGAGGGCGGCGACGCTGTCTATACCGTGGACGCGGCCAGGTTCCGCTGCATGGAGCAGACGAAGGCGGAGCTCTTTGGGGCGTTCAGCCCGGCGGGCATCACTGTCTCGGACATCGAGGCCGTGCGCTATACCCTCCAAAGCGGCGAGACGATCAAGCTGCAATCCGTATCCCAGCCCACGGAGGCCGACAGCACCACCTACCAGCCCGTCTGGCAGCTCACAGATGAACCGAATGCTGCGTTGGACACCGACAAGACGGACGCTCTGCTGGCCGCACTGGCCAGCTATGTCACCGGGCAGAACACTGCCGCCGACCTTTCCTCCTGTGGCTTCGACGCCCCGCTGGTGACAGCAGAGGTGACGACAGCTGACGGCACTGTCACCCTGACGTATGCCATCGGCACCGACGGCTATTATATGATGGTGTCGGGCGACAGCTCTGTCTACACCGTGGACGGCCAGACCGTGCAGGCCCTCTGCCTGACGGCCCGGCAGCTGAAAGCCGACACCTGAGAATTTATCCCAAAAGCACCCGCAGTTCTGCACTGTAGGTGCTTTTATGCTGTATAAGGAAACGCTATATGCAAAATTGATGTAAAACCTGGGTGGGAAAAGCCCCCTCGAAGTCAAAGTTTCGGCAAACATCAGCAGAGTGATTGACATTTTGACAAAGATTGTTTAAGATAGACAAGACAGGGCAGAATAACTGCGCAATGTTACGGTCGTCATGGATGTTGTGCGGGGAAAAGTCACCCTAGTGCGAAAGAGGGATGGGGCGAAAGACCCCTTCTTTTTTCGTATCTGAGTTACAAGGAGGATATAGGAAAGAAATGAACAACTCAGTGATCGTTTCGCTGCGAGACATCGTAGTGGAATTTGATGGTCAGCGCATTCTGGATGGGCTGAACCTCGACATCCATGACAAAGAGTTTGTGACGCTGCTGGGATCCTCCGGCTGCGGCAAAACCACCACCCTGCGTCTGATCGCAGGTTTTCTGGAACCCAATTCCGGCAAAGTGCTGCTGAAAGGTGAGGACATTACCGGCGTGCCGCCCTATAAGCGCCCGGTGAACACCGTTTTTCAGAAATACGCACTGTTCCCGCACCTGAACGTGTTCGAGAACGTGGCCTTCGGTCTGCGGCTCAAAAAGATGGACGAAGAGACCATCCGCCGCAAGGTGCGCAACATGCTGGAAGTTGTTGGCCTGAAAGGCTTCGAGCGCCGCAGCATCAGCCAGATGTCCGGCGGCCAGCAGCAGCGCGTGGCCATCGCCCGCAGTCTGGTGAACGAGCCGGAGATCCTTCTGCTGGATGAACCCCTTGGCGCACTGGACCTCAAGCTGCGCAAGGAGATGCAGCTGGAGCTGAAGCGCCTGCAGCGCGAAATGAACATTACCTTTATTTATGTTACCCACGATCAGGAGGAAGCCCTTACCATGTCCGATACCGTCGTGGTCATGAACGGCGGCAAGGTGCAGCAGATCGGCACGCCGGAGGATATTTACAATGAGCCGAAGAATGCCTTTGTTGCAGACTTCATTGGCGATTCCAACATCGTGGACGGCGTGATGCACCGGGATTTTCTGGTGTCCTTCTCCGGCGTGGACTTCCCCTGTGTGGACCGCGGCTTTGCCCGCGAGCAGAGCGTGCAGGTAGTGGTGCGCCCCGAGGATATCGAGGTGGTCTCTCCTGTGGAAGGCCAGCTTGTCGGCGTTGTGAACGATGTCATCTTCAAGGGTGTCCACTTTGAGATGCATGTGGAGTGCGAGGGCCGCGAATGGCTGATCCATTCCACCCGCGCCTGCACCCCCGGTGAGACCATTGGTATGCGCATCGGCCCCAACGAGATCCACATTATGGCGCGTTCAGAGGGGTGAGCCGCAATGATGAAGATTTACGATAAAAAGCTGGCCTATCCGTACTTTGTATGGATGACGCTGTTCACAGTGGTGCCTTTGATCATCGTGGTGTACTATGCATTTACGGATGCAAACGGAGCTTTCACGCTGGATAACCTCACCTCCATCAGCGGCTACGGCTCGGTGTTTGCCCGCAGCCTGCTGCTGGCCCTCATTGCCACGGTCATTTGTCTGGTCATTGCGTTCCCGGTGGGCTATTTTCTTTCCCGCCTGCGGGTGAACAAGCAGCACATCATGCTCATGCTGGTCATGCTGCCCATGTGGATGAACTTCCTGCTGCGCACCTATGCATGGATGGGCCTGCTCAGCATCAACGGCCCGGTGAACGCTGTTCTGGGCGTGTTCGGCCTTGGCCCCTTCAATATGCTCAACACCTCCGGTGCGGTGGTGCTGGGCATGGTGTATAACTATGTGCCCTATATGATCCTGCCGCTGTACACCAGCATGACCAAGATCGACCAGAGCCTAGTGGAAGCTGCGCAGGATCTGGGCGCTTCCACCACCAAGACCCTTCTCCGGGTGCTCATTCCCATGAGCGTGCCCGGCATCAGCACCGGCATCACCATGGTGTTCGTCCCGGCGGTGTCCACCTTTGTTATCAGCCGTATGCTGGGCGGCGGCTCCAACCTGCTCATTGGCGATCTGATCGAGATGCAGTTCCTTGGCAACAGCTACAATCTGAACGTGGGTTCTGCCATGAGCCTTGTGCTGATGATCATTGTGCTGCTGTGCATGAGCTTCACCTCCAGCTTTGATGAAGATGAAATGGAGGGCGTGTCCTGATGAAAACGAAACATCTGCGCCTGATGCAGCGCGTCTATATCGTGCTGTTTTTCTGCTTCATGTACCTGCCCATTGCATACATGATCGTATTCAGCTTCAACCAGTCCAAGGGCTATTCGCTCTTCACCGGCTTTACCCTCAAGTGGTACTCCAGCCTGCTGCACAACTCCTCCATCCTGCATGCGCTGCTGGTCTCGCTGGAAGTGGCTCTGATCTCTGCGGTCATTGCCACTGTGTTGGGTACAGCGGCAAGTCTGGGCATTGCGTCCATGGGCCGCGGGAGCCGCCTTGTCGTCACCAACATCACCTATATCCCGGTGGTCAACCCGGAGATCATCACCGGCATTTCGCTCATGCTGCTGTTCGTGGCCTACCAGCGCTTTGCCGGGGGTGTCTCCTGGCTGCCGGATACCATCATGGGCTTCCCGACGCTGCTCATTGCGCATATCGCGTTCAATGTGCCGTATGTCATCTTCAACGTCACGCCCAAGCTCAAGCAATTGGATATCAAGCTGTATGAGGCAGCGCTCGACCTTGGCTGCGACCCCAAGCAGGCCTTCTTCAAGGTCATCCTGCCGGAGATCAGCCCGGCCATCCTGTCGGCATTCCTCATCTGCCTGACCTATTCCATCGACGACTTCATGATCTCCTATTTCAACTGCGGCACGGTGGAAACGCTGCCCATCGCCATCTACTCCATGACCCGTAAAAAGGTCAGCCCGGAGATCTATGCGCTGTCCACCATCATGTTCGTGGTCATTCTGTGCATCATTCTGATTTCCAATGCAATGGAGAGCCGCAGCTACCGCCGCGACCAGAAGGCGCTGAGAGGGGAGGGCGTGTGATGAAACGTTTTGCTGTGTTGCTGCTGGCGCTGGCAATGACGGTCTGCTGTGCAATGCCCGCCTTTGCCGCCGGCACCATCGAAGTCACCGAGGATGTCTCGGTGTCGGACGATTACGACTGGACCCGCTTCAAGGGCCAGAACATGGCCATCAATGTCTATAACTGGGGCGAGTACATCTCCAACGGCTCGGACGACAGCGTGGACGTGGTGGCGGCTTTTGAAAAGCTCACCGGCATCAAGGTGAACTACACCACCTTCGACTCCAACGAGTCCATGTACGCAAAGCTCAAGTCCGGCGCAGCCAACTACGATGTGGTCATTCCGTCGGATTACATGGTGGCAAAAATGATCGCCGAGGGGATGCTCAAGCCTCTGAACTACGACAATATCCCGAACTTCAAAAAGATCAATCAGGAATACGTGAATCCGGATTACGATCCGCAGAATGCCTACACCGTGCCCTACATGCTCTGCACCACCGGCATCATTTATAACACCACCATGGTGGACAAAGCGCCCACCAGCTGGGCCGACCTGTGGGACGAGCAGTACGCAGGCAATATCCTGATGTTCAACAACAGCCGCGATGCCTACGCCATTGCTGCTTTTAAGAGCGGCCACGATATCAACCCGCAGTCCACCGAAGAGGTGGATGAGGTGGTGGAAGAGCTGAAGGCTCAGAAACCGCTGGTGCAGGCATACGTCATGGACGAGATCTTTGATAAGATGATCGGCGGCGAGGCAGCCGTCGGTGTGTACTACTCCGGCGATGCCATCACCATGATCGACGATAATCCCGATCTTGCATGGGTGTTCCCGGAGGAAGGCAGCGTGCTTTCCGTGGACTGCATGACCATTCCTGCTGCCAGTGAACATCAGGAAGCTGCGGAAATGTTCATCAACTTCATGTGTGAGACGGACATCGGCAAGGCAAACGCCGAGTACATCGGCTACACCACCCCCATGCAGGATGTGTGGGAGGTGCTGGACGAGGATCTGAAGGAGAGCGAGATCGCTTATCCGTCCGAAGAGAAAGCCGCCAAGGAAAAGGTGTTCACTGCCCTGAGCGACGATGTGAACAGCGAGCTGGACGTGAAGTGGAGCGAAATGAAGAGCTACGACGAGGGTGGCAGCAGTCTGCTGTTCCTTGCGCTGCTGGCAGCCATGGTGGCGCTGGCCTGCTTCAACATCTGGCGCAAGGTCCGCAGGCGCAACCGCAATCAGTATTAAACGCAAAGGAGGCTGCTGCACAGAACAACGTGCAGTGGTCTCTTTTTATAGAAAGGAAAAACCATGGAACAGTTCTTTTACACCGAGACCATGACAGTCATGAACGCAGATGCCGACTTCCGCAGCCTGCTCAAGCCCAGCGCCCTGCTGCGCTATGTGGAGCAGATTTCGACAGACCACGCCCGCGCCTTTGGTATGGATGACCAGTTCTTCAAAGATCGCGGTGTGACCTTTCTGGTGGGCAAGCAGGCCCTGAAATTTGACCGTGTGCCCCAGCGTGCCGAAACGCTGACCCTTACCTCCCGGGCGCAGGTCAGCAAACACGGTTCCGTCAAACGCATCACCACCCTGACCGATGCCGAGGGCAAAGAGGTGGCTATGGTGGACTGCCGCTGGATCGTGGCAAGCCTTGCCGAGGGCCGTATCCTGCGGGAGCCGGGCTGGACGGTGGAGAATTTCTGGAACGATACGGTGGAGGACGAGCTGCCTTTGCAGCTGCACAAGTGCAAGGATGGTCTGACCAGCGCAGGGGAGTGGACGGCGCATTATTCCCAGTGCGATCTGAACGGTCATCTGAACAACGCATTCTATCTGGACCTTGTCTGCGATGCGCTGCCGCTGGAAGTGATGCGCAAAGGCCCCGTGACCTTTGCTTCTATCAACTACCACCGCGAGATCCCGATGGGAGAAACGGCAGAGGTGTTTTATGCTCCTTCGGCGGATGGCTGGTATGTGGTCGGAAAGCACAACGGCCAGACCAGCTTTGAGTGCTATCTGGAGGTGGGAAAGACAAACGTGTAAATCGTTGATTTCTCAAGAGAACCGCTGCGCCGCTTTTAGCTGAAAATAAGCGAGCAATGCAAAAAAGCGTCACCCGTGCAGAAAAAACCGGCGCATTTTGAGAATTGCATCCTCTGAGGAACAGGGAGTACTCTTTTATTAGAAGGATCTTCTGATTGTCCAAAGGAGGATAAAACAAATGAAAAAACATCTCCGAATCCTTGCGGCCGTTCTGGTACTGTGCTTCAGTCTGCTGTGCCCGGCGGCATCTGCCGCCAGTGTACAGACTGCGGCCTGCAAGCCGTCCACTGCAGCCGTTCAGACCATTTCTGCCGGCAAAAAGACGGAGCAGATGGTCTGGGTCCCAACGCACGGCGGCAAAAAATATCACAGCAAGTCTACCTGCAGCAATATGAAAGACCCGGAAAAGGTTACATTATCGAAAGCAAAAGCGGAAGGCTTCACTGCTTGCAAAAAGTGCTATTAAGAAAATAAAGAATGATCTGCAAAGCCCTTGCCGGAAATTTTCTGGCAGGGGTTTTATATGTGTCCACAAAAAGTTCAAAAATTATTACAAAGAAATTACAGAAAAGCTATTGCAAATTGGTTTCAAAAGAGTTACAATATGGTTACAGCAAGGGCACAAGCCCTGCTGAGTGTGAAATCTTTTTCTTCTTGTTTTTTGGGATATCGGGCACAGGTTCTCCTCCTCCGGCTGTTCTCCTTCACAGTCGTGATCCATGTGCCGCACAGGCGGTATCCCGCTTCGTGTGCAAAAAAGCTCGTCCGTTCTGGACGAGCTTTTTTGCATCCATAAATCACGCAAAAACCGGCTTCTCATGCGGGAAAGTATGACCTTACGCCATTTTGGTGGGCAATTTGCCTGTTTTTCTGCAAAGGACATTTACAAAGTTTGGCGCGGCGGGGGTTTGTATTCCGGCTGGCTTTGTGGTACAGTATATACAATCAATTTATAGGTTGCAAACATGAATCCGATTGATGTTGATGCGTTAAGAGAAAAGGAGTTTGAACATGGCTTATTTCTATAAAGAACCTTCCCGCACTTTCGGTGAATATCTGCTGATCCCCGGCTATTCCTCTGCAGAGAATATCCCCACGGCTGTCAGCCTCAAGACCCCGCTGGTCAAGTACCGCAAGGGCGAGGAGGAGTGCCCCCTGCAGATGAATATTCCCATGATCAGCGCTATCATGCAGGCGGTCTCTGGCGATAAGCTGGCCATTGCACTGGCCCGTCAGGGCGGCGTGTCCTTCATCTACGGCTCTCAGAGCATTGAGAACGAGGCTGCCATGGTGCGCCGCGTCAAGAGCTTCAAGGCCGGTTATGTCGTGTCCGATTCCAATCTGGCCCCCACTGCCACCCTGCACGATGTGCTGGAGCTGAAGGCGCGCACCGGCCACTCCACCATTGCCATCACTGCCGATGGCACTCCGAGCGGCAAGCTGCTGGGCATTGTTGCATCTCGTGACTACCGCATCAACCACACCCCGGATGATGCCCCTGTCACCACCTTCATGACCCCGCTTGAAAAGCTGGTCACTGCACCGGAGAACACCTCCCTGCACGACTGCAACAACATCATCTGGGATAACAAGATCAACACCCTGCCTCTGGTGGATGCCGAGGGCAACCTGAAGTATATGGTGTTCCGTAAGGACTACGACTCCCACAAGAAGAACGCCAACGAACTGCTGGATAAGAACAAGAGCTATGTGGTGGGCGCAGGCATCAACACCCGCGATTACGCTGAGCGCGTGCCCGCACTGGTGGATGCCGGTGTGGATGTGCTGTGCATCGACTCTTCCGAGGGTTACTCCGAGTGGCAGAGCCGCACCATCGGCTGGATCCGTGAGCACTACGGCGATACCGTCAAGGTGGGCGCAGGCAACGTTGTGGATGCCGAGGGCTTCCGCTTCCTGGCCGAGGCTGGTGCAGACTTCGTGAAGATCGGCATTGGCGGCGGTTCTATCTGCATCACCCGCGAGACCAAGGGCATTGGCCGTGGTCAGGCTACCGCTGTCATCGAGGTGGCAAAGGCCCGCGATGAGTACTATAAGGAGACCGGCATCTACGTGCCCATCTGCTCCGACGGCGGCATCGTCCACGATTACCACATCACGCTGGCACTGGCCATGGGTGCGGATTTTGTGATGCTGGGCCGCTACTTTGCCCGCTTTGACGAAAGCCCCACGAATAAGGTGCGCATCAACGGCCAGTATATGAAGGAGTACTGGGGCGAAGGCTCCAACCGTGCCCGCAACTGGCAGCGCTACGATCTGGGCGGTTCCAGCAAGCTGAGCTTTGAGGAAGGCGTGGACAGCTACGTGCCCTATGCCGGCCCTCTGGCTGACGGTGTGCAGACCACTCTGTACAAGGTCAAGAGCACCATGTGCAACTGCGGCGCTCTGTCCATCCCGGAGCTGCAGCAGAAAGCAAAGCTGACCGTGGTTTCCTCTACCTCCATCGTTGAGGGCGGCAGCCACGACGTTGTGCTGAAGAATGCTACCCCCAATATCATCAACGGTTAACACGTTTGTTCTGAAAGCCGCCCATGCTGTTTGTGTATGGGCGGCTTTTTCTTACCGGAAATCGACCAGGATTTTTCAAAAATGCTTGCACCGCTCTGCGTTTGGTGATATCATGATAGAAACGCACTGTCAAGACAGGCAGGCGCGCAAACCTTCCCACAGGTCAGAACGGCAGGGGACGGCAAGGAGCCTTTGCCGGGTGTAAAGAAGAGAGGATACTATTCATGGACGAAATCAAGGTTGTGCCTTATATTCCAGATGAGGACTACGACAACCCCGCAATGGTCGTGGATTTTTATGAATTTACAATGGCAAACTGTCTGTTCCTGCACGGATTCAAGGACACCACGCTGGTGTTTGATATGTTCTTCCGCAAGAACCCGGATAATCAGGGTTACTCCATCAGTGCCGGCCAGCGCAAGCTGACCCGCTTCCTGCTGAACTACCACTTCAATGCACAGGATATCTGGTGGCTGCGCACCAAGGGCATGAGTGAGGAATTCTGCGAGTATCTGCGCACCTATCAGTGGAAGGGCGACATGTACGCTCTGCCCGAGGGCACGGTGGCATACCCGCATGTGCAGATGGTGCGCATCGAGTGCGACCTCGTGGGCGCAATTCTGATCGAGACCTATCTGCTGCAGACCATGAATTTCCACAGTCTGATCGCCACCAAGGCTACCCGCGTCACCGGCCTGAACACCCACACGCCCCGCAGCGTGATGGAATTCGGCACCCGCCGTGCGCAGGGCGAAAGCGCTGGCAACGATGGTGCATATGCTGCTGTTCTGGGCGGCTGCGTGGGCACTGCCAACTGTTTGGCCGAGATGAAGTTCGGCGCGGAGGTCAAGGCTGTGGGCACCGTAGCACACAGCTTCATCGAGTTCTTCCCCACGGAGTTTGATGCATTCAAGGCCTTTGCCGATACCTACCCGGATTCGGTCAGTCTGCTGCTGGACACCTATAATATCATGGAGAGCGGTCTGCCCAACCTCATTAAACTGGACGATTACCTCATCGAAAAATACCCCAACGACCCGAACCGCCGCGTCAAGAGCGCCCGTATCGACTCCGGCGACCTGGCCCGCGGCTCCAAGCGCCTGCGCAAGGCACTGGATGCGGCCGGTAAGCCTTACATCAAGCTGGTGGCTTCCAATGGTCTGGACGAAAAGAAGATCGCCAACATGGAGCTGTATGAGCACGCTCATTTTGACTCCTACGGCGTGGGCGAAAACCTGATCACCTCTGCTTCCGACCCCGTGTTCGGCGGGGTGTACAAGCTGGTGGCGGTCAAGCAGCCGGACGGCAGCTACACTCCCAGGATGAAGTGCTCGGATTCCGCCAGCAAGGCCATCATTCCGGGCAAGAAGATGCCGTGGCGTCTCTACGATGAAAATGGTCAGGCCCAGTGCGACCTGATCGCCATGGATGATGAAGTCATCGAGGCGGGCAAGCCCGTCACGATGGTCAATCTGGACTCCGATGCCATCGAGCGCACCGTCACCATTACCCCCACCAAGGTCAAAAAGCTGCTGGTGCCGCATGTGCTGAATGGTCAGCTGGCCATTGAGCTGCCTTCGATTGCAGAGAAGAAGGCCTACATTGCAAAGCAGCTCACCGAGGAGACCTGGGAGAGCGAACTGCGTCTGGAGTGCCCGCATAAGCACTATGTGAACATGACCCCGGCTGTGGCCGAGTGCCGTTCCAAGATGTATGCAGAGCTGCACGGCGGCAAGGTGTAAAATAAGCAAAATAAAAAGCCCCTCAAGCGTAAGCTTGGGGGGTCTTTTTATGCCGCCGACGGGGGTCGAACCCGTACTCTGTCTCCAGAAAGGGATTTTAAGTCCCTCGTGTCTGCCAATTTCACCACAGCGGCATACAACGCTAATAATAATACAATAGAATGGCTTCTTTGTCAAGAAAAAGCACAGAGCCCGTTTCTTCATCCTCCATTCACGATTCATTTGTAAAAAGTGCTTTTTCTTTCCGTGGTTTCATGGTATAATAACCTTCAGATACGGCTTTCCGGGCCGCAGCCGCGTGCTTTGGCAGCGCGGCAGAAGAGGGCAGAGCGGGCAGCGTACCGCTCTGCTGGGGCAGTGCCCGCAAGATAGGGCGGGCGGGAAATACAAAAAGAGAGGCGAATCGAGATGTTGGATATGATCAAGTGCAGCACCGGCGGCGCATACTATGCCCGCGGTGAATGGGTGCCTGCAGACGGCGAAGCAAGCGCCGCACTGGCAGCAAAGGGCTTTGATGCCGCAGCCATCGAGAACGCAAAGACCGGCACCATGGCCTACAGCATTCTGCAGGCCCACAACACCAGCGGCGATGCCGAAAACCTGAAGATCAAGTTCGATGCCATGGCCAGCCATGACATCACCTTTGTGGGCATCATCCAGACGGCCCGTGCGTCCGGTCTGGAGAGATTCCCCATTCCGTATGTGCTCACCAACTGCCACAACAGCCTTTGCGCCGTGGGCGGCACCATCAATGAGGACGACCACCGCTTCGGCCTGTCCGCCGCCAAAAAATACGGCGGCATTTTTGTGCCCCCGCATCTGGCGGTCATCCACCAGTACATGCGCGAAAAGTTTGCGGGCTGCGGCAAGATGATCCTTGGCTCGGACTCCCACACCCGCTACGGTGCTCTGGGCACCATGGCCATCGGTGAGGGCGGCGGCGAGCTGGCAAAGCAGCTGCTGGGCCGCACCTACGATGTGGCCCGTCCGGGTGTTGTTGCAATTTATCTCACCGGCTCTCTGCCTGCAGGCTGCGGCCCGCACGATGTGGCCATTGCGCTTGTGGGCAAGCTGTTCAAGAGCGGCTATGTCAAGAACAAGGTGATGGAGTTTGTCGGCCCCGGCGTTGCGTCCCTGCGTCAGGATACCCGCAACGCCATCGATGCCATGACTACCGAGACCACCTGCCTGTCCTCCATCTGGGAAACCGACGAAACGACGCAGAAATTCCTTGCGGTGCATGGCCGTGCCGCCGACTATAAGAAGCTGGCTCCGGCCGACCTTGCTTATTACGACGGTGTGGTAGAGGTAGACCTTTCTGCCATCCGCCCCATGATCGCACTGCCCATGCATCCCTCCAATGCATTTACCATTGAAGAGCTGAACGCAAACCTTGAGGATATTCTCCATGCCTGCGAGCAGGATGTGCAGAAGCTGATCGGCCGCAAGGATGTCAGCCTTGACCTGTGCAGCAAGATCGAGAACGGTAAACTGCGTGTGGATCAGGGCGTGATCGCAGGCTGCGCAGGCGGTCTGTACGACAGCATTTATGAAGCTGCCTCCATCCTCAAGGGCCACACCGGCGGCTGCGGTGACTACGCCCTGAGCGTGTATCCCGGCAGCCAGCCCATCATGATGGAACTGGTGCGCACCGGAGTCATCCACGACCTGATGGCCAGCGGTGCCACCGTCCGCACTGCGTTCTGCGGCCCCTGCTTCGGCGCAGGCGACGTGCCCGCCAACGGCGCGCTGTCTATCCGCCATACCACCCGCAACTTCCCCAGCCGCGAAGGCTCCAAGCCCGGCAACGGCCAGCTTTCCGGTGTGGCACTGATGGATGCCCGCAGCATTGCGGCCACCACGGCCAACGGCGGCATTCTGACCCCGGCTACCGATATCGACTATGATCCCACCGTGCCGGAGTATCAGTACGATCCTTCCAGCTACGATACCCGCGTGTATCAGGGCTTTGGCAAGGGCGATTACGATGCCCTGCTCAAGCTTGGCCCCAACATCAAGGACTGGCCCGAAATTGCACCGCTGGGCGATAACCTGCTGCTGAAGGTGGCATCTTACATCACCGACCCTGTCACCACCACCGACGAGCTGATCCCCTCCGGTGAGACTTCGTCTTACCGTTCCAATCCTCTGGGTCTGGCCGAGTTCACCCTCAGCCGCAAGGACCCGGAGTATGTGGGCCGTGCCAAGGCCGTGCAGGCCGAAGAAAAGGCCCGTCGTGCAGGCGAGGGCAGCGCCGAGGTGCTGGCCCAGCTGCACAAGGTGCCCGGCTGCGAAAACCTGACTTGGAACGATGTGCAGATCGCATCCACCATCTTTGCCGTCAAGCCCGGCGATGGTTCTGCCCGTGAGCAGGCGGCCAGCTGCCAGCGTGTGCTGGGGGCCGGTGCCAACATCGTTACCGAGTACGCCACCAAGCGCTACCGCTCCAACCTCATCAACTGGGGCATGCTGCCGCTGCAGCTGGTGGGCGCAACGCCGTTCGGTCTGGGCGACTATGTCTTTATCCCGAATGTCCGCGAGGCCCTCAAGGGCGACCTGCAGAACATCAAGGCCTATGTGCTGGGCGACACCGCAAAAGAGTTCAGCCTGTACATGGCCCCGCTGACCGCCGACGAGCGCAAGATCCTGGCCGACGGCTGCCTGATCAATTTCTATAAGCACTGATATGATAGAAGGCTTCCTCTTTGGGGGAAGCCTTTCTCTGGCTTTCTTGGGAGGTTCATTTTCCATGCCCGGCGATCTTCACAACCATTCCACCTGTTCCGATGGCTCTGTGCCCATCCACCGCCTGCCGCTCATGGCGGCGCGGGCGGGGCTGGACACCATGGCCATTTCCGACCACGACACCCTGCTCAGCGTAAACTACTGCTATGAGCACCCTGTGCAGGACGGCGTGCGCCTGCTCCCGGCCACCGAGCTGACCGGCTATGACCATGAGCATAAGCATCGCGTGCACCTGCTGTGCTACTTCCCGGACCCGGAAAGCCGGGAACTGAAGGAGCACTGCGACATCCTGCGCCAGCGCCGCAACGAGTGCGGCCTGCAAAGCGCAAAGGAGATCGAAGCGCTGTACCCGCAGTTCCGCACGGAACAGGCGCTGGAATACGCAAAGGACAGCGGTGTGCTGTTCAAAAGCGGCATTATGGAAGCGCTGCACCAGCTGGGGCTGTGCGATGCTGTGTACGGCAAGCTGTACAGTTATCTCTTTGGCTGGGAGCCGCGCGGTGTGGTGCTGCATCAGGTAAAATATCCCTCGGTGCAGGAAGTGATCGCCACGGCGAAAGCTGCCGGTGCGGTGCTGGTATTTGCACACCCGACCGTTTACAAGAGCATGCCGCTGGTGCGTCAGCTTGCCAAAGAGGGCATCATCGATGGCATTGAGGTGGAGCACCCCCGCAATAGCCCGGAGGACAGGGCCGAGTGTGCTGCTCTGTGTGAGCAGTATGGGCTGATCCATACCGGCGGTACGGACTTCCACGGTGCAAACCACAAGGTGCCGCACCCGGTGGGTACCTGTACCACGGCAGACGATCAGGTGGCCCGCATTCTGGAGCTGGCCCACAAGCGCCGCGGTATTGATGTGTGACCCGGTCACATTGACATTCCGGCGCGCTGCTCTATAATAGAAGCAGACGATCTTCGTCGGGATTTCTGTCAAAAAGAGAGGATTTTGAACTATGAGCAAGGAATTCAGCTTCCCGAACAGCGGCACCTGTTCCAAGCAGACCAACTTTGTGCTGAACGATGACCACACCATTGCGTCCATGGAGGTCATTGGCGGCTGCAACGGCAACCTGAAGGGCATCTGCCGTCTGGTCAAGGGCATGAAGGCCGAAGATGTGATCGACCGCATGGAGGGCACGCTCTGCGGTTTCCGCAATACCAGCTGCCCGGATCAGATCGCCAAGAACCTGAAAAAGGCTCTGGCCGAAATGGACTGAAAAAATCAAACAGCGAAGGGGGAGATGCCTGCGGGTATCTCCTTTTTGTTTTCCCATCCCGACAGAAAGAGATGTTTTTTTTCTGTGCTTCGGGGCTATACTTCTTGTGAAAACGAATTTCATCAGCAAGGAGCGGGCAAATGAGTATTTGGGAAAAACTTGGCTTTGGCGGGTACAAGGGCTTTTCGCACGAGTCGGATCAGCTGCTGCGCAGTGCGGTGGAGCTTGCCGGGAACCTTGGCTGCGAAAAAGCCGATACCGGCCACCTGCTGCTGGCGATCCTGCAGCAGGATCACGGGGCGGCAGCACGGTTTCTGGAGGGCAAGCAGATCCGGGAACCGGAGGTGCGCCGTCAGCTGGCCGAGAGCCGCCGCGCACCGGCTTTGCATCTGGATCGCTACGCTCTTGCGCCGGACCTCAAGCGCACCATGGATTACGCCATCATCGGGGCACAGAACGCGCACCTGAACCGGGCCGAGCCGGAACATCTGCTCTGCGCCATGCTGGAGGATGACGGCTGCACAGCAGGCATCCTGCTGGCATCCATGGGCGTGCAGCTCACAGATGCCGTGCGGGAATGCCGCCAGCTGTCCGGGCAGTTCGTACTGCCGTATCAGACGCGGACCACGGTCAGTGCGCCGCGAGGCAGCCGCGCCAGTGATAAGTACTGCCGGGATCTGACCCGCCGTGCTGCGGAACGGGAACTGGACCCGGTGTTCTGCCGGGAAGCAGAGCTGGACCGCATGGTGGAGATCTTATGCCGCCGTCAGAAGAACAACCCCTGCCTTGTGGGGGAGCCGGGCGTGGGCAAGACCGCCCTTGCCGAAGGGCTGGCCCAGCGCATTGCCACGGATCGTGTACCCCGTGCGCTCAAGGGCCGCCGTCTGCTGGCACTGGATATGGCCAGCCTTGTGGCGGGCACCAAGTACCGGGGCGACTTTGAGGAGCGGTTCAAGAACCTGCTGGAAGAACTGGTGCGGGACGGCAGCTCCATCCTGTTCGTAGACGAGTTCCACACCATCGTGGGTGCCGGTGCAGCGGAGGGTGCCATCGATGCAGCCAGCATCTTAAAACCGGTGCTGGCCCGGGGCGAGATACAAATTATCGGCGCTACCACTACCGAAGAGTTCCGCACCCACATCCAGAAGGATGCCGCACTGGAACGCCGTTTCGGCAAGGTGCAGGTAGAGGAGCCTACGCCTGCGCAGGCGCTGGATATCCTCAACGGGCTTGCGCCGCGCTATGAGTGCTACCACAATGTCTGCCTTCCGCCGGAAGCGCTGCAGGCTGCGGTGGAGCTTTCGGTGCGGTATCTGCCGGGGCGCTTTCTGCCGGATAAGGCCATCGACCTTGTGGACGAAGCCTGTGCGGCGGCACGCATCCGGGCCGAGCAGGCAAAGCAGTCAAAGCCCACGCTGATGCCGGACGATATCGCCCATGTGGTGGCGCAGGCCAGCGGTGTGCCGGTGGAGCGGGTAGGGGAGCAGGAGCGGGAACGACTGGACAAGCTGGAAGAACGTCTCAACGCCGAGATCGTGGGCCAGAGCCGGGCTGTGGCTGCGGTGGCAGGTGCCATCCGGCGCAGCCGCACCGGTCTTGGCGAGCCGGGCCGGCCCATGGGTGCCATGCTGTTTCTTGGCCCTACGGGAGTGGGCAAAACGGCTCTTGCCCGGGCGCTGGCGGTCAGCTGGTTCGGCAGCGAAAAAGCCCTGCTCAAATTTGATATGTCGGAGTATCAGGAGCAGCACACCGCTGCCCGGCTGCTGGGTGCGCCGCCGGGCTATCTGGGCCATGACGAGGGCGGACAGCTGACCGAAGCAGTGCGCCGCCGCCCTTACAGTGTGGTGCTGTTTGACGAGATCGAAAAGGCACACCCGGACATTCAAAACATCCTTTTGCAGATACTGGAAGATGGCCAGCTGACCGATGCCATGGGCCGCAAGGCGGATTTCCGCAACACCATCGTACTGCTCACCTCAAACCTCGGCGCACGTTTTTTGGCGGGTCAGAGCACGCCGCTGGGCTTTGCGGCGGGCAGCGAAGCCGTGTTTGAAAAGCAGTCTGCGCAGGCCATTGAGGAGGCAAAAAAGTGGTTCCGGCCGGAGCTGGCAGGCCGTCTGGACGAGATGATCGTATTCCGTCCGCTGGCCGACGACAGCCTGTGCGCCATTGCCGAAAAAATGCTGTGCCAGCTGGAGCAGCGTGCCGCCCGCAGCGGCTACCAGCTGCATCACACACCGCGGGTAGGGCAGGCACTGGCAGCAAAGGCCCGCTCTGCCTACGGGGCCAGAGAACTGCGCCGCGCAGTGGACAGGGCAGTGGAGCAGGCACTTGCGGATCAGATCGCATCCGGCACGGCCTGCGTGGGCCAGCACTGGACGGCGGACTGCTCGGCGGATGGTGCTATCGTCCTGCGGGAGGACGAAACCGCAACACTGTAAAGCATCTGAAGCTCAAAAGGACCGCCCTGAGTTACAAGACCCGGGGCGGTATTTTTTTGTCTGCAGGGGGGAGCGGAGACGTCCGCTCCTTTTTTGCGCGTACGGGGCAGGGACATTGTGAGATTGGCTCTTGCATCCTTTTGGTTTTCTGTTATCATAGAAGCAACAGAATTGCAGGAGGAAGTCCATGCGCACATTGTTTCTTTTGAACCCAACTGCCGGTAAGGCCGATTGCACCCGTACGCTGCCGCAGCAGATCAATGTTGCCGCCGCGCGTGCAGGGCTTGCGCCGGAAGAATATACCATTCAGGTCACAAATCACGCCGGTCATGCCCGGGAGCTGGCCAATGTCGCTGCGCAGCAGGCCCGGCAGAGCGGGGAAGAACTGCGGGTCTTCACTGCCGGCGGCGACGGCACCTTCAACGAAGCGCTCACCGGGCTCTATGGCTATGCAAATGCAGCCGTGGGCTGTCTGCCCTTTGGCAGCGGCAACGATTTTCTGCGCACCTTTGGGACAAAGGAAGAGTTTCTGGATCTGGATGCCCAGCTGGCCGGTGGGCCGGTGAGCATCGATCTGATGCAGACCAGCCTTGGCCTTTCGGCCACCATCTGCGCTGCCGGTCTGGATGCGCAGGTTGCCTACGGCATCCCGAAGTTCCGGCGCATCCCGCTGTGCGGCGGCGAGATGGCCTATGTGCTTTCCATTGTGGAACAGCTGTGCGGACACATCGGCCGCAGGGTGGAGTACACCATCGATGGTGAAACGCTGGATGTGGACTGCCTGATGTGTGCCATCTGCAATGGCCGCACCTATGGCGGCGGCTTCTATGCAGCGCCGGAAGCACAGCCCGACGATGGCTGGCTGGATGTATATATCATCCGCAAGGTGAGCCGCGTGACCATTGCAAAGCTGCTGGGAATGTACAAGAGCGGCAAGCACTTCCAGAACGGTCAGCTCGTCAGGGCTGCAGAGCCGTATTTCATTTACCGCCGCGCAAAGCAGGTGAGCCTGCGCGCTGCGGATGGCCGCGGGCCGATCGTTGCCACGGCAGACGGTGAATGCGCACCCAAGGAGCAGATCGCTGTACAGGTACAGCCGCTGGCAGGGCGCATCCTTCTGCCAAAGCCTGCTTTTGAGCGCTTTGCAGCGCAGAGGACGGCACAGAGTGCAGACCGAACATGAAAAACCAGAAGAAGAGACAGCTTTTTTGTCCAAGAAGAAAGCTGTCTCTTTTTCGCTGTACGGCTGATTTTTTCATCTGTCATAAATTCTTAACCTAGGGGATGAGGATTTTTATGGATTTATAAGAACGCAGCTGCATATTTTCAGATTTAAAAAAATGTGGAAAAAGTGTATGGAATGCGCTCCATTCATACACTGCTCATACAATGAAATGCAATATAAAAATTACGTAAAATATAGAAAAAATACATAAGGTGAACGATAAGGCGGACACACAAACTTTAATGAATCTTTTCGATCTCGGAGCGGAGCCATTCGATGCTGCGGTCTGTATATACACGTTCTGTAAGGTCTGCAATTTGGTGGCCGATAATGCGCTTTATGGCGTATTCATCAACGTTGGCGCGCTTTGCTATGGTGACGAACGTTTTGCGGCAGTCATGCGTATGATGCCGTGCGTCGAGTGCAAGACGGTTGATGACGACCTTGAACTGACGGGCATATAATTCGTAGTAAATAAAACTGAAGTCGCCTTCTACAAAGGTTTGAATGTTGAACAGCCGTGGAGATTTGAGCCTTTCTGCTTCGCGATAGTGCTTCTCGACAAGCGGGTAGATGAGGTGGTGGATGGGAACGATTCGGTCTTTTCCGGCGTTAGTTTTTGAACCCCCTCGGAAGGTTTGCTCCTCGAGGCTTACATTGGAGAGCTCCAGCTTTATGAGCTCTGAGGCACGCCAACCAGAGTAGCATTGGATCAAAATGATGTCTATGTAAATATTTGTTCCGGCAGCGCCCCACAAGATCTCCAACTCCCGATCCGAGAAACTGAAGTGCGGATATTTTTCAGTTGCCTTTTCTTCGGCAGACGGTTCGGGGAGGTTGAACATTCGCGCATAGTTCTTATCGGTCATTTCGTACTCGACGGCGTAATCAAACATCTGATTGAAGATCTTTTTCAGGGTCAACTGAATGTGATAGGTCGTGTGGTGCGTTATTCCGCGTCGGTCGACAAAGGTGCCGTTCAGCAAGGCGTTCTTGATATGAGGGATTCTAACAGTGCGCACCGGCATATCGTACAAGTCGTTTGCATACTTCCATGCGCTATTGGTCGAGGTGATATTTCCACTGCATACTTTTTTGGTGTATTCGTCGATCCAGCGCTCGTAAAGCTCCTGCATGGTGAGTATCTGCGTCAGGTCATAGGGACACTTGTTGTATTCCATGAGGGCTTTATAGGCATCGTTATAGGTTTTGAAATAGGCGACGGGATGCAGGAGCTTGACGATGGGTTTTCCCTCAGGGTTGACTCCTACGGTGACCATTACACGAAAAGGCTTACGAAGATTGCGTCCGCGCAGTTCGGTGATCTGGCCAAAACCGTTCGGAAGTCTGGCGTGACGCCTACGGGACTTGCGAACTGTACTGACGAGGCCGGAATGCAGCGGAAAGCCGCAATGAGGGCATATGGTCGCTTTGTCACTGACTTGCATTTCGCATTCTGGACAGGGTTTTAGCATAAGAACCTCCTTTAATTTTTACAGAATCGAATAATTCCAAATGAAAAAGCTCGGATGACCGGGCTTTTTTCTATTGTGAGTCATTCTAGGTTAAACGATTCCCACAGACTTGTCAACGCTGCGCCGCAAACTAAATAAAATACGGCACGCAGTCGACCGGTTTTGCCATTATTATCTTTTCATGCCTAAGACGTATCTGGATGCGCTTAGAGTAACATAAAAGGAGTACGATAGTATGGACAAAGCTAGGTTAAAATTGGGTGCTGTTCCGGTGAGGGTGGCAGCAAAGGTCTACGGACGTGATCCGGCATGGGTGAGAGCTGGTATCATTGCCGGATGGCTGCCGATTGGGGAGGCCACGAGAAACGGCAGGCGCGTGACCGATCTCAAGGAAATGAGCTCAAAATACGGGAGAATCAATTATTATATTTCGCCGAAGCTTCTTTTCGAGCAGACAGGCTACGAATGGAGGGGCGAAGAATGAAAAGAGAACGCGCGCAGCTGTCTGCCAAAAACCCCTGCCACATCCCGAAACATCGTTACTACGAACTGAAGCACTTCTGCCTGCAATACCCGGACTGGAAAAAGGCACTGGTTTTACTGGACGGTTGGAACACCGAACCGCGTGGTATTCCGGGCATCATCAAGGGCAGGCCGCCGGAAAGCCCGACAGAGCGGCAGGCCATCGCGAGATTATATTATTCCGGTCAGATCGCAATTGTTGACCGCTGCATTGAAAAGCTGGACCCGACGTTGGCTCCTTTTATATTGAAAGGCGTGACGGAAGGGATAGGCTTTGAGAAGCTGCAGGCGCAAGGGTGTCCCTGCTGTCGGGAAATGTACTACGAATATTACAGATATTTCTTCTGGCTCCTGAGCAAAGAACGGCAGTGACGCGAAAAGTTCTGTCTCTTTTATGGAAGGAGGTGAACGCTATGGAATACCTTCTGGCAAGAAGCGACAGACAGCTTGGCATTTGCCTGAGAATGCTGTATGACGAAGGTTACAAAAATTTGGTTGTCGAAAGCGAAATCAACGCTAAGAACCGAATGGAGTTCCACGTCAAAGTTAGAGCAGACGAACCCACTATGGCAAAGCTGAATGAACGCTATCAGACGTTAATTTCCTAAACCAGTATTCTGGGGAGCAAAAGATCTGAAACATGGTCTTTTGCTTTTGTTTTGCCCATGCTATAATAAAGAATAGGAGGCGGAAGACATGAAAGTAACATCACACATGATTGTTCCTGTAAAGAAAAACGGAAAATGGACGACCTATATCAAGGAGTTTGAAGAAGATATTCCAGACCTAGGACGGCATTGTCTGATGTGCAATTCTTGTGGGGAGCCAAGCTATCCTAAATGTATGGAAGACTGTGGCGTGGAGAGAGAACGTGTCGAACGCGAACAAAAGAAAGCCCAAGAGAAAATTGCCAAGCATAAAGTCGAGATTGATATTCTAGCCGGACTGGTACGAGATGGCCTTCTGAAAGTTGAAGATGCTGCACCGCGCGTGGAGATGACTGTGGAAGAGTTTGAAGCGGCGATGAAAGATTGATATTTACCCATACAAGAGCTTGTGAGAAATCACAGGCTCTTTCTTTTTTGCCTGTTCGTGAAATTTTCAGAGTCCTTTATGAGAGGTAGAGGGCATATTGGAGGATGATACTATGAAAGCTAGATATGTCATTGGAAAGAAACTTTTAGGGACTGTACCTTTTATGAAAGCTGGTAGTGCTGCAATTTGCTTGGTGGCGACAACCATGGAAGCATATGTGGCATACATCAAGCTGCAAAAGGCAAGAGAAGATTTGGATTCTGACAAGGCAAAGTGTAATAAGTAAATTAAAAACACGCCCTCTGCTTTTTGTTCGCGAAAATTTCATCTCCCTTTATGGAAGGAGATAGCTCAATTGGTAGAGCGCTGCTGGAATGCAGAGGTTACGGGTTCGATGCCCGTTCTCTTTCTTTTTTATTCTAGGTTAGCCAACGCGAACTTTTCGTATTCTATTATGGAAGGATGTCTTCTGAAAATTGAAAGGAGAATTTATTATGAGCAGACGAGTAAAGACTACCTACGATCGGGGATATGTGAACGCTATGGACAAGATCCGCGTATTCATCGAGAGCAACCAGAAAGTCATGTACATTGGTACGGACGAGTACAAAAACGCTCAAAGTGCACGCGCGGCCTATGTCAACGCAATCGCATTGATTCGGGCAAAAGGGATTGTGAGGCCGGCTTGTAATCATAACGACCTGTTCCTGATCCGGAACGACATCTAAGGCAGGAAAGAACTGTGGAGAAATCTGCGGTTCTTTTTTTTTATTTTCAGCACGCGCACGACTGTTTTATCCATTATTCTATTACAAAGGAGTTTTTTGAAAATGTACATCATCATTGGAATCGCTCTTATCTGTGCAACCATCGGTTTCGTGGTTGGTTCTGCTGTTCGGTGGAAAATTGACTACAACGCAGAATCCATTGGGGCTCTCGTTGTAGTTAAGGCGCAGGAGGACGAAAACCCGAACCTGTTCCTCGACTTGGACGAAGAGCTTGTAGACTTTACAGACAAACGGTATGTAGTGCTCAAGGTGGACAAGGTGAAACCGCGAGAAAAACATACTGTTTAATGGAGAAAACTCCAAATATTGACTTGAAAAGGAGAAATTCAAAATGGAAGAACTGAAAGCAGTCCAGAACGAAGCGTTGATGGACGAAACGATTAAGCACGAGCTTGAACGAATCAAAGACTTGGAACCGGGAAGCAATGAGTACAAGGCTGCCTACGAGTGCGCTGCAAAGTTCTACGAAATTCGTGTGAAGGAAAAGACGAGTTTGGCTGACAAGAATGCACGAGAGGATGAGTTTCAGATGAAGAATCAGGAACTCAAACTCGAAGCAGAAAAAGCGGAGAAAACTTGGAAAACTGAAGTGACGAAGGTTATCGTAGGAGCTGCGTCGACTGTACTGGGGGCGTTTCTGATGATTCATCATGACCGGTTTTGGTCAATCTGTTCGGCAGGCGGTGTACAGGTGTTCGATGATCGCTATAAGGACGGCAAGATGATCTACAAGGATTACTGGAAAAAGTCTGTATAAAGGAGGGACAGGAGGGGCTGCGGAGAAATCTGCGGCTTCTCTTTCTTTTATGAGATACCATAATCTACCACCTGAAAATTGGACAAGCTACTATGGTCAAACGTACCGGTGCAATCACCCGGTCTATCGCATCAGTACATTATATTTGGACCATGGAAAGGGACTTTGTGTCATCCAACAACGTTTTAACGAGAAAACGAAATCCACCACATGGAGTGCTATTGACCCATGGCTGAACGATAAAATCTATCTGCATGACGGTTTCAAGGAGTATTTCGACCATCATGCGAAGAAGAAAGATGCGAATGGCTGCTATCCCACCGTCACGGTCCGGCAGATCATGTGGGCTTTACGCATGAAACCGTTGAAAAAAGAACGCTGGGAGACAGTATTTGATAGGAGCTTGATTTAGCCGCGAATAATTTCGAGTATCTTATAGAGGTGATATGATGGACGATCAAGACAAAAAGGAATTTGAGCAAGTGTGCTTTGACACGATGCACAGAATTATGGAAGCATATTTGGAGCAAGTGCATAAGTATCGGGTTGCTCATCCAGAAAAATTTACGCACCATATCGAAATCAAATTGCATAAGATTGAGGAATGAAAAAGAGCTTACGAGAGATCGTAGGCTCTTTTGTTTTGCTCGCGAAAACTTCGAGCTACTTTATGAGATGAGTTACATCTCGGAATTTCATACTATGGAGGTTTACTATGAAAATCAAAATTAACAAGCGCGATGTCGTACATGGAGCTATGGAACTGATTGGGTGCATTCTCATGTTTTACGGTTACGGCAGCTGTGTTCATGACCATGGCTATAAAGCTGGATGGCACAAAGGATACAGCCAAGGTAAAAGTATGCAGTCGAATGCTACCATTGATGCCATGACTGCAATGTTCGGCGAAGATGAGGGCTGGGCAATTCTGGAGAAACTGAACGACTACTACAGAATGAAAGGCTGGACGAAGTAACTCATAAGGCACGGAGCCGTGGAGAAATCTGCGGCTCTTTGTCTTTTTATTCTAAAATAAAAGGAGAAGAACTATGAAATTGGAGCTTATTACGCCCACCGCAATGAAACAGCTGTGCGATAAACCGGTATATATCGACAGAACTGTTGACAAGGATGCTATCAAGAAAATTGTGGATGACTTTATGCTCGGCGGACTCTTTCTCATGGAGGTCAAGATTGATGATGACGAGCGCATGATTCTACGCAATATTATCCAAGCGCTGAAAGACTACATTGAGACAAATGATATTCATGCAGGAGTTCATCAGCGTCAGGAGCGTATCTTTCTCCGAAACGATACTGTACCTATCGCTTTTGCGGCAGCTTATCCGAGGGCCATCGTCAACGCATCAAAGCGAAATCGGCTGAATTTTGAAACAGAAAAGAAAATATAAGGAGAAAAACATCATGGAGGACTTAATGCTTATCCGGTCAAGCTTTATGCGCCGAATCATTTCTTCGGCTATCAACAAGGCGATTGCCAAGCAGAAGTACGGTATCAAGGTCAATCTGGATGATATTCGGGCCGAATGGTCTGATAAGGAGCAGAAGGTGAAGGTTCACCTAGAACTAGATGCTGAGATGCCGAAAGCCGACCTCATGGATATTTTGAAGAAGGCAGGAATCTGTTGACGCGAAAAAATCATGCCATCTTATGGGGATATGAAATCTCAAAATTACATTTTGGAGGCATGAAATTATGAAAAAGATGGTAAAAGTGATTCTGGTATGCACGGCAGTATTATGTGCTATTGATCAAATTATGCGTTTTACCGGTCCGTATGCTGTAGCCCATATTTGGAACGACATGGTTCTGGATGGGAATTATGCGGCCGCAGACGCAATCAATGCGAAAATCAACAGCAAATATTGCAAGCGTGACCAGAAAGTATTTAAAGTCTTTACAGACTATTTCGCCAGCCTTGGTGAAAAGATGAGAAATTGTTGATGACAGGCACAGAGCCGTGGAGAAATCTGCGGCTCTTTGTCTTTTATATTTGAAAGGAGAAACCTATGAACCTCATGAAATCCTCGTCCCGATTCCTTAAAAAGAATGGCGGGACTATTCTGGCAGTGGCGGCGTCCGTGGGTGTCATAGCTACGGCAATCGAAACCGGGCGGGCAACGACGAAGGCAAAGCATCTGCTAGCAGTGGATGAAGCTCTGCGAACGTACAACGAAGATGAGCAGGGCATTGTGGAAGAGCCTCCAACAAAGAAGGAAATCGTCCAGACCTGCTGGAAAGCTTACGTTCCTGCAGTGATTCTGGGCGGCAGCACCATCGCATGCATCCTCGGCTCCAATGCACTGAACAAGAAGCAAATTGCGAGCCTGACCGCTGGCTACATGGTACTTGGAAAGGCCTATCAGGAGTATCGGCAGAAAGTGATTGAGAATTTTGGTATCGAAAAAGAAGCCGAGATTCACGATCAAATCAAAGAAGAAAAGCTTCCGGAAGTCCGTGAAAAGATGGAAGAGGAGAAGCTGCTCTGCTACGAGCCTATCTCAAAAAGATATTTCCATGCCACTGAGATCGAATTGACGGACGCTTTTTACAATGCAAATCGGTATTTTGCATTAAATGGCGAATTGTCAATGAACGATTTCACTTCCTATCTGCCGGGGTTGGACTTCACGCCAGAAGGGGATACACTGGGGTGGTGCGCAGAATACCTCACCAATGAATGGGAGTATTACTGGATTGACTTCAACTATTATAAGCAGACGACCGATGATGGACTGGAAGTCTACTATGTAGAAGCATTTCAGGAACCCATTAAAGAATTTCTGGATTATGATGCTATGAAACGGCATTTGAATTATAAAGGAGCATGATATTTATGAAGAACATTAACTGGTGGAAAGTTGCATCCATGGCGATGCTGGCAGCAAGCGCAATCATGGGCTTTGGCCATGACCTGATCGAGGACCAGAAGACCAAGGACGACCTGCGGGATATGGTTCAGGAAGAAGTTCGCAGGCAGATGTCGGAAAAGAATCTCTAATCGCGAAAATTTCCAACGCTATTATGGAGAAATCCTAAAAGAATTGGAGGTAAAAATTATGTTCGATCGTGAATACTTCAAGCAGGTGGATTCTGTGATGCTGGGCGCCTTAAAGGTGCTGGGGCAAGCGATGCTTAGCGCACTTGATGTGTTGATCTGGTACTTGCTCCTGCAGCCGATTCGGCTCTACAGCTGGTTGACGGATGACCCTGCTCCGGTAAAAAGGAGAGGAGCATACAAAAACCGCCATTGTGCGGAGGATAGGCTCTACTAAGAAGCAAAGGGCTGTGGAGAAATCTGCGGCTCTTTCTTTTATATTTTACGGAGGTATGAAAAATGAATCTGAAAGCATTTGGCAAGAAAGTAGGAAGGGGTATTAAGAAAAACCTTCCCAAAATCCTTGTCTGCGGCAGCATTGCAGGCATGGTTACGAGCGTAGTTTTCGCCGTCAAGGCAACTCCCAAGGCGATGATCCTGCTCGATGAGAAGAAGCAGGAACTTGGCACGGAGAAGCTGGATGTGAAAACTATCGTGAAGACGGCTGCTCCGGCTTATATTCCTACGGCGATTTCCATGGTAGCATCTGCAGGCTGTATGATTGGTGCCATGAACGAGAACGACCGGCGCAATGCAGCTCTGGCGGCTGCATATTCTCTGAGCGAAAGCGCCCTGAAGCAGTATCAGGAGAAAGTCGTAGAAACCATCGGCGAGGATAAGGAGAAGGAACTTCGCCAGACCATCACCCTCGACAAAATGGCAAAGCAGCCGGAAGAAACGCCGGTTATTGTACCGGCAGCCCGCGACGCATCTTATGACCAGCTGGTCGAGTGCTATGAAAGTTTCTCTGGAAGATATTTCAAGACGACCGTAAATGCACTGGATCGGGCGATGAACGGCCTGAACAAGCAGCTCCTGAGCGATTTTCGTGTGACCCAGAATGACCTGTTCGATTATCTGGGACTGGAGCACACCAAGAACGGCGACCTTTTGGGATGGGATACGGATTCCACGCTGACCATTGAAACATTCTACAGTTCCAAGCTGGACGAGGACGGAATGCCTTGTATGGTTCTGGACTACAGCACGCCTCCGAAGTGGCTGGGGTACTGATTCGCGAAATTTTCACCGACTGTTATGGAGGTATACTCCAACATTTATATTTTAATTAAAGGAGAATCACTATGGAAAACGAAATGATGAATAGCATGGACGCTATGACTGAGAACCTGACGGATGCAATGCCGGAGGTCGATAACCTGGTGCCCAGTGTGGACGAGAACCATGCGGAGATGTCGAGCGCATCTGGTAGCTTTGGCAAGATGGCAGTATTCATGCTGGCTGGTGCCGCAGCTTACAAGGGCGCTGAGCTGCTCTGCAAGAACGTACTCGTTCCTCTGTGCTACAAGGCAAAGAACTGGATTGACAGCAAGAAGGAGAAGGACGAGCCCATTGAAGCAGAAGTGACCGAAGTGGTGGAAACCGACGAAGAATAATCTGTTGGACAGCCGCAAGGGAGCCGTGGAGAAATCTGCGGCTCTTTTATTTTTGCAAAGGAGAATAACCATGGAAAAGAAAAATGACAAAAAGTTCAACTGGAAAAAGGCTGCAGTAATCGGCGGCATCTTTGCTGTGGGTGTGGCTGTTGGCGTTGCCGGGGATAAGGCTTGCATCAAGGTGATGTTTAAGAAGCACTATCAGGATATTCTGAAGGATTACCGGCTCCATGTGGACACCGGAACCACTATCAAGGGTGTGAAAAAGGTTATCATCAGCATTACAGACAAGACGACCGGCAAGACCTTTGGCACTGCCTGGTTGCCTGAGACCGCAAAGGAAATCGGTGAAACCATCCTCCAGTACGCAGAGGAGGGTATGGCCAATGGCTAAAATCGAAATGCCTTCTAGCAGCATCAACTCTGCGGGCGAGCCTCCTAAGAAACAGCTGAAAAAGGTTACGACCGGTAAGGTGACCATCAAGCAGGAGAGCGAGATCCAGAAGCTGGCGCATAACTTTCTCGCAGAAGACCTGCAGACGATTCGCGAAAAGCTGTGGACGGATTATATTCTGCCCGGCATCAAGAACATGGTGTGCTCTGCGGTCAATATTGCACTTTTCGGTGTTGACCGTTCCCGCACCAATACGGGCGGATATTCTCAGCAGCGTAACAGCTATAGCAGCTACTACGCGAATGCAAACCAGAGCCGTCCTCCGCAGAACAACTATCGCCCGAACCGGCTGGACTGGCAGAACATCACCTTCGATAGCTATGCCGATGCAAATGATGTTTTGAACGAGATGGGCCATGCGCTCCACGAATATGGGCAGGTCACGATTGCTGATTTTTACGATGTTGTGGGAATTACCCGTGATGCTCGTGATTATCAGGACTGTAAGTATGGGTGGTATGACCTTGGGCCTGCATCTATCAAGGGCGTTCCGGGCGGTTACACTATCGTATTTCCGAAACCTGTTCCTCTGAACTAATTGAAAGGACTGATATTTTATGAAAAAGGAAGAAATCATGACTAAGGCAACGCAGATGTTGTCTAAGACTGCATTCAAGCTGAAGAAAGCAAGCCCGACCATTATGGTGGTTGGCGCTGCAATCGGTGGCGTAACTGCAACCGTTCTGGCCTGCAAGGCAACCCTGAAGGCACAGTATATTCTGGCCGAGCACAAGGCCAATATGGAGAAAATCCACGAGACCAAAGATAAGGTGGACTCCGGGGAAATTCAGCTGTCGGAAGGTGAGACTTACACGAAGGAAGACCTGACGAAGGACATCACCACGACTTACATTAAGACCGGCATGAAGCTCGCAAAGGTGTATGCACCTGCGATTGGTCTGGGCGCAGCATCTCTCGGCTGCATGTTCGGAAGTCATCATATCATGACGAAGCGGAATGCAACGCTGACGGCCGCCTACATCGCGCTGGAGCAGTCTTTCAACGGCTATAAGAACCGCGTCGCCGACCGCTTTGGCGAGCGGGTACAGCATGAACTGGAGCAGAATGTTAAGGCTGTGGAGGTCGAAACCAAGAAGGTCGATGAGAACGGTGTAGAGGAGGTCATCAAAGAGTACAAGGATATCGCTGAGCAGGCAGATGATCCATGCACTCTGATTTTCGATGAAACTGTGGACACGTGGGAGCGGGATGCCGACCTGAATCGGAACTATCTGCTCCTCATGGAGTCTGCAGCGAACAAGAAACTGCGTTCTCAGGGGCATCTGTTCCTGAATGAGGTACTCACCATGATTGGCACGCACGGCGGTCAATCTCTGCGCACTCCTACTGGTCAGGTCGTTGGCTGGGTATACAATCCGAACGACACTTCGCTGCACAACCATGTGGATTTCGGCCTCACGAGCTTTGAATCGAGCGATGAGGCACTGAAGAGCTTCCTCCGTGGCGAGGAGCGTTCTGTCATTCTGCACTTCAACTGCGACGGCATCATCATCGACAAAATCTAACTGATATTTTGGAGGGACAAGCTATGACCAGATACGTAAAGACTCTTTCCTATGTATTTGCAGCCATGGCCGGAGTGTGCTTTGTATCCGGTCTGGCAGTCCTTTCTGAGTGAAAGGATATTTATGGACGGTTTAGAATCGGTGTTTTTATTCCTCGATTATTTGACCGACACGAAACGAAAGCGGCATCTGGTTGGAGGGGTCCTCATGAGTGTTTCGCTCTTTTTTGGAGGACTGGCCTTCACCATGATGACGATTAAAGGAGAAGAAACCAATGAAAAAACTGATGCATGATGCCTTGATATTTGTAGGCGGATTTGCTGCTGGTGTTGCCACGATGCACTTCCTGATGCGCGATACTTACAAGAAGCAGGCAGATGTGCTGGTCGAGGACGCTCGGAATCATTTTAAGCAGCGTGAGCAGGAACTGGATACGACCATCGAGCAGCGGGCAAATGAAAAGGCGTTTGATCTCGTGAGCGGCCCGTATCGTCAGGAGGAAGATTCTGAGAAGCCGACCCATGAGCCGATGGAGGCTATTGAGATTATTCCGAGCGACGAGTTCGGTAACGAGGACGATTACGAAACCAGCTTCCTGACCTACTATGCAGACGGCATCCTGACTTATGATAGTGATGGGAGCAGGGTAGAAGACATTGAAAAGGTGATTGGCCCTAAGGCTCTGGATAATTTTGGAGCAGAAGAGCCTGATCTTGTCCATGTCCGCAATCACAACTACCGGAAGGACTACGAAGTTCTGAAGGTGCGCAATAAGTATGCGGACTTGTATCCTAACTCCGGAGAGGAGTATGAATGATATTTAACGATATGACCAGTCAGTATTTTGACTGGCTGCGTGAAACGGTTTGCGGAAGATGGGAACCCAGAAACCTTTCTTTCCACAAGCTGCTTGCATTTTTATTTCAGCAAGACTTTATTCCATCCTGTGAGATGGATGCGAGTCGTGCTGAAGATGGGCGAGACCTGCGCTACCGATTCGCTCAGGAAAAAAGTATCCCATATGCAGCGTTGAACAGTGCAACGAGCGGGATGCCATGTAGTATGTTGGAGATGATGGTGGGGCTTTCCATCCGCATCGAAGAGCATATCATGGCAGATTCTGAAGCAGGAAACCGAGTGGGACAATGGTTCTGGAGCATGGTTGTCAGTCTTGGGCTGGCAGCTATGGATGATGTTCGGTTCAACGAGGGTCGCGCTCAATTTATCATCGACCGTTTCAATCAGAGAGCCTATCAGCCGAATGGAGCTGGTGGGCTTTTTACTTTAATAAGGCCGAACGTGGATATGCGACAGTTAGATATTTGGTATCAGCTGATGGCGTATCTCAACGAAAGCAACATGTGATGGTGTACGTATCGAAAATATGCATCCCGATGGAAGGTGTAATAGAGCAAGTTCTCCATGATTCCGTCGTTTTGATGCGAATTACAGCATGTAGGAATACCGAGCACATTGGTCGGCTGATTTTGGCAGACCTTAATTATTGGAGGAAAAGTAACTATGAATAACATTTATTACGAACTCGCACAGACTCAGCTGGCACTGGATGCCGCCCAGAAGGTGATTCGCCGCCAGAGGGGCAAGCTTTTCGGCAAGAACCTGCTGCTGGTAGGCACCATTGGTCTGTTCTGGACTGCCTGCAAGATGCTGGATGAAAGCGAGAAGAAGCGCAAGGCTGAAAAGGAACGCGCCGATGCTGCCGAAGCAGAACTCGCAGAGATGCAGTTTGAAAAGGACATTTGCTGCGATGGCAAGGCGAGTGTCACGAAAAAAGATGTCTGATACAGACCTCGTAGAAAGGAGGAAGTCAGTTACCAATGATTGATTTCCTGATGATTGCAACGCGCACGGGAAAACGCGGTGTAATCGAAATCTATCCCAAATTCATCATCAAAAAGTCCAAGGACTTGATGATTCGGGGTTCTGATTTCTACGCTATCTGGCTGGAAGAGCGAGGATTGTGGAGCATTGACGAACAGGATGCGCTTCAACTGATTGACCATGAACTGGATATTTACGCAAATGAGCATAAGGAGCATATGGACAACTACCGAGTGCTCCACATGTGGGATGCAGAATCCGGCATGATCGACAACTGGCACAAGTATTGTCAGCGTCAAATGCGGGATAACTACCACACGCTGGATGAGCAATTGATATTTGCGAACACTCCGGTCAAAAAGGAAAGCTACGCATCCAAGAAACTTCCGTATGTGCTGGAACCTGGAAACATTGATGCCTATGATGAGCTGATGCGGACACTTTATTCTCCAGAAGAACGAGAAAAAATCGAGTGGTGTATCGGTTCTATTGTCAATGGCGATTCTAAGACGATCCAGAAGTTCATGGTTCTCTACGGTCCACCAGGCAGTGGTAAATCTACAGTGTTGAATATTATCCAGAAACTCTTTCCTGGGTATTATGCAGCGTTCGATTCTCAAGCGCTGGGTTCGGCATCCAATGCATTCTCACTGGAAGCTTTCAAAGCGAACCCTCTGATCGCAATTCAGCATGAAGGCAACTTGTCCAAAATCGAGGATAATACTCGCTTGAACTCGCTGGTATCTCATGAAACCATGATGGTCAATGAGAAATTCCGTAGCGCTTATGCCAATCAGTTCAAGAGCTTTCTGATCCTCGCCACGAACAAACCTGTCAAAATCACCGATGCGAAGTCTGGTTTAATTCGCCGCTTGATCGATGTGGTGCCAACTGGTGAGAAAGTCCCTCAGAAAAGATATTCTGAACTCTATGCCAAGACCGATTTCGAGCTGGGCGGTATTGCATGGCATTGCAGAGAGGTCTACGAGGCAAACAAACATCGATACGACGATTATATTCCGACACGAATGCTTGGTGCTTCCAATGACTTCTACAACTTCATGCTCGACCGGTACTATATCTTCAAGAAAGAAGACGGTATTTCCCTAAAGCGAGCATGGGCGATGTATGACGAGTATAACCAGCGAGCAAAGGTTGCCTATCCGTATTCGATGCGCGCATTCCGTGAGGAGCTGATGAACTACTTTGCGGACTACAAGGAACGCGCTGAAGATGTGAACGGCGAGCGAGTACGGAGTTACTACAGTGGATTCAAGGCAGACAAGTTCAAAGAATTTGCTGATCCTGCACCTGTTGAAGCGACTTTAAAAGAAGAACCATCCAAGTCATGGATTGACCTGAAACTGCAGCATTCTCTCTTTGATGATATTTGTAAGGATTGTCCTGCACAGTATGCAAACGAAAATGGCACTCCTACGCAAAAGTGGGAGAATGTCAAAACGTTGCTCAAAGATATTCTTACCTCAAAACTCCACTATGTCAAAGTCCCTGAAACCCACATCGTCATTGACTTTGATATTCCGGGCGACGATGGCAAGAAATGCTTTGAGCGAAATCTGGAAGCAGCGTCCAAGTGGCCTACCACCTACGCAGAACTGAGTAAATCTGGTGCAGGTATTCACTTGCACTATATTTACACAGGGGACGCAAGCAAACTGAGCCGTGTATACGATGAACATATTGAGGTCAAAGTGTTCACCGGGAATTCTTCGCTGAGAAGAATGCTGACCAAGTGCAATGATATTCCGGTCGCCAAAATCAGCAGCGGCTTGCCATTGAAGGGAGAAAAAGCAATGGTCGATGTGAATCAGATTCAAAATGAGAAGCACCTGCGGGTACTCATTAAGAAAGCCCTCGCAAAAGAAATCAGTCCCTATACTAAACCCAGCATTGACTTTATCGCTCATATTATGGATGAAGCCTACGAAAGTGGGATTCCCTATAATGTGGACGATATGCGCAATGCAATTCTTGCCTTTGCCGTAAACAGCACGAACCAGGCCGATGCTTGTCTGAAAATCACGGCGAAGATGCACTTCAAGTCAAGAGAGGATGCTGAATCACAGGTTGATGACGGTGAGAAAGCACCCATCGTATTTTTTGACTGTGAAGTGTTCCCAAATCTCTTCTTGGTCAACTGGAAGTTCGCTGGAGAGGATAAGCCGGTAAATCGGTTGATCAATCCTAGCCCTACGGATATTGAGAAGTTGACACAATACCGTCTGATTGGCTTTAATAACCGCAAATACGATAACCACATGCTTTGGGCTTGCATGCTCGGCTGGAATACGGAGCAGCTGTACGCACTGTCGAACCGTATTATCAATGACCATATGGGCTTCTTTGGTGAGGCCTATAACCTGTCCTACACGGATATTTTCGATTTCTCGTCGAAGAAACAGAGCCTGAAAAAGTTCGAGATTGAGTTGGGTATCCATCATCAGGAGCTTGGCTTACCTTGGAACCAGCCGGTGCCCGAAGAGAAATGGGAACAGGTCGCGGAGTATTGCGACAATGACGTTATCGCCACCGAAGCAGTGTTCAACTCTAAAGATCGAAAGGCCGACTTTGTTGCGCGTGAAATTCTGGCAGATGTTGCTGGGATGACCGTCAACGATACTACCAACAGCCTGACTACGCGCATTATTTTCGGCAAGGAAAAGCACCCTCAACTGGTGTATACGGATCTGGCTACCGGCAAGTCCGATTCGGTGGTAGAAGTCGAGCCTGATATTCTGACCGACAAGAACATTATCAACGCCTTCCCGGGTTATGAGTGGGTCAGAGGCGAAGATGGTCGGATGCACAATATGTTCCGTGGTACTGATTTGGGCCTTGGCGGTTATGTTTATGCCGAACCCGGTATGTATTACAACATCGCCCTGCTAGACGTTGCCTCTCTGCACCCACACTCGGCCGTCGCTCTAAACTACTTTGGCGACTACACCAAGAACTTCAATGACCTGATGGATGTACGTATCTATGTAAAACATGGTGAGTACGACAAGGCCAAGAAGCTCTTTGGCGGTAAGCTGTCCAAATATTTGGATGACCCCGCACAGGCGAAAGCATTGGCGCAAGCTCTGAAAATTGCTATCAACTCGGTTTACGGTCTAACCAGTGCAACTTTCGATAATCCGTTCCGCAACCCCAAGAACGCCAATAACATTGTGGCGCTTCGAGGGGCTTTATTTATGCGCACTCTGCAGGACGAGGTGCAGCAGCGTGGTTTCACGGTGGCACACATCAAGACGGACTCTATCAAGATTCCGGATGCAACGCCTGAAATCATCGACTTCTGCATGGATTTTGCGAAAAAGTACGGGTACACGTTTGAGCATGAGGCTACATACGAAAAAATGTGCCTTGTGAACAACGCCGTTTATATTGCAAAGTATCTCGATGCAGATACAGCAAAGGCACAGTATGGCTATATTCCTGAAAAGAACGAGAAGAAGGGCGGTCATTGGACTGCGACTGGTGCTCAGTTTCAGGTGCCGTATGTGTTCAAGACGCTTTTCTCCCACGAAGATATTGTGTTCAACGACCTTTGTGAAACCAAGTCGGTTTCTAAGGGCGCAATCTACCTCGATAAAAACGAGGCTCTGCCCGAAGACGAGCACAATTATATTTTCGTGGGGCGCGTTGGTCAATTCTGCCCCATCAAACCCGGATGTGGCGGAGCACTACTGATGCGTGAAGCGGGTGTCCGAGACGATGGTGAGACGAAATACAATTCGGTCACTGGAGCCAAAGACTACCGCTGGTTGGAAAGTGAGATGGTCTATAACCTCCATCTGGAGGATAGCATTGACCGCTCTTATTTCGACAAGATGGTAGACGATGCAGCTGATACCATTACAAAATACGGCAATCTGGAATGGTTTGTATCAGACGATGATGGAATGCCGCCTTGGCAGAATCCTGATTTACCCTGGGGTGATATTCAGGACGAAGCTGCAAGAAATTATGAGGTGAGATAAATGGAAAAACTTCCCTGGAATCCTAGCAAAGACGTGATTAGGGTGTCGGCAAACAACCTGGGAATTGACATTGACAGGGCTATTTATACTGCGATGGCAATTGACTACTCCCGCCAGTCCACAGAGCAGACCAAGAAGAATGATATTGTGCGGCTTGGCATGTGCAATGTCAGCATCCGCAAGGTCATATTCAGCAATCCGGCAACAATTGTTCTGTGGTCGGATGGCACCAAGACTGTGGTGAAGTGTGGGCCTGATGATATTTTCGATAAGGAAAAGGGTCTCGCTATGGCTATTGTGAAGAAAATGGCAGGCAATGATAGCCGATTCCACAAGGTCTTTAAGAAGTGGTGTAAGCCGGATGAAACTAACGAGGATGCTGGCGCTTATGCCAAGGTGTTGAAAGAGCTGGATCAGGTGGCTGCGCAGACCAAGGATGGTATCGTGGGGTTGCTGGCAAAAATGAGTGCGGCGATGCACTAAAGAAAAGAGTAAAGGAGTTTCTATTATGAAAGCAAAGGTAAATATTGACAATACCCGGTTCATTTTCGACACCAATTTCTCCGGCGACCCGAACCGCGACCGTTACGGCTCGTCCCGGCGGCGTGTGAACGTGGTCATCCCTACGGAGGAGCAGGCTCAGCAGCTCATCGAAATGGGGCTGAACGTCAAGCAGACCAAGCCGAACCCCAACTACACCTACGATGAGCCGTTCGTACCAACTTTCTACGTTCCGGTGACGGTCAACATGGACTCCAAGTGGCCTCCGCAGGTTTTCTGGATCACCACCACCGGCCGCAAGGTTGCCTGCAATGCTGAGAACATCGGTCAGCTGGATTATATCCGCGTGAAGAACGTGAACCTGCAGGCTAACCTGTATGAGAACCGGAACAACCCCGGCCAGTACACGCTGTACGCGGATATTCTCTACGTGGAGCAGGATGCAGATGCTGACCCGTATGCGGAGCGCTACGCTCAGTACGCAGAGCCTGCTCCTGAAGTGCCGTTCTAAGGAGGACACTATGGAAAAACTGTTTATCAGCTGTCCGATGCGCGCTCGCACTGCAGAACAGATCCATGCGACTATGGACCAGATGCATAAAATCGCCGAGGCTATTTTCGGCGAAGAACTGGAGGTCATCCCGACTTACTTTGAGGGCACCCCTCCTGAAAATGCCAATGACCGTCTGTGGTATCTGGGTAAATCCATTGAGAAAATGTCCGAGGCGGATTGCTTCATCGGCATTTTCGATGACCAGAAAGCTTATGATGGCTGCATCATCGAGAACCATGTCGCCAAACTCTACGGTGTACCGCAGTATCTGGTGAATATTGCATACGTAGCACCGGACATCATGGAGCAGCGTTTGGAGCATATGGTCTGATGGTATTTATCGAGTGCCGGGGTCGGTCCTCGGTTTAATGTGCCAGTCGGTGAGTGCCCACGTCGCAAATGGCGTTCTCAGAGGAAACAGCTCGATTGATATTTTGATTTTGGGAGGTTGAACGTATGAAAGTCTTGAGAATCCAACCCAAGAAGTATCCTGAAGTTATTGAAATCGACGGCTCGCTCGAATCTCTTCAGAAAGAAGTGGCCGGTCCGATTCAGGCGGTCTACCCGTGGGATGATCCGGTTGCACTTATCTGCAACGAGGAAGGAAAACTGGCCGAAGATTCCTTCAGTAACTGTAACAGAGTGCTTCATAATGAGATTGGGATTCCCTATGATATTGTTGTTGGAACTTTCCTGATCGTTGGTCTGACCGAGGATGATTTCAGCGACCTGTCACAGGAACTCATTCAGAGGTACGAAAAGCTTTTCCATAACCCGGAAGAGTTTGATTACTTTACGGATGCTCAGGGAAGAACACATCTGGACGTTCGCCCCTGTGAACCTGAAGATAACGCGAAATAATCAACTTCCTTTGCAGATGCATGAGAGCTTCGGAGAAATCTGAGGCTCTTTTTATTTTGGGTCAGTAGCTTAGTCTGGCTGAAAGCTGGCAGCTCATAACTGCATGATCGCGGGTTCAAATCCTGCCTGACCCACCAGAGGTGCAAGCCTTATATTTGAATAAACAAAGGAGAGAACAGCATGAGCGCAAGAAACTATGTTCCGGCAATAGTGAAATGGATGGTCGAGGAAGGTACCAAGAACACCTCCAGCGGTAACTGGATATTCACGAGCGCGGAAATTGCAGAAGCATTTCCTGTAGCCGAAAGCAGCGTGATTGAGATGTTTGGAGCAATCCTGACCGAAGTTTATCAGCATGAAGCTGTGGCGGAAGCAAATGTAAATTTCGAGAGCGACGGTTCGGCAACTTTCGATTTGACCTTCTACACAGATTATTGCCCGAATATCAGTGATGAAACAAAGGCTGGGTGATTTTCATGGGTGATAGCAAAGTTACAAAGCGCTGTGCAAAGTGTGGCGCTGTGATGCACAACGTGTCTGTGGCAAGGAAATACTGCGATTTTTGCAGATTTGGCTATGCAACCAATGACCCGGTACTGCCTTTGGTACATCCGAAGTACACTGGGCCGACTCTGCAGGAAATCATGAGAGAGGCTACTAAGGAGGGGCTTCAGTATGCAGAATATTGTAAAAAACACGGACTGCACTAATCACATAAAGGAACTCTGGAAAGTTTTTACAAAAGAAGGCAAAGAACTTTTTTCCTACACGATTCGCGGTGAAGGTGAAGATGAGGAAGAATGCACCAAACAGCTTTTAGCTTATGAGAATCATTGCTATCCTAACCAGATTCATGTTCACACGGAAATGAGGTGATTGGATGGCGGGTATAACGCTCTATGACTACCAAAAAAATGCGATGGAACAAATGAAAATCGGATGCATCTTATGCGGTGGTGTAGGAAGCGGAAAATCAAGAACCAGTTTGGCGTTTTACTATACGCTCTGTGGTGGCGCAGTAAACACCCAAAACTACGTTAAGATGCATGATCCACCCGACTTGTGTATTATCACCACTGCGAGGAAGCGCGATACAGGCGAGTGGGAGGAAGAGCTGGCCCATTTCTATATGTCCACCGACAGCAACCTTGATATTTACAATCACAAGGTGGTTGTGGATTCATGGAACAACATCGGAAAGTACACTGGCATGAAAAACGCATTTTTCATTTTCGATGAGCAGAGAGTTGTTGGCAGCGGGCAATGGGTCAAATCCTTCCTGAAAATCACGAAGGAGAATGACTGGATTCTTCTGAGCGCTACTCCGGGAGATTGCTGGACAGATTACATTCCGGTGTTTATTGCAAACGGGTTCTATAAAAACCGGACGCAGTTCAACAATGAACACGTAATCTATAGTCGTTTTTCCAAGTATCCGAAAATTGACCGGTATCTGAACACCCAGCGACTGGTACGCTTGCGTGAACGGGTGCTTGTAGATATGGACTTTGAGCGACCTACTGTATCTCACCATGAGAATGTTTTTGTCGAGTATGACAAGCCTAAGTATCTGGAAATTTGTAAAACTCGCTGGAACCTGTGGGAAAACAAACCCATTGAGACCGCCAGCGAGTTTTGTTATTTGCTGCGGAAACTGGTGAACACAGACCTGACTAGGTCGCAAAAAGTTCTGGATATTTGCATAACCCGCCCCAGAGTCATAATCTTCTATAATTTCGATTATGAGCTGGATATTCTCATGAATCTGCCCTATGGCAATGATGCGGAAATAGCACAATGGAACGGCCATAAGCACCAGCCAATCCCTGACGGTAAGAAGTGGGTATATCTGGTCCAGTACAATGCGGGTGCAGAAGGTTGGAACTGCATCAAGACCGATACCGTCATATTCTACTCGCAGAACTACTCCTACAAGATTATGGAGCAGGCTGCAGGCAGAATCGACCGGTTGAACACACCTTACAAGAACCTGTTCTACTATCATCTGAAGAGCAGGGCGGGAATTGATCTGGCGATTTCGAGGGCACTGAACTCGAAGAAGGCGTTTAACGAGAGGAAATTTTATGGAGCATGATATTTATGATTCTTTAAGGCTTATTGCGACGACCTGTGAGAAAATGGAAGATGCCTTAAATGCGATTGCAGAATACTTCGAGAAAGTAACGGCTTGTCTCATGGACTTGATTGAAGAAATTAAGAGGCAGCCATTGAAGATGATTCGGCAGAAGCTGCGCCCTGACTACAAGGACAAATGCAAAATCCGGTGGCTGGATATTCCCAACAAGGTTATGCAGGGGAGAATCAGGAGGTTCTGCTGATGGGAAATATTTCAAAGAAAATCAGAAAGAAACTTATCAAGGTAATTGAGGCTAATTGCCATCGCGTAACGCACTTTGGCGAGCAAGATGCAATGTTTGTTCCTTACGGCAGCAGCCCATTGTCTGTTATTTGGAAATATCTCTGTATCAGGAACGACGGTGTTATCATAGGCCACTTCTTGGTTGATCGAAGCGAAAAACATATTCCTTTTAGGGAGAGATACTGTTGCATCAATGCTCCAGAACAACTGTTTGTTCCGAGAACACATATTGAGATCAACAAACAAATTGTCAATAGACTTAAAGAGCGCAATCAGCTTTATGCTGTTTATTACACATGGAGGAAAAGGAAATGATTAAGGACTCTGGCGACCGCACCGAATTTGAAACCGGTGCAAAGCGCGATATGCACGCAGGAAAGGGGCGGATGGATCTTCTGCCTTGGTATGGCATCATGGAGGTCAGCAAGCACTGCGAGGAAGGCGCGCTGAAGTATGGTGAGCACAATGTGGATAAGGGTATCCCGCTGCATTCGCTGCTGGACAGTGCTTCTCGGCATCTGGCAAAGTACATGGTTGGTATGGACGACGAGGACCACCTGCGTGCTGCTTGCTGGAACCTGCTCTGGGCGCTGAACCAGCGGGTGACGCACCCGGAGTTGAATGATAGGTTTGTGCCAAAGATGAAAAGCTCGAACGATGAACAACTTATCACAGTTGTATGCAGTTCCTGTGGTAGGCATTTTGAAGCGCCGACCGAATGGTGGGTCCGCAAAAGAGCACAGTATACCAATATTCCAGACGGAGTGATTACGACTTGCCCTCATTGTGAGAATGTAACAATCGTTCGGGAGGTGAAGCCTGATGAATGACTGGATGCGCGAAGTGGATTATGCGACCTACTGCCCGAAGTGCAAGAACTTCAAGGTGCTGGAGACGGATGAACCCTGCAACGAGTGCCTGACAGAGTGTGCACGGGAGGGCAGCAAGAAGCCCGTGAAGTTTGAAGAGAAGGCGCGAAAATAACGGACTCCTTTATGAGGTAAACTCATATTTGAAAGGAGATACTTATCATGAAAAAAGCATTGAAAGTGCTCATCAAAGAGACATTTGTATGCGGTGCTCTTGGGCTGATAATCTATGAGGTTCATGACATGACTCGTGCAAAGATTAAGAAAATCAAGGATGAGTCATGGCGTGAAGCTTGGGATATTGGATACAAAAGCGGGTATACTGCCGGTCGCTTTGATGGGCTGTTTAAAGCTCTCAGCAATAAATGTATCACACGTGAAGAATTTGATGAACTGATTAAGGAAAACTGAAGAATCGAGCCGTGGAGAAATCTGCGGCTCTTTATTTTTATCGTTGAAGGAAGATGCTTGTATGCAACGTATGAACATTAAATGCTGCCATTGTGGGGACCATACCCCATTTATCACAGAGGAGAACATTGAAGTTATTCCTCAAGTTAATCTCACAAGAGCCGATATGGATATTTTGGACGATATCGCGGACACATTGGCGGAATGCGGTTACTCGGGTATGTGTGGTTTCTTACACTGGGTTCAGAGCGAAGTGACCAAAATCGTAGAGTATCAGGAGGAGCGGTGAACGCTAAATGATATTTGCTGAAGAGGATTTGAACTCTTTGAATGCTATTGCTGGACTATTGGCTTCATTCGGGTGTGATAGTCAGGCTGGCTGTGTGCTTTATATTCAGCATAAAATCGCAAAGACCATGGAGGCTGACGAAAGGAAATGCAGAAATGAGAAACATGTCTAAGAAAACCTGGAAACTCCGGGTTTGGAATCACATGACCGAGATGCAGAAGCTGGATTATCTTCTTACGAAAGCGGGCATTACGCATGAGATGGAAAGAAGATTTCCTGAGAACGATAAAAACCAGCCTGAAGTTTGCGGCCCTGGAGCACTGCATGATGGGGGCTATCAGATTACAGTTCGAGATAAATCTGGTACATATCTATGGGACGCGGTATGCGGTTGGTACACTTACGGGTTTCCTCATTTACTCGAGGTGTGCGGGCTAGCACTTGTTGATCATTATGATGTCGAGGGCTGGCTCACGGCTCGGCAGGTTATGAAGATGTGGAGGCGTAGAAATGCTGCGAAAAATCGCTGATTTTGTCAAAAAGATATTCCGCATGGAGCCGATCCCGACAACGGTTAATACCCTGCGGGAGGCTTTACAAGCCTTGGAGGTGGCTCGGAACCACTTCGAGCACTGTGACCCGGAATTTGTGGACGCGGCTATTTTTGAGTTGAACGCTGCGGAGTGCCGGGTGGATGCAGTTAGGAGGTGTGTGGGGTGAAGACGTTTTATTATCCGACTTACAAGTGCCGATTTTGCGAGAAGGAATTTAACGATGGGCATCCCTACTGTAATCCCGAGGATGCGAAGAACCATCTGTCCGGTCTGATGGCGTTCCGTCCAATTCATCATTGCGATGGTGGTCATATTGGCATCGGATATTTCACAGGTCTCGAAAGGGTTGATAAGGATGAATGATGTTTGGACGAAAGTTGGCAAATTTCTTGGCCGGGCTATTGCGTTGACACTTATTTTATGCGCTTGGGCAATCATTATTGCATTCACGCTGAAGGTGCTTTGGTTTATCTGGTTTCGGATTCTGCTGTGAGGTGCGATATGATTGACTACGAAGAAGTTGTTGAGGCCATATGGAGGTACGACATCCCTCGAATCGACATTGATGAGGATGTTACGACGCTTTATGCGAATGGCAAAGCTGTTGCACAAGTTATTCGCAGGCCTGACAGGTCACGCGAGGACTTGTATTTTGAGGATTACGAGCTTCAAAAAGATACCCTGATCAAGCCGAACGCTAAGTTGCGTGATGTGGTCGAGCTTTGCATGAATGGCGACATTAGCTACGTAGATGTCCGTGAATGGTGCATGGAGAATGATATTTCACTTGGACAGTTCGACAGGTGGCTTTATGGTGCGCTGAGAAAGTCTGATACCCCTTCCCGGGTGAAGCCGAAAGAACCGTGGCCATATCGTGTGGTGGCGGGCTTAAACCGGGTACTGGAGATTCTGCTTGACTCGATTTTGGAGGATTTTATATGAGATGTTGTCCGGTATGCTATTCAAAAGTGAGGCCAACTGTATACGGAACAGCGACCACTGGGACAAACCTGGAAATCAAGTATAAGATTCAGTGTCGGAATTGCGGATTTGGATGCGATAAAGCAGGCAGTGTCATAGTGCAATATGATGAAGAAACGATGAACCCAATAGCAGATGATCATGGCTTACGGAAACTTATTAGAGACTGGGATTCTATTTTGCGAGATCCTGATAGAGAAAGGCTGGCTGATATATGAAGTACACATTTTGGTTTGAATGTACCGACAATGGTGGTGGACATCAGGCTTTTGAAGTCAAAGCAGAGAATAAGCAGGAGGCCATCAAGAAGGGCATGGCGTTTGCAAAGAAACATGCTTCGGGTGATATCTGTGGGGATTGGGAGTGCAAAATGATATCGGAGTGGACAACATGAACAACGACTTCGGAGCACTTACGATACTTGCACCTAAATGCCAGAAGTGTCCGAAGGTGGAAACTTGCGACCATAAGCAACTGGCTCATCTCGGATACATTATCCCGATCGAGGATATTGGCATCAGCATGGTGGCCCAAAGAGGTAATGGAAAGAGCCTCAGTCAGCTCGAAATACTGAATTCACTGATGAAAAGGGGATCTAATTATGAAATTCGTTAAACCAGAGGGCGACATCAAGAATCCGCATGCATATGCGGCGAGAAGTATTAGAGTTGGACGAAAGTTTCCTCAGAGCAAGAAGGCGCTCAACGCTTATATCAATGACGCAATTGATTTTCACATGATTCCTGAGGTAGGGCTTTATTATTCTGAGAACTGCTACGGCATAGCTGACGCGATCGACTTCACAAACAATTTTCTACGCATCCATGCTCTGAGAACCAAGCATGAACCGGCAGATATGAAGCAACTTTTCATTTATGATGCGCTTTTCTGCTTGAAACGTGACATTAAGCCGTGCGATATTCAAATCGAAAACCGCATCTATCAGAACGATAAAGTTTTGATTGCGAACCCTACTTTTGAGGACATCAATCCTATCATCGAAAAGATCAAAGAGTTTGACCGGGTAGTCCGTGAAGTTAAGCTAGGGGAGACGGCCTGATTTTGATTCATGCTTGATATTTAAACAATATTATGGAGGTAAACGTTTTATGAAAATCATTGAACCTAAGTACGAAATCCTTACTGATATTTCTGAGGGTGGCATCAAGGAGCTGCAGCAGATCGAGCGGGTGGCCCGTGTCTGCTACAAGAGCGAGGATAAGATCACGCTGGATGGTGAGTCGGCAAAGAAACTGGTGGGCTTTCTGGTGAAGCAAGGGCACGAGGCCATGCTTGAGCATTCTCAACTGAGCGTGCTGTTCACGTGCGATCGTGGCGTGGCCAATGAGCTGGTGCGGCACCGCATTGCTTCTTTTGCACAGGAGAGCACCCGGTACTGTAACTACTCGAAGGAGAAGTTTGGTGGAGAAATTGCTGTCATTCAGCCTTTCTGGATGCAGGATAATTCTGAGGAGTTTATAAGCTGGGTCATGGCTTGCAACACGGCAGAAAAACAATACTTACACATGATATACGATCTGCGTCTCCGTCCCGAACAGGCTCGCTGCGTGTTGCCGCTGTGCTTGAAGACTGAGATTGTGGTCACGGCAAACTACCGTGAGTGGCGCAATATCTTCAAGCTGCGTACTCCTGTAGCGGCCCATCCTCAGATGAGAGAACTGATGTGCCCTCTGCTGAAGGAACTGCAGAGCAAGATCCCGGTGGTGTTCGATGATATTTACACGTACTGGCCTGAGGATGACCAGACTGGAAAGGAAAGTGTGAAGAAGTAATGCGAATTGTGCTGCTAGCAAGCATTATTTTACAAGCTATCGCAATTGGAATGTCTTTTGCTGAGAACATCGGTAAAGAAAAACAGAGAATCATCAGATATACAGGATGGTTCTTGCTTTTGATTTACATGGTATTTGGTTGAGGTGATTAACTATGAAAAATCGTATTATTTGTGTTGTTGCATGCCTGATGATGCTCGTGGGCTGTGTGGCTCTGTGTGGCTGCTCCGAAGCGGATAAGGTGAATCGGAATATTTCCAAGCAGGCCAACTACTTTGAAGCTGAGCGCCGGATCACGGTCTATAATGCACGTACGGACAATGTTATCCTTGAAATGGAAGGCGCTATGTCCATCTCGAACAATGATAACAATGAACTTGTATGTACGGTGAAGACCGGTCCGAACGAGTATAAGAAGAATTATATTTACCTGAACGAATACACCATGTATGTTGTTGAGGATATCACCGGCACTCATACCGATCCATACCACTATAAGCTCTATTTCCACACGGATATTCTGCCGGACGTGGAGGTAAGGTCGTGATGACTACATACGAATTCGTAGATAGCATGGGTGTGCCTGTTTGGATGAGCGGTTTTGATGCTCTCATCGATGCTATCGATATTCTCAAAAACGCTCTGCAGAACAACGAATCGCCCACCATTGTGGACATTAACCGAAAGCTGTGCGTGAAGTATCACACGAGCGCCATTGCAATGGACAGACTTCTTCGTCGGGCGGTAGACTATGCAGTGATTCGGAAGCAGACGCATGAGCCACTTTATTACGAGGTACTGGGCAATACTCCTCGGCAGGCGATGCCTTTGAAACAGTTCATGTATATCTCTGCGCGATATTTGATGCGGGAGGAGGTGCAATAAGCGATGTGCGATATTTCTAGCATTGACCAAAAGAGTATCGACGATGGTAAGGTTTGGGTACGCATTCGTGGCACTAATCCGACTGTTCAAAAAACCCGTGGGCGAAATCCAGTATGACACGATGATTCCTGCTGTAATCTTCCGGTACAAAGGAGAAAATTGCAGACGGATAGTGGCCATTATCAACCTTGACATCATAGTCAAAGACTGATATTCTTGGGACAGAAAGGGTGTGCTCTGGATGGGATTTTCTAAGGACTTGAAGGAAATTATCATGATGCGCATGGCACTAAAAGAGAAGAAACGGCAAGAAGAGGAAGCTGAGAGAAGGCGCTACTTGTTCGTTATGTTGCTCATCTTTGCAGCACTCATGGCATACGTTTCCGTCATGGCAATGTTTGAAAATTTAGGCATCATCCGCTGAAAAAGGGAGGCTCTGGAGCAATTTCAGGGCCTTTTCTTTTTGATGTCAATATTTGTCAATAATTGTCACGGTGTGAATTTTTGGCCATTTTTTCTCGTGAAATTTTTGTCAATAATTGTCAATGTGTGAAAAAATGGCGATTTTTTGGCCAAAAACCCACTTTGTGGCCAAAAATTTTTGCAAAAATGGCCACAACTTTTTACGTAGATACGTTGAAAATGTGTATTTTGGCCAAAAACCCACTTTTTTTCTTAATTTAATAAAAAAATTAAAAATTTTATATATAGTAGTTGGAAATAAAAATGGGTTTTTGGCCACAGCGAGTTTTCTGCTCGAATTGGCCAAGAGGGCCACCACTTTCACCTTGTAAAAGAACAACAAAAACTATATAATTGAGTTATGAGGTGTAAAGTTATGAAAAAGCGTGAAATTCCGTTTATGGCCAGGTATGAGAATGAGTTTGGCTATCACGAGTGGACTACGTTGGACAGCGCAAATAATTTGGTGCACTGCTATTATAATGACAATACAGAACTTCATGTGAAAGAGCCCTGGTGCGAATGTAATGGCGTCAGGATGAGAAAGGTACGAAATCAGGAAAAGTGGCGTTGTCCTATCTGCGGGAAGGTCTATGATATTTCCGACATTGATTGGCCCATGCCCTATTGGGATGATGAGACCGGTCTGAAGAACGATTATGGCGAATATATGTATCCGAATGCAGAGAAGCGGGCAGGTCCTCCTGAAATGTACGAGGAAGCGCCCTTTACTTGGTATCTGTAAGATGAAAGTTTGAGGATTGTCACGATTGTGGCAGTCCTTATATTTTTACCCTTCTAAAAGATTGACAATTATTACCAAATATTCCCGCGTAAATTTCTTGCTCTTTTATGGGAGGAACAGTGTGCGTAAAAACATGCTGTTCCTCTTTTATTTTTGGAGGTTTGTATGTTAGAGAACAAATTCAAAACAGGATTGGTGAAAGACCTGAAGAAACGCTTTCCCGGCTGTATGGTCATTCATCTTGACCCGAATGAAATTCAAGGGATTCCGGATCTCTTGGTTTTATATCGAGACAGGTGGGCAGCACTCGAAGGAAAGAAGACAGGCAAAGCATCGCATCGTCCAAATCAAGACTACTACGTAGCCAAGATGAACGAGATGAGTTATGCCTCTTTTATTTATCCTGAAAACAAGGAGGAGATACTGGATGAACTGGAACGATCATTCACGATTGCAAGGCCAGCATGCTTTTCTGGGGGCGAGTAAATATCATTGGATCAATTATGATGCTGCTCGGATCGCAGAGTCCTTTGTAAACTATCAGGCGAAGGAGAGAGGAACGCGCCTTCACGCATATGCTGCAGAAAGTATTGCACTGGGGCAGAAGCTTCCTCGGAGTAAGAAGACACTCAACGCCTATGTCAACGATGCAATTGGCTTTTGTATGAGCCCGGAAGTGATTCTTTATTATTCGGAGAACTGTTACGGTACGGCTGACACAATCCATTTTGCAAATGACTTCCTGCGTATCCACGATTTGAAGACTGGTCTGGTACCGGCACACATGGAACAGCTTTTCATTTATGATGCGCTTTTCTGCTTGGAGTATGGCATCAAACCTCGCGATATTCAAATTGAAAACCGCATCTATCAGAATGATGACATTTGGATCATGAATCCGACCTGTGAAGACATCGACCCCATTATTGCCAAAATCATCGAGTTCGATAAAGTTATTACTGAACTGAAGTTAGGAGTTACAGCATGAATCCGGTAGAAAGAGATATTCGAGGATATTTAGGTGTCGCGCCGGAAGACAGTATCCTGGAGCATTATGGCACCAAACGCCATTCTGGCAGATATCCGTGGGGTTCTGGTGAAAATCCATATCAGCGCTCAGGCGATTTTCTCTCTCGTGTTGAGGAGCTAAAGAAGAGTGGCATGAAGGAGAAGGATATTCTCCAGACCATCAATGATTCTCTTCCTGAAGAATATAAGATGGGTGCTACCGAGTTCCGTATGGCACAGCGTAGAGCCATTCATGAACGTCAGCAGCTCAAATATGACCGCGCACGTGCCTTATCACAGGATGGTCTCGGCCCCACTGAAATTGGTCGTGAGATGGGCCTTTCTGAATCCACTGTTCGTTCAATGCTGAAGAGCAACAAACCTGATAAATATACCCGAAGTCAGGAAATTGCTGAAACGTTGAGAAAAGAAGTTGATAAAAAAGGTATGGTCGACGTTTCAGAAGGCACTAATCTTGTTCTGGGTGTTTCAGAAGGTGATTTAGACGATGCTGTTTTTATTTTAGAGGCAGAGCATGGGTACCAGCGCTATGGCGTGGGCATCCGTCAGCCGACGAATATAAACCAGCAGACCAACATTACCGTTCTGGCAAAGCCGGAATATGACCAGAAATATGCATATCAGCATCAGAATGAAATCCAGTCTCTTGGTGAGTATCATTCTGAAGATGGTGGCGAAACTTTCAAGAAGCTTCAGCGCCCCAGTAGTATGAGTTCTGACCGTATTTATATCCGGTATGGCGATGAAGGTGGATTGGATAAAGATGGTGTTATCGAGATTCGGCGAGGCGTTGCTGATCTGAACCTCGGAAAATCACATTATGCCCAGGTTCGTATCATGGTGGATGACAGTCACTATCTGAAAGGCATGGCTGTGTATTCCGATGATATTCCTGAAGGCTATGATGTGGCCTTCAACACCAACAAGAAATCCGGTACTCCGAAAATGAAGGTTCTGAAGACCATCAAGGATGACCCGGACAATCCGTTTGGCGCAGCCATCAAGGCAAATGGCCAGAGCACTTATATTGGTGAGGATGGAAAAGAACATCTGTCGCCCATCAATAAGTTGAAGGAAGAAGGTGACTGGGATACCATGGCAAAGAACCTTTCTTCACAGTTCCTGTCCAAACAGCCTATTAAATTGATGAAACAGCAGCTTGACCTTACCGTAGCAGACCGCAAAGCAGAATATGAAGAAATCATGCAGTACGATAATCCAACGATTCGGAAAAAGCTGCTGATGGACTTTGCTGATACCTGTGAAGGAAATTCAATGACCTTGAAAGCCTCATCTTTCCCTGGTCAGGCAACGAAGGTCATTTTGCCGTTGTCCAAAATCGGTGAGAGAGAATGCTATTGCCCTACATATCCTGATGGAACTCAGCTTGCATTGGTTCGTTTTCCTCATGCAGGTACCTTTGAAATTCCACTTGTGACGGTCAACAATAAGAACTTGTCTGGCCGTAGGAATCTTGGTGCGGTACAGGACGCTATCGGTATCAACGCTAAGGTTGCAGAACGGCTGTCTGGTGCAGACTTCGATGGCGATACTGTCGTGGCTATTCCGATGTCGAGCAAAGTCAATATTAAATCCACCCCCGCTCTGAAGGATTTGAAGGACTTTGACCCGAAGACAGCATATGCAGTACCTGAAGGAAATCCCAATGGCGTGCGCCTCATGAAGAAAGAGGAAAAGCAGAAGGAAATGGGGATTATTTCCAATCTCATTACTGATATGACTCTTCGTGGTGCACCGGAAAGTGATATTGCCCGTGCTGTTAAGCACTCCATGGTTGTTATTGATGCGGAAAAACACAAGCTGGATTATAAGCGTTCCGAACGTGAAAACGGTATCCAGGAGCTAAAGCAAAAATGGCAGATCAGAGTGCAAGAGGACGGTACTGAAAAATATGGCGGCGCATCTACGCTCCTGTCAAGACGAAAGCAAACCGTTCGGGTACCTGAGCGCAAAGGAAGCGCTCATATCGACAAGGAGACAGGTGAGAAGGTTTATAAAGAGTCCGGTCGTACCTATATTGACCCGAAGACAGGCAAGAGGGTACAGGCCATGACTGAAGTAAGCCTTATTTCTATGACGCCTGATGCACGAACTTTATCTTCTGGTACTGTCCAAGAAAACCTTTATGCTGATTTCTCGAATGAACTGAAAGCTTTGGCCAATAAGGCTCGAAAAGAAGCAAAAAATACACCTGGCATCAAGAAGAGCCCCGATGCAGCCGAAAAATATAGAGCTGAAGTTGAGTCCATCAATGCCAAGCTCAATGCAGTTATTGGTAATAAGCCGAAAGAAAGACGTGCTGCCATTATTGCAAACGAGAATATTAAGGCCAAAGTGCAGGCTCAGGGCTTGGACTATAAGAAGGACAAGGAAGAAATCAAGAAGATCGCTGCTGTTGAGATGCAACGTGCACGTGATTCTGTCGGCGCAAGCGGCAGTAAGACGAAGATTACATTTACAGATCGCGAATGGGAAGCGGTTCAGGCTGGCGCAATCTCTGATTCCAAGTTGATGAAGATTCTGAATTCGTCAAAGTCAGATGAAATTATCAAGAGAGCAATGCCAAAGGCGAGCACAACTCTGTCTTCCGCCAAATTAGGCAAGGCACAGGCTATGCTGGCCAATGGCTACAGCTATGCAGAGATTGCAAAGGCTTGTGATGTTCCCGAATCTACGATCTACGACAATCTTAATAAGTAAGAAAGGCTTTGAATTATGGTTCGATGCTTTTTAACCACTGTTGATAACCCTTATAGTCCTTATAATCAGTTTGAGGACTGGTATCGGTTTGATACTGATAAGGGCTATAACTCGTCTGGCCTGCTGATGCGGATGGCGTACACCTCCGACCAGCTCACGGACGCAGAAAATGCGTATGAAATTGAGCAGGCTATCGATCAAATTGTGGGCAATGATCCGCTCAATATCTACAAAAAGCTCAAAATCAATATCGAGGACGATGCTCCCGAAGAGCAAATAGCGTAAAAAGGGTATAGGGGGGGTGCTCGAAAAATACACCCCCTCCCCAAATCGCGCTGGTCTTTGATTTTTCCCCGGAGGGAAAATTGAGAATTGGGCTTCAATGCCACTGCCGAGGTTCAGGGTGTAGACTGGGCCTCGGTGGTTTTTGTAAGAGTTTATGGGAGGGTGATCTCTTCAGACAGCCTCCATTGTCGTTTGTTCATTTTTCTTCTCCTTTCAAATGATTAGAAAGACACCATGACCGGCTCCCATAAACTCTTACAAAAGCCATTGAAAAGCAAATGAAACGGGCATGATTCTGCAATAAACCAAATCAAAACAGAATAGAAGGAATACAAAAATGAGGACAAAGAAAGCTGCTTCTGAGGATGTGGCTCCTATGCGGCCAACATTGTCCCCAGAAGTACGAGAAAACCAAATGATTTCCCTAGCAATGGATCTGGTGGAAAAGCGTTTGCGAGAAGGAACAGCGTCTTCTGCCGAAACTACGCATTTTCTGAAGCTGGCTACTGTCAAATCAGAGCTGGAAAAGAAAAAACTGGAAGCAGAGAATACACTCCTTCATGCAAAAGCAGATGCCATTCAGGCAGCCAAGGATAACGCCCTTCTTTATAAGGAGGCCATCAAAGCAATGCGTGAATACGGCGGAGTGGAAGATGATGATGAATCGCAAGACATACTCTGAACTTTGCCAGCATGCGACCTTTGAAGACCGCTTCCATTATTTGCAGCTGCACGGTACGGTTGGATACGATACCTTTGGCTTTGATCGATATCTGAACCAGGATTTTTACCAGTCAAGAGAGTGGCGGCAGTTCCGGGACAGGATCATTGTGCGGGATGCTGGGTGTGACCTTGCGTGCAAAGACCACGAGATCACCGACTGGGTGATACGAAACGGCAAACCCATTCGGCCGCGCATTATTATTCACCATCTGAACCCGCTGACGAAAGAGGACGTGCTTCAGCACTCGGACGCACTGCTGGACCCGGAAAACGTAATCTGCGTGAGCGATCGGACCCACAAGGCCATCCACTATGGAGATGATGCGATCCTAAAGCCTGCATTTGCCGAAAGACGACCGGGCGACACTTGCCCATGGAGGAAATGAAAATATGAGTGACTATATTTATCACTATGGTATCAAGGGCCAGAAGTGGGGTGTGCGGCGCTATCAGAACCCGGATGGAACACTTACGAGCATGGGAAAAGCACGTAAGCGCGCCATAGATGTAAACCGAAACATGGACGCTGTAAACGACATTGTAAAAACAATGTCCCGAAAAGACAAAGAACTCCTTAATCTTGATGGCGATGTTTACCAGCAAAGTGCCGAGGATGGGGGTGCATACGTAAAACGTTTTATTGAAAAATCAGGTGATGTGCCTATTTCCTTTTTTGATATCATTGGTGATGAAAAGGGAGTAGCAATTTCTATTGGAACAAGAGCTGGAAGTGAATATCGGAACAAGGGTTATTGCTCAAGAGTAGCCAGAAAAGGCATGAAATGGCTGGATGCACACAAAGACGAATACGACCAAATTGTCTGGTGGACCAGAAAAGACAATGCTGGATCTATAAAAATCGCTGAGAAATCTGGATTTAAGCTGGATGAAGCATCGGTACTCCCAGATGATCCGTGGATCAAGTATCAGTACAAATAAGGAGGAAAGCAAAATGAATAACGAAGCTATGATGAACCGCGCAAAGCAGCTGGTGGTGGACTACTTTAACGCTCACGTGGACGTGACCGACGGCAAGAAGCTGACGATCGAGGACGTGTTCATCGTATGGTTCAGCAAAACCCTGCAGAACTGGAAGGCGCTGGTGAGTACCATCGTGTCTGACGGTATGTACTACGAGATCGCCCACGACGGCGATAAGGGCGAGACCTATCTGGACGCCTACAAGAAGTGGGACAACCAGTGCATTGTAGACTGAGGCGATCGGAAATGGACAGTATCCTTACCTCGGTGAAGAAACTCCTTGGACTTACCGAGGAGTATACGGCGTTTGATGCAGACCTTATTATGCACATCAACAGCGTGCTGATGATCCTGCGGCAGATGGGTGTTGGGCCTCAGGAGGGCTTTGGCATCAGCGATGCAACGGCAACATGGAGCGAGTTTTGCCAGAACAGGGCAGACATTGAAGCGGTAAAGAGCTATACGGCGCTGAAGGTGAAGATGCTGTTTGACCCGCCGCAGAGTTCCAGCACGATGGAAGCGACCAAAAACCTTATCAGCGAACTGGAATGGCGGCTGTATGCCGAGTGCGACAGGGAGGAGAAACAATGCGGATGCTGAAGTTTGCCGTGGAAGGGCAGCAGCTGGCAAAGCGCGGTGATTTTGCCGGCGTGACAGCCGGAAGCAAAGGCTATCTGCGCTGCCACTTTGAGCAGAGTGACCCGGAGTGGCTTATGGCCAAGAAAATTGCTGTGTTCAATGACGAATATGCGGTGACTGTGAGCGCGGAAGGTGAGTGCGCCGTACCCGACGAGGTGACGGACGGAAAAAGCTTTAAGGTGTATCTTGCTGGCCAGAATGGCAAGACGCGGATGATGACAAACAAGGTACTGATCGAGCAGGTGAAGTGACATGGTGGATTTGGACAAGCAGTTTGCAGCAATGGCAGATGTGAGCGAAGAAGATACCGCTTACGATTTTGTGATCGATGAAGACCTGCGAGTGATCGCTGTGCCAGAACGCGGTGTGGTGCTGGGCGTTGAGGGAGATAAAGACGCGAACCGCATCCGATTTAGAATGAACAAAACATGGCGCGGATACGATATGTCGAAGTTTGACCTGCGCATCAACTACCAGAATGCAAACGGTGACAAAAACTATTACACGGTGACGAGCAAACACACTGAAGGCAATGCGGTGGTGTTTGACTGGATTGTGGCGGCGGATGCTGTAGCGTATCAGGGCGATGTGTTCTTTATTGTGGTGGGCCTTATTACCACTGGCGGAATGGTGAACTGTGCGTTCCACACGACGCTTGGCAAGGCAAAATGCCTGGAAGGCCTGGTGGTAGACACAAAAACTGACATTCCTGAGATCCGGGACTTTATGGCGACGCTGAAGGCGGAAGTGGAGGCATACGGACAGACCTTTGCGAATGCCGCTGCCGCCAGTGCACGCGCGGCTTTTGCTGTAAAAATTCTGGCCCAAATGCCAGTCGGAGGTGTGAAGGAGGCGCATAAATCTTCCCTAGCGAAAAAAGCATGGGCGGCAGTATATCATTTGTCGGCGCGGGGTAAGTCCGCGTCATGCTTCAAATTACCCGATCATCAGACCGTCATTTTTTTCATAAATCTGTCACAAAAGTGACGCATAATGACGCCGCACTTCTATACTGATGGCTAAAAAACACAGGGTAAATAATGGCGAGAAGAATTCTGGTCGTTGAAGATGAAGCTCCAATCCGCGAAATGGTCTGCTTTGTTCTGGAGCAAAATGGCTTTCAGCCCGTCGAGGCGGAAGATTATGACAGCGCGGTGAATCAACTCAATGAACCCTGGCCTGATTTGATTCTCCTTGACTGGATGCTGCCGGGTGGTTCGGGGCTGCAGTTTATTAAGTTGCTCAAGCGCGAGGCGATGACGCGGGATATCCCGGTTGTGATGCTGACCGCGCGTGGAGAAGAAGAGGATCGTGTTCGCGGCCTGGAGACCGGCGCGGACGACTACATTACCAAGCCTTTCTCACCGAAAGAGCTGGTGGCGCGGATCAAAGCGGTGATGCGCCGTATTTCGCCGATGGCGGTGGAAGAGGTGATCGAAATGCAGGGTCTGAGCCTCGACCCTTCGTCGCATCGGGTGATGACCGGCGACAGTCCGCTGGACATGGGGCCGACGGAATTTAAATTATTGCACTTCTTTATGACCCATCCTGAGCGAGTGTACAGCCGCGAGCAACTGCTGAACCACGTCTGGGGAACCAACGTCTATGTGGAAGACCGCACGGTGGACGTCCATATTCGCCGCCTGCGCAAAGCGCTGGAACACAGTGGCCATGATCGCATGGTGCAAACGGTTCGCGGCACGGGGTATCGTTTCTCCGCCCGTTTCTGAATTTTGACAGGAGTGTGACCCGTGCTGGAACGGCTGTCATGGAAAAGGCTGGCGCTGGAGCTCTTTTTAGCGTGTATTCCGGCCCTGATTCTGGGGGCGTTTGTGGGTCATCTGCCGTGGTTTTTACTGGCGGCAGTGACCGGTTTGCTGATCTGGCATTTCTGGAATTTGATGCGCCTGTCGTGGTGGTTGTGGGTGGATCGGAGCATGACTCCTCCGCCTGGACGCGGCAGCTGGGAGCCGCTGCTGTATGGTCTGCATCAGATGCAGATGCGTAATAAAAAGCGTCGACGCGAGCTGGGAAGCCTGATTAAACGCTTTCGCAGCGGGGCGGAATCGCTGCCGGATGCGGTTGTACTGACCACGGAAGAGGGGGCCATTTTCTGGTGTAATGGCCTGGCGCAGCAGATTTTAAACCTGCGCTGGCCGGACGACAGTGGCCAAAATATTCTCAACCTCCTGCGTTATCCCGAGTTCGCCAACTATCTGAAACAGCGTGATTTTTCTAAGCCACTCAACCTGGTGCTGAATAACGCTCGCCATCTGGAAATTCGCGTGATGCCTTACACCGACAAGCAGTGGCTGATGGTGGCGCGCGACGTGACGCAGATGCATCAGCTGGAAGGGGCGCGGCGGAACTTTTTCGCCAACGTCAGCCATGAACTGCGCACCCCGCTGACGGTGCTGCAGGGCTATCTGGAGATGATGCAGGAGCAGGTACTGGAGGGGGCGACGCGGGAAAAAGCCCTGCACACCATGCGAGAGCAAACTCAGCGTATGGAAGGGCTGGTGAAGCAGTTGCTGACGCTGTCGCGCATTGAAGCCGCGCCGGCGCTGGCGATGAATGACCGCATCGACGTGCCGATGATGCTGCGGGTGGTGGAGCGCGAGGCGCAAACTCTCAGCCAGGAGAAACAGACGCTGATCTTCACCGTTGACGAGCAGCTCAAGGTGCTGGGTAATGAGGAGCAACTGCGCAGCGCCATTTCCAATCTGGTCTATAACGCGGTGAACCACACCCCGCCGGGGACCGAAATTCGCGTCAGCTGGCAGCGGACCCCGCAGGGGGCGCTGTTCAGCGTCGAGGATAATGGGCCAGGCATTGCGCCAGAGCATATTCCCCGTTTGACCGAGCGTTTTTATCGGGTGGATAAAGCTCGCTCCCGGCAAACGGGGGGCAGCGGCCTGGGACTGGCGATCGTCAAACACGCGGTCAACCATCATGACAGCCGGCTGGAGATCGACAGCACGGTGGGCAAGGGAACCCGTTTTAGCTTCCTGCTCCCGGAACGATTAATTGCCAGAAACGACGCCTGATCGGCGTGCTGTCAGCTTATCTTGCCAATGACCAGCCCCGGCTGGTCATTTTCGTTGGCATCCCTTTTTTCCTCGCCTATTTAATGAACGCGTGCTGCTTTTTTGTTCGCATGATAAGCCACGGGTTTTCCATCAATATGGTAAATGATTCTGGTGTGAAACTGATAACCAGCATAATCATCTGCTTTTGCGATCGTGCCTTGCTTTAAAACGTTATAAGCGTTTAAATTGCGCCTGCGCAGTCGATGACAGACTGCTTTTGCGTGGTAATACCAAAAACAATTCTTTCCCACGCCGCTTCGGGAGCATATCTCGCTGAGTTTACCGGCAATGGCCGCTGTATCGTCCCTGAGAGGGGAGCGCGGTATTTTTCCATTTTTTACAACACCACATCCACAGGCAGTAATGAATTTATGACCCATCAGTTAAAATCTCGCGACATCATAGCGTTGGGCTTTATGACCTTCGCGTTGTTTGTTGGCGCAGGCAACATAATTTTCCCTCCGATGGTTGGCTTACAGGCGGGCGAGCACGTCTGGACAGCGGCGATCGGCTTCCTGATCACTGCGGTGGGTCTGCCGGTGCTGACGGTAGTGGCGCTGGCGAAAGTCGGCGGCGGCGTTGAAAGCCTGAGCACCCCGATTGGTAAAGTGGCGGGTATCCTGCTGGCGGTGGTGTGTTATCTCGCGGTGGGACCGCTGTTCGCGACCCCGCGCACCGCGACCGTCTCCTTTGAGGTCGGTATTGCGCCGCTGACTGGCGACGGCCCGCTGCCGCTGCTGATCTACAGCGTTATCTATTTCGCGCTGGTGATTCTGGTCTCCCTCTATCCGGGCAAACTGCTGGACACCGTGGGCAACTTCCTTGCGCCGCTGAAAATTATCGCCCTGATTGTGCTGGCGGTCGCGGCCATCATCTGGCCAGCGGGCCCGATCAGCGACGCGCTGGAAGCGTATCGTACGGCGCCATTCTCCAATGGCTTCGTCAACGGCTACCTGACCATGGATACCCTCGGCGCGATGGTGTTCGGGATCGTGATTGTCAATGCGGCACGCTCCCGCGGCGTCAGCGAAGCGCGTCTGTTGACCCGCTACACCGTCTGGGCTGGCCTGATGGCAGGCGTTGGCCTGACGCTGCTGTACCTGGCGTTGTTCCGTCTGGGTTCTGACAGCGCCACTCTCGTGGACCAGTCCGCCAACGGCGCGGCCATTCTGCACTCCTACGTGCAGCACACCTTCGGCGGGGCGGGCAGCTTCCTGCTGGCGGCGCTGATCTTCATCGCTTGTCTGGTGACGGCGGTGGGCCTGACCTGCGCCTGCGCCGAGTTCTTTGCCCAGTATCTGCCGTTCTCCTATCGCACGCTGGTCTTTATCCTTGGCCTGTTCTCGATGGCGGTCTCCAATCTGGGCCTGAGCCATCTGATTCAGGTGTCAATTCCGGTGCTGACCGCTATCTATCCGCCGTGTATCGCACTGGTTGTATTAAGCTTTACCCGCAGTTGGTGGCATAATTCGTCCCGCGTTATCGCGCCGGCCATGTTTATCAGTCTGATGTTTGGTATCATTGACGGGATTAAGTCATCGGCGTTTGCCGCGATTCTGCCGGCCTGGACCGCGCGTCTGCCGCTGGCGGAGCAGGGCCTGGCCTGGCTGATGCCCACCGCCGTGATGGTGTTCCTCGCGGTGATCTGGGATCGTGCAGCCGGACGTCAGGTGGCCTCCAGCGCCCATTAACAGGCGTTAAGGAAAAGCGTTTAACCACGGGACTTCGGGTTCCGTGGTTTTTTATTTTTTGTGTTAAACGGCATTGAAAAACCACGATGGAAAGTAGTAACAAGCTTAAGCGCGGGCTAAGCACCCGGCATATCCGCTTTATGGCCCTGGGTTCCGCCATCGGCACCGGGCTTTTTTACGGCTCAGCCGACGCCATTAAGATGGCCGGACCCAGCGTGCTGTTGGCCTACATTATCGGTGGCGTCGCGGCATATATCATTATGCGGGCGCTCGGTGAGATGTCGGTGCATAACCCTGCCGCCAGCTCATTTTCCCGCTATGCCCAGGAAAACCTCGGCGGACTGGCGGGCTATATCACCGGCTGGACCTACTGCTTCGAAATCCTGATCGTCGCCATCGCCGACGTCACCGCCTTCGGTATCTACATGGGCGTCTGGTTCCCGACGGTACCGCACTGGATCTGGGTGCTCAGCGTGGTACTGATCATCTGCGCCGTCAACCTGATGAGCGTCAAGGTGTTTGGTGAGCTGGAGTTCTGGTTCTCGTTCTTCAAAGTGGCCACCATTATCATCATGATCCTCGCCGGGTTCGGCATTATTATCTGGGGGATCGGCAACGGCGGCCAGCCGACCGGCATTCATAACCTGTGGAGCAACGGCGGCTTCTTCAGCAACGGCTGGCTGGGGATGGTGATGTCGCTGCAGATGGTGATGTTCGCCTACGGCGGCATCGAAATCATCGGTATTACCGCCGGTGAGGCGAAAGACCCGGAGAAATCCATTCCGCGCGCGATCAACTCGGTGCCGATGCGTATTCTGGTGTTCTACGTCGGCACACTGTTCGTCATTATGTCCATCTATCCGTGGAATCAGGTGGGAACCGACGGCAGCCCCTTTGTCCTGACCTTCCAGCATCTGGGCATTACCTTCGCGGCCAGTATTCTTAACTTCGTGGTCCTGACAGCCTCCCTGTCGGCGATTAACTCCGACGTGTTCGGCGTGGGCCGTATGCTGCACGGTATGGCTGAGCAGGGCAGCGCGCCGAAGGTGTTCGCTAAAACGTCGCGCCGCGGTATTCCGTGGGTGACGGTGATGGTGATGACTATTGCGCTATTGTTTGCGGTGTATCTCAATTACATCATGCCGGAAAACGTCTTCTTGGTGATCGCCTCCCTGGCCACCTTCGCCACGGTGTGGGTGTGGATTATGATCCTGTTGTCACAGATTGCCTTCCGCCGCCGTCTGTCGCCCGAAGAGGTCAAGGCGCTGAAATTCAAAGTGCCCGGCGGAGTGGTGACCACGGTAGTCGGCCTGGTGTTCCTGGCCTTTATTATCGCCCTGATCGGCTATCATCCGGATACCCGTATCTCGCTGTATGTCGGTATGGCGTGGATCGGCCTGCTGCTGCTGGGCTGGGTCTTTAAGACCCGTCGCGATCGCCGCCTGGCGCAGGCACAGTAAATGCACCGCCCCGGTCAGCATCACGCGACCGGGGCGGCTTGCAGTCCCGCGTCCTCCCCCGTTATCCTCCCCCAAAAAATCCTGTGATGATGAGTTCTGCGCCTGACGGCTATGGCAAGGTGTGCCCATTCTGCACAATGAGGATTCACGATGTTGAAGGCATGGCACCTTCCGGTTGCACCCTTTATCAAGGTGCAACAGGACCGACTGTTTATTACCCTGTGGTTAAGCGGTGAGTCGCTGCCGCAGCGGATCACGCTGCGCGCGGAAGAGGATAACGAAGAGCTGTCGCTGCCGATGCAGCGGCTCCGTCAGGCGCCGCAGCCAGGCGTGGTGGCATGGCGCGGTGAAATCTCTCTCGCCAGCGGCCAGCCGCGCCGCCGCTACAGCTTTAAGCTGCTGTGGGCCGACCATCAGCGCTGGTTTACGCCACAAGGTTTCACCCGTTTCCCGCCGGCCAGGCTGGAACAGTTTGCCATTGACCTGCCGGACGCCGGCCCGCAGTGGGTGGCCGATCAGGTGTTCTATCAGATTTTCCCCGATCGCTTTGCCCGCAGCGCCGCGCGTGACGCCGACCAGGATGCGGTCTATTACCATCACGCGGCGGGACGGGAGATTGTGCGCAAGGCATGGGACGAACCGCTAACCGGTGAGGCGGGCGGGTCGACGTTCTACGGCGGCGATCTCGACGGCATCAGCGAAAAACTTCCCTACCTGAAGCAACTCGGCGTCACCGCCCTCTATCTGAACCCGGTTTTCGCCGCCCCCAGCGTGCATAAATACGATACCGAGGATTATCGGCGCGTCGATCCGCAGTTTGGCGGCGACGCGGCGCTGCTCCGGCTGCGCCACAACACCCAGCGGGCGGGGATGCGCATGATCCTCGACGGGGTGTTCAACCATACCGGCGATTCCCATCCCTGGTTCGACCGACACCAGCAGGGCAGCGGCGGCGCCGGCCATTACCCGGATTCTCCGTGGCGCGACTGGTTTACCTTCTCAGAGGAGGGGCAGGCGCACAACTGGCTGGGCTATGCCAGTCTGCCGAAGCTCGACTATCGCTCGACCAGCCTGGTCAACGAGATCTATGCCGGCGAGGACAGTATCGTACGCCACTGGCTGAAAGCGCCGTGGAGCATGGACGGCTGGCGTCTGGACGTGGTGCATATGCTGGGCGAAGGCGGCGGGGCGCGGAATAACCTGCAGCATATCGCCGGCATCACTCAGGCGGCAAAACAAACGCAGCCGGAAGCCTTTGTCTTTGGCGAACATTTTGGCGATGCGCGACAATGGCTGCAGGCGGATGCCGAAGATGCGGCGATGAACTATCGCGGCTTTACCTTCCCGATCTGGGGATTCCTCGCCAATACCGATATCTCTTACGATCCGCAGAAGATAGACGCCCAGACCTGCATGGCGTGGATGGATAATTATCGCGCCGGGCTGTCGCATCAGCAGCAGCTGAGGATGTTCAACCAGCTCGACAGCCATGATACGGCGCGCTTTAAATCTCTCCTTGGTAAAGACGTAGCGCGCCTGCCGCTGGCGGTGGTGTGGCTGTTTAGCTGGCCGGGCGTACCGTGCATCTACTACGGCGACGAGGTGGGCGTGGATGGCAACAACGATCCGTTCTGCCGCAAACCGTTCCCGTGGGATCCGGCGCTGCAGGATACCCAGTTGCTGGCGCTGTATCAGCGGATGGCGAAACTGCGTAAGGCCCAGCAGGCGCTGCGCTACGGCGGCTGTCAGGTGATTTACGCCGAGGATAACGTGGTGGTGTTTGTCCGGGTCTACAAACTGCAGCGCGTGCTGGTGGCGATTAACCGCGGGGAAGCCTGCGAGGTGGTTATCGAGGATTCGCCGCTGCTGAACGTGGCCGGGTGGACGCTGCTGGAAGGCGCCGGCGCCTTTCAGGACGGGGTGCTGACCCTTCCGGCCATCTCCGCCAGCGTCTGGTCCGGCCGTTAACGGTAGAGCTGGCTCAGCAGGTCGCCGCGGAGGAGCGCCTCCCGCCACCAGCGCTGAGCCAGCCCGTCATTCCCGCTGCGCCAGGCCATGTAGGTGATATCTTTTTCCCGCCAGCAGGCGACGCTTTTCTCCACCAGACTGCCTTTTTCCAGCCACGGGCGAGCGATATGGCGCGGCAGAAAGCCGCAGCCCAACCCGGCGCACAGCAGTTCGACTTTACTGGCGAAATCATCGACGCCGATTTGCGGCTGCTCGTCGAGGAGATTGCTGTTTAGCGGATGGCAATAACGGGCGCTGTCGCGGATCACGATGGCCCGATGTTGGCTGAGCTGTTTATTGGTCAGTGGCTCCTTCGCCTGAGCCAGCGAGTGGGCGGGGGCAACCACGAAAATATTATCCAGTGCGCCGAGGGTTTGCCATGACCACTCTGCAGAGGTCGGAGGCTCATTGATGGCGCCGAGGATAATATCCGCGCCATGGTGGGTCAGCTCTTCCCACGAACCGGCGAGGGTGTGATGACTGAAGTTCAGCCGCGTCTGCGGGTTTTGCGCATAAAATTCGGCGATCAGCGGTAGCAGGGCAGAAAAGGGAAACGAAGCATCGAGAGCGATCGCCAGCTCTCGCTCCCAGCCCGCGCTCAGCTGCTGCGCCTGCTTTTCCAGATCTCTGGCGGCGCTCAACAGCTGCCGTCCCTTCTCCAGCATCAGCCTACCGGTATCGGTAAACTTCGCCCGGTGGCCAGAGCGATCCAACAGCACAATATCCAGATCGCTCTCCAGCTTCTGGATCATATAGCTCAGGGCGGCGGGGGTTTTATACAGCGACTCCGCGGCGGTGGCGAAGGACCCGTGTCTGTCCAGGGCATCAAGGATCATAAGTACATCAAAATTCACACGCATGGGGGAGCTATCCATTAATTTATTTTCCCTTGTTGTACCTAAGCACAATAATCAATGCCAGTGAATAAATCAGAACAGTTTGGCGTAAAAATTTGATTAATGCGGATGCGAGCAAATCCTTGCTACGGGCAAAAAATAAACCACAAAAAAACTTTAATAACTTGTTAGAAATAACTGGCTATACTCACCATGCTTTATCAGTCAGGATCCACACGACGCATTAACCATCATGTCATCTTTTTAACTCATTGATTAAGAAGGTATTTAATGTCTATTCGTGAACTGCTCGATCCCACTAATTCCGCACTTATCTTTATTGACCACCAGCCGCAGATGTCATTTGGCGTGGCGAATATCGATCGCCAGACCCTGAAAAATAACACCGTGGCGCTGGCGAAAGCGGGCAAAATTTTTAATGTGCCGGTGATTTATACCTCCGTAGAGACCAAAAGCTTCAGCGGTTATATCTGGCCGGAATTATTGGCCGTGCATCCTGACGTCAAGCCGATTGAACGTACCTCGATGAACTCCTGGGAAGACGACGCGTTTGTGGCGGCGGTGAAAGCGACCGGCCGTAAAAAGCTGGTGATTTCCGCCCTGTGGACCGAAGTCTGCCTGACCTTCCCGGCGTTGATGGCGCTGGAGGCGGGCTACGAGGTCTATGTGGTGACGGATACCTCCGGCGGCACCTCTGTCGACGCCCATGAGCGGTCTATTGACCGGATGGTGCAGGCGGGGGCGGTACCGGTGACCTGGCAACAGGTGCTGCTGGAGTACCAGCGCGACTGGTCGCGCAAAGCGACCTACGATGCGGTGATGGACCTCGTACGCGAACACAGCGGCGCCTACGGGATGGGCGTGGATTACGCTTATACCATGGTGCATGGCGCGCCGGAGCGTAAAGCGTAAATCACTTCATCCTTCAGGCTGCCTGATCTTCGGCTGCGTTTACCCGTCCCCGGTCGCTGACTTATCTCCGCTCAGGGGGACGTGCCGGCTTGCCGCCTCGACGTAGCATGAATGATGTTGTGTATGGTCATCTGTGGCTAATGGCGGGAACAATCCCGCCATTCCCCTGAAGCAAGGAACTCTCTATGGCGCAGCAAAAATCGGTGACCCTGGTCATCAGCCATCTGCTCGATCCGCAACACGGCCAGCGCTACGAGGAGTGGCTCGGTAAAATTATGCCCATTGCGGCCGAGTTTCCCGGCCATCTCGGCGCGAATGTGATCCGGCCCGCCGCAGGGCAGAATCTGTGGAGTGTCATAATCCGCTTCGATACCCTGGAGCACCTCTACGCCTGGACGCAGTCGGAAACCCGTCGGCAGCTGGTGGCAGAGATTGCGCCGTTGCTGACGGAAGGCGATCGGACGGAGGTGCGGACCGAGCCGGCCTTCTGGTTTACCCCGCCGACGGCGAACGTGCGCCAGCCGCGGCGCTGGAAACAGTTTCTGATCACCCTGCTGGTGATTTTTCCCAGCACCAACCTGGTGCCTGCGGTCACCGGTATGCTGTTGCCGTCGCTCAAAGGGAGCCTGCTGCTGCACCTGATCAATGATGCCTGCGTGGTTGCGCTGGTGGTCTGGTTCTGGATGCCCATCGTGACCCGCCTGTTTGCTGGCTGGTTAAAGAAAAACTGAGTCAGCCTCCTCAAGGAGTGCGTTATGTCGCAAACTGCCACACTGATTCTGACCCACGGTCAGATTCATACCCTCGATCGCGCGAATCCCCTGGCGGAAGCCGTGGCCATCGCCGACGGAAAAATTGTTGCTACCGGAAGCCACGATCGGATCATGAGCTTTGCCGCCGAGGGGACGCAAATCGTCGATCTCAAAGGGCATACGGTGATCCCGGGCCTCAATGATTCTCACCTGCACCTGATCCGCGGCGGGTTGAACTACAACCTTGAGCTCCGCTGGGAGGGCGTTCCCTCGCTGGCCGATGCCCTGCGAATGCTTAAGGATCAGGCGGATCGCACACCCTCTCCGCAGTGGGTGCGGGTGGTCGGCGGCTGGAGCGAATTTCAGTTCGCTGAGCGGCGGATGCCGACCCTGGAAGAGCTGAACGACGCGGCGCCCGATACGCCGGTGTTTGTGCTGCATCTCTACGATCGCGCGCTGCTGAACCGCGCGGCGCTGAAAGCCGTGGGGTATACCAAAGAGACGCCGGATCCGGTGGGCGGAGAGATCGTCCGCGATAGCCGCGGCAACCCGACCGGGATGCTGATCGCCAAACCGAACGCCATGATCCTTTACGCTACGCTGGCCAAAGGGCCGAAGCTGCCGCTGGATCTGCAGGTGAACTCTACCCGCCAGTTTATGCGCGAGCTGAACCGACTGGGGCTGACCAGCGCCATCGACGCCGGGGGCGGCTTCCAGAACTATCCGGAAGATTACGAAATTATCGAACAGCTGCACGCGAAAGATCAGATGACCGTGCGCATCGCCTACAACCTGTTTACCCAGCGGCCGAAGCAGGAGCTGGAGGATTTCGAACGCTGGACCGATATGCTGAAGCCGGGGCAGGGGACCGACTTCTATCGCGCCAACGGCGCCGGCGAGATGCTGGTGTTCTCGGCGGCGGATTTTGAAGATTTCCTGCAGCCGCGGCCGGATCTGCCGCAAGGCATGGAGGATGAGCTGGAGCGGGTAGTGCGCCATCTGGTGGAACATCGCTGGCCGTTCCGCCTGCATGCCACCTACGACGAGTCCATCAGCCGGATGCTGGACGTGTTTGAGAAGGTGAACCGCGATATCCCGTTTAATGGCCTGCACTGGTTCTTCGATCATGCCGAGACCATTACCGAGCGTAACATTGAGCGGGTGAAGGCGCTGGGCGGCGGTATTGCGGTGCAGCACCGGATGGCCTTCCAGGGCGAATATTTTGTCGATCGCTACGGTAAAGAGGCGGTGAAACATACCCCGCCGGTAGCGAAAATGCTGGAACTGGACGTGCCGGTGGGGCTGGGCACCGATGCCACCCGCGTCGCCAGCTATAACCCGTGGACTGCGCTGTACTGGCTGGTCTCCGGGCGCACCGTTGGCGGGATGGCGATGTATGACGACGACAACCGCCTGCCGCGCGATGTCGCGCTGGAGCTGTGGACGGCGGGCAGCGCCTGGTTCTCCAGCGAGCAGGGCAAGAAAGGCCGTCTGGCCGCCGGTCAGCTTGCCGATCTGGTGGTGCTGTCGAAAGACTACTTCAGCGTCGCGGAAGAGGAGATCAAAGGCATTGAGTCCGTGTTAACGGTGGTTGATGGCAAAGTGGTGTACGCTGCCGGTCACTTTTCGCCGCTGGCGCCGCCGCCCATTCCGGTGCTACCGGAGTGGTCACCGGTGGTGAAGGTCCCGGGCCATTACCGTTCCGCTCCGCCGGCGGCGGCTAAAATCGGCGCCATGGTCCAGATGCACCAGTGCTGCGGCAGCTGCGGCGTTCACGGCCACCAACATGATATTGCGCGCAGGTCGTCGATTCCGGTCTCCGATGAGCAAGCTTTCTGGGGCGTGCTGGGCTGCTCCTGCTTTGCCTTCTGATACCTGGCGCCTCCGCCCCGGCAGCTTCGGGGCGGAGGTTTCAGCCGCAGGCCCGGCGTCAATAGCGCTGCTGTGAGCCAAAAAGCGCCATGCGGCGGGCAATCATCTCACGTACCGGCTGCAGTCCCTGGGTGATGACTTTCCGCGGATCGTTCACATCGTGCCCGGTATCGGCGGCAAAGATCGCTTTCACCTGCTGGCACCAGGCGTACATGTTTTCGGTATTGACGTTAATCTTGGCGGTGCCGCAGGCAATCGCCCGGCGCATATCCTCATCGGCAATACCGGTGCCGCCATGCAGCACCAGCGGGACCTTCACGCGCTCGGCAATGGCTTCCATCTCAGTAAATCCCAGCCGGGCTTTACCTTTATACAGACCATGGGTGGAACCCAGCGCGGCGGCGAGGCAATCCACCTGCGTTTCTGTCACCAGGGTGTAGCACTCTTCAGGATCGGCGTAAATGACCTCGGAGTTAACGATACCATCTTCACTGCCGGCGATGGTCCCCAGTTCGGCTTCCACGGAGATGCCCTTGCTGTGCGCCAGCGCCACCAGGTGGCGGGTGATGGTCAGGTTTTCCCTGAACGGCAGATGTGAACCATCAAACATAATGGAACTGAAGCCGGCAGCGATCGCGGCTTCGCAGGCCTCCTGGGTAGTGCCGTGATCCAGATGCAGAGCCACCGGAATATCAATATGTAAATAATCTATGGCATTCACCACAATATCATGAATACATTTTAATCCGAGCATATGCTTAACCGTGCCGCCGGACACGCCCAAAATAACCGGTGAGCGGCACTGCTGGGCGGTGCTTAATACGGCGCCGACCCATTCCAGATTATTAATGTTGAACTGACCGACGGCGTAACCGTTCTTTAGGGCATGCTGAAGCATGTCCTTCATCGACACTAACATATTCACCTCTTGATATGTATTAAACGCAGTTATTCTTCAAAATATTGCTTTAAATTTCTCTCGTAGCTATTTAGCGAGTGGTGGACGACCGCCAGATCCGGCATCGATTCCCGTACCCCTTTTTTCTCAATAGAAATAGCGGCGGTCAGGCTGGCAAATAAAATAATATTATCTATATGCCACGAATAATGGACGCCATAGGTAAAGGCACCGTGAAAAACATCCCCGGCGCCGGTGGTATCAACGGCATTGCACAGCCAGGACGGGACGATCTGCAGCATACCGCTCTTTAAGAAGGCGCAGCCTTTTTCGCCAAGGGTGATAAACGCCTCGCCGCGGCAAATTTTATTCAGTTCAATCAGGGCCGCTTTAATGTCTGCTTCGGTGCTCAGTGAACGATAGCTCATATAATCGCGGGCAAAATGTTCGCTTACGACAAAATAGTCAGTCCAGGCCGCCAGTTTAATATTGCTGGCACGCAGTGAACCCCCGTCCATCACGACTTTGGCGTGGGGCAGTTTCTTAATTAAATATTCACTGATTTCTGCCTCATGGCCGTCAATTAAAATGGTGACCGGCTCCTCGCTGGCAATCAGCCGCTCGGCGAGGTCGTCCAGTTTGAGCTTTTGATCGTAGGTCAGGGAAGGTGGCGTTTGCATCTTGCGGGTAATAATCGTCCGCGAACCCGTTAAGCGATTGACCAGCACCGAGGCCAGCGGAGTGATCATGTCATCGGAAAAAACCACCTGGCTGGTATCCACGCCCGCTTCGGCAAACTCATCGATAATGCGCTGACCGTAAAGGTCCTGATGCAGATGACCAATGTAATAGACTTCCTCACCCCATAATCCCAGCAGCCATGCCGCATTGGCCGCTGGGCCGCCGCCGCTTTCTATAAAATCATGACAAAAGTTTTTGGTATTCTCCTGAGGCCATTCATTGAGAAAGAAAAACTGATCGAAACAAGCAAATCCAATGGACAAAATAGCCATAACCACTCCTGATTATTGGTCAGCGGCGGGAAGCGTGACCTCCCCGCCGGGAAAAATGACGTCGCTTATTCATTTTTCTGCTTCGCCGTGAGCTCCTCATAGCTGAGCGTATCGCCAACCACCCGTACGTGACGGAAACAGAAAGGCGCCAGCAGCGCGACGAGCAGCACCAGACAAATCAGGTAGATAGTGACCTGGCCAAACTGGGTGAAGGCGTTACCGATAATGATGCCCCATACCGCGAAGTCGAAATCGGCGAAGGTGCTGTTTTCAAACCCGAGGTTGCCGAGCGCCGGCAGCAGCATCGCCGGCAGGAAGGCGAGGAAGATCCCCCCGATAAAGGAGGCGATGATACATCCGCGCTTGCCGCCCAGCTTGTCGGCGAAGACGCCGGACGTGCCGCCGCAGAAGAAGTGCGGCACCATGCCGGGAATAATCAGCGCCATGCCCAGCCCGCCGAGCAAGAGCATCCCGACCAGCCCGCCCACGAAGGAGCTGATGAATCCCACCACCACGGCGGTGGGGCTAAAGGTGAAGAATACCGCGCAGTCAACGGCCGGGATGGAGTCCGGGATCAGCTTCTGGCTGATGCCCTGGAATGCCGGCACCAGATCGCCGAGGATCAGCCGCACACCGTTGTACACAATGGCCACGCCAACGGCGAACTGCAGGCCGGTCAGCACCGAGAAGATCAGCATGTTTTGGTCGGTGATGGTGCTCAGGTATGCCGATCCGGCGACAGCGCTGCAGACAAAGTAGATAACAAACATCACGATACCGGTGGTGACGGTGGTATCGCGCAGAAAGCCCCACTTTTCTGAAATTTCGGTATCCGCGAAGGAATTTGCCGGATTGCCGGTCCGGCTGGCGATCCATGCCGAGAGGTAGTAGCCGAGGGAGCCGAAATGACCCATGGCGATCCCACCGTCTTCCGTGACCTGCTTGGTGTAACGCTGACCAATCGCGGGGGAGATGGCCGACCATGACCCCAGCAGGAATCCGCCGATCAGGATCAACATCCAGCCATGGAACTCCGCCGCCTGCAGGACAGCGGAAAACAGGCAGGCGAGGAAGAACGAGTGATGGCCGGTCAGAAAGATATATTTATACTTGGTACAGCGGGCGATAATCAGGTTGAAAATAAAGCCTAACAGCAAAATACTCATGGTTTCCACGCCCAGCATCTTCTGGGCGACGGAGACAATGGCTTCATTGTTTGGAATAACGCCGCGGATATTAAACCCGGCCTCGATAATACCGCCCAGCGGGTTGAGATTGGCAACGATAACGCCTGCGCCAGCGCTCAACATTAAATAGCCTAGAATCGGTTTTAATGTGCCGGTAAGGAGTTTGTTACCGGGGGAGCGCAGCGCCACTAAACCGACAAAAGCAATCAGCCCCATTAAAAAAGCAGGTTGACTGAATATTTCCGCTAAGAAACTAAGAATAGCCTGCATGGTCGTTCCCTCTATGTTAATTAAGAGTGATTCGCCGCAATTTTGGTCAGCGCGTCGGTAATATCCTCGGCGATTTTCGCTTTATGGACATAGCTGCGAATGATGGCGACATGACAGTGGGCTGGAAATTGATTTGCCAGTTCTTTGATCGTGACGTAAAGGTCGGCTTTTTCGCCGACGGCGTTAGCAAAATCGACCGAGGCGACGTCCGCTTTGATACCTAATTCTTCACAGATCTTTTTGACATTATTCGCAGCCATCAATGAACTGCCAATACCGTTACCACAAACTGTTCTGATAACTAACATAATGACTACTCCATTTGTTTTTGGATGAAATGTAAGACTGAATTCACGTCATTTTCCTGCTGAAGGAAGGTCACAATATCTGACTCGATCAGCGAGGCTATCAGTTGGATCATTTTGATATGACTGTCAGCGTCCGCGCCGGCGATAGCGATGATCACGGTAACCGGATCGAACTCATCGTGGCCGAAGGAGATTGGCGTGGCGGTGGTGACAAGCGAAAATCCGGTTTGCAATGCCCCTTTTTCCGGCCGGGCGTGCGGCATGGCAATCCCGTCGTCTATGACGATAGCGGCGCCGAAATCTTCATATACCGTCAGCATCTCGTTGACATATTCGGCGCTGCAAATCTGACGCCTGGCGAGTAATGAACCCGCCAGTTCGATGGCCTCTTCCGCACGGGAAATATTCTGCTTAAGGGCGATTAACGACGGGTCAAAAATAATTTCCATCCTCAGCTCCTGAACGTATTCCTGTTCCTGAGTAAAATCATGACTAAATACATTGATGAAAATGATGGATGAGATCACATCCGGGGTTTTAAATATTGATGGGGATCACATCGACGGCAAAGTACCGGCAGAAAACGATATAAATAATTTATGTATTTTTCAGTGGGTTATGAAGGCTTTGTATTTTGACGCTGAAATTTGACAGAGAAAAAGTGAGAGGTAGGGCGAATTTTTTCGGCAGAAGTGTATCTCTGGTCACAAATATCGGCGGGTCATTTTCTTAAATTTTGACACTGCTAACAAAAAAGGCCCGCCTGAGCGAGCCTTTTATTAAAACGCCTGCCGATTACAGGCTGGAGACGTTTTCGGTCAGGTATTTTGCTACGCCTTCCGGAGAAGCAGCCATACCTTCTTTTCCTTTTTCCCACTGCGCCGGGCAGACTTCGCCGTGCTCTTCGTGGAACTGCAGCGCGTCAACCATACGCAGCATTTCGTCGATGTTACGGCCCAGCGGCAGGTCGTTAACCACCTGGTGGCGTACCACGCCGTTAGCGTCGATCAGGAAAGAGCCGCGCAGCGCTACGCCTTCGTCCGGATGCTCGATACCGTAAGCTTTCTGGATTTCACGTTTGATGTCAGCAACCATCGCGTATTTAACCGGGCCGATACCGCCCTGGTCTACTGGGGTGTTACGCCATGCGTTGTGAACGAACTCGGAGTCGAAGGAAACGCCAACCACTTCCACGCCGCGTTTCTGGAATTCTTCGTAACGTTTGTCGAACGCGATCAGCTCAGACGGGCACACGAAGGTGAAGTCCATCGGCCAGAAGAACAGAACGGTAGGTTTACCGTTGGTGTGCTGTTTGAAATTGAATTTCTCAACGATCTCACCATTACCCAGCACAGCGGCTGCAGTAAAATCCGGCGCTTGACGAGTGACCAGAACCATTTGATTCTCCTGTAATTACTAAGGTTATTTGGAACGCAACGCGGGCAAGTATAGAGCCTGGCCGTTAATAACACAAAGAGGCGCTGACAATCGTTCAGCCAGCTTTTACCTATCAATCACGTGGCTATTACAGCTGTTTGTTTTCTGCCAGGCGCATCATTTGCGGATAAAAGCGCCAGAACTGCCCCTCCAGCTGGTCGTAGTGGGTATCCAGATCCTGCCAGGAATCGCGTAGGGCGTCGAGACGCGGACGGCGGCTGGCCATGCCGTTAAGCACGCGCTGAATAAAATCCATCTCCTGATAGCGCTCCAGCCAGCGCTCCGACCACAGGTACTGATTCAGATTGACGAAGCGTGGCGGCGAGTCGGGCAGGATGGGGACGATCTGCTGCTCGGCGTAGCGCACGAACTCGTCCAGCGGCAGGTCAGGGGAGAGCTGCGCCCAGTGCTGCGACAGGAAATGATCCCACATGACATCGAGGGTGATGGGGGCGACGCGACGGGTCTGCGGGCGAAACCACTCCCGCGCCTCTTTGACTTCCGCCAGGTTGTCAGTCATCACGTCAATCCGGCGATGCATATAGATGCCGTCGATGATCTCCGCCGGATAGTCGCCCTGCGGGTTGCCGCGCACAAAATCGGCCATCAGGTTGCCGGGCAGCGAGCTGTCGGCGAGATGGGCGAGGTGCAGGTGGGCGAGAAAATTCATAAAACGACATCCTTTAAATACGAGCGGGCAGGTGGAATCACCGATGTTGCGCTGAACGGCGCCTCGGTGTCCGCATGGCATGCTGCCTGGCTGCGCGCGGCACCTTTGCCACCGGTAAGGCATTCGGTTGCCGCATGGCGGCATTCGGAATGATTTGGAATATAGATTATGTCATTCATCCGGAGGGGTAAAGGTTGCAGGCGGAACGCCCCGGCACTAGACTACCCGCCTCTTTATTCAGTCTGAGTTACCGTCATGCGCGTTACCGATTTTGCTTTTGAACTACCCGAATCTCTGATCGCCCACTATCCGATGCCTGAGCGCAGCAGCTGCCGCCTGCTCTCCCTGGACGGGCCGACGGGCGCGCTGACGCATGGCACCTTCACCGACATCCTCGATAAGCTCAATCCCGGCGATCTGCTGGTGTTTAACAACACCCGGGTGATCCCGGCGCGTCTGTTCGGCCGTAAGGCCAGCGGCGGCAAGATTGAAGTGCTGGTGGAGCGGATGCTGGATGATAAGCGCATACTGGCCCATATTCGCGCCTCAAAAGCGCCGAAGCCGGGCGCCGAGCTGCTGCTGGGCGATGACGAGAGCATTAAGGCCACGATGCTGGCGCGTCATGGCGCGCTGTTTGAAGTGGAATTTAACGACGAGCGTCCGGTGCTGGAGATCCTCAACGGGATCGGCCATATGCCGCTGCCGCCCTACATTGACCGCCCGGACGAAGACGCTGATCGCGAACTCTATCAAACCGTCTACGGCACCAGGCCGGGCGCGGTAGCCGCCCCGACCGCCGGTCTGCACTTCGACGAACCGCTGCTGGACAAACTGCGCGCTAAAGGCGTTGAGATGGCGTTTGTCACCCTGCACGTGGGGGCGGGGACTTTCCAGCCGGTGCGCGTCGACAGCATTGAAGAGCACACCATGCACTCTGAATATGCGGAAGTGCCACAGGAGGTGGTCGATGCGGTGCTGGCGGCGAAAGCGCGCGGCAACCGCGTGATTGCGGTAGGCACCACCTCGGTACGCTCGCTGGAGAGCGCGGCGCAGGCGGCGAAAGACGCCCTGATCGCGCCGTTCTTCGACGATACGCAGATTTTCATCTACCCGGGTTATCAGTACCAGGTGATCGATGCGCTGGTAACCAACTTCCATCTCCCTGAATCCACACTGATTATGCTGGTGTCGGCGTTTGCGGGTTATCAGCACACCATGAACGCCTATAAGGTGGCGGTGGAGCAGAAATATCGCTTTTTTAGCTACGGGGATGCGATGTTTATCACGTACAATCCGCAGGCTATTTCTGAGCGTCCCTGACAAGGCCGGCCCGCCGGCGTTTTGGACGTCATGACGCATTTTTTAGCCACGGAATCATTCCGTGGCGAGTATGAAAACGTCGGACTGTTTTTCTGACGCAGGAGCAAGCATGAAATTTGAACTGGATACCACCGACGGTCGCGCCCGCCGCGGTCGCCTGGTGTTTGAGCGCGGCGTGGTGGAAACACCGGCCTTTATGCCCGTTGGCACCTACGGCACCGTCAAAGGGATGACGCCGGAAGAAGTGGAAGCCACCGGCGCGCAGATTATTCTCGGCAACACCTTCCACCTGTGGCTGCGCCCGGGTCAGGAGATCATGAAGCTGCATGGCGATCTGCACGATTTTATGCAGTGGAAAGGACCGATCCTTACCGACTCCGGCGGCTTCCAGGTGTTCAGCCTTGGCGATATCCGTAAGATCACCGAGCAGGGCGTCCATTTCCGCAACCCGATCAACGGCGATCCTATTTTCCTCGATCCGGAAAAATCGATGGAGATTCAATACGATCTCGGTTCCGACATCGTGATGATCTTCGACGAATGTACGCCGTACCCGGCAGACTGGGATTACGCCAAGCGCTCGATGGAAATGTCTCTGCGCTGGGCCAAGCGCAGCCGCGACCGTTTCGATAGCCTTGGCAATAAAAATGCGCTGTTCGGCATCATTCAGGGCAGCGTTTACGAAGATTTACGTGATATCTCGGTGAAAGGTCTGGTAGAGATTGGCTTTGATGGCTACGCTGTCGGCGGTTTGGCGGTCGGTGAGCCGAAGGAAGACATGCACCGTATTCTGGAGCACGTCTGCCCGCAGATCCCGGCCGATAAACCACGATACCTGATGGGCGTCGGGAAGCCGGAAGATCTGGTGGAAGGGGTACGTCGCGGTATCGATATGTTCGACTGCGTCATGCCGACGCGCAACGCGCGTAACGGCCACCTGTTCGTCACCGACGGCGTGGTGAAAATCCGCAACGCGAAGCACAAAAGCGATACCGCACCGCTGGACGCCGAGTGTGATTGCTATACATGTCGCAATTATTCACGCGCTTACTTGCATCACCTCGACCGTTGCAACGAAATATTGGGCGCGCGTCTCAATACCATTCATAACCTGCGCTACTATCAGCGTTTAATGGCTGGTTTACGCAAGGCTATCGAAGAGGGTAAATTAGAGAGCTTCGTGACCGATTTTTACCAACGTCAGGGGCGCACCGTGCCTCCTTTGAACGTTGATTAATTTTAATAATGAGGGAATTTCAATGAGCTTTTTTATTTCTGATGCGGTAGCGGCAACGGGTGCACCGGCGCAGGGCAGCCCGATGTCTCTGATTCTGATGCTGGTGGTGTTCGGTCTGATTTTTTACTTCATGATCCTGCGCCCACAGCAGAAGCGCACCAAGGAACACAAGAACCTGATGAACTCCATCGCCAAAGGTGATGAAGTGCTGACCAACGGCGGTCTGGTCGGTCGCGTGACCAAAGTAGCGGAAACTGGCTACATTGCTATCGCGCTGAACGATACCACTGAAGTGGTTATCAAACGTGACTTCGTTGCTGCCGTTCTGCCGAAAGGCACCATGAAGGCGCTGTAATCTAACTTTTCCCAAAGGGAACTGCCGTGTTAAACCGTTATCCTTTGTGGAAGTACGTCATGCTGGTCGTCGTCATTGTCGTCGGCCTGATCTATGCGCTTCCCAACCTGTATGGTGAGGATCCGGCTGTTCAAATCACTGGCGCGCGCGGCGTCGCCGCCAGTGAGCAAACGCTGATCCAGGTCCAGAAAACTTTACAAGAAGAAAAAATAACCGCGAAGTCTGTGGCACTGGAAGAGGGCGCTATTCTTGCGCGCTTCGACACCACTGATACCCAGCTGCGTGCGCGTGAAGCGCTGCTTACCGTGCTGGGTGACAAATACGTCGTGGCGCTAAACCTTGCTCCGGCAACCCCACGCTGGCTGGCGGCACTCTATGCCGAGCCAATGAAGCTGGGTCTTGATCTGCGCGGCGGCGTGCACTTCCTGATGGAAGTCGACATGGACACCGCGTTAGGCAAGCTGCAGGAACAGAACATCGACAGCCTGCGCAGCGAACTGCGTGACAAAGGCATTCCTTACGCGACCGTGCGCAAGGAAGACAACTATGGTCTGAGCATCGTCTTCCGCGACAGCGCGGCGCGCGACCAGGCTATCTCTTATCTCAGCCCTCGCCATCGCGATCTGGTTATTTCCTCTCAGGGTGACAACAGCCTGAAAGCGGTGATGACCGATGAGCGCCTGAAAGAAGCCCGTGAGTACGCGGTTCAGCAGAACATTAACATTCTGCGTAACCGTGTGAACCAGCTGGGCGTCGCCGAACCGCTGGTTCAGCGTCAGGGTGCTGACCGCATCGTGGTTGAGCTGCCGGGTATCCAGGATACCGCGCGGGCGAAAGAGATCCTTGGCGCAACCGCGACCCTCGAGTTCCGTCTGGTCAATACCAACGTGGACCAGTCCGCCGCTGCCTCTGGCCGCGTGCCGGGCGACTCGGAAGTGAAAGAGACGCGTGAAGGCCAGCCGGTGGTGCTGTACAAGCGAGTGATCCTGACCGGTGACCATATCACCGACTCGACCTCCAGCATGGATGAGTACAACCAGCCGCAGGTTAACATCTCGCTGGACAGCGCGGGCGGTAATATCATGTCTAACTTCACCAAGGACAATATCGGTAAGCCGATGGCGACCCTGTTCGTGGAGTATAAAGACAGCGGTAAGAAAGACGCTAACGGTCGCGCTATCCTGGCGAAAGAGGAAGAGGTGATTAACATCGCCAACATCCAGTCGCGTCTGGGTAACAGCTTCCGTATCACCGGTATCAGCAACCCGAACGAAGCACGCCAGCTGTCGCTGCTGCTGCGTGCCGGCGCGCTGATTGCCCCGATTCAGATCGTCGAAGAGCGGACTATCGGCCCAACCCTTGGTATGCAGAACATCAAGCAGGGTCTGGAAGCCTGTCTGGCCGGCCTGGTGGTCTCTATCCTGTTCATGATCCTCTTCTATAAGAAGTTCGGTCTGATTGCGACCTCGGCGCTGATTGCCAACCTGGTGCTGATTGTCGGCATTATGTCCCTGATCCCGGGGGCGACGCTGACCATGCCGGGCATCGCGGGTATCGTGTTAACCCTTGCGGTGGCGGTCGATGCTAACGTTCTGATCAACGAGCGTATCAAAGAAGAGCTGAGCAACGGGCGTACCGTTCAGCAGGCGATTGACGAAGGTTATCGCGGCGCGTTCAGCTCGATCTTCGACGCCAACGTGACGACGCTTATCAAAGTGATCATCCTGTACGCGGTCGGTACCGGTGCCATTAAAGGGTTTGCGATTACCACCGGTATCGGTATCGCGACCTCAATGTTTACCGCTATCGTCGGCACCCGTGCCATCGTGAACCTGCTGTACGGCGGCAAGCGCGTTAAAAAGCTGTCTATCTGAGGAGTGCGTTGTGGCACAGGAATATACTGTTGAACAATTGAACCACGGCCGTAAAGTCTGGGACTTTATGCGCTGGGACTACTGGGCCTTCGGCATTTCAGGTTTTCTGCTGATTGTGTCGATCGCCATCATCGGCGTCCGCGGCTTTAACTGGGGGCTCGATTTCACCGGCGGTACGGTGATCGAGATTACCCTTGAGAAGCCGGTCGATCTGGACCAGATGCGCGACTCCCTGCAGAAAGCGGGCTTTGAAGAGCCGCAGGTGCAGAACTTTGGCAGCAGCCGCGACATCATGGTACGTATGCCGCCGGTGCATGACGCCAACGTCAGCCAGGAACTGGGCAGCAAGGTCGTGACGGTGATTAACGAATCGACCAGCCAGAATGCGGCGGTGAAGCGAATTGAGTTTGTCGGCCCGAGCGTCGGCGCGGACCTCGCGCAAACTGGCGCCCTGGCGCTGATTGCCGCGCTGGTCTGTATCCTGATCTACGTCGGCTTCCGCTTCGAATGGCGTCTGGCTGCCGGGGTGGTTATCGCCCTGGCGCACGATGTGGTGATCACCATGGGCGTACTGTCGCTGTTCCATATCGAGATCGACCTGACCATTGTGGCCTCGTTGATGTCGGTTATCGGCTACTCGCTGAACGACAGTATTGTGGTATCGGACCGTATCCGTGAAAACTTCCGTAAGATCCGCCGCGGTACGCCGTACGAGATCTTCAACGTGTCGTTGACCCAGACGCTGCACCGTACCTTGATCACCTCCGGGACCACCCTGATGGTGATCCTGATGCTGTTCCTGTTCGGCGGCCCGATTCTGGAAGGCTTCTCGCTGACCATGCTGATCGGTGTCTCCATCGGTACGGCTTCCTCTATCTACGTCGCCTCTGCGCTGGCGTTGAAACTGGGTATGAAGCGCGAGCATCTGCTGCAGCAGAAGGTCGAAAAAGAAGGGGCGGACCAGCCGTCTATTCTGCCGTAATCCGGTTCAGTTGAGATAAAGCCATCCCCGCCCCGGCGGCCCGGGGTTTTTTTGTCCGCGATAAAACCTGCTGACAGTATGCTGTCAGGAGCCCTCCCATACACTCCTTCTGAACTCACTAACGAGCAGGAGGAAGTATGAATAACGTGATTAACTGGTTTGAAATTCCGGTCGCCGATATGGATCGCGCCGTCGCGTTTTATGAGCCGGTGATGCAGGTGACGCTGCGTCGCGAAACCATGGACTGCGCCGAGCTGGCGGTGTTCCCGCATCAGGATCCGGCCCCTGGCGGCGCGTTGGCCAAATTTGAGGGTATCGCCCCTTCAGCGCAGGGCGCTATTATTTACCTGCATACAGACCATCTTGCCGCCACCCTGGACCGCGTTGCCTCGGCGGGTGGGGCGTGTGTTTTCGGGCCGCTGACGCTGCCGAATGATATTGGCACCATCGCGCTGTTTACTGACAGCGAGGGCAACCGCGTCGGCCTGCACCAGCCGGCTTAACCTAAACGTTTTGTGAAGTGAGACATGACCCGACGCGCCGACCGTTTATTTCAGATTGTGCAGATCCTGCGCGGCAGGCGGCTCACTACCGCCGCGCTGCTGGCGGAGCGGTTGGGCGTGTCGGAGCGCACCGTGTATCGCGATATCCGCGATCTCTCCCTCTCCGGCGTGCCGGTGGAGGGCGAGGCGGGGAGTGGTTATCGCCTGCTGGCGGGCTACGATCTGCCGCCGCTGATGCTGACCACCAAAGAATCCGAAGCGCTGATCGCCGCGATTCGGTTGCTGAAAACCTGGGGCGGTGAGGCGCTGTCGCAATCGCTGGAATCCGCCCAGGAGAAGATGCTGGCGATCCTGCCGGAGGCGCGCCGGCGCCAGGCGGAGCAGACCCGCCTGTTTGCCCCCGATCTCGGCGCCCATCGCTATGCCAAAACCTATTTTGACGTCATTCATCAGGCGGTCTCCGGCCAGCAGGTGCTGCAGTTGCGCTATCAGGATGAGTCTGGCCGGGTAACCGAGCGCGACGTGCTGCCGCTGGGGCTGTTTTTCTGGGGGGAGCGCTGGCTGCTGGTGGCCTGGTGCGAGCTGCGTAATGATTATCGTAACTTTCGCCTCGACCGTTGTCTGGCGGTCAGGGCGACCGAGCGTCGATTCAGCGAGTGTGCCGATCGCTCGTTAAGCGATTTTCTGCGCAAAGTGCGGTGCGACGTGTGGGAGAAATAAAAACGCCCGGCTGGCCCGGGCGCTGTCTTGCTGTATCCGCAATTAGAAGTTGTAACCGACCACGAAGTAACCACCCCAGCCGGTCGAGCGGACGCTGAAATCGCCATCGCCGAAGTTCAGCTTGGCATCGTCAGCCCACTGGCCGCCGTTATGGAAGTAACGGGCCACCACCGAGTAGTGCCAGTGCGCGTAGTTCAGCGCCAGGATGTGGCTGGAGGCGATGGAGTTGCTGGTGCGCGCGTGCTTCCCGTTCAGATCGTAGAAGTTGTCATCGCCGAGGTCAGAACCCCAGTCGAAGTTGGTGAAACCGATGTAGCTCAGCGAGCCGCCCCACAGGTCGGTCAGCGGCACGAAGTATTTCACTTTGAAGCGGTAGCCGTCCCACTCGTTTTCGTTGGACGCGCCGTAGTTCTGCCACTGGTATTTGGCGTAGACGTTCAGTGACAGGCTCATCGGCAGGCCGGTATCGATATCGGTACCCAGACCCATATACCAGGTGCTCTGCTCCTGAGAATCGTTGCGGCCCATATCGTAGATATAGTTGTTCGCGAAGTACCACTCTTTGAACGGCCCGAAGCTCAGATCGGTATTGGTCAGCTTATCGATAGAGAAACGCGGTTCAATCTCCATAAACAGCGGGGAGCCGTTGTTCCAGATACCTTTTGCCGTGCTGTTGCCGCCGAAGAATACCGGAGCATCGATATAGCCGTAGAAATCAAACCAGTCTTTTTTGGCGAACGCTTCATATTCCAGGTAGGTATCGTTACGGATCTGCGGTCCAAAACGGGTGTGGTAGCTACCCACCACGTTAACACTCTGGTGCCACCAGTCAGACAGGTACTGCGGTTTATCGTTTTCTGCCGCGCCCGCAGTAAAAGAAGTGGAGAGCGCCACAACCGCACCCGCTGCCAGTAATGTTTTTTTCATAGTAATGCCACTGTTTAAATTGAGCCTGAAGGCGTTAAAAGAAGTGCCGAAGCGTTTCTAAATATTTCGTCTTTCTGTGGGGGTCTATTATAGGAATCATTGCTCACAAAAATACGTGTTGTTTCACATAACCAGAACATGCGTAATCGATTGCGTTCACGATTCTATGCATTTCTTGACAAAATGCTACTGAAAATCGCCATACAGAACGATTTCTAATGAACTCTTGTGAAAAGTTGTAAGTGGATAAGAAAGACGGAGCTGGAGGTAGCCGGGCGGGGCAGGGCCCGGCGTGAAGATTTACTGTGCGGCGGCGGGCTGGATATCGTGGACGCGAATAAAACCGACTTTGTCGGGCGTCACGTTCAGACGCAACGGGATATCCACATCGCTGGGGGCGAGGATGCTGGCCGGGGCGCTAATCAGCTGATCCTGAACATTGACTTCCTGATAGCTGTGGGTGGTGCCGGTGATCTGCCCGGAGGCGACGGTGGCGGTAAAGGCCGGCAGCGGATCGTTGGATTCACCCTGAATGCGTAAAGTTAGGCGTGACCCGTCGCCGTCCGGCGTAATGCTGCCCACCGACATGCGCAGGGTGCCGATCTGGCTCTCCAGCCGCGCCGGGGTTTTGGCCTCCGGCAGCAGATAGACGCCGCGGGTGGATTTGGCGTTCAGCGCGTTTTGTTGGGTGATTTTGATCGTTTGCTGATTGAGCTGGGTCATCTCCTGGCTCAGGGTACTCACGCTCTGGTGCATCTGGCGGATTTCGCTTTGCTGGGCGCAGGCGGTCAGGGTAAACAGGCTGCCCGCGATGGCGAGTTTCAGGTAACGTCTTGTCATGGTCAGGATTCCGTTTGCAGAGGATGCTTAATGGTAGCCAAATCGCCTGCCTCTCTCATAGATCCTTTGTCTCAAAAGCTCTTTCTTTGTAGTCAGGTCACTTCGCGGTAAACTACCCTTCAGTTTAACTACCTGTCAGGACGCGCTATGCATTGCCCTTTCTGTTTCGCCGTGGATACCAAAGTGATCGACTCTCGTCTGGTGGGGGAAGGCTCTTCCGTGCGTCGCCGTCGGCAGTGCCTGGTCTGTAATGAACGCTTTACCACCTTCGAAGTGGCGGAGCTGGTGATGCCCCGGGTGGTGAAGAGTAACGATGTGCGTGAACCCTTCAACGAAGACAAGCTGCGCAGCGGGATGCTGAAAGCGCTGGAGAAACGTCCGGTTAGCGCCGATGACGTGGAAATGGCGGTCAACCATATCAAAACCCATCTGCGCGGCACCGGCGAGCGCGAAGTGGCCAGCAAAATGATTGGCAATCTGGTGATGGAGCAGCTGAAAAAGCTGGATAAAGTCGCCTATATTCGCTTTGCGTCGGTCTATCGCAGCTTTGAAGACATCAAAGAATTCGGCGAAGAGATCGCCCGCTTACAGGACTAAGCCATGCAGGACGAAATGTACATGGCGCGAGCGCTGAAGCTTGCCGCGCGCGGACGCTTTACCACCCATCCTAACCCTAATGTCGGCTGCGTCATTGTGAAAGACGGCGAGATCGTCGGCGAGGGCTTTCACTATCGCGCCGGCGAGCCGCACGCCGAAGTGCACGCGCTCCGCATGGCCGGCGAAAAGGCGCAGGGCGCCACCGCCTACGTCACCCTTGAGCCCTGCAGCCACCATGGCCGTACGCCGCCGTGCTGCGATGCGTTGATCGCCGCCGGCGTTAGCCGCGTGGTCGCTGCGATGCAAGACCCAAACCCGCAGGTGGCGGGGCGCGGTCTGTATCGTCTGCAGCAGGCCGGTATTGACGTCAGCCACGGGCTGATGATGAACGAAGCGGAAGCGCTGAATAAGGGCTTCCTGAAGCGGATGCGCACCGGTTTTCCCTGGGTGCAGCTGAAGCTGGGCGCCTCGCTGGACGGCCGCACGGCGATGGCCAGCGGTGAAAGCCAGTGGATCACCTCCCCGCAGGCGCGACGCGACGTGCAGCGTCTGCGCGCCCAAAGTCATGCCATCCTCACCAGCAGCGCCACCGTGCTGGCGGACGATCCTGCGCTGACCGTGCGCTGGCAGGAGCTGAGCGCGGATACTCAGGCGCTGTATCCCGAAGAGAATTTGCGCCAACCGCTGCGCGTCGTCATCGACAGTCAGAACCGCGTCACGCCTGAGCACCGTATTGTGCAGCAGGCAGGAGAAACGCTGTTTGCTCGCCTGCGTGCGGATGAGCGCCAGTGGCCGGAAAGCGTTCGTACGCTGCTGGTGCCGGAACATAACGGCCATCTCGATCTGGTGTTGCTGATGATGCTGCTTGGCAAACAGCAGGTGAACAGCGTCTGGGTGGAGGCGGGAGCGACGCTTGCCGGGGCGCTGCTGCAGGCTGGCCTTGTCGACGAGCTTATCGTCTATATTGCGCCTAAACTGTTAGGCAATGCGGCGCGTGGATTATGCGCGCTGCCGGGGCTTGAAGAACTGAGCCAGGCACCCCATTTCAAATTCAATGAGATACGTCAGGTTGGCCCGGATGTCTGCCTGCATTTAACCACTGCGTGAGGCTTTCCTGATTATTAGGAAGCAGCGCTCAGAATAATATGATAAAATCCGCCCCCCTTGCGGGGCACATGAACCCGAAGGAAGAGTATGAACATTATTGAAGCTAACGTTGCTACCCCGGACGCTCGCGTCGCCATCACCATTGCGCGTTTCAACAACTTTATCAATGACAGCCTGCTGGAAGGTGCGATTGACGCCCTGAAACGCATTGGTCAGGTAAAAGATGAAAACATCACCGTTGTTTGGGTTCCAGGCGCGTATGAGCTGCCGCTGGCGGCTGGCGCACTGGCGAAAACCGGTAAATATGACGCGGTGATCGCGCTGGGTACGGTGATCCGCGGCGGTACTGCCCACTTTGAATATGTGGCTGGCGGTGCCAGCAATGGCCTGGCGCATGTCGCTCAGGACAGCGAAATCCCGGTAGCCTTTGGTGTTCTGACCACTGAAAGTATTGAACAAGCCATCGAGCGCGCTGGCACCAAAGCCGGTAACAAAGGCGCAGAAGCTGCGCTGACCGCGCTGGAAATGATTAACGTATTGAAAGCCATCAAGGCCTGATTTTTGTAAGGGGAATTCCGTGAAACCTGCTGCTCGTCGCCGCGCCCGTGAGTGTGCCGTCCAGGCGCTCTACTCCTGGCAGTTGTCCCACAACGACATCGCTGATGTCGAATACCAGTTCCTGGCGGAACAGGACGTAAAAGATGTAGATGTTCTGTATTTCCGTGAACTGCTGTCCGGAGTGGCGACTAACAGCGCGTACCTCGACGGCCTGATGAAGCCCTACCTGTCCCGTCAGCTGGAAGAGCTGGGCCAGGTGGAAAAAGCGGTGCTGCGTATCGCGCTGTTTGAGCTGTCCAAACGTGACGACGTACCGTATAAAGTGGCCATCAATGAAGCTATCGAACTGGCGAAAACCTTCGGCGCTGAAGATAGCCATAAGTTCGTCAACGGCGTGCTGGACAAAGCGGCTCCGGTAATTCGTCCCCGCAAAAAGTAAACGCCAGGCCGGGCTTTGCAGGATCTGATCCCGCGAACCCGGCCTTATTTTTTTCTTTGCTGAGGCATAACGTATGGCATGCGGCGAATTTTCCCTGATTGCCCGTTATTTTGATCGCGTTAAAAGCGCCCGCCTTGATGTTGAAACCGGCATCGGCGATGACTGCGCGCTCCTGAATATCCCCGAGAAAAAAACGCTGGCAATCAGCACCGACACCCTGGTGGCGGGCAATCACTTCTTACCCGATATCGACCCTGCCGACCTCGCTTATAAAGCGCTGGCGGTGAACCTGAGCGACCTCGCGGCGATGGGCGCGGAACCGGCGTGGCTCACGCTGGCGCTGACTTTGCCAGAGGTGGATGAAACCTGGCTGGAAGCCTTTAGCGACAGCCTGTTTGTCCAGCTGGACTATTACGATATGCAGCTGATTGGCGGTGATACCACCCGTGGCCCGCTCGCCATGACGCTGGGTATTCACGGCTTTGTGCCGCCAGGGCGCGCCATGAAACGCGCTGGCGCGAAGCCAGGAGACTGGATCTATGTCACCGGCACCCCGGGAGACAGCGCCGCCGGCCTGGCGGTGCTGCAGAACCGGCTGACGGTGGATGAACCGTCTGACGCCGACTACCTGCTGGCTCGTCATCTGCGCCCGATGCCGCGCGTGCTGCAGGGTCAGGCGCTGCGTGACCTGGCGACATCGGCTATCGATCTTTCCGACGGCCTGATCTCCGATCTGGGCCATATTCTTAAAGCCAGCGGCTGCGGCGCGCGCATCGATCTCGATGCCATGCCGTATTCCGACGCGATACTGCGCCAGGTGGAGCCCGAGCAGGCGCTGCGCTGGGCGCTCGCCGGCGGGGAAGATTACGAACTGTGCTTTACCGTACCGGAGCTGAACCGCGGGGCGCTGGACGTGGCCCTTGGCCATCTTGGCGCGCGTTTTACCTGTATCGGACAGATTGCGCCGGAGAGCGAAGGGCTGCAATTTATCCGCGATGGTAAGCCGGTCGCGCTTGATTTAAAGGGATACGATCACTTTGCGTAGTCGAGACGAGGCGTTACGCCGCCTGAGCATGCGTAACCCGTGGCATCTGCTGGCGACTGGCTTTGGCAGCGGCTTAAGCCCGGTGGTACCGGGGACGATGGGGTCGCTGGCGGCGATCCCGTTCTGGTATCTGATGACCTTTCTCCCCTGGCAGCTCTACTCGCTGGTGGTGATGATGAGCATCTGTATTGGCGTCTATCTGTGCCATCGCACGGCCAAAGATATGGGCACCCATGACCACGGCAGTATAGTCTGGGATGAGTTTGTCGGGATGTGGATCACCCTGATGGCGTTGCCGACCCTGGACTGGCAGTGGGTGGCCGCTGGCTTCGTGATTTTCCGTATCTTCGATATGTGGAAGCCGTGGCCGATTCGCTGGTTTGACCGCAATATCCACGGCGGAATGGGGATTATGGTCGACGATATCGTCGCCGGCGTGATCTCGGCCGGCGTGCTGTATGTCATTGGCCATCACTGGCCCATCGGTCTGCTTTAATCGTCTCTCCCCGGTAGCATCATGCTGCCGGGGAAACCACACCTGTTACTTAAATCCCACCACCGGATGCGGCTGATACGGCGCCTCCAGCTTGTCGATCTGTTCCGGAGAAAGCGTCAAATCCACCGCCTGCAGCAGGTCGTCGAGCTGTTCCTGACGCGATGGACCGATAATCGGCGCGGCAACGCCAGGTTTACTTAACAGCCAGGCGAGGGCGACCTGGGCGCGGCTGGCGTCGAGTTCTTCCGCCACGTCCGCGAGATTCCCGGCGATCTGCGCGTCGTTTTCTTCGCTGGCGCTGTAAAGCGTTTTGCCGAACTCATCCGAAACCAGCCGGGCGGTGGTCTCTCCCCAGGGGCGGGTCAGTCTGCCGCGCGCCAGCGGGCTCCACGGGATCACCGCCACGCCGTTGTGCTGACACAGTGGCAGCATCTCATTCTCTTCTTCCCGGTAAATCAGATTGTAGTGAACCTGCATGGTGACAAAGCGCGCCCAGCCGTTCTGCTGCTGGAGCGTCAGCGCCTGGGCAAACTGTCGGGCATGCATGGACGAGGCGCCGATATAGCGCGCTTTGCCGGCTTTCACCACCTCGTCCAGCGCTTCGAGGGTCTCTTCAATCGGGGTGGTATAGTCCCAGCGGTGGATCTGCAGCAGGTCGACATAGTCCATCCCAAGACGGCGTAGGCTGTCGTCGATGGAGCGCAGGATCTGCGCCCGGGAAAGCCCTTCCGCCAGATCGCCGACCTGGTGATACACTTTGGTGGCGACAACCACCTCATCACGGCGGGCAAAGTCGCGCAGGGCGCGGCCAACGATCTCTTCACTGCTGCCGTCGGAGTAGCTGTTTGCGGTATCGAAGAAGTTGATGCCGCCTTCAATGGCGTGCTGGATAAGCGGGCGGCTGCTCTCTTCCGGAAGCGTCCAGGCGTGTCTGCCGCGGTCCGGCTCGCCGAAGGTCATGCAGCCGAGGCAGAGTCGGGAAACCCGTAAGGCAGTATCACCGAGGGGGATATAGTGCATAGTGCGCTCCTGCTATTCATCAAGGGTATCCCTTAAGCATAGCAGGAGCGGAAGGGGCAATTATGCCAGCCAGTCGCGGATTTTGGCTTCAATACCGGCGGCATCAAGGCCGAGGTCGGCGCGGATCTCTTCCTGAGTGCCCTGAGGAATAAAATAATCCGGCAGGCCAATATTGAGCACCGGTACCGCCCGGCGATGGGCCATCAGCACTTCGTTCACGCCGCTGCCGGCGCCGCCCATGATGGCGTTCTCTTCCAGCGTCACCAGCGCGTCGTGTTCGCCGGCCAGCTGCAGGATCAGCGCCGTATCCAGCGGCTTCACAAAGCGCATATCCACGAGGGTCGCGTTGATTTTATCCGCTACCGCCGCGGCTTCCGGCAGCAGGGTGCCAAAGTTGAGGATCGCTATTTTCTCGCCCTGACGTTTCACCACCCCTTTGCCGATCGGCAGCGATGCCAGCGGCTCGAGCGTCGCGCCGGTGCCGCTACCGCGCGGATAGCGCACGGCGCAGGGGCCGTCGCTGTAATGGTAGCCGGTATGCAGCATCTGGCGACATTCATTTTCATCGCTCGGGGTCATCACCACCATATCCGGAATACAGCGCAGGAAGGAGAGATCGAACGCTCCCTGATGCGTCTGGCCGTCTGCGCCGACTATCCCGGCGCGGTCGATAGCAAACAGCACCGGCAGCTTCTGGATAGCCACATCGTGGATCACCTGATCGTAGGCTCGCTGCAGGAAGGTGGAGTAGATCGCCACCACCGGCTTGTAGTCGCCAATCGCCAGCCCGGCGGCGAAGGTGACCGCATGCTGCTCGGCAATGGCGACGTCAAAGTACTGATCGGGGAATTTCTTCGAAAACTCCACCATCCCTGAACCTTCGCGCATCGCCGGCGTGATCGCCATCAGCTTGCTGTCTTTGGCCGCCGTTTCGCACAGCCAGTCGCCGAAGATTTTCGAGTAGGAAGGGAGACCGCCGCTGCTTTTGGGCAGTACGCCGCTGGTATGGTCGAATTTTGGCACCGCATGGAAGGTGATCGGGTCTTTCTCGGCAGGCTCATAGCCGCGGCCCTTTTTGGTCATAATATGCAGGAACTGCGGGCCTTTCAGGTCGCGCATGTTCTTCAGCGTGCTGACCAGACCGAGCACATCGTGGCCATCGACCGGCCCGATGTAGTTAAAGCCCAGCTCTTCAAACAGCGTGCCCGGCACCACCATCCCTTTGATATGTTCTTCGGTTCGTTTAAGCAGCTCTTTAATCGGCGGCACCCCGGAGAAGACCTTTTTACCCCCTTCGCGCAGGGTGGAGTAGAGCTTGCCGGAGAGCAGCTGCGCCAGATGATTGTTCAGCGCGCCAACGTTCTCGGAAATCGACATTTCATTGTCATTCAGCACGACCAGCAGGTCGGGTTTGATATCCCCGGCGTGGTTCATCGCTTCAAACGCCATGCCGGCGGTGATCGCCCCGTCGCCAATCACGCACACTGCGCGCCGCTGCTTATCCTCTTTCGCGGCGGCGATAGCCACCCCGATACCGGCTGAAATGGAGGTCGAGGAGTGGCCGACGCTCAGCACGTCATACTCGCTTTCACCGCGCCACGGGAAGGGGTGCAGGCCGCCTTTCTGGCGAATGGTGCCGATTTTGTCCCGGCGGCCGGTCAGAATTTTATGCGGGTAGGCCTGATGGCCGACGTCCCAGATCAGGCGATCGAACGGCGTGTTATACACGTAGTGCAGCGCCACGGTCAGTTCCACCGTGCCGAGGCCAGAGGCAAAGTGACCGCTGGAGCGGCTGACGCTGTCCAGCAGATAGCGCCGCAGCTCATCACACAGCTTCGGCAGGCTCTCTTTTGGCAACAGGCGCAACTCCTGGGTGGAATCTACCAGCGCCAGGGTCGGGTATTTGGCAATATCAAAACTCATCAGAGACTCATTTATTGTTTATTTATCGCGCTGAATAATGTAATTCGCGAGCGCTTCCAGTGCCGAAGTATCCAGAGATTGTGCGGCCAGCTCATCTAACGACCGGCGGGCATCAGCGATCAGGTCGTGCGCTTTCTTCCGGGCTTGCTCAAGACCCAGGAGGGCGGGATAGGTGCTTTTACCCAATTGCTGGTCGGCACCCTGACGTTTGCCAAGGGTCGCAGTATCCCCTACCACGTCGAGAATGTCATCCTGGACCTGGAAGGCAAGACCGATATTTTCCGCATAGCGATCCAGCGCGGGCAGGGCAGCGCGGCCGCGTTCGCCGGCGCTCAGCGCCCCCATCCGGACGGCGGCGCGGATCAACGCCCCCGTTTTGTGGCGATGGATACGCTCCAGCGCCTGCAGATCCACCTGCTGTCCTTCCGCCTCCAGATCCAGCGCCTGGCCGCCGCACATACCCGCCACGCCGCTGGCCTGCGCCAGTTCGGAGACCATCGCCAGCCGGTCCCGATCAGAGACGTCGGCCATCGGCGCATCACTCAGTATAGAGAACGCCAGCGTTTGCAGGGCATCTCCCGCAAGAATTGCGTTGGCTTCGCCAAATTTAATATGACAGGTCGGCAGTCCGCGACGCAGATCGTCATCATCCATCGCCGGCAAATCATCATGCATCAGGGAATAAGCATGAATACATTCGACCGCCGCGGCGGGGGCATCGAGCGTGGTGCGGCTGACGCCGAACATCGCGCCGGTGGCATAGACAAGGAAGGGGCGCAGGCGTTTACCGCCTAAGAGTGCGCCATAATGCATCGCTTCCACCAGCGGAGTGTTCTGAAAGGGCTGCGGCGCGATAAAACGGCGCAATGCCCCATTAGCCTGTTCCACACAGGCCTGCAATTGTTGCGGGAAATCCATTTTATTCAGCGTCCGGCGTAAAAGGCGTGGTCGGGGAATCTTCACTATCCGCCAGCAGGATCTGCACGCGCTGTTCGGCCTTCTGCAGCTGACTTTGCCCCTGGCGCGCCAGCTGTACGCCGCGCTCAAATTCGCTTAGCGCTTCCTCTAACGGCAAATCGCCGCTTTCCAGACGGTTAACGATCTGCTCCAGTTCGCCCAGAGCAGTTTCAAAGCTGGCCGGGGCCTCATTTTTCTTTGGCATAGTGAATGTAGACTCTTGTTATGTCGCGACGGCAATACCGGGTATGGTAACGAAGTCACGCGTGTAAGCAAATAACGCGCAATGGTGATATACTCCGCGCCCAGGATGCAGGCACCGGTGTGCGCTGCTTTACAACTTTTGCTTATAGCCCCGTCGGGCTTGCCAACGAACTATTGTCGCCATGAAGTTTATCATTAAATTGTTCCCGGAAATCACCATCAAAAGCCAATCTGTGCGGTTGCGCTTCATTAAAATCTTAACCGGGAACATTCGTAACGTTCTCAAAAACTATGACGAGACGCTGGCCGTCGTCCGTCATTGGGATCATATCGAAGTTCGCGCGAAAGATGAAAATCAGCGCCCGGCTATTCGCGATGCGCTGACCCGTATCCCCGGCATCCACCATATTCTGGAAGTCGAAGACGTACCGTTCACCTCGCTGCACGATATTTTTGAAAAGACGCTGCCGCTGTGGCGCGAGGCGCTGGAAGGCAAAACCTTCTGCGTGCGTGTGAAGCGTCGCGGCAAACATGAATTCACCTCCATTGAGGTGGAACGCTACGTCGGCGGCGGTCTGAATCAGCATATTGAAACGGCGCGCGTGAAGCTGACCGACCCGGACGTCACCGTCAATCTCGAGATTGAAAACGATCGCCTGCTGCTGGTGAAAGGCCGCTATGAAGGCATCGGCGGCTTCCCGATCGGCACCCAGGAAGATGTGCTGTCGCTGATCTCCGGCGGCTTTGACTCCGGCGTATCCAGCTATATGCTGATGCGCCGCGGCTGCCGCGTGCACTACTGCTTCTTTAACCTTGGCGGCGCCGCCCACGAGATTGGCGTTCGCCAGGTCGCGCATTACCTGTGGAACCGCTTCGGCAGCTCGCACCGTGTTCGCTTTGTGGCGATTAACTTTGAGCCCGTGGTCGGCGAAATCCTCGAAAAAGTGGACGACGGTCAGATGGGCGTCGTGCTCAAGCGCATGATGGTCCGCGCCGCGTCAAAAGTCGCGGAACGCTACGGCGTGCAGGCGCTGGTCACCGGCGAAGCGCTGGGCCAGGTTTCCAGTCAGACCCTCACTAACCTGCGCCTGATCGACAACGTCTCCGATACTCTGATCCTGCGTCCGCTGATTTCGCACGATAAAGAGCACATCATCGACCTGGCGCGTGAGATCGGCACGGAAGATTTCGCCCGCACCATGCCGGAATACTGCGGCGTGATCTCGAAGAGCCCGACCGTGAAGGCGGTGAAGGCGAAGATTGAAGCGGAGGAAGAACACTTCGATTTCAGCATCCTCGATAAAGTGGTGGAAGAGGCGAGCAATATCGACATTCGCGATATTGCCCAGCAGACGGAAGCCGCCGTGGTTGAAGTGGAAACCGTGACCGGCTTTGGCGCTAACGACGCGATCCTCGACATCCGCTCCATTGACGAGCAGGAAGACAAGCCGCTGAAGGTCGAGGGCGTTGAGGTCGTTTCGCTGCCGTTCTACAAGCTGAGCACCAAATTTGGCGATCTCGATCAGAGCAAAACCTGGCTGCTGTGGTGCGAGCGCGGGGTGATGAGCCGTCTGCAGGCGCTCTATCTGCGCGAGCAGGGCTTCAGCAACGTGAAAGTGTATCGCCCGTAACGGGTTGCCATCCATATTGAAAAAGGCCTTCCCCGATGGAAGGCCTTTTTGTCATCCCCGGGCCAGCGCATTAGCGCAGGGTCATCGCCAGGTCATTCAGCTGATCGATGACGATATTCCAGCCCTCAAAAAATCCCATCTGCTCATGCTGCTCGCGAGTTTCATCATCCGCATGCAGCACCGTGGCCGTATAGCGACATCCGTCTTTTTCGTCGGCAAAGGTGATGATGGCCGTCATGGCAAAAGGGGACACGGCAGGACGATAATCCGCCGTCAGCATCGAGGTCATGACGATTTTTTGTTGCGGGATGACCGCAAGAAAACAGCCGGGATTATCGCTGCGTTCACCGTCAGGGCCGTGCATCACGGTATGAAAAGCCCCGCCAGAGCGAAAATCAAAGGCCAGCACCTCAGTAGACCAGGGCTTCGGGCACCACCAGGTTTTGAGTAATGCCGGGTCGGCCCACGCGCGCCACAGGGCAGAGGCTGGCGCGCTGAGCAGGCGGCTGATGACAAGATCGCGAGAATCGGATGCGCTACGGGACATGCTACGACTCCTCAGGAAAAGGGGAGCCAGTCCGCGGCGCGGACCGGCTATCAGGCTTCGTAGTAATTATAGATGCCGGCGGCCATTACCAGCTGCGAGGCGACCTCATACGCTTTCTCGCGACCCACCAACAGGTCAATCATTTTCAGGGCGAAATCAATCGATGTCCCCGGTCCCTGGCTGGTTAACAGATTCACCCGTGGATCCCAGACCACCCGTTTATCCTGCCACTGATCGGCGGGGATATGTTCCTTCAGCGCCGGAAAACCGGTCATGTTACCGATTGGGAACAGCTGATGGGGCACCAGCACGGTCGCCGGGGCGGCGCAGATGGCGGCCACAATGCGGCCTGAGAGGTGGAACTGTCGGACGGTTTCCACCAACAGCGGGCTGTCGCGGAAGCACTCTGCGCCCTTGATGCCGCCCGGGAGGACGATGATATCGAAATCACCATCGGCCACCTCGACCAGCGGCGCATCCGCCAGCAGTTTGACGCCGCGCGAGCAGACGATGGTCAGGCCGCCGTCGCTGGCGACGCTGGCGGTGGTTACCTTCACTCCGCCGCGGACCAGCAGATCGATAGTGGTGACCGCTTCGGTCTCTTCGCTACCAGGGGCGAGGCAAATCAGTGCCGACGTGCTCATATTCATTCTCCTTACGCTTGATCAATTCAAATAAGCGGGCGTTTTCCGGTACGGCAACGCCGTGGGCGCGGGCGCGGTTGAGCAGAAAACCGGTGATATAGTCGATCTCCGTGTGCCGCTGGGCGCGGATGTCCTGCAGCATGGATGAGATATTTTCTGCCGTACTTTCAATCACCTGTTCGACATAAAATAGCAGGTTTTCCGCCGAGGTATGAATACCTTCGCGCTCCATCACCGCCGCCACTTCCTGGCAAATGGCGGCAACCTCCTGCGGATAGTGGCGCAGATCGCCGTTTTTACATCCTTTGAGGGCGGTCAGAGGATTAATGACGCAGTTTACCGCCAGCTTGCGCCAGGTGGCCGAGTAGATATGGTTGTGCCAGGCGACATCCGGCAGTACGCTTTGCAGGACTTCCGCGAGATAGCTGTAGTCCTCCTCGTAGCTTTTCGCCGGACCGATATGGGTGGTGCCCTGGGCGACGTGGATGATCACATTCCCGTCGCGACGCGCTGCCTGGGTGGTGGAGGCCAGCAGTAAAGGCTGTTTCACGCCGCGCAGCTCCTCGACGGTGCCCATGCCGTTATGCACCAGCACAATTGGCGTAGTGACCGGCAGGATCCCGGCCAGGTGCTTCACCGCATTCGACACCTGCCAGGCCTTTAAGGTGACGATCAGCAGCTCGCTGCTGGCGAGAAAATCGGGGTCGTTGGCCGTCAGTGATTCGTTGAACACCGAGCCGTCGGTTTCAATGACATTGACGCTACAGAATGGCTGCGGTACGCGTAGCCAGCCCTGGACTTCATGTCCCTGTTTGCACAACGCGGTCAGCCATAGTTGTCCCAGTGCACCGCATCCCAGTACGGTTACTTTCATTGTTCCTCCTCATCTGCCGCTACCCCAGGCGCTGATGGCTAAAGTCTATCTCGTCGCTTTTCGCATTGTCGGACGGAAAGGGGGATTCGGCGTCGTCGGGCAGCACGGGGAAATAGCGCGAGCGTTGCGTAATCAGCTAAGCTTCCGGGATAACAAGTTGAGTTATGCCGCGTTGCAGGTATTATGCAACGCAAAAGAAACGGAAGGAGAGGAAAAGATGCCATCTTTCGATATTGTCTCTGAAGTTGATCTTCAGGAAGCCCGTAACGCGGTGGACAACGCGAGCCGCGAAGTCGAGTCGCGTTTTGATTTTCGTGGCGTTGAAGCCACTTTTGAATTAAACGACGCCAACAAAACCATTAAGGTGCTGAGTGAGTCTGACTTCCAGGTGAACCAGCTGCTGGATATCCTGCGCGCTAAGCTGCTTAAGCGCGGCATTGAAGGTACCTCCCTCGACGTGCCGGAAGATATCGTGCACAGCGGTAAAACCTGGTTTGTTGAAGCGAAGCTGAAGCAGGGCATTGAAAGCGCGGTGCAGAAGAAGATCGTCAAACTGATCAAAGACAGCAAGCTGAAAGTGCAGGCGCAGATTCAGGGCGAAGAGATCCGCGTGACCGGTAAGTCCCGCGACGATCTGCAGTCGGTGATGGCGCTGGTGCGCGGCGGCGATCTGGGGCAGCCGTTCCAGTTCAAAAACTTCCGCGACTAACGCGGCGGCAGACAGCAAAAAGCGGGGAATTCCCCGCTTTTTTTATACCCCTTTGATGAGCTGCTCGATCTCGAAGCGGTTGGTGACCTTGCTGTCGATTTTGATATACACCGAGCGCTCCTCAGGCACCACCAGCGCCTGATGAACCCCGTTGGCGTTCAGCAGACGCGTCTGTAGCGCGCTGTCGACCACCACGCCATCCGGCACCTCCACCCGCAGGCTGCTGACGTACGGCGGCTCGCTCATGGTACTGGCCACCAGCAGCCACAGCATTGCCAGCAGGGCGCCCAGCAAGAACACGGTTTGCGAATCAAAGAAACCATCGACCCAGCCGCCAAGCGCGCCGCCAATCGCCACGCCGAGGAACTGGCTGGTGGAGTAGACGCCCATTGCGGTGCCTTTATAGCCCGCCGGCGACTCCTTGCTAATTAACGATGGCAGCAGCGCTTCCAGCAGGTTAAACGCCAGGAAGAAGAGCTGGACGCCCGCCACCAGTTCCCAGAAGTAGCCTCCAGCGCCCCAGAGGACAATTTCCGCAATCAGCAGGATGGCGACGCAGAGCAGGAAGACGCGCTTCATTTTGCGCTTCACTTCGGCATAGATGATAAACGGCACCACCGAGATGAACGAGATAACCATGGTGACCAGGTAAATCTTCCAGTGCTCGGCGGCCGGAAAGCCAGCAGCCTCCAGTTGGCCGGGCAGCGCGACAAAGGTCGACATCAGCATGATGTGCAGGCACATGATGCCAAAGTTGAGCTTCAGCAGGCGTGGTTCCACCAGTACTTTGCTAAAGCAGCCCTTCACCATCCCGGATTCGCGGTTGAGCACGTGGTTATGGCTGTTGGGCACCACCCACAGGGTGAGCAGGATGCCGATGGTCGCCAGAATGGCGATCATCCAGAACAGGGCGTGCAGACCCAGCTGGTGGGTGACAATCGGCCCCAGCACCATGGCGATGGCGAAGGTGACGCCAAAGCTGACGCCGATAAAGGCCATCGCTTTGGTGCGGTTCTGTTCGCGAGTGAGATCGGACAGCAAAGCCATGACCGCGGCGGCGATAGCGCCGGAGCCCTGCAGGGCGCGACCAAGAATGATGCCCCAGATAGAGTCGGTGAGCGCGGCGATGACGCTGCCGAGTACAAAGATGAGCAGGCCGCCGACGATCAGCGGCTTACGGCCAATACGGTCAGATAACAGTCCGAAGGGGATTTGGAAAATCGCCTGCGCCAGGCCGTAGATACCGATCGCCAGGCCAATCAGCGCTTCACTGGCGCCCTGCAACGCCATGCCATACGTGGTCAGAACCGGCAGGACCATAAACATGCCAAGCATGCGCAGGGAGAATACCGTCCCCAAACCCCAGGTCGCGCGCAGTTCCCCTGGCGTCATTTTGTTATCGTTCATTACCACCTCAATATAAAAACTGCGCCTAGTGTAGCGGCGGGGGGTAAGAAGCGTAAATAAATGTTTGTTTAACAGATATTACGGGGCTGTTGCGCGATGAGACAAGTTGGTAAAAATCAATAAACCAGTGGAGGGGGACTCCACTGGCGAGGGGAAAAATTAAGGTAAAGTAAAGTCAACCCACTGGCTGCCAGCGTCAGCCGATTTGACGCACTGTTCGACCCAATAGACGCCGTGCAGCCCGGCTTCAACGTCCGGATACCAGAAGTCTTGCAGGAAAGCGCGATCGTCACGGTCCGTGGCGTCAATCGCCTGCGCATAGCGGCGATAGAGGTTGGCCCAGGCTTCGAATAGCCCTTCCGGATGGCCGCCGCCGATGCGGTCATCCGCCAGCGCGTTCGGCGACAGGTAGGGCATCCCGCGCTCCAGAATCCGCGCCGGCTCGCCCTGCACCTCATAGCTGAGCTGGTTAGGATGCTCATCCCACCATTCGATACTCGCTTTTTCGCCGACGATACGCACTTTTTGCGAGTGCATGGCGCCGCTGTTGACCGCGCTGGTCCACATCGAGCCAACCGCGCCGTTGTCATATTCCATCAGGACAAAGGCGTTATCTTCCAGCGGCGCGCGGGAGGGGACAAAGCTCTGGCGGGAGCACATCAGCCGTTTGATATTGAGCTGCGGCGCCATGGTTTCGGCGACAAACAGCGGATGAGTGGCCAGATCGCCCAACACATAGCTGGGCCCGGCAAACTTCGGCGTCACGCGCCAGCGGGTGGATTCAGCCTGCAGCTCGACGGCCTGGTTATGAAAGCCGTGGGCGAACTGCATATTGACGATGCGGATCTCGCCGAGCAGTCCATCGGCAATCATCTGCCGCGCCTGCTGGATCATCTGATAGCCGGCATAGCCGTAGGTGACGCCGACGATTTTGTTCTGTTTTTTGCTCAGGTCCACCAGCTCGCGTGCTTCTTCGGCGCTAAAGCAGAGGGGCTTTTCACAGATGACGTGGAGGCCCGCTTCCAGCGCCGCTTTGGTGATGGCGAAATGGGTATTGTTCGGGGTGGTGACCGAGACGACCTCGATGCCGTCAGGGCGCTGCGTCTCTTCACGAAACAGGGTCTGGTAGTCGGCGTAGCAGCGCTCCGGCGCGATGCCCAGTTGCTCGCCGAACGCGCGTCCGCGCTCGGCATCGACGTCAAGCGCGCCGGCCAGCAGGGTATAAACATTGTCACGCAGCGCCGCACAGCGGTGGCTGTAGCCGATTTGACTGGTTCCCCCGCCGCCGACCATGCCCCAACGCAGGGAGCGGGATAAGGGTTTCAGGCCGTTTAACATGGTGCTCTCCTTTTTGAAATCATTCGCACTCTGAGGCGCTCAATGCCGACGCCTGCGGCAACGCGCATCCGGATAGACTGACCTTAACTTAAGGAAATGTTTGTTCTGTTTCAATTGTGTTGTGGAATTTATTTTCCATATATGCGAGGGGGATCGAATTAGCGAAAGTTTCTTTTGGGCTGCGTTGAAAAGATGAGCGAGGGCTTATCGCCTCCCGGAGCAGAGCAGATTCTTGCGGGTGTTTTTCGTTCCGACCAAATATGAAATAAATTTTCTTTTTAGCCGCTGAGCCGGTGCAATCCGCAGATTGCACCGGGGAGCCGATGCCGCTATGACGCTCCGCGCACAGACGCGGGGGAAGGTGAAGCGGCGGGAGGATTACCGGCCGCAAAGATGCCTTTCGCCGCCAGACCTGCGACGGTGAGGGCTGCCGGGATACCGAGGATCAAAAAGACGCTTTCAAAGGGCAGGTTGAGCGCCATCATCTCGGCACCGGCAAAGGCGCTGAGAATGGCGCCGATGCGCCCGACGCCATGCATCCAGCTGGATCCCGTCGCCCGCGCCTGCGTAGGATAGTAGCGGGCGGAGAGGGCGTTCATACCGGTATTCGCGCCGTTCAGACAGGCGCCGCTGATAAACGCCAGCATACAGAGCAAGGCAAAGCTGCCCGCGGCGTAGCCCATCGCCATGGTGAACAGGCCGCCAACGGCGTAGATCATCCCCAGCGCGCGATGAGGGTTGATCCTGTCCATCAGCCAGCCGGCAAACAGCGAGCCGAGGGTGCCGCCCGCCTGGTAGATCGCTGTCATGATGGCCGCCTGGCTAACGGTCATTCCCACCGCTTTAACCAGCGTTGGCAGCCAGCTACCGAGGATATAGACCAGGAACAGCCCCATAAAGTAGACCAGCCATAGCATCAGTGAGCCGAAGCCGTACTGGCGGGAGAGCACAATGCGCATCGCGTTGCCGGCCGCCGGCTGCGCCGGCAGGGTAAACGTCACGTTGTCGCTGATTTGTCCGGGATAGAGACGGTTAAGAATGGCGCGAATGCGCGCCGCTGGCGCTTGTTTGATCACCAGAAAACGAACCGACTCCGGCAGCAGCCAGATAAGCAGCGGGGCAAACAGCAGCGGCAGAATGCCGCCGAGCGCCATCAGCGAGTGCCAGCCAAACTGCGGGATCAGCCACGATGCTGAGAATCCTCCTGCCGCCGCGCCGAAGGTGAAGCCGCAAAAGATGACGGTAATAATAAATGAACGCTGGCGTTCCGGGGCGTACTCCGACACCAGCGTCCCGATGTTCGGCATCGCGGCGCCCAACCCCAGGCCGGTCATAAAGCGGAAAAACATCATCTGTTCAATGTTGTGCGAGAAGGCGGTGGCGATGGTCCAGAAGCCGAAGAAAAAGACGCTATTGATAATGATTTTCTTGCGCCCCAGCCAGTCGGCGAGCGGGCCAGAGAAAATCGCGCCCAGCGCGAGGCCGATCAGCGCGGCGCTGATCACCAGGCCTAGCTGGTGGTTGCTTACCCCCCATTCCAGCTTTAGCGTCGGGGCGATAAACCCCATGATCGCGATATCAAAACCATCGAGAGCGATAACGCAAAAACCGAGAAAAATGATCTGCTTTTGAAAGCGGCTCAGCGGGTTACGGTTTATTAACTCTCTGACATCCAGGCGTTGAGTCTGTGTCATAGCGTATTCCTTATGCGCAGGAGCGCAGGTAGGGCTGCGCGGCATTGAACAGTAATTGCGCCCGCTGGAGCGGCGGCAAGGCGCCCTGCTCGCCGTCGAGCGGCACTTCGAGGGAGACCGGCAGCGTTGCCGGCAGGGCCGACATTAGACCGTGCAGATCCAGACCGCCTTCCCCTGGCACGTTGCGCGCCGAGCGGGCCTGGCGGATGAGTTCCTGTTCGCTCTCCGGCCTCTGCGCCGCGCCATCGCAGAGCTGCATATAGTTGAGATGATGCGCGGGCAGGCTGGAGAGGGCGGCGAGCGATTCTCCCGCGCGCCAGAAATGAAGGGCGTCCACCAGGATGCCGATATCCTCCCGCCCGCTGGCGGCGATCATCGCCTGCGCATCGGCGATAGTGCGCAGTTGGGTCCAGGGCATCGGCTCAAGGTTCATGGTCAGCCCATAGGGGCGACCGGCCGCGGCGAGGATAGCCAGGTTGTCGGCGCTGCGCTGAAGGTTGTCATCATTGCCGGCGACTAACACCTGTCCGGCGCCAAGACGCGCCGCAGTCTCCATAAACCGCTGCAGCCGATCGTCGAGGGTAAACCCGGGGGTCAGGCGGACGATCTCCACGTCTGAGACGCGGATGCCGGTTTCCATCAGCGCAGACAGCGTCGCGCGGACGGCGGGGGTATCGCCCAGCATGTCGTAGTCCGGGTCGGCCGGTGTGGCGGGGAGCAGCCGCAGACCAACGTGGGTAAAACCGGTTCTGGCCGCTATCCGCACCTGTTCGGGGGGAGGGACATCGAGCAGGGTCAGCGCGGCGAGCGATAGGGTACGCATGTTCATAAAGGGCTCCGGTACAGTTGCAGGTGAAGATAGTTATGGGTATTGCCGTCCCTGGTCGTTTATTGCTTTGTTTTTATTACGTTTGCCGCCAGATTTTTGCCCACCAGATAGCCGAAGGTCATGGCGGGTCCGAGGGTTATCCCTCCGCTGGGGTAATAGCCGCGCATCACGCTCGACATGTCGTTGCCGATGGCGAACAGGCCCGGTATCGGCTGCTGCTGTCCATCCAGCACCTGGGCGTGTTCGTCGGTTTGCAGTCCGCTGAAGGTGCCCAGCGAGCCGGGCAGAATGCGCACCGCGTAGAACGGCCCTTCGCGCAGCGGTCCGAGCGTCACCTGATGGTCACCCTGAGCGCGGTTATAGGCTGATGCCCCGCGGTGAAAATCGACGTCTTCGCCAGTGCTGGCGAAGTGGTTAAAGCGTTCAACGGTTTCCGCCAGCGCATTGGCGTCGATGGCGCACTGCTTCGCCAGCTCCCCCAGCGTGTTTCCCCGCAGCAGGTAACCGGTACGCAGCCAGGCGGTGGGGGTGAACGGGAACGGTCTGGCATGACCCAGACCGTAGCGACGCAGCGCGCGACGATCGGCCAGCAGCCAGGCCTGCGGTGTGTCGCCCGCGGGGGTGGCCGCCAGCAGGGCGGCGATAAAATCATGATAAGAGTCGGCCTCGTTAACAAAGCGTTTGCCGCTGGGCAGGACAGCGATCACCCCAGGCTTGGCGCGTTCCACCAGGTGGGGAAACATCAGCTGCTGACCGCTGGCCAGGGTGACGCGGGACACCGGCGCCCAGGCCAGCGGGTGGCGCAGGCGGGTGTCGAACTGGCCGCCGACGGATTCGCCAAGCCTGATCCCCTCGCCCTGATTGTCCGGCGGTGCGGCGGAAAAATGGCCGTAACCCTCCGCCGCGTGGGGCACCACCTGCGCCAGCCGCTGCCGATCGTGGGGAAAACCGCCGCAGGCCAGCACCACGGCCCCTGCTTCGACGTGAATTTCCCCGCTGTCGCTGCGCAGCACCGCGCCGGACACACCCTGCGGACCCTGCAGCAGCCGGACCACCGGGGCATTGAGCTGAAAGCGCACTCCGGCGTCGAGGGCGGATCGCAGCAGACGGGCGACCAGCGCATTGCCATTGACCAGATGCTGCCCTCGTCCGGCGCGCAGCCGCTGCCAGCCGTGGCGCAGCAGGCGGCGGACGGCATACAGCGCGGAGCGCGGCGAGCGGGTGGCATTGAAAAAATGCGCCATATCCGCGCCGCCGGCGATGCCCATCCCGGCAAGGCTGATGGTCTCCAGCGGCGGACGCAGTCGGTGGAGCCAGTCGCCGAGCTGACGGCCATCGTAGGGCTGAGCGGTGACCGACCGCCCACCGCTCGCCGCACCCGGCGACGCGTGAAAGTCCGGCATGGCACTGCCTGAGAGAAACTGCACTGCCGTCCTGTGATGAAAAAAATCCACCATCTCCGGCCCGTGGCGCAGGAAGGTCTGCAGGCGAACGTCGGCGGCTTCGCCCCCCATCTCATGCTGCAGATAGGTCAGCGGGGCGTCAGCCGCTTCGTCGATGCCCTCCGCCCGCGCCAGCGGGTTGCGGGGGATCCACAGCCAGCCGCCGGACCAGGCGCTGGTCCCGCCGAGTACTGACGCTTTCTCCGCCACCATGACGCTGGCGCCGTGCATGGCCGCGGTGACCGCGGCAGAGAGTCCCGCCGCGCCGGAGCCGACCACCAGCACATCCACCTTCACAGGCCTGCTCATGATGGACTCCTTACTGCAATGGTGAAAAAGCGGTGGGGCGCATCAGCACCGACTCCAGGCGTTCAACGGCGGCCAGTTCGCGATTTTTCCGCGAAAAGGTCTGCCAGCGTTCGTCCTGGGCCATTCGCGCGCGGCGCACCAGGCGATCGTCCAGGCTTTCATAAGCCCAGATGTGCACCACCTGATTGACCACGCCGATCTCGGTAAAAAAGAAACCGATCAGTTTGCCGAGATGGTCGGTCTGCACCGCCAGGGCATCGCTTTGGTACAGCGCCAGCCAGTCGGCCATTTTCAACGGATTGATGGTGTACGTGCGTTTTTCGTAGATCATGATGTTTTCCTGATTAGTGGGGGGAGTGTTGTGCCAGATGGCAGGCGGCGAGGTAGCCAAACGTCAGCCCCGGGCCGAGGGTGATGCCGGGACCCGGGTAGGTGCCGGCCATCAGCGAATCCATGTCATTTCCCACCGCGTACAGCCCCGCGATGGGTTTTCCTTCCACGTTGACGACCTGTGCATCGGCGGTGGTGACCAGGCCCCGCGACGTTCCCAGATCGCCGGTATAGAGTTTGATGGCATAGAACGGCGCGCTGAGCAGGGGGGCGTTACAGGCGTCAGGCTGATGACCCGGATCGCCCATCGCCCGGTTATAGCTGTTGCCGCCTTTAGCAAATTCCCGATCCACGCCCTGCGCAGCGTCGCGGTTGTAGCGGGCTACCGTCTCGCTCAGGGTTTGGGCATCCAGACCAAGCTGTTGCGCCAGCGTCTCCAGGGTGTCGGCTTTGTACAGATAGCCAGCGGCGACCAGGGCGTCATTATTGACCGGCGCCGGGCGTGCCAGCCCGAGGCCATAACGCTTCATCGCCTGGGCGTCGCAGAGTAAAAAACAGGGGGCATTTTCCGTAGCGCGCTGCATCGCGCTGGCGAAATGGTGATAGGAGTTAGACTCGTTGACGAAGCGTACCGCCCGCTGATTGACGGCAATCACGCCCGGTTTGGCCCGGTCGGTTACCAGATGGGGGAAGCGCTCCTCGCTGCCGTCGGCCCGGGTCAGCACCGATACTGGCGCCCAGAAAAAGTTGGAGGCCTGATCGGCTCCCTCGCGAGCGTTAAGCGCCGCCGCGAGATGCAGCGCGGCGCCATCGTTGGCCGGCGGCGACATGGTGAAGTGTTCGCGGGTATGTGGCCGATAGCGCGCCGCCAGCGCGCCCGCGGCAAAGCCGCCTGCGGCCAGCACCACCCCGCGGCGGGCGTGCAGCGTCTCTCTTTGCCCCTGATACTCAATCTCCACCCCGCGGACCGCGCCTTGCGCTTCGCACAGCGCCAGAACATTGACATTCAGCCGCAGGTTCATGCCTTTACGCAGCGCCGTTGTCGCCATGCGGGCTATCAGCGCATTGCCCATCGCCAGGCGGGTGCCGCGAGGGTACTTCACCCGGTCGCGGGCGTAGCGCAGCAGTAGCCGGGTGCAATGGGCCAGGGAGCGTAGCGAGCGCCGCATGTCGAGAAAATGTTGAATGTCGACGCGGTTGACCATCATCCCGCCAAACAGCAACATCCCCGGCGGCGGTGAACGCAGGTCGCGAAACGCGTCCCCCAGTTCACGACCGTCATACTCCACCACCTCCAGCGCACGACCGACGTCGACCGCGCCGGATTCATCCGGATAGTAATCAGGGGAGAGCGGGCGCAGGCTATATTTCACCGCCCCCTCGCGCTCGAGAAAGGCCAGCGCCTCACGCCCGGCGCTAACAAACGCTTCGGCGAGATCTTCACGGTACTGGCTCTCGCCGATAATGGTCCGCAGGTAGGTTTTCATCGCCTCGGCGCTGCCGCTTTTACCCGCCGCACGCGCCTGATCGGTATCGTGCAGCCACACGGCGCCACCGGAGATAGCCGAGGTGCCGCCGAACTGGCCGGCTTTCTCCAGCATCAGCACCGACAGCCCTTTGCAGCTGGCGGTGACCGCGGCGGCAAAGCCAGCGGCGCCGCTGCCGATGACGATCACATCCCAGCTCTTCATGCTGCCGCTCCCTGCGCCGGCGGGATGGCGCCGATAAACTGGCCCATCAGCGTCATCTGCGCCAGCGCCATTTCCGGCCCGGTCTGCACCCGGCAGCCGCGGGCGGCGGCGAAAGTGAGCAACGGCGTCATCACCGGGGCGGTGACAACATCAGCCACGTGGGTGGCGCTGTCGAGCGTATCCAGCAGCGCCTGCGGCAGGGGCAGCTCATCAAATCCGGCCATGCCGGCCGGCGAGCCATTAACCAATAGATCGACGCCGTGAAGGGTGTCCGGCAGCGCGCTCAGTTGTACCGCCGGGAAGGCCTCAGCCAGAAGGTCATGCAGGCGTTGCCGGGTGGTCGGGTTTTGATCGTGCAGGGCCAGCTGACGGATCCCCGCCTCGCACAGTCCCCAGGCGATGGCGCTGCCGACGCCGCCGCAGCCGGAGAGCAGCGCCTGCTTACCTGCCGGCTGAAAACCCTGCGCCTCGGCGGCGAGCTGAAAGCCGACGCCGTCCAGCATATCGCCCTGCAAACGGCCATCCGCCAATTTGCGGATCACATTGATGGCGTTGAGTCGGCGGGCGCGGGGGGTGAGCTCGTCGACCAGCGCGGCGGCGCGCTGCTTATGCGGCACCGTCACCAGCACGCCGGTCATGTTCTGCCAGCCACGCAGAGCGTTGAGGTAGTCGACTACCGCGTCCGGGGCGATATCCACCGGGATCATGACGCTGTCCATGTGCTGTTCAGCAAAGTAGCGGTTGAAGTTATCCGGTGATTTGACCTGGGCGATCGGATGACCAATCACGGCAACAACCTGGGTAGTTCCACTGACCATTTCAAACCTCATTTGTTAAATGAATGTTGTGAAAGTATTTCAGTGGAAGCTGGGAGCGACAACGCAGAATTCGGACATGTCGGTTGTTAATCGCACGATCGCTGCGATAATCGCAGGAAATCGATAATGATGTTGCAAAAATGTGAGCGAATATGCAAAACACCATTCATCCACGCGATCTGATCGTCGGTTTACAAAAAGGGCTGGCGTTAATCCAGCTTTTTTCCAAAACCTGCCCAAAACTCACCGTCGCCCAGGCGGCGAAAATGAGCGGCCTGACGCAAAGCGCCGCGCGGCGTTTTCTGTTGACGTTGCTGCATGAGCGCTATCTGCAAACCGATGGGCGTTATTACTGGCTTACCCCGAAGACGCTGCGGCTTGGTCAGGCCTACGTCGATTCGGCGCAGTTTCCCCGCATGGTGCGGCCAATTGTCGAATACATCGCCAGCCGGACCGAGGAGCACGCCTCGGTAGGGGTGGTGGATGAAGATGAGCTGGTCTATATCGCCCGCAGCCGGCATACGCCATTTAACTCCACGTCGGTTCGGCTTGGGGAGCGGGTACCCATCTTCTGTACCGCCGGGGGACGGTTATGGCTGGCTTCGCTGCCGGAAGCTGAGTGCGAGGCGGTTCTGCAGCGTATTACCCGGGAACAACGCACGCCCTATACGGTGACCGACGTCGCGTTGCTGATGGAGAAAATCGCCCAGGTGCGGCGCCAGGGTTATGCCACCATTGAACAGGAGTTTGAGATTGGCATGCTGGTGCTGGCGGTGCCGTTAACTGACAGGGAAGGAACCTGGTGGGGCGCGCTGAGTCTGACCAGCCATCAATCGCGCACATCGCTGGAAGCGTTATGTCACGACCATCTCGATCTGCTCTACAGCGCGCAGGCGATGCTGGTGAGCTAAACAGGGCAGCCGATGCGCTGCCCTCAAAGATGTTGCTTACGCCGACGCGTTGTTCAGGAAGCTGTTCCAGTTGCTGGCGGCGTTATCTACGAAGATGTTCCAGTTTTTGCCAGCGGTGAGGACAAAGTTTCCCCAGTTTTCGCTACCAGTGGTCACAAAGGTTTCCCAGTTTGACTGCCCGGTCAGGAAGGAACCAAACGCCATCGCGCTGTCGCCGACGAAGGAGGCAAACGCGCTGCCGGAGGTGAGAACAAAAGAGGTGAAGCCGACGCCCGAGTTGGCAACAAAGCTGGCGAAGCCGCTGGCCGCGCCGAACAGGTTAAAGCCACCGGAGATGTACTCCATTTCGTTTAGTGTTAACTCTTTCATTGCAATTCCTTGTAGTAATGATTTTCCAAATGGGTGGGTAAACCCGGTGCAAAAGGTAGCACTGCTGTCGTGCACAGCGCGAGTCAGGTCCGCTGTGTATTAGCTCATTTTTTCCTCATTTTTTGGCAGGAGAGCAGCGTAAACGGCCGGAAGAGGGGAGGGGAGTATGAAATGAGAAAGAAAGCGGTGAGGAAGCAGAAAAGAAAAAGCCCCGTAAAAACGGGGCTTTATATCGCACTGGAGTGGGAGATTATCTCACGTAAGCCAGCAGGCTATGTGAATCCGGCACCATAAAGTCAACGGACATCATCACGGACAGCGCGGTGATGGCGACGATGGAAAAGACGAACAGCTTACGCGCCCAGACTTTGTCATCGGCCACTTTATAGCCACGCAGCGCCATGCCCAGCCACCAGACGCTGACCGCTGCCGCCACGACCAGGTATTTATACCCGGCGTAGCCGCCCAACGAGAGCATCAGGGTCGCCACGGCAAAGGCAACGATGTACAGCGTAATATGGTTTTTGGCGACCGAAATGCCTTTCACCACCGGCAGCACCGGAATGTTCGCCGCCTGATAATCCTTAAAGCGGAAAATCGCGATGGCGTAGGAGTGAGGCATCTGCCACAGGCTAAAGATAGCCAGCAGGATCGCCGCACCGCTGTCGAAATCACCGGTGACCGCGCAGTAGCCAATCACCGGCGGCGCGGCGCCGGAGAGTGAGCCAATCAGCGTGCCATAGACGGAGTGGCGTTTCATGTACAGGCTGTAGACGCCGACATAAACCACGAACCCCATCACCCCCAGCCAGCAGGCCAGCGGATTTGCGCCGAACCACAGCAGCATGAAGCCAGCAATACCCAGCAAGGTGGCGTACACCAGCGAAGCTTCTGGCGAGATCAGCCCTTTGACCAGCACCCGGTTTTTCGTCCGTTCCATCTTACGATCGATGTCCCGGTCGATGTAGTTGTTGAATACACAACCCGAGGCGACCACCAGGGATACTCCAAGGAGCGTCCAGACGAACAGCGGATAGTCGATGTGGCCTTTGGAGGCCAACAGGAAACCGCCGATCACGGAGATCAGGTTGCCAAAAATAATGCCTGGTTTCGTTACTTGCAGGTATTGCTTAAACATACTCGCCGCTCTTAGTGCATCATCATGTTGTAGTTCAGGTTCCACATAATCCAGATGGAGCCGACAACCACGATCGCAATGATGATTACGGTGAAGATAAATGCGGTCAGGTTCCAGCCTTCATCGGACTTGCTGTTCATATGCAGGAAGTACACGAGGTGTACCACGATCTGCACCACAGCGGTCACCAGAATGGTGCCAAGGATAACCGCATGCGAGGCGGAGCCACTCATCACCATGGCGAACGGAATGACCGTCAGGATGATGGACAGGATAAATCCTGTCATGTAGCTCTTCACGCTGCCGTGAGAAGCGCCGCTATGATCGGTAGAATGACTCATTACATCGCCCCCATCAGATAGACAACCGAGAACACGCAGATCCACACGACGTCCAGGAAGTGCCAGAACAGGCTCAGGCACAGGATACGCGTGCGGTTAGTGCTGGTCAGGCCACGACGTGAAACCTGGAACATCAGCACCGCCATCCAGATAAGGCCAGAGGTCACGTGCAGACCGTGGGTGCCGACCAGCGCGAAGAACGCCGACAGGAAACCGCTACGATCCGGACCGAAGCCTTCCATGATCAGGTGATGGAATTCATAGATTTCCATCCCGATAAAGCCAGCGCCAAACAACCAGGTCAACGCCAGCCAGGAAACCACCTGGCTCTTGTTGTTTTTGTACATGGCGATAGCCGCCATGCCGTAGGTGATGGAGCTGAACAGCAGCAGTGCGGTTTCAACCAGAACGAACGGCAGTTCGAAAATATCTTTGCCCGTCGGTCCGCCGGCCGTGCCGTTCACCAGAACGGCATAGGTAGCAAACAGCGTAGCGAAGATGATGCAGTCGCTCATCAGGTAGATCCAGAAACCGAATACCTTCATCGGTCCTGTATCATGGTGCCCGTGTTCATGCGCGTGGGCAGTATGCGCAAGAGTATCAGTTGCCATTTTTCAGCCCTGCTTTGTTAATCTCATCGAAATGCTGTTTTTCCAGTTTTTCGACTTCTGCAACCGGTACGTAGTAATCCACGTCCTCGTCAAAGCTCTTAATAATCCAGGTCGCTACGATGCCGATGAAGCTGGCAATCGCCATCCACCAGATATGCCAGATCATGGCGAAACCAAATACCGTAGCGAAGGCGGCAATGACGATGCCGGCGCCGCTGTTTTTCGGCATATGAATTTCTTCATAGTGAGCAGGCTGTTTGTACGCTTCACCTTTCTCTTTCATTTCCCAGAAGGCATCACGCTCGTGAACCTGAGGAACGATAGCGAAGTTATAGAACGGCGGTGGAGAAGAGGTTGCCCACTCCAGCGTACGACCACCCCATGGGTCACCGGTCAGGTCACGGTTCTGATCGCGGTCGCGAATAGACACGTAGAACTGAATCAGCTGGCACAGGATACCGCAGGCGATCAGCGCTGCACCGCAAGCTGCAACAACCAGCATCGGGTGGAACTGCGGATCGATCTGCTGGCTCAGACGACGGGTCATACCCATGAAGCCCAGTACGTACAGCGGCATAAACGCCACGAAGAAGCCGATGATCCAGAACCAGAAAGCGCGTTTGCCCCAGGTTTCGTTCAGGGTGAAGCCAAAGGCTTTCGGCCACCAGTAGGTCAGACCTGCGAAGCAACCGAATACTACGCCGCCGATGATAACGTTATGGAAGTGCGCGATCAGGAACAGGCTGTTATGCAGAACGAAGTCCGCGCCCGGTACCGCCAGCAGCACGCCAGTCATCCCACCGACGGAGAAGGTCACGATAAAGCCGATAGTCCACATCATCGCTGAGTTGAAGACGATGCGACCCTGATACATGGTGAACAGCCAGTTGAAGATCTTAACCCCGGTCGGGATCGCGATAATCATGGTAGTAATACCGAAGAAGGCGTTTACGTTCGCGCCAGCACCCATGGTGAAGAAGTGGTGCAGCCAAACGATGAACGACAGAACGGTAATACAGACGGTTGCCCACACCAGAGAGGTGTAACCGAACAGACGCTTACGCGAGAAGGTCGCGGCGATTTCGGAGAAGACCCCGAACACCGGCAGAACCAGGATGTACACTTCCGGGTGACCCCAGGCCCAAATCAGGTTGATGTACATCATCATGTTGCCACCCATATCGTTGGTAAAGAAATGGGTGCCCAGGTAACGATCCAGGGTCAGCAGCGCGATGGTGACGGTCAGAATTGGGAAAGAGGCGATAATCAGGATGTTAGCGCACAGAGATGCCCAGGAGAATACCGGCATCTTGAACATGGTCATGCCCGGGGCGCGCATCTTGATAATGGTCACGAAGAAGTTAATACCGGTCAGGGTAGTACCGATACCGGAGAGCTGCAGCGCCCAAATCCAGTAATCGACCCCTACGCCAGGACTGTATTCAATTCCCGACAGCGGCGGATAGGCCAGCCAACCGGTCTGCGCGAACTCACCGACGCCCAGAGACAGGTTAACCAGAATCACGCCCACAACGGTGAACCAGAAGCTCAGGTTGTTGAGGAACGGGAAGGCCACGTCGCGCGCGCCGAGCTGAAGCGGAACCACCAGGTTCATCAGACCGATAACGAACGGCATCGCCACGAAGAAGATCATGATAACGCCGTGGGCGGTAAAGATCTGATCGTAGTGATGAGGCGGCAGGAAGCCTGCTTCCCCGGCCGAGGCCAGCACCTGCTGGCTACGCATCATAACGGCATCAGCAAAGCCACGCAGCAGCATGACGATTGCCACGATAACGTACATGATACCGAGACGTTTGTGGTCGACAGAAGTCAGCCACTCGTTCCACAGGTAGGACCACTTACCGAAGTAAGTGATGGCAGCCAGAAGCGCCAGTCCCCCAATGATAATCGCAGCCACCGTAACCACGATAATGGGTTCGTGGTAGGGCACTGCATCCAGTGTAAGTTTTCCGAACATCGTTTTCTTCCTCGGCCCCTTAGTGAGCGGTTTCCGCGTGGCTCATGTCCATGCCTTCCATCCCGTCGTGAGCAGCGTGCTCGCCTTCAGGTTTGGACATGTTCATGCTCTCGTGAGACATGAATTTGTTCACAACATCTTTGAACAGATCCGGCTTCACGTTAGAGAAGTATTCCACTTTGTTGTATTCGCTAGGCACAGCCACTTTATCGAACGCGGCCATGGAGTCCATGGAGTTCGGCGACTGTTTGGCTTTTTCAACCCACTGATCGAAGGTTGCACGATCCGGAGTAGCAATCGCTTTGAACTTCATACCTGAGAAGCCCGGGCCACTGTAGCTAGCGGAGATACCGTCATAAGTACCAGCTTCGTCAGCAATGAGGTGCAGTTGAGTCTGCATCCCGGCCATTGCGTAAATCTGGCTACCTAAGCGCGGAATGAAGAACGAGTTCATCACCGAGTTAGAGGTCACTTTGAAGTGTACCGGTACGTTCGCCGGGAAGGCGATTTCGTTAACGGTAGCAATACCCTGTTCCGGATAGATAAAGAACCATTTCCAGTCCATCGAAACGACTTCGATGGTGATTGGTTTCTCGTCGTGGGCAAGCGGTTTGCTTGGCTCCAGTGCGTGAGTGGTTTTCCAGGTCAGAACGGCCAGGAACAGGATGATCAGAATAGGTACCGTCCAGACCACAGCTTCCACTTTGTTGGAGTGTGACCAGTTCGGGCTATACTTCGCATCTTTATTGCTCGCGCGATACTTCCAGGCAAATCCTACTGCCATCAAGACGGCGGGAATAACGACAATCATCATCAGGCCGAAGGCCGTCAGAATCAAAGAGCGTTGCTCCAGTCCAATCTGTCCTTTTGGGTCAAGGAGTGCAGAATCACAACCACTGAGTAATACAGTACTTGCGATTAATGACATCCATCCCAAACTTTTATTGTATTTCCTGAGTCTCATTGAACGACCTCAATTCCACGGGATCTGGTGGCGTTTAAAGTGTACGGGCATTTTACGGTAAGGTTGCATTACTGTAAACATGATTGGATCTCTGTCAGTTCTGTGTTAGCGGCTTCTGCTTGGTTTGTCACATATGTTACGTAGTGTTACGTAATCGCTTGCAAAGCCTGATTTTCGTGGGATTGATAACGAAAGGGATAAGAAAAGGAGTGCTTAGCGGCGAATGGGCATAACCACCCAAAAATTAGAACAATTGTTTAACATTTAATTATCAAATAAAAGACATTGTGAAAACCTAAAATAAAATCGCCGTAGCTGAATCGGTTAAATTATTTAAAGAATCGAATGAAAACTGTCAATAATTTCCAGAAATCAAAAACGCACAAAACAACAAATAGCGCGGCGGGCAATATAAAAGCGTTAATAAGCCGTTATAATTACGTTTCGTAATTACAACGGCTAATAATGATGCAGCTTCCTTAAATCAGGCGAGTTTTACGCAGCGCCAGGTAGTCGAGCAGACCGCCGAACAAAATACCGCCCACCGCAGTCAGCGCCGCAACCTCCAGCAGACCGGACAGGAAAGAGAAGGCGGTGTAATCCAGGGCGTTCATGATCAGCAGTACCAGCCATACCGCCAGCAGCAGGCAGCCCAGCGCCAGGATCCTTAACGCCAGCGCATAGGCCTGCGGGTATTCGCTTCGCGGCATAAAGCTTGCTGTGCGTTGGGTATGCTCAAGCGTTTGCCGGCACAGTAGCAGCAGCGCGATCCCCGGTACCGCCGCAACGACTGAGAAGAGATAGAACGTCGACCAGCCGTGTGCCTCGACAAACCAGCCGGCGATCGGCCCAACGTACACGCGGCCGACCGCGGACAGCGCAGAGAGCAGCGCGAACTGGGTAGCGGAAAAGGATTTATTGCACAGCGTCATCAGCAGCGCGACAAACGCCGCCGTCCCCATTCCCCCGCACAGGTTTTCAAAGAACACGGCGGTTGCCATGGAATAGAGGTGCTTATCGGTAATCGACAGCAGCCAGTAGCCAGCGTTGGAGACCCCCTGCAGCACACCGAAGATCAGCAGCGCCCGAAACAGCGTCAGCCGCTGCATCAGGACCCCGCCATACAGGGCGCCGAGAATGGTGGCAAACAGGCCTAAGGTTTTGTTCACCATCCCCACTTCGCCGGCGTCAAAACCGACGCCGCGGATGAGGAAGGTGGTGGTCAGGCTCATGGCAAACGCATCGCCAAGCTTATAAAGGACGATGAGCAGCAGAATCAGCCAGGCGTTATTGCGACCGAAAAAATCGCGCAGCGGTTCGGCGACCGCCTGCTCCAGCGATCTGGGAACCGGGATAACGTCGCTCGGCTCGGGCGCCAGCAGTGTGGCGATGATGCAGGGCACCAGTAGCGCCGCCATCAGCCAGTACATCCCCTGCCAGCCGAGATAGCGGTCGGCAAGCCACAGTGCCAGCCCCCCGGATACCAGCATCCCGAGGCGATAACCCAGCACGCTGATCGCGGCGCCAGCGCCGCGCTCTTCCGCTGGCAGAACGTCGGTTTTCCAGGCGTCGAACACAATATCCTGTGACGCCGAGCAGAAGGCGATCACCACCGCCAGCGCCGCCATCCAGCGGAGCTGGGAGACAGGCTCAAGAAAGCCCATCGCCGCGATGGCCAGCAGGAGCAGGACCTGGGTAGTCAGCAGCCAACCGCGACGACGCCCAAGAAACGGCGGCGTATAGCGGTCCATTAGCGGGGACCAGAGAAATTTAAAGACATAGGCCTGGCCGACGAGTGAGAAAAAACCGATCGTTTTCAGATCGATATTTTCCACTGTCATCCAGGCCTGCAGGGTACCGGAGGTGAGGGCCAGCGGCAGGCCTGAGGCGAAACCAAGGATCAGCAAAATCGCTGATTTCGGCTGTTGAAAAATGCGTAAGTAGTGACTGGACATAGCATAAAGCACGAACCCGGCCGCGGCCGGGTTCGTGGTGGCATTAACGCGCGTTTTGCTTGATGAAATCGTGGATGCTGGTGTCCTGCGCCATATCGGCGATGGTATCGGTCAGGACGCTGTTGACGGCATCAGCGATGTTCTTGTTCGAGGCCTGGAAGGCGCCTTCAACGGAATAGCTGGCGCGGTAGTTTTTGGTCATCTTCGTGCCGTTTGCCGCGGTGGCGATGATGGCGATATCGGCTTTCGTGGCGATGTTGTAGCGCACGTTGCCCTGGGAGACGTCAGCGTAGAGTTTATTGACAATAATCTGCAGATCGACCGCACCGTTCGGGCCAATCATGTAGCCGCGAGCGGTCATCTGTTTCTCCAGCACTTCCTGCAGCAGGAAGCGCAGATCGCGCGAGGCGGTGAGGGTGACCTGCTGATTGTCGCGCGTGACTTTCGCCAGCGCCTGGTCCGGACGCTGATCGGCGCCGTTGATGCTGACGGTCACGCCCATCAGGCTCGGATCCTGCTGCGGCAGCGTGATTTTCGGCGATACTTCAATGGTGGTCGGCGGCGTGGCGCATCCTGCCAGCATAAACATGGCGACCAACGGGAAAAGGATCTTCTTAAGCATGTTCAGGTCTCAACGCATGGTGTTGTTATAAGGAAAATTACCGCCATCATAGCATTGCCAACGGCAAGGGGAAGTGGCAACGCGTGTAAATCCATCGCCCTGGCGGTTTTCTGAGCGTCCCGCCATGGTTAATCGCTCTTTCCCCGGCGGATCTGGCGACCAGAGCCAGTAAACGTGATACTTTTGAATGAAAATATCAGAACAATGCTAATTTTTTGTTGTTTTCTCCTAATGGAAGCGGTAAAAGCGGCTAACATTTAAATGGAGTGGCGGCATCTCAGCGTTGTCGGAGGAGAAAATTCATGATGATACGTGAACAGATCGAAGCAAAACTTAGAGCAGCGTTCGACCCGATGTATCTCGAAGTCGTGGATGAAAGTTATCGTCACAACGTCCCAGCGGGCTCTGAAAGTCATTTTAAAGTGGTGTTAGTGAGCGATCGCTTCACTGGCGAGCGTTTCCTCAATCGCCACCGTATGATCTACGGCACGCTAACCGAGGAGCTGTCGAATACGGTGCATGCCCTGGCGCTGCACACCTACACGATAAAAGAGTGGGAAGCATTACAGGATACGGTTTTCGCCTCGCCGCCTTGCCGCGGTGCGGGGAGTATCGCCTAGAAATCCCATTTGCAACCGCTGGCGCTTTTCCAGTATGTTGCTTGCAGATTTAGCAAAAACGGCCTACGGGCCGTTTTGTTTTGCCTGGAAAATGCGCAAAGTGAGCGCTTTTGCGGACAAATTTGAGCGGGAAATGTGAAAAATGCCGCAGCAGTGGGCGACAACCGTTCTCGACTCACAAAAGTGATGCCGCTATAATGCCGCGTCTTATATATGAATGTCTTCGGGATGATTCTGACGACAGGGAATGTGTTTCTGATTTGAAGAGGGCATCCCGGTTCTGCGAAGCCACCTACACGCGCTTCCAGAGTTGACCGAGCACTGTGATTTTTTTGAGGTAACAAGATGCAAGTTTCAGTTGAAACCACTCAGGGCCTTGGGCGCCGTGTAACGATTACTATCGCCGCTGACAGCATCGAGAATGCTGTCAAAAGCGAGCTGGTCAACGTAGCGAAAAAAGTTCGCATTGACGGCTTCCGTAAAGGCAAAGTGCCGATGAATGTTGTTGCTCAGCGTTATGGCGCATCCGTTCGCCAGGACGTGCTGGGCGACCTGATGAGCCGTCATTTCGTTGACGCGATCATCAAAGAGAAAATCAATCCGGCCGGTGCGCCGAACTACGTTCCGGGCGAATACAAACTGGGCGAAGACTTCACCTACGCGGTAGAGTTCGAAGTGTATCCGGAAGTTGAACTGCAGGGTCTGGACGCAATCGAAGTTGAAAAACCGGTTGTTGAAGTGACCGACGCTGACGTTGACACCATGCTGGAAACCCTGCGCAAACAGCAGGCGACCTGGAAAGACAAAGACGGCGCCGTTGACGCTGAAGATCGCGTCACTATCGACTTCACCGGTTCCGTAGACGGCGAAGAGTTCGAAGGCGGCAAAGCCTCTGACTTCGTACTGGCGATGGGCCAGGGTCGCATGATCCCGGGCTTCGAAGATGGTATCAAAGGCCACAAAGCGGGCGAAGAGTTCACCATCGACGTGACCTTCCCGGAAGAATACCACGCAGAAAACCTGAAAGGTAAAGCGGCTAAGTTCGTTATCAACCTGAAAAAAGTTGAAGAGCGTGAACTGCCGGAGCTGACTGAAGAATTCATCAAACGTTTCGGCGTGGAAGATGGTTCCGTCGCTGGCCTGCGCGCTGAAGTGCGTAAAAACATGGAGCGCGAGCTGAAAGGCGCTGTGCGTAACCGCGTGAAGTCTCAGGCTATCGAAGGTCTGGTTAAAGCCAACGAGATCGACGTTCCGGCTGCCCTGATTGACAGCGAAATCGACGTGCTGCGTCGTCAGGCTGCTCAGCGTTTCGGTGGCAACGAGAAACAGGCTCTGGAACTGCCGCGCGAGCTGTTCGAAGAGCAGGCTAAACGCCGCGTTGTTGTCGGTCTGCTGCTGGGCGAAGTGATTCGCACCAATGAGCTGAAAGCTGACGAAGAGCGCGTGAAAGGCCTGATCGAAGAGATGGCTTCTGCGTACGAAGATCCGTCAGAAGTGGTTGAGTTCTACAGCAAGAACAAAGAGCTGATGGACAACATGCGCAACGTGGCGCTGGAAGAGCAGGCTGTTGAAGCTGTGCTGGCGAAAGCCAAAGTGTCTGAAAAAGCCACTTCCTTCAACGAACTGATGAACCAGCAGGCGTAATTTCGCCGCGATTGTTTAAGGTTCGAGCAAAAACCCGTTGCCGAAAGGCGGCGGGTTTTTTTTTTAAGATAATGATAGCCTCAGGCACGGTGCTAAAACGCATTTACCATGATAGCGTTACAGCAAAAGCTTGTTATGCTTGAAATATGGCAACACCATCCCCATTACCGGGGGAGGCAACTGCATCCGCTATCGCACGCGTGTTGAAGAGGCGGTGACGCGTTCAGCGGATAGAAACTGTGGCTGATAATCCGTCCGTAAGGTTACAATCAGTGCAGCAGGTATTTTAAAATTACTCCAGGAGACGGAAATGTCATACAGTGGCGAACGAGACAACTTTGCACCCCATATGGCCCTGGTGCCGATGGTCATTGAACAGACCTCACGCGGTGAACGTTCTTTTGATATCTACTCCCGTCTGCTTAAGGAACGCGTCATTTTTCTGACCGGCCAGGTCGAAGACCACATGGCAAACCTGATCGTGGCGCAGATGCTGTTTCTGGAAGCGGAAAACCCGGAAAAAGACATTTACCTGTACATTAACTCTCCGGGCGGGGTGATCACCGCCGGGATGTCGATTTATGACACCATGCAGTTCATCAAGCCGGATGTCAGCACCATTTGTATGGGGCAGGCCGCTTCTATGGGCGCGTTTCTGCTGACCGCCGGGGCGAAAGGCAAGCGCTTCTGCCTGCCGAACTCCCGCGTGATGATCCACCAGCCGCTGGGCGGCTATCAGGGACAGGCGACGGATATTGAGATCCACGCCCGTGAAATCCTGAAGGTGAAAGGACGCATGAATGAGCTGATGGCGCATCATACCGGCCAGTCTCTTGAGCAGATTGAGCGTGACACCGAGCGTGACCGCTTCCTCTCCGCTGCGGAAGCCGTGGAGTACGGGCTGGTCGACTCTATTTTGACCCATCGTAATTGATGCCCGAGGCGCAAGGGTGCCGCTTTACGCTTCATCCTTCTCGCCGCGATTTTTCGGGTGGTTGGCATTTTTTCGGACGCTTGCCGGGCAGGCTTGCGGCCGGAGGCTTTACCACCGCCTCGATGTAGCGCGAAGGATTTTGTGTATATACTAATGAAGGGCGGCACAACGCTATATGGCGGCTTGCGCCTGAGAATGGCATTTGCGTCGTCGTGTGCGGCACAAAGAACTTAAAAAGAGGTTTGGACTCATGACAGATAAACGCAAAGATGGATCGGGCAAATTGTTGTATTGCTCTTTTTGCGGCAAAAGCCAGCATGAAGTGCGTAAGCTGATCGCCGGGCCATCCGTGTATATCTGCGACGAATGCGTTGATTTATGTAACGACATCATTCGCGAAGAGATTAAAGAAGTTGCGCCGCACCGCGAGCGCAGCGCATTGCCGACGCCGCACGAGATTCGCCACCACCTTGATGACTATGTCATCGGTCAGGAACAGGCGAAGAAAGTGTTGGCGGTCGCGGTATACAACCACTACAAACGTCTGCGCAATGGCGATACCAGCAATGGCGTAGAGCTGGGTAAAAGTAACATTCTGCTGATCGGGCCGACCGGTTCCGGTAAAACGCTGTTGGCGGAAACGCTGGCGCGCCTGCTGGATGTGCCGTTTACCATGGCAGACGCCACCACCCTGACCGAAGCGGGTTATGTGGGTGAGGACGTCGAAAATATCATTCAGAAACTGCTGCAGAAGTGCGACTACGATGTGCAGAAAGCGCAGCGCGGCATCGTTTATATCGACGAAATCGACAAAATTTCGCGTAAATCCGATAACCCGTCGATTACCCGCGACGTCTCCGGCGAAGGCGTACAGCAGGCGTTGCTGAAGCTTATCGAAGGCACCGTCGCCGCCGTTCCACCGCAGGGCGGGCGTAAACATCCGCAGCAAGAGTTCCTGCAGGTTGATACCTCCAAGATCCTGTTTATCTGCGGCGGCGCGTTCGCCGGCCTGGACAAAGTGATTTCCCACCGTGTTGAAACCGGCTCCGGCATTGGTTTTGGCGCGACGGTAAAAGCGAAGTCCGACAAAGCGAGCGAGGGCGAGCTGCTGGCCCAGGTCGAGCCGGAAGATCTGATCAAGTTTGGTCTGATCCCGGAATTCATTGGCCGTCTGCCGGTGGTGGCGACCCTGAATGAGCTGAGCGAAGAAGCCCTGATCCAGATCCTGAAAGAGCCGAAAAATGCCCTGACCAAGCAGTATCAGGCGCTGTTTAGCCTTGAGGGCGCAGAGCTTGAATTCCGCGACGAAGCGCTGGACGCCATCGCCAAGAAAGCGATGGCGCGTAAAACCGGCGCCCGCGGTCTGCGCTCGATTGTGGAAGCGGCGCTGCTGGATACCATGTATGACCTGCCTTCGATGGATGATGTCGAGAAAGTGGTCATTGATGAGTCGGTTATCGAAGGTCAGAGCAAACCGCTGCTGATCTACGGCAAACCGGAAGCCCAACAGGCATCTGGTGAATAATTAACCATTTCACTCAAGCAGTTAACAAAAAGGGGGGATTTTATCTCCCCTTTTATTTTTCCTGCATTCCCGCCGTTGAATGTGTGGAATACATCCCCATATACTGGATTACATATTAACGACGATGCAGTGGAGTATGGCGTCGTCGGCTACCTGGCGGACTTTAAACTAAGAGAGAGCTCTATGAATCCTGAGCGTTCTGAACGCATTGAAATCCCCGTATTGCCATTGCGCGATGTGGTGGTTTATCCGCACATGGTCATACCCCTGTTCGTAGGGCGGGAAAAATCTATTCGTTGCCTCGAAGCGGCCATGGACCATGATAAAAAAATCATGCTGGTTGCGCAGAAAGAAGCGTCGACGGATGAGCCGGGTGTAAACGATCTTTTCACCGTTGGAACCGTGGCGTCTATTTTGCAGATGCTGAAGCTGCCGGACGGCACCGTGAAGGTGCTGGTCGAAGGGCTGCAGCGTGCACGTATTTCTGCGCTGTCTGATAATGGCGAACATTTCTCGGCGAAAGCGGAGTATCTCGACTCGCCGGCGATTGACGAACGCGAGCAGGAAGTGCTGGTTCGCACCGCTATCAGCCAGTTTGAAGGCTATATCAAGCTGAACAAAAAGATCCCACCGGAAGTGCTGACGTCGCTGAACAGCATCGACGATCCGGCACGCCTGGCGGATACCATCGCGGCGCACATGCCGCTGAAGCTGGCTGACAAGCAGTCTGTGCTTGAGATGTCCGACGTCAACGAACGTCTGGAATATCTGATGGCGATGATGGAATCGGAAATCGATCTGCTGCAGGTTGAGAAGCGTATTCGCAACCGCGTCAAAAAGCAGATGGAGAAATCCCAGCGCGAGTACTATCTGAACGAGCAAATGAAAGCGATTCAGAAAGAACTCGGCGAGATGGACGACGCCCCGGACGAAAACGAAGCGCTGAAGCGTAAGATCGACGCGGCGAAAATGCCAAAAGAGGCGAAAGAAAAAACCGAAGCGGAACTGCAGAAGCTGAAGATGATGTCGCCGATGTCTGCGGAAGCGACCGTCGTGCGTGGCTACATCGACTGGATGGTGCAGGTGCCGTGGAACGCGCGCAGTAAGGTCAAAAAAGACCTGCGTCAGGCCCAGGAGATCCTCGATACCGATCACTATGGCCTGGAGCGCGTGAAGGATCGCATCCTTGAATATCTCGCGGTGCAGAGCCGGGTGAACAAAATCAAGGGGCCAATCCTCTGTCTGGTGGGACCGCCGGGGGTAGGTAAAACCTCGTTAGGTCAATCCATCGCCAAAGCGACCGGACGTAAATACGTACGTATGGCGTTAGGTGGCGTGCGCGATGAAGCGGAAATTCGCGGTCATCGTCGGACCTATATTGGCTCGATGCCGGGCAAACTGATCCAGAAAATGGCGAAAGTGGGGGTGAAAAACCCGCTGTTCCTGCTGGATGAGATCGACAAAATGTCTTCCGACATGCGCGGCGACCCGGCTTCTGCGTTGCTTGAGGTGCTGGATCCGGAACAGAACGTGGCCTTTAACGACCACTATCTGGAAGTGGATTACGATCTCAGCGATGTGATGTTCGTGGCGACGTCTAACTCCATGAACATTCCGGCGCCGCTGCTGGACCGTATGGAAGTGATTCGCCTCTCCGGTTACACCGAAGATGAAAAGCTTAACATCGCCAAGCGTCACCTGCTGCCGAAGCAGATCGAACGTAACGCGCTGAAGAAAGGCGAGCTGACCGTCGACGATAGCGCCATTATCGGCATTATTCGTTACTACACGCGTGAAGCGGGGGTTCGTAGCCTGGAGCGTGAAATCTCCAAGCTGTGCCGTAAAGCCGTTAAACAGCTGCTGCTGGATAAGTCGCTGAAACACATCGAGATTAACGGTGAGAATCTGCATGATTATCTCGGCGTACAGCGCTTTGACTATGGCCGTGCCGATAGCGAGAACCGCGTCGGTCAGGTGACCGGTCTGGCGTGGACGGAGGTGGGGGGCGATCTGCTGACCATCGAAACCGCCTGCGTACCAGGCAAAGGCAAGCTGACCTACACCGGTTCGCTGGGTGAGGTCATGCAGGAATCGATTCAGGCTGCGCTGACCGTGGTGCGTTCGCGGGCGGACAAACTGGGCATTAACGCCGACTTCTACGAGAAGCGTGATATTCACGTCCACGTTCCGGAAGGGGCGACGCCGAAGGATGGTCCTAGCGCGGGTATCGCCATGTGCACGGCGCTGGTCTCCTGCCTGACCGGTAACCCGGTACGCGCTGATGTGGCGATGACCGGTGAAATCACTCTGCGTGGTCAGGTGCTGCCGATCGGCGGTCTGAAGGAAAAACTGCTGGCGGCGCATCGCGGCGGCATTAAGACTGTTCTGATTCCTGATGAGAACAAACGCGACCTTGAAGAAATTCCAGATAACGTTATCGCCGATTTGGATATCCATCCGGTGAAACGAATCGAGGAAGTTCTGACACTTGCGCTGCAGAACGAACCGTTCGGCATGCAGGTTGTGACCGCGAAATAGTGATTCTGCGCAAATTGCGCTAATAAAAATAGGGCTGGTAAGTCATTTCGGACTTGCCAGCCTTTTTTTGTGTAGCTAACTTAGATCGCTGGCAGGGGGGTCATCGACAACTGCTGTTGTAAGGGCATGACAGTCCTGATATAACTGCTGCGCGGTCGCACTATGAAGGACTCAGGTGCGATATAAATTATAAAGAGAGGAAGAGAACAGTGAATAAATCTCAACTGATTGACAAAATTGCTGCGGGTGCGGACATTTCTAAAGCTGCAGCTGGACGTGCGTTAGATGCTTTAATCGCTTCTGTTACTGAATCTCTGCAGGCTGGGGATGACGTTGCGCTGGTAGGTTTTGGTACCTTTGCTGTTAAAGAACGTGCCGCCCGTACTGGTCGCAACCCACAAACAGGTAAAGAAATTACTATCGCTGCCGCAAAAGTGCCGGGCTTCCGTGCTGGTAAAGCGCTGAAAGACGCGGTGAACTGATCGGCTTTCCCGTCAGGGAATGTGACGAAGTACAAGGGCGCATCGTGAGATGTGCCTTTTTTATTGCCTTTTCAGACCACTTTATGTGTGTTTATCGCCACTTGTGGGCTGACAATCACCCTGTTTTCTTGTCAAAATACGTCCTCACGCGCGGCGGCCATCACGTGCTATGCTGCGCGAGCTAAAGTCATCTACAGCGGAGCGTTGTTACACCATGATGGACAACCTACGCACGGCCGCCAACAGCGTCGTGCTCAAGATTATTTTCGGTATCATTATCGTCTCGTTCATTTTGACCGGGGTGAGTGGTTACCTGATTGGCGGTGGCAAAAACTATGCCGCAAAAGTGAATGGCCAGGAGATTGGCCGTGGGCAGTTTGAAAATGCCGTCGCCAGCGAACGTAACCGTATGCAGCAGCAGCTTGGCGAGCAGTTCTCCGAGCTGGCGGCGAACGAAAACTACATGAAAACCATGCGCCAGCAGGTGCTGAACCGCCTGATCGATGAATCGCTTCTGGATCAGTATGCCCGCGAGCTGGGCCTCAGCATCAGCGATGAGCAGGTGAAGCAGGCGATCTTCCAGACCCAGGCTTTCCAGACGAACGGTAAGTTCGACAACCAGCGTTTCAGTGGTATTGTCGCCCAGATGGGGATGACCACCGATCAGTACGCTCAGGCGCTGCGTAACCAGCTGACCACACAGCAACTGATTAACGCCATTGCGGGTACCGACTTCATGCTGCCGGGTGAGTCCGATCAGCTGGCGGCGCTGGTGTCTCAGCAGCGTGTCGTCCGCGAAGCGACCATCAACGTGAATGCCCTGGCGGCAAAACAGACGGCCAGCGATGAGGAAATCAACGCTTTCTGGCAGCAGAATCAGGCCCGTTTTATGGCGCCGGAGCAGTTCCGCGTCAGCTATATCAAAATGGATGCCGCCAGCATGCAGGAGAGCGCCTCTGACGAAGAGATTCAGTCATGGTACGACCAGCATAAGGATCAGTTCACTCAGCCGCAGCGCAACCGCTACAGCGTGATTCAGACCAAAACGGAAGCCGATGCGAAAGCGGTGCTGGCCGAGCTGCAAAAAGGGGCAGATTTCGCCACGCTGGCGAAAGAAAAATCGACCGATATTATCTCTGCCCGCAACGGCGGCGATATGGGGTGGATGGAAGAGGCCTCTACGGTGCCAGAGCTGAAAGATGCCGGGCTGAAAGAGAAAGGCCAGCTGTCTGGCGTGATCAAATCCTCGGTTGGCTTCCTGGTGGCCCGTCTGGACGACGTCCAGCCGGCGCAGGTGAAGCCGCTGGCTGACGTGCGTAATGACATTGCGGCGAAAGTGAAGCAGGAAAAAGCGCTGGATGCTTACTACGCGCTGCAGCAGAAGGTGAGCGATGCGGCCAGCAACGATAATGAGTCGTTGGCGGGCGCGGCGCAGGTCGCCGGACTGAAGGTGGTGGAAACCGGCTGGTTTGGCCGCGATAACCTGCCGGAAGAGCTGAACTTTAAACCGGTCGCTGACGCTATCTTCAACGGCGGTCTGGTGGGTGAGAACGGCGCGCCGGGCAGCAACTCCGACATCATTACCGTTGACGGCGATCGCGCATTTGTTCTGCGCATCAGCGAGCACAAAGCCGAGGCGGTGAAGCCGCTGGCTGAAGTGAAGGCGCAGGTTAGCGATATCGTTAAGCACAATAAAGCGGAACAGCAGGCGAAACTGGACGCCGACAAGCTGCTGGCGGCGCTGAAAGACGGCAAAGGCGATGAAGCGATGAAGGCGGCTGGCCTGAGCTTTGGCGCGCCGCAGACGCTTTCTCGTACCGGCCAGGATCCGCTGAGCCAGCTGGCATTCACTCTGCCGCTGCCGCAGCAGGGCAAACCGGTCTACGGCGTTGGCAGCAATATGCAAGGCGATGTGGTGCTGGTGGCGCTGGATGAAGTGAAAGCAGGCAACATGCCGGAAGAGCAGAAGAAGGCCATGGTTCAGGGGATTACCCAGAACAATGCCCAAATCGCTTTCGAAGCGCTGATGAGCAACCTGCGCAAGGCGGCGAAAATTAAGCTGGGTGACAGCATCGACCAGCAGCAGTAATTTCGCGTCGTCTCGCAAAAATGAGCAACATGATGTAATCCTCAAGGGCCGCTTTCGCGGCCCTTTCCATTTCTGTGATTTGCCTTTTGTCGGCCATCCGCACTGACGCTATCGTAACCTTGCTGTCTACACACAAGGAGATATCAGCATGAAATATGGAATAAAAACACTGATGGCCGCGGGCGTTCTGGTTTTCGCGGTAGGGGTACAGGGGGCGCAGGCGGCACCCGCCAGCGGTAAAGCGGTAGTGAATAAAGAAAATGTGCAGGCGACCGCTTCGGCGAAGGCGGAAGCGGTGCCCGGCGACACCGACAACGGGGCGACAAAAGTCAGCATTAACCACGCCAGCGCCGAACAGCTGGCGCAGGCGTTGAATGGCGTAGGGTTGAAAAAAGCCCAGGCCATTGTCAGCTACCGCGAAGAGTACGGGCCGTTCAAAACCCTCGATGATCTGAAGCAGGTCCCGGGAATGGGGAGCGCGCTGGTGGAGCGCAATTTAGCCCATCTGACGCTGTAAATTTTATGCCAGACCTTGCACAGCGGTGATTTTTTGCCAGGATAAAGAGGTTGCATCAAGTGGTGTGACCTCTTACCTCATAAACAACAATAACAGAAAGGCATTAGTGCTATGCAGACACAAATTAAAGTTCGCGGCTATCATCTGGACGTCTACCAGCATGTGAACAACGCACGTTACCTGGAGTTCCTTGAGGAAGCCCGCTGGGACGGCCTGGAAAACAGCCCCGCGTTTCAGTGGATGATGGAGAAAAACATCGCCTTCGTGGTGGTGAATATCAATATTAACTACCGTCGTCCGGCGGTGCTGGGCGATGTGCTGACAGTGAGCAGCAAACTGGAGCAACTCAACGGCAAAAGCGGCACCCTTAGTCAGGTGGTCACCCTCAACCCCAATGGCGAAGTGGTGGCCGATGCGCTGATTACCTTCGTCTGTATCGATTTGAAAACCCAGAAGGCGCTGCCACTGGAAGGGGAGTTGCGTGAGAAACTTGACCAGATGAACTTGCGCTAACAACCGACGTGCGAGTGACGGGCCCACGGCAGGTGATGAACCCGTAGCCCCGGTAAGCGTCGCGCTACCGGGGAATTTGAGTCAAAGCTCCGGTAAATCGCGCCCCGGAGGCTATGCCTGTGCCAGCCCGGTTTTTTGCTTCATCACCGCCATTACGCCAACCTTGTCCCCCAGATACTGGTTGAGTCCGTTTGCGCGCAGGTTACAGGCGGCGCACTGGCCGCAGCCATCGCCCTTAATGCCGTTGTAGCAGGTGAGGGTTTCCTGGCGCACCAGATCCAGCTGACCCCAGAAGTCGGCAAGCGCCCAGGTCTCGGCTTTATTCAGCCACATCAGCGGCGTCTCAAAGCGAATGTCTTTCGCCATCCCAAGGCTGACGGCGTGGTGCAGCGCTTTGACAAACTCATCGCGACAGTCCGGGTAGCCGGAGAAGTCGGTCTCGCACACGCCGGTGATGATGGCTTCGGCTTTCACCTGATAGGCGTAGATTGCCGTCAGGGTTAAAAACAGAATATTGCGCCCGGGGACAAAGGTGTTGGGAATGCCTTCGGCATCAGGCTGATAGTCCGGTACCGGAATGTTATCGCGGGTCAGGCTGCTGACTGCCAGTTCGTTGAGCAGAGTGACGTCCAGCACTTTATGCGCGACGGCGCCCAGTTTCAGGGCGAGTTCGCGCGCAACGTCGATTTCCGCGCGGTGGCGTTGGCCATAATCAAAAGTGACGCAATGCACTTCATCATACTGTTGCAGAGCCTGCACCAGACAGGTGGTTGAATCTTGTCCTCCGCTGAAGACAACTACGGCGCGTTTCATGGCAATTCCTGACTAAATGAGTAAAGGCGCTATGGTAGCGCCAGACGCGCGCGGCGACCAGCTCTCTCACGTCAACGAGGCCGGCAGCCAGGCGCTGGCGAAGTCAAACCAGCCCCGGGCGTTGAGGCGCAGGCCATTAACCCCCGGCGGCGCGCTGATCCGATAGTTATACTTAAACAACGGCGTCATGATGGCGTCTTCCATCAGACTGTTGAAGACGTTGCGCAGCGCATCGTTGCGGCTGCGGGCGTCGGGCTGAGACTGCACGGCGTCTAATGTCGCCTGCAGATGGGCATATTGCGCCCCGGTCAGCAAATTAGGCCACAGCATATCGCAGCGCAGCCACTGCTCCAGGGCGTACTCCGGCGCTTCGCCGATCAGTCGGTCGCCCATCATCAGGTCGGCCTGCCCCAGATGCTGACAGCCTTCCCAGTTTTTGGCGTCATGAAAAATGATCGTCAGTTCGCAGCCCAGCAGAGCCAGCCGTTGCCTCAGTTGCTCGGCCATCGCATGAAGCTCGACCGGCAGATGATAGAGCAGAGTGAGCCTGGCCGGCAGCGGCACCGCGTTGTTTTCCGGTCCCTGCGGGATGGACCATCCCGGCAGCACCTCATGGCTTGGCGTAATCAGATCCTCCTCCAGCGGCAGCGTTTCCAGCAGCGACGAGTGATGGATTATCGACACCAGCCGCTGGGCCTGCGTTTTACTAAGACGCGGGCTGTGGCGCAGGGTCAGATAGCAGAAGCCAAGGCTGATACGGTTGCTGACCTGGCGCAGATTGTGGAGCTCTTCGCGATCGCCGATGGTGATCTGCACCGGGTGGCGGCAGCTGGTGCCGAGATCGCGGTCAAAGAGCTGAGGAGTGATCCAGTATTCCACCGCCTGGATCAGCGGATGCTGCAGGTGATACCGGGGATGGTTCTCCAGGCGGACGAGTTCCGGACTAAACCGCTTCAGGCGGAATGGCCCGCAGCCGATGGCCGGATCGTCGGGATGCGCCAGCACGCTGCAGTAGCTGGCCAGGCGGAACGGCAGCCAGTAGTCAGGACGATGCAGCGTGATGGTGAGACACTGGGCGTGAGTGACATCGATACGGCTGATGCTGGCGAAGAGGGTCCGTAAGGCGGGCAGCTCAAGCAGCAACTGTAACCGCTGCCGTAGCTGTGCGGTTTGCACCGCATCGCCATTGTGCCAGTACAGCGTGGAGCGAATGTAAAAATGCCAGCGCAGGCCGTCCGGCGAGACCTGCCAGTGATGCGCCAGATCGCCGATCGGCATATTGTCGCCTTCATCGAAGCGCGTCAGCCCGGCATAGATCTGCCCGGCCAGATGCTGCTCGGCACGTCCGGGGAGAAAGCCAGGACGCAGCGGCTCCAGTGGGCGATAGTAAGGAATACGCAGCGTCGGAGTATTGTTTTGCCACTGACCGCCGAGGAAGGGATGGAGCAGGGCTTTCAGCTCCACCGGGGCCAGCTGCGCCAGCTCCAGCGCGTTTTGCTGCTGACCGTTGTTCAGCGCCTGCTCCATCATCTCGTTGCGCAGACTTTCCGGGGTTTTGTGAAATGAGAGCTGTCCGCGTTTGCCGCGCCCGGAGCTGGCCTGCCAGCTTAGCCACCCCGCCTCCTGCGCCTGACGCAGCAGAGTGCGGACGTGGCGTTCGCTACAAAAACAGCGCTCCGCCAGTTCGCCGACGGTCACCTGCTGCGGCGCCCCGGCTGAGGGTTGCCACAATCGCTGGTATTGATTTAAACGGTGTAAGAGTCGCATGGGGGCCGTCATCCACCGGGCCGCTGTAAACCCGGAACAATTAATAATATCTATTCACTATTACTTCCGTATATCCCAGGTGATACTGCAACACAAGCGAAGCCCATCACACATCGGGGAATACACCATGGCAAAACTGGCCGCATTTGATATGGACGGCACCCTGCTGATGCCGGACCATCGTCTCGGCGAGCAAACGCTCACCGCGCTGAAACGGCTGCGGGAACGTAATATCACCCTGACGTTCGCTACCGGTCGCCATGTGCTGGAGATGCACCATGTGATTGGCGAATTTTCCCTGGACGCATTTCTGATCACCGGCAACGGGACGCGCATCCATTCGCTGGAAGGGGAGGAGCTTTATCGCCAGGATCTCGCTCCCGAGGCGGCGGAAGCGGTGCTGCACAGCAAATGGGATACTCAGGCCAGCATGCATGTGTTTAACGATGGCGGCTGGTTCACCGGTCAGGCAAGGCCTGAATTGTTGCAAGCGCATGTCTTCAGCGGCTTTCACTATCAACTGTGCGATCCGAAACGCATGTCGGCGCAGCATGTCACCAAGATCTGTTTTTGCGGCGATCATGACGATCTCCGCCGCCTGCGGATCCAACTGAATGAGACGCTGGGCGATCGCGCGTTTCTCTGCTTCTCGGCGATGGACTGTCTGGAAGTGCTGCCGGTCGGGTGTAATAAAGGTGCGGCGCTGGCGGTGCTCAGCCAGCACTTAGGCTTCACCCTGCAGGAGTGCATGGCGTTTGGCGATGCGATGAATGACCGCGAGATGCTGGGCAGCGTTGGGCGGGGTTTTATCATGGGCAACGCGATGCCGCAGCTGAAAGCCGAGCTGCCGCATCTTCCGGTTATCGGAGACTGCCGGCATCAGGCGGTCTCCCACTTTTTAACGCATTGGCTGGATAATCCTGATCTTCCTTATTCCCCCGAATAGAGAGACCCTTCCGGCAAGCCAGATAGTTTTCTATCTGGCTTTTTTTATCACCTGCCGACCAGCGCGGCGATCTCCGCCTGCCAGGGCGCGATATCGCCGATATTGGCGGCCACCCACTGCGGGTTGTAATAGGTTTCCAGGTAGCGCTCACCGCTGTCGCACAACAGCGTGACGATGGAACCCGTTCGCCCTTCCTCGCGCATCCGCGCGGCCAGCTGCAATACGCCCCACATATTGGTGCCGGTAGAAGCGCCGACCTTGCGCCCAAGCTGTGTTTCCAGCCACAGGGCGGTGGCCACGCTCGCCGCATCCGGTACGCGCAGCATCTCGTCGACGACGTCGGGAATAAATGACGGTTCGACGCGTGGGCGGCCGATGCCTTCAATTTTGCTGCCGACCGGGCTGCGCAGGGTGGCGTCGCGGGTCTGCCAGTATTCGAGGAAGACCGAATTCTGCGGATCAACGACCATCAGCTGCGTCTCATGGCCCTGGCTGCGAATATAGCGGCCAATGGTTGCCGAGGTGCCGCCGGTGCCGGCGCTCATGACGATCCATGACGGCTGCGGGTGCGGTTCATGGCTCATCTGACGGAAAATACTGTCGGCGATATTGTTATTGCCGCGCCAGTCGGTGGCCCGCTCGGCAAAGGTGAATTGATCCATATAATGGCCGTTCAGCTCGCGGGCCAGCGTTTCGGAAGCATCGTAGATTTCGCAGGCGCTCTGCACAAAATGGCAGCGTCCGCCGTAAAACTCGATCTGTTCGATCTTACGTTTGGCGGTGCAGGAAGGCATCACGGCGATAAACGGCAGCCCCAGCAGGCGGGCGAAGTAGGCCTCCGAAACGGCGGTTGAACCCGAGGAGGATTCAATAATCGGCGTACCTTCTTTGATCCAGCCGTTGCACAGGCCATAGAGAAACAGCGACCGCGCCAGGCGATGTTTAAGGCTGCCGGTGGGGTGGGTGCTTTCATCTTTCAGATACAGGTGGATGCCCGGAAAAGCGGGCAGCGCCAGACGGATCAGGTGCGTGTCGGCGGAGCGCTGATAGTCGGCGTTGATTTCGCTAATGGCATGTTTAACCCAGGCGCTATTCATCGTGATTTCCTGTTTGTCATTTTGTGCCTAGCTTAGCGGAAAGCGCAGGAAAAATTGTTGCCATTTAGCCTTTGGATTACCATTATGAGAGCAAAATTTTCTCTTCGGATGCCCTATGCTAGATAAAATTGACCGTAAGCTGCTGGCGCTGCTGCAGGAAGATTGCACCCTCTCTTTGCAGGCGCTGGCCGATGCCGTTAATCTGACCACCACGCCCTGCTGGAAGCGCCTGAAAAGGCTCGAAGATGAAGGTATTTTGCGCGGGCGCGTCGCCTTACTGGATGCCGAAAAGGTGGGGCTGGGCCTGACGGCGTTTGTCCTGATCAAGACTCAGCATCACAGCAGCGACTGGTATGGCCATTTTGTGAGCGAAGTGACGCAGATGGCGGAGGTGCTCGGCTTCTGGCGGATGGCAGGAGAGTATGATTACCTGCTGCGGGTGCAGGTGGCCGATATGAAACGCTATGACGATTTTTATAAACGTTTAGTGAACAGCGTGCCGGGGCTGTCGGATGTCACTTCGAGTTTTGCCATGGAACAGATAAAATATACCACCGCCTTGCCTGTCGAATAACGGTATTGCGCCGTAACCCATTACAAATCAGGATTTTACTGCTTGCGATTATTTGCTCAACTCAGCTGGTACTTCCGCCGGGAGTGGCGCCGCTATCTTGGCGCGATTGCCCTGCTGGCCATTATTGCCGTCCTGCAGCTTATTCCGCCGAAGGTGGTGGGCATTGTGGTGGACGGCGTGACGCAACAACATTACACCGCAGAGAAGGTGTGGATGTGGATCGGCGCGCTGGTGCTGGTCGCGGTAATGGTCTACCTGCTGCGCTATGTCTGGCGCGTGCTGCTGTTCGGCGCCTCTTACCAGCTGGCGGTCGAACTGCGGGAAGATTTTTACCGGCAACTGAGCCGCCAGCATCCGGCATTCTATTTGCGCCATCGCACTGGCGATCTGATCGCCCGCGCCACCAACGATGTTGACCGGGTGGTATTTGCCGCCGGTGAAGGGGTGTTAACCCTGGTGGATTCGATGGTGATGGGCTGTGCGGTATTGATTGTGATGTCGACGCAGATTAGCTGGCAGCTCACCCTGCTGGCGCTGTTGCCGATGCCGCTGATGGCGCTGGCGATCAAACGCAACGGCGATGCGCTTCACGAACGTTTTCGCGTGGCCCAGGCGGCCTTTTCCAGCCTTAACGATCGCACACAGGAGAGCCTGACCAGCATCCGCATGATTAAGGCTTTTGGGCTGGAGGATCGCCAGTCGGCGCAGTTTGCCGCCGATGCCGCCGATACCGGCGCGAAAAATATGCGCGTGGCACGCATTGACGCGCGTTTCGACCCCACCATCTATATCGCCATCGGGGCCGCTAACCTGCTGGCTATCGGCGGCGGCAGCTGGATGGTGATCCACGGCAGCCTGACGCTGGGCCAGCTGACCAGCTTTGTGATGTATCTTGGCCTGATGATCTGGCCGATGCTGGCGCTGGCGTGGATGTTTAACATTGTTGAGCGCGGTAGCGCGGCCTATGGCCGTATCCGCACGATGCTCGAAGAGGCGCCAGCGGTAGACGACGGTACTGAAGCAGTGCCGGCAGGCCGCGGTGTCCTGCAGGTTGCCATCCGCAACTTCATCTATCCGCAGGCGAGTAAACCTTCGCTGGAGCAGGTTAATTTTACCCTCCAGCCGGGGCAAATGCTGGGTATCTGCGGGCCGACGGGCGCCGGTAAAAGTACCATTCTGGCGCTGCTGCAACGTCATTTTGACGTCACCAGCGGCGAGATCCGCTTTCACGATCTGCCGCTGCCGCGTCTGCAGCTCGACAGCTGGCGCGCCCGGCTGGCGGTGGTCAATCAGACGCCATTTTTATTCTCCGACACCGTCGCCAATAATATCGCGCTGGGCAAACCGGATGCGACACCGGCGCAGATTGAACGCGTGGCACGGCTGGCCAGCGTGCATGACGACATTCTGCGCCTGCCCCAGGGGTACGATACCGAGGTGGGCGAGCGCGGCGTGATGCTCTCCGGCGGCCAGAAACAACGCATCTCGATTGCCCGCGCTCTGCTGCTGGAGGCTGAAATTTTGATCCTTGATGATGCTTTGTCGGCGGTAGATGGTCGTACGGAGCACCAGATCCTGCACAACCTGCGCCAGTGGGGGGAGGGGCGGACGGTGATTATCAGCGCCCACCGGCTGTCGGCGCTGACCGAGGCCAGTGAAATTCTGGTGTTACAGCATGGGCATATTGCCCAGCGTGGCCGCCATGAGGCGCTGGCCGTGCAGCCAGGCTGGTACCGCGACATGTATCGTTACCAGCAGCTGGAAGCCGCGCTTGACGAGGTTCCGCAGGCGCAAGAGGAGGCCCTGGATGCGTAGCTTTACCGAACTCTGGCCGACGCTTAAACGCCTGCTGGCCTATGGTTCTCCCTGGCGTAAGCCGCTGGCCATTGCGGTGGGGATGATGTGGATCGCGGCGGCGGCGGAAGTGAGCGGCCCGCTGCTCATCAGCTATTTCATCGATAATATGGTGGCGAAGCATACGCTCCCGCTGAAGCTGGTGGCAGGCCTGGCGGTAGCCTATATCGGCCTGCAGCTGCTGGCGGCATTACTGCACTATAACCAGTCGCTGCTGTTTAACCGCGCCGCGGTCGGCGTCGTCCAGCAGTTGCGTAGCGATGTAATGGATGCCGCCCTGCATCAGCCGCTCAGCGAGTTTGATACCCAGCCGGTTGGGCAGCTTATCTCGCGGGTGACCAACGATACGGAAGTCATTCGCGATCTGTACGTGACGGTGGTGGCGACGGTGCTGCGCAGCGCGGCGCTGATCGGCGCGATGCTGGTGGCGATGTTTAGCCTCGACTGGCGGATGGCGCTGGTGGCGATCGCGATCTTCCCGGCGGTGCTGATCGTGATGATCATCTATCAGCGCTATAGCACGCCGATCGTGCGCCGGGTGCGCGCCTGGCTTGCTGATATCAACGATGGTTTCAACGAAGTGATCAACGGCATGGGGGTGATCCAGCAGTTCCGCCAGCAGGCGCGCTTTGGCGAACGGATGCGCGAGGCCAGCTATGCCCACTATCTGGCGCGGATGCAGACGTTGCGCCTCGACGGTTTTCTGCTGCGCCCGCTGCTGAGCCTTTTTTCCTCGCTGGTGCTGTGCGGGCTGCTGATGCTGTTTGGCTTTAGCGCGGTGGGCACGATCGAGGTCGGGGTCCTGTACGCGTTTATCAGCTATCTCGGACGCCTTAACGAGCCGCTTATTGAGCTGACCACCCAGCAGTCGATGCTGCAGCAGGCGGTGGTCGCCGGCGAACGCGTTTTTGAGCTGATGGATCGCCCGCGCCAGGCGTGGGGCTCGGATGACGCGCCGCTGAGCAGCGGCCGGGTGGAAATTGACCATCTCTCCTTTGCCTACCGGGGGGATCGACTGGTCCTGCAGGATATCAGTCTGGATATTCCCTCCCGCAGCTTCGTGGCGCTGGTCGGGCATACCGGCAGCGGGAAGAGTACTCTCGCGAGTCTGATGATGGGCTATTACCCGTTAACCCACGGGGAGATCCGCATCGATGGCCGGCCGCTTGCTTCCCTCAGCCACAGCGCGTTGCGTCGGGGCATCGCGATGGTGCAACAGGATCCGGTGGTGCTGGCGGATACCTTCTACGCCAACGTCGCGCTGGGTCGGGATATCAGTGAGACGCAGGTCTGGGAAGCGCTGGAGGCGGTGCAACTGGCGGAGGTGGCGCGCAGCATGAGCGATGGCCTGTACACTCAGCTGGGCGAGCAGGGCAATAACCTCTCCGTTGGGCAGAAACAGCTGTTGGCGCTGGCGCGCGTGCTGGTGGAGACCCCGCAGGTATTGATTCTGGATGAGGCGACGGCAAACATCGACTCCGGCACCGAGCAGGCGATCCAGCAGGCGCTGGCGAAAGTCCGCCAGCATACCACCCTCGTGGTTATCGCCCATCGACTGTCAACCATCGTTGAGGCCGATACCATCCTGGTGCTGCATCGCGGTCAGGCTGTCGAGCGGGGCACCCATCAGCAGCTGCTGGCGGCGAAGGGTCGTTACTGGCAGATGTATCAGCTGCAGCTGGCTGGCGAAGAGCTGGCGGCCAGCGCCCGGGAAGAGTCGCTCAGCGCCTGATGCACCACCAGCAGGCAGCGAAGAAAGCGTGGCCTGCCGTGGTGCAAAAACGTTACATTAAATGCACTGTTGTGGTGCATTTTTGCGCTGCAAACGCGTTTCAGCAGGCAATTGTCTGACCTGTCCCCTGTTTTTTACCATCAAAGGGCCGCTCTGCGGCCTTTTTTCATTTCTGGCATAGCCCTTGCTTTATATCCATCGTGTTAGCTGCGGCCATTACCGAATACTGCCTGGAGGGGACTTATGAAGCTGGTTACCGTGGTAATCAAACCATTCAAACTGGAAGACGTGCGTGAAGCCTTGTCTTCCATCGGCATTCAGGGCCTGACGGTCACTGAAGTCAAGGGCTTTGGCCGTCAGAAAGGTCATGCGGAGCTCTACCGCGGCGCCGAGTATAGCGTCAACTTTCTGCCAAAAGTGAAGATTGATGTGGCGATTGCCGACGATCAGCTGGATGAAGTCATCGATGTGATCAGCAAAGCGGCTTACACCGGAAAAATTGGCGACGGCAAAATTTTTGTCGCTGAATTGCAGCGCGTCATTCGCATCCGTACCGGCGAAGCTGACGAAGCGGCACTGTAATTTCCAGACCACACAGTGATGGGGAACGAAACAATGAAAATGGCAACAATGAAATCGGGTCTGGGGGCATTAGCCCTTCTTCCGGGACTGGCAATGGCCGCGCCCGCAGTGGCGGACAAAGCCGATAACGCGTTTATGATGATTTGCACCGCGCTGGTTCTGTTTATGACCATCCCGGGGATCGCGCTGTTTTACGGCGGCCTGATCCGCGGCAAAAACGTCCTTTCCATGCTGACTCAGGTGATTGTGACCTTTGGCCTGGTCTGCGTACTGTGGGTGATTTATGGCTATACCCTGGCATTCGGCACCGGCGGCAGCTTCTTCGGTAGCTTTGACTGGGTGATGCTGAAAAATATTGAACTGAAAGCGCTGATGGGCACCTTCTATCAGTACATCCACGTGGCCTTCCAGGGCTCGTTCGCCTGTATCACCGTCGGGCTGATCGTGGGGGCGCTGGCTGAGCGTATTCGTTTCTCCGCCGTGCTGATTTTCGTGGTGGTGTGGATGACGCTCTCTTATGTTCCGATTGCGCACATGGTCTGGGGCGGCGGTCTGCTGGCGACCCACGGCGCGCTGGACTTCGCCGGCGGCACCGTTGTACACATCAACGCCGCGGTTGCCGGGCTGGTGGGGGCGTACATGATGGGCAAACGTGTGGGCTTCGGCAAAGAAGCGTTCAAACCACACAATCTGCCGATGGTGTTCACCGGAACCGCCATCCTCTACGTGGGCTGGTTCGGCTTCAACGCCGGCTCCGCCAGCGCAGCGAACGAAATTGCCGCACTGGCTTTCGTCAACACCGTCGTCGCCACAGCGGCTGCCATCCTGGCGTGGACCTTTGGCGAATGGGCCCTGCGCGGTAAACCTTCACTGCTGGGCGCCTGCTCTGGGGCGATTGCCGGTCTGGTTGGCGTCACACCAGCCTGTGGGTATATCGGTGTCGGTGGGGCGTTGATTGTGGGTATCGCATCTGGTCTGGCGGGCATCTGGGGCGTAACGGCGCTGAAACGCTGGCTGCGGGTTGATGACCCTTGCGACGTCTTCGGCGTCCACGGCGTCTGCGGCATCGTCGGCTGTATCCTGACCGGTATCTTCGCGGCCACCTCTCTGGGCGGCGTGGGTTATGCAGAAGGCGTCACCATGGGCCATCAGCTGCTGGTGCAACTCGAGAGTATCGCGATTACCATCGTCTGGTCGGGCGTTGTCGCTTTCATTGGCTACAAAGTGGCGGACATGACCGTGGGGCTGCGCGTACCAGAAGAGCAGGAGCGCGAAGGACTGGACGTCAACAGCCATGGCGAAAACGCCTACAACGCCTGATAGAAAACCCTTCTCCCTGTAGCAAAAAGCCTCCCGTCAGGGAGGCCTTTTTTTATGCGTTGCGGTTACGCATCACCCCTTCCTGGACCGTTGAAGCCACCAGCGTTCCATCCTGAGTGTAGAACTCGCCGCGGACGAAGCCACGGGCGCTGGAGGCCGAGGTGCTTTCAACGCTGTATAACAGCCATTCATTGATATTAAACGGCCGGTGGAACCACATTGAGTGGTCGATAGTGGCGACCTGCATGCCAGGCTCAAGGAAGCCGACGCCGTGCGGCTGCAGCGCCACCGGCAGGAAATTAAAGTCCGAGGCATAGCCCAGCAGATATTGATGAATGCGCAGATCGTCGGGAACAGCGCCATTGGCGCGCAGCCACACCTGGCGCACCGGTTCAGCAATATGGCCTTTCATCGGGTTATGAAATTCGACCGGGCGGATCTCCAGCGGTTTATCACAGAGGAATTTATCTTTTACCTGCGGCGGCAGAAGGTGTGCCAGCTTGCGGGCGATATCGGTTTCCGAGTGCAGGCCGTCAGGAGAGGGGGCCGGCGGCATCGCTTTCTGATGCTCATAGCCGTGCTCTGGCGCCTGGAATGAGGCGGTCATATAGAAGATTGGCTTCCCGTTCTGAATGGCGGCCACTCGCCGGGCGCTAAAGCTGTTGCCGTCGCGCAGTACTTCCACATCGTAGACGATCGGTTTCTGGCTGTCGCCGGGGCGCAGAAAGTAGCTGTGAAACGAATGTACCAGACGTTCAACGGGCACGGTCTCTTTTGCCGCATACAGCGCCTGGCCCACTACCTGGCCGCCAAAAACCTGGCGCAATCCCAGGTCTTCGCTCTGTCCGCGGAATAACCCTTCCTCAATTTTTTCCAGATCTAATAATGCCAGCAGGTTAGAGAGTGCCTGACTCATACTTATCCTCAATTAATGATAGCGGCGCAGCGCGGTGCGCGTGATGTGGCAAAGTATAACCTGGAATCGCAAGTGGTCCGATGGGTGTAATAATCTGAATAACGAGGGGGCAACAGGAACAAATCTGAGATCTGTGCCACACTTATTGACGACACGAAAGTTCCTGCCGGCGAAGCGGCGGAACATCCTCCTGGGTATTAAGGGATGATAAGGAGAACATCATGAAATTTGCCTATATGTTTAGTGCCTTAGCCGTCGCCGCGACGCTAACCGCCTGTGCTAATCACCACTCTACCAGTTCTTCGACTCAGGCAGCCGCGCCCGACCCTTATGGCATCGCGACGCTGAGCGTGGCACAGCAGCAGCCGAGCGTTACGGGGACGATTAATATCCGCCAGAGAATCGCTTTACCGCCGGATGCGGTACTGACGGTGACCCTGTCGGATGCTTCTCTGGCAGATGCGCCAGCCCGCGTGTTGTCGCAAAAAGCGGTGCGTACCGAAGGCAAACAGGCGCCATTTAACTTTGCCCTGCCTTACAATCCGGCAGACATTCAGCCGAACGCCCGTATTCTGCTGAGTGCCGCGATCGCGGTGAACGGCCAGCTAATGTTCATTACCGATACCGTGCAGACGGTGATAAACCAGGGTGGGACGCATGCCGACCTGACGCTGGTTCCGGTCACGCAGACCGCCGTCCCCGTTGCGCAATAAGCTCGCCGAGCCCCCTGACGGGGGCTTTTTTTTGTCTTCAGTAAACCCAGCGATAATGCTGGAGATCGATATGGCCGCTGCCGGAGACCTGAACCCCTTCGGCCAGCAACGCCTGGCGCTGTCGCTGAAGATCGGGCCCGGTGAGGGAGATATCGCCATGGCGATTGACCACCCGATGCCAGGGCAGGGTTGACCCTTCCGGCAGGCGCTTCAGTACGCCACCTACCTGGCGCGCGGCGCGCGGTGAACCGGCCAGGCGGGCGACATCGCCGTAGGTGGCGACATAGCCTTCCGGTATCGACGCCACGATATGCCAGACGCGTTGGGGGAATGTGTCGTGCGGATCCATGTTCAGCCCTGTTAACCGGAAAATGCCAGCATAAGCGCTGAGGCGCAGGCTGTACAGCCTGCCTCGGTTCAGGCGGGTTGTTCGACAGTGAAGGTTAGGGCCAGGCCGAGGATCTGCATGCCATGGACATTGTCAGACGGTGAACTGGCGATGAGGCTCTCGAGAAATTTCAACCGCTGCGAAGTGGCGTTAATGATCAGTTTCGCGCGCAGGCCCGGCATGGTCAGCGACGAAATGGGGTACACCACCCGGCCGCTGATGTAGACGGGCAGTTTGCGCAGTTCCACCTGGCGCAGCACGCCGACGGTGGAATAGAGCAGCGCCAGCGGCGTGACCGCCCGCACGGGGGTCTGGCTGATGGTCGCGAAGTCGAGCATTTTTTCCGGGCGCAGATAGTTCACGCCATGAAAGGCGATGGTCATCCCTTCAATAGCGGGTAAAGGCAGAGTGATGGTCTGTGGTGATGAGTCAGTCATTCGATTACCGTCGAGACAAGGTGCTGATGATTAAAGGTGACGCAAGAGGGCTAAGTATGGTGGATAACCCGGCAATGTGCTGAGCGCGTGCTCCCAATCTCACAGCCTGGCCGTGAGTTGTTGGTTTTATTGGCGTATTGTGCAATAAACCAGCAGGCGATCGGGGTGAGCTTGCAATTCACCAGGTCAGCAGGGATAATGCGCCAGCGCGTTGGGTAACTAACGCTCTCAATGGGGGCTCTGTTGGTTCTCCCGCAACGCTACTCTGTTTACCAGGTCAGGTCCGGAAGGAAGCAGCCAGAGCAGACGACGTGTGTGCCGGGATGTAGCTGGCAGGGCCCCCACCCATTTCGCCCTCCTGATATCTCCCTTGTATTTGTCCGGTCTTTATCGCTGCTATAATTAATATCTGATACGGATCACATATTATTTTTTGTTGCTAAAACAACCCGTTTTTATTCCATAATATTTACTTGTCATAAATCTGAAATGCTACTGAAATATTAATGTCATTTGCATGTCATAAATAAAAGGCATCTTATTGATGGGAATTTGTTGCCAGAGCCATGCTATAAAATATATCTCTGGATCAGCATGTTAACTTCGTGTATTAATTATGATGATTTTATTGCACGGGAAGCGTAGCTATGACCACAGTGGTTTTGAATGTAAAAATTGACGCCGAGTTAAAAGAGAAGCTGCGTCATTATGCGGAAGTGAATAACGAGAACCTGGGAACGGCAACGGAAAAGCTGCTGCAGCTGGCTTTTCAGCTGGAGGAATCAGCAGGTGAGGCGGGGGTGACGGAAGAGGACATTGACAGCCAGCATACCGAAGAGGAAGCGACCCCATTAACCCCTAAAGAAATCAAAGCATTAAGAAAACTTCTGAAGAAGAAAAAATGAAACAACAATTCTCTACAGCCAGCAACTATAGCGAAGCCTGCGATATGTTGCGCTCAGGATACGTAAAACACGTGCGCCTGAACTGGAATATCGGTAGTGATGAGTTCTTTCGCATTGCCTCCGACTGGTGTGACACCGGCGCTAAAATTAAAAAAGATGAAGATGGCTTTATTATTTCCCTGAAAGGGTTTCCTATTCCGCGTCAGCATTAATGAAATTGCCTTATTTCTGTCACCGGGATGCCATAACCAGAGGGCAGGATACTCAGGCAATTTTATAAAAACATCTCATATACCTCATGGATGATGGTCATTTGACGGGCTGATGCCAGCCCGTCGATATTTTCTTATATTATTTTCCGCAAACGCGTATTTTCCTTCTGTTCTGCAAGGCTTTGCCACAGCGGTTGTAGCGTGGAGAAGGCCTGGCGCAATGCTTCGTCTGGCAGTGTAAATGGCAGACGCAAATAGCGATCAAAGGCTCCCTCAAGACCAAAGCGCGTGCCGGTGCCGATATGGATCCCCTGACTTTCCGCGCGCGCAGAGAACAGCGTGGCCAGCATGTCAGGGAGTTCCACCCAAAAAGAGAGCCCACCTTCCGGCGGCGTAAAGCGCCAGCGGGGAAAATATTCCGCCATTAGCGTTTCGCACATGTCCCGGCGCGTCTTCAGCATTTCCCGCCGCGGCGGTAGCAGCGTGGCGGCATTGGCCAGCAGCCAGCTGCAGGCCAGTTGCTCCAGCAGAGGCGTACCCAAATCCAGGGAATCGCGAGCCTGAATAAGGGAGGCGATGGTTCGCGTACTGGCGCGGATCCAGCCGATGCGCAGTCCCCCCCAGAAACTTTTCCCGGCTGAGCCAATGGTGATCACCGCAGCATCGGGATTAAAGCAGGCCAGCGGCGGGGGCGGTGGCGCGTTATACCAGAGATCAACCATGGTCTCGTCGATCACCAGCGTCGTCCGCGTCCTGGCGGCGATATCCGCGACCCGCTGGCGGGGGGGAGCATCCATACAGCGCCCGGTGGGATTGTGAAAATCCGGCATCAGCCACGCCAGACGCGGCGCGGTCTGCGCAATAGTCGCCGCGAGTCCATCACAGTCCCATCCTTGCTGTGGAAGCGCGACGCCGACCGGGCGGCAGGAGGCGCCCTGAATGGCGCTAATCGCCATCGGATAGGTGGGGGCGTCGATGACCACCCGGTCACCCGGGCCGGTAAACAGGCGGAGGATCAATGCGAAGGCGCTGAGGGCGCCGTTGACCACCATCACTTCATCGGGCCGCGTCGGCAGACCGCGTTCGCTGTAGCGACGGGCAATCGCCTCCCGCAGTACCGGCAGCCCTTGTTGATCGTAGCCGGTCTGGCCCAGGTAGGGCGGCAGCAGCGTCATGGCATGCTGGAAGGCCTGATGGACTTCCGGTCCGGCGCTGAGGGCGGCGGTAGAGAGATTCAGCGAGGAGGGGATGCCTGAGGGCGGCGGCAGGTCGGCGGGACGCTCTGGCAAGACAATGCGCGAACCGCTTCCCTGACGGCTGTAGAGAAAACCCTCCTCCCGTAACTGGCCGAGCGCGCTGGCGATGGTGGTCCGGCTGACGTTCAGCGCCGCCGCCAGCTCGCGCTCGCCTGGCAGGCGCGTTTGCAGCGTCAGGCGACCGTCGAGGATCAGCAGGCGGAGCGCTTCCGCTAGCTGACGCCATAGCGGCGTGCGTGAAGTGGACTCCTGCCAGTTGCCGAGCAGGCGTACCAGCGATTGTGTTCCAAAGCGTCGGGTTGACATAGCGATCCACTTTTCCAAAACTGGCCATTAATTATCAGTCCATTTTTGCTGATGATAAGGGCATTCGCAATGATGTAGAGGAAAAAATATGCTTCGTCGCCTGCTGCAGTTATATATCGGCCTGGTACTTTATGGCGTGTCCACGGCGCTCTTCGTGCATGCCAATCTTGGCGCCGATCCGTGGGATGTTTTCCATCTCGGGGTGGCTAAACAACTGGGTATCAGTTTCGGTACGGTGATTATCCTGACCGGCGCGGCGGTGCTGCTGCTGTGGATCCCGATCCGGCAAATGCCGGGACTCGGCACGGTGAGCAACGTCATCGTGCTGGGGCTGGCGGCGGATGCCACGCTGGCCGTCCTGCCGCCGCTGGAGTCGCTGGTGGCTCGCAGTGTGCTGCTGGTGGGGGCGATTGTGCTGAATGCTATCGCCACCGGGATGTATATCGGCGCGGGCTTTGGCCCCGGACCGCGTGATGGCCTGATGACTGGTCTGCACGCTCGTACCGGCTGGTCATTACGCGGTATCCGTACGGCTATTGAGCTTACCGTGCTGGTGATTGGCTGGCTGCTGGGCGGTAAGTTTGGCGTCGGCACCGTGATTTACGCGCTGTCGATTGGGCCGCTGATCCAGCTGTGCCTGCCGTGGTTTCGCCAGCCCGTCAGCCGCAAAGCGGTCAGCACTCCGCAGGAGATAGTCTCCTGAATTAACGACTCGCCCTCTCTATCCGCAAGAGGGCGAGCCGACGCTTACAGGCCGCTCAGGCCGTGAACCATCATGTAGATCCCCACCACGATAATCAGTAAACCTGAGAACCAGGGCGCCTTGCGCGAGACATCGTTAAGCCAGGGCCAGCGGCGGGTGGCCTGTTTAAGACTCAGCGCGGCGATAGCCCCGGAAGCCACCAGCGTCAGCGCCAGACCAACGCTAAAGCCCAGTACCAGCGTGGCGCCAAGCGAAAATTTCTTCAGCTGTAAACAGATAAGCAGCACAGTAATGGACGCCGGACAGGGGATCAGCCCGCCGGTCAGGCCAAACAGTACGATCTGCCCGGTCGTCACCTGACGGCCATCAAAGCGCCGGTTGATCTCCTGAGCATGAGCCCGCTGATGCGCGTCCTGCCACTCCTCCGCCACCAGCGGCGCGGCGGATGAGGACGCATGTTCATAGTAGTGATTATGTTCATGGTGGTGATCATGTTCGTGGTGATGATCATGTTCGTGGTGATGATCATGTTCGTGGTGGTGCTCATGTTCATGGTGGTGATCATGGTGCGTATGGGGCTGCGATTCGCGCCAGGTGCGCCAGAGCATCCAGCAGGCAATCAGTACAATCGCTATCCCCGAGATCAGTTGAAACCAGGGTTCGGAGGTCTGCGCGTTCCAGCCGCGGCCAAACCACAGGCCGGCCATGGCGATCAGCCAGACGACTGCCGTATGGGAAACCGTCGCCGCCAGCCCCAGCAGCACCGCCTGTTTTAACGTTCCCCGTACCGCCACGATAAAGGCGGCCATCATGGTTTTTGAATGGCCCGGTTCAAGGCCGTGCAGGGCACCGAGCAGTATCGCGCTGGGAATAAACAGCCAGGCATTACCTTGCTGCAGAAGGGAAGTGAAATCGTTCATATCGGGATCCTTGCCAAAAGTGCGTTTATCCTACTCCCCCCCAGTAGTAAAATACTACCCCCCAGTAGAAAAAGCGGCTGACAAAAGGGATCATGCTATGCTGGCAGGCGTTACTGATGATGAAGGTCGGTAATCACGGACAGAATGAAACGGTGGATCGTGCAATGTCACATACAGTTCGACACAAAAAAATGTTACTGACCCGACTGAAAAAAATTCAGGGGCAGAGTTCCGCGTTAGAGAAAATGCTCAATCGCGAGCATGAGTGCGCTGAGGTGCTACAGCAGCTGGCGGCGATTCGCGGCGCGGTCAACGGTATGATGCTGCAGGTTATTCAGGGGCATCTGACCGACCATGTGGTGAAAGAGCCTGAAGAGACACAGCGTGAAGCGGATCTGGAGACGGTGATGCAGGTGATCAAATCTTATCTGAAGTAGCGCCCAGGCGCGGGCGGCGAAGTGGCCACACCCGCTGGCATTCTGCTTATTGCTCCTGTTGCTTAATGCACATGGAGGTTATTTTCCGCCCACAGAATAAACTGCTCTTTTGGCAGCGCTTTGCTGTACAGCCATCCCTGGGCGTACTGGACGCCATGCTGTCGTAGCCAGTCGCGCTGGCTTTCGGTTTCCACCCCTTCGGCGACGGTGGCCAGATTGAGCGCCTTGGCCATTTCAATAATGTGCGGCGTCAGCGGCCGGTACTCGAGGGTATCGACAAAAGATTTATCGATTTTCAGCGTATCGACGTCCAGTTTCTGCAGATAGCTCAGGCTGGAGTAGCCGGTGCCAAAGTCATCAATCGAGATACGATGCCCGGCCTGACGGTAGTGAGCGATCACCGGCATGGTGGTCTCCGGATCGACAAATCCGCGCTCGGTGATTTCAAGGATGATCTGTTCGGCGGCGATCCCCCAGTGCTGCAGCTGATCGTGTAACAACGTCGGTAGGGTGGGCGAGCGTAAATCATCTACCGACAGGTTGATGGAGATGTGCACTTCCGGCCGCTGCCGCAGCCAGGGACCGAGATCGGTAAAAATTTTCCTGACGATATCTTCCGTCAACTGCGTAATCAGCCCGGTCTGCTCGGCCAGAGGAATAAAAATATCCGGCGATAAAAAGGTGCCGTCGGGTTGCTGCCAGCGGGCCAGCGCCTCGGCCCCGGCGATTTTCCCATCCTGCAACGAGATTATCGGCTGATAGTAAACCTGAATCGCTTCGGAGTTGAGGGCGTCCAGCATACTGTTGCGTGGTGATCGCAGGTGTCTCAGCAGGCGCAGCAGCAGCCAGGTAGCAAGCAGGCTGGTGAAGATGCCGACAGGGAGCCAGAAGATTAGCTGCTGGCGAATACGCTGCTGCAGCGGCAGCGTCGACGACCAGGTCACGATGCCGGAGCCCAGCTCGGGAATGCGCTGGATCCGATAGACCGTGTTATCCAGCGTCAGCATATTAACATGTGGATCTTTAATACGCTGCCAGACCGTATCCGGCAGCGGTTGGCTGCTGATCACCATTTTCAGGTGATCCAAACCAAACAGCATGGTATGGATCTTCTCCTCGCTGGCAGGAACCACATCGATAAAAGAGATGGGATCGATCATCACCATATGCTGTTGACTGCCCATGGCCGTCATCTGGTGATTAAGGCCGAGATCGTTTATTGAGGTCAGCCAGGTGCGATAGCCGTCAGGGGCAATGTGATCCGGCGGGGGAAAGGTGACCGCGACGCTATGGTCTTCCAGGGAGGAACATTGCGGCACGGAATCACGCAGCCAGAGCACTTCCTGAATGTAGCGATGGGTGTAGGCGATGCGGCGGAGCGTGAGCAGGTGCTCAGGGCTACAGGAGGCGGCGGTGTGTGAGTCGGCCTCACGTAGCGCTTCCCTGGCCTGATCGGCAACCTGCAGCGTGCGGACGACGATACGGTTGGAATAGTCATCCAGTTCACGATAGAACTGCAGCTTGGCCTGCCGCGCTGCCTGCCAGATGCTGAGTGAGATGGGCAGGATGATGGCCAGTATCAGCACCCCTGTAAACAGCGCCACCAGATGCCGGGTCCTCATGCCTGTGTCCTTATCGTTCGCCGGGTGTCATCAGTATATGCGAAAGATAAATCAGGCGCAGCGAGAGAAGTGAGCTGAGGTCGCGAAAAAACCGGCATCGCGAGAGGCTGCGATGCCGGGAGAGAAGGATGATTCCGATGCAGCAGAATAAAAATGAGGGTGTGAATGCCGGGCAGGGTGTGTTCCGGCATTCAGTCGCAGCATACGCGGCGCAGATGACAGCAATATGTTAGCTAGTGCGCATCCGGCGCCGGGATATCAGCGCTGATACGCAGGTCATTCTCATCAAATACCATGCAAAAGCGCTCATCGAAGGCCAGATTTATTTTCTGCCACGGGCGGAAATGGACGTCGCCGGGCAGCAGAACCTTGACGTTATCGTGGCCGTAGCACTGGCCGAACAGATAGGTATTGTTACCCAGACGCTCCACCACTTCACATTGAAACTCCACCACGGTACCGGTAGTGACGTCGGGCGTGAGATGCTCTGGCCGGATCCCCAGCGTCACCGCGGCGCCGGGCTTCAGCGGCTGGGTAGCGATATTGAGGACCAACTGATGGTCCTGCGCGAGGGTGACCGTTAAGCGTTCCGGCTGCCAGTCGCTGACGATGGCTGGCAAAAAATTCATCTTCGGCGAGCCGATAAAGCCGGCGACGAATTTGTTGACCGGATTGTAATACAGCGCCATCGGCGAACCCATTTGTTCGACTTTCCCGTAGTTCATGACCACGATTTTATCGGCCAGCGTCATCGCCTCTACCTGATCGTGGGTGACATACACCATGGTGGTCTTCAGCTCCTGGTGCAGACGGGCAATATGCAGGCGCATATCGACGCGCAGCTCCGCATCGAGGTTAGAGAGCGGCTCATCGAACATAAACACCCGGGGATTACGCACGATCGCCCGGCCAATGGCCACGCGCTGCCGCTGGCCGCCAGAGAGCTGCTTCGGTTTACGATCCAGCAGGTGCGAGAGCTGCAGCGTTTTAGCCACCATTTCCACCTGGCGACGGATCTCCGTTTTCGGCACTTTATTCACCTTCAACCCGTAGCCCATGTTCTCTGCCACCGTCATGTGCGGGTAGAGCGCATAGGACTGGAAGACCATCGCCACGCCGCGGCGGGCGGGCACGACATCATTCATCACCTCATCGCCGATCAGCACTTCACCCTCGCTGACCTCTTCCAGACCGGCAATCATGCGCAGCAGCGTCGATTTTCCACAGCCGGAAGGACCGACGAAAACGGCAAACTCGCCATCTTCAATATCGAGATTGACCTGGTGCAGCGTCACCGTGCTGCCGAACCTTTTGGTGACATTCCTCAGTCGTATATTGGACATCCACATTCCCCGAAGTGAGTAGCTGTTGTTTGCCGTTGCTTTGCCGCTGTGTTTAGTGTGAATTGTATTACGTATAACAATTCAGCGTGGCGATGTTCAACAGCAGTAAAATCATGTCCTGACTATAACTTCCGCGGTTTTAGCGCCATACAGCGGCGTTTCATTTCTGCAAGGATGATCACACAACTGGCAGTTTATGGTAGTTTTGTCAGCAATCTACGGGTAGCGTATAACAAAAGAGAGCCGGAACCTTTTTCTCATATAACTCGGCAGTTTGAAGTGATTTATTTTTCTGACTGGCAGAGATAAGCCCAATAAAAACCATTAAATTGTTATACCTTCACATGAGGTTGATAATGAAAAAGAACACGCTTGCTGCACTGATCCTTACCACCCTGGCGGCGGGGCAACTCACCAGCTTGCAGGCGCACGCCGCCGGGCAGCTCAACGTCTGGGAAGACATTAAAAAATCCGCCGGCATCAAAACCGCGGTTAGCGATTTTGAAAAGCAGTACAACGTGAAGGTCAATCTCCAGGAGATGCCTTATGCCCAGCAGCTGGAAAAGCTGCGCCTCGACGGCCCGGCGGGCATTGGGCCGGACGTGCTGGTGATCCCGAATGACCAGCTCGGCGGCGCCGTGGTTCAGGGACTACTCTCGCCGCTCAGTGTCGATCAGGCGAAACAGGATGCCTTTACGCCAGCCTCCATCAATGCCTTCCGCATGGACAACGCGCTGTACGGGATCCCGAAAGCAGTGGAAACCCTGGTGCTTATCTATAACAAGGACCTGATCGACAAGCCACTGGACAGCCTGCAGGCCTGGCTGGACTACTCGAAAACCCAGCGCGAGCAGAACAAATACGGCCTGCTCGCCAAGTTTGACCAGATCTATTACAGCTGGGGGGCGATTGGCCCGATGGGCGGCTATATCTTTGCTAAAAACGACAGCGGTGGCTTTAACCCGCAGCAAGTGGGCCTCAATACCCCCGGCGCCGTCGAAGCCGTCACCTTCCTGAAAAAATTCTATGCCGAGAAGGTCTTTCCAGCGGGGATCCTCGGCGATAACGGGCTGAATGCCATCGATTCCCTGTTTACCGAGAAAAAAGCGGCGGCGGTGATCAACGGCCCCTGGGCCTTCCAGCCGTATGAAGCCGCTGGCATTAACTATGGCGTGGCGCCCCTGCCGACCCTGCCGGACGGCAAGCCGATGAGCTCCTTCCTGGGCGTCAAAGGCTATGTGGTATCGACCTGGAGTAAAGACAAAGCGCTGGCGCAACAGTTTATCGAGTTCATCAACCAGCCGCAGTATGTGAAAGCCCGCTATGTCGCCACCGGCGAAATTCCGCCGCTGAAGGCGATGATTGACGATCCGGTGATTAAAAACGACCAAAAGGCCAGTGCCGTCGCCATCCAGTCGGCGCGAGCGGTGGCGATGCCGGGCATTCCGGAGATGGGGGAAGTGTGGGGGCCGGCCAACGCCGCGCTTGAACTGAGCCTCACCGGTAAGCAGGCGCCGCAGGCCGCGCTCGATAACGCGGTGAAACAGATCACGATGCAGATCGAAGCAATGCAGGCCAGCAATCAGTAATTCACCGTCACGTGAAGTCACCGAGCGGGAGGGGGACCTCCCGTTTGTAGAAGGAGTCGAGTGTGAGCATCCATTCCAGCGAAAATTTTAGCGACGCACGCGGGCCCGGGCGCCATGCATGGTGCGGCCTGCTGCTGGCAATCGTGCCGGGTTTCGGTCAGTTTTATCATCGCCAGTGGCTGAAAGGGCTGGTCTTCCTGGTGCTGCTCAGCAGCTTTCTGGGGATTTTTTATGATTTCCTGCGTGAGGGGTTGTGGGGGTTATATACCCTGGGTGAAGAGGTACCGCGGGATAACTCTATCTTCCTGTTAGCGGAGGGGATTATCAGTGTGCTGATCGTCGCCTTTGGCGTGCTGATCTATTTTCTCTCGCTGCGGGATGCGTGGCTGAACGGCAAAAAACGCGATGAGGGGATCGCCCTGAACAGCGTGCGTAAGCAGTACCAGATGCTGCTGAGCGACGGCTTCCCGTACCTGATGATCACCCCGGGCTTTATTCTGCTGGTGTTTGTGGTGATCTTTCCCATTCTGTTCGGTTTCGCCATCGCCTTCACCAACTACAACCTGTACCACACGCCGCCGGCGAAGCTGGTGGACTGGGTGGGGCTGAAAAACTTCGTCAATATTTTCACCCTCTCTATCTGGCGCTCCACCTTCCTGGATGTGCTGCAGTGGACCGTGGTGTGGACGCTGCTGGCGACCACCCTGCAGTGTTCGGTGGGCGTGCTGCTGGCGATTCTGGTGAATCAAAAAGATCTGCGCTTTAAGCCGCTGATCCGCACCATCTTTATTTTGCCGTGGGCGGTGCCGGGGTTTGTCACCATCCTCGTCTTTGCCGGTATGTTCAACGATTCATTCGGGGTCATCAACAACGCGATCCTGTCGTTCTTCGGTATCAGCCCGAAGGCATGGCTGACCGACCCGTTCTGGACTAAAACGGCGCTGATCATGATGCAGACCTGGCTTGGCTTCCCGTTTGTCTTTGCCATGACCACCGGCGTGCTGCAGGCGATCCCGGACGATCTGTATGAAGCGGCGACGATGGACGGCGCCAGCGCCTTTACCCGTCTGCGCACCATCACTCTGCCGCTGGTGCTGTACGCGATCGCGCCGATCATCATCACTCAGTACACCTTCAACTTTAATAACTTCAACATCATTTATCTGTTTAACAACGGCGGTCCTGCGGTGGCAGGCTCCAACGCCGGTGGGACGGATATTCTGGTGTCGTGGATCTATAAGCTGACGATGTCCTCGTCGCAGTACGCCATCGCGGCGACCATCACGATCCTGCTGTCGATCTTTGTCGTCGGCCTGGCGCTGTGGCAGTTCCGCGCCACCAAATCCTTCAAAAATGACGACATGGCGTAAGGGAAGCAACATGGCTCAATCACCCAGTATTAAACGCGAAAAGTGGATCCGACTCTCTCTCACCTGGCTGGTGGTTATTCTGGTCTCGGTGGTGATCATCTATCCGCTGGTCTGGACGGTCGGGGCGTCGCTGAACGCCGGCAATAGCCTGCTCAGTACCTCGATCATTCCGGAAAACCTGTCGTTCCAGCACTATGCCGATCTGTTCAATGGCAATGTGAATTACCTCACCTGGTACTGGAACTCGATGAAAATCAGCTTTCTGACCATGGTGCTGACCCTGATTAGCGTCAGCTTTACCGCTTACGCCTTCTCCCGCTTCCGCTTTAAAGGGCGGCAGAACGGGCTGATGCTGTTCCTGCTGCTGCAGATGATCCCGCAGTTTTCCGCGCTGATTGCGATCTTTGTGCTATCGCAACTGCTTGGCCTGATTAATAGCCATCTGGCGCTGGTGCTGATCTACGTCGGGGGGATGATCCCGATGAATACCTGGCTGATGAAGGGGTATCTCGACGCGATCCCCAAAGATCTGGATGAGTCCGCCCGCATGGACGGCGCCAGCAGCTTTCGCATCTTTATCGAGATCATCATGCCGTTGTCGAGGCCGATCCTCGCGGTGGTGGCGCTGTTCTCCTTCACCGGTCCGCTGGGCGATTTCATCCTCTCCAGCACCATCCTGCGTACCCCGGATAAATACACGCTGCCTATCGGTCTGTATAACCTGGTGGCGCAAAAAATGGGTGCCAGTTACACCACCTACGCGGCGGGGGCGGTGCTGATTGCCGTACCGGTGGCGATCCTCTACCTGGCGTTACAAAAATACTTTGTCTCCGGCCTGACCTCGGGCAGTACTAAAGGATAAGCACATGAAAAGATTCACCCCCGCATGGCTTGCGGTTTGTCTGGCATGCAGTTTCTCCACCCCTACTCTGGCCGCGGACGCGCTTGAAACCCGCGCGTTTCAGGGCATGCCGGCGGACTTTATCAAAGGCGCGGATATCTCCACGCTGCTGGATGCCGAAAAGCACGGGGCGACGTTCTACGACCAGAATAATCAGCGCAAGGATCCGATCGCGATTCTGAAAGAGAACGGCGTCAACTATGTTCGCCTCCGTCTGTGGGTGGATCCGCAATCGGCGAGCGGCGAGGGCTATGGCGGCGGAAATAACGACCTGGCCACCACCCTGACCCTCGCGAAACGGGCGAAAGCCCAGGGGATGAAGCTGCTGCTCGATTTTCATTACAGCGATTTCTGGACCGATCCCGGCAAGCAGTTCAAGCCGAAAGCCTGGGAAAAGATGGATTATCCGCAGCTGAAAACGGCGATTCATGACTATACCCGCGATACCATCGCCCGCTTTAAGCAGGCAGGCGTCCTGCCGGACATGGTGCAGATCGGCAATGAGATCAACGGCGGCATCCTGTGGCCGGAAGGGAAAAGCTGGGGGCAGGGGGGCGGCGAGTTCGACCGGCTGGCCGGGCTGCTGAACGCGGCTATCGCTGGCCTGAAGGAGAACCTGCATCACGGCGAGCAAGTGAAAATCATGCTGCATCTGGCCGAAGGGACCAGGAACGATACCTTCCGCTGGTGGTTTGATGAGATTGACAAGCGCCATGTACCGTATGACGTGATCGGTCTGTCGATGTACACCTACTGGAACGGGCCGATCAGCGCCCTGAAGGCCAATATGGATGACATCAGCAAACGCTATAACAAAGACGTTATCGTCGTCGAGGCGGCCTATGCCTATACCCTGGCCAACTGCGACAACGCGGAAAATAGTTTCCAGGCGAAAGAGGAAAAGGACGGGGGTTATCCCGCCACCGTGCAGGGGCAATATCACTATATTCACGATCTGATGCAGGCCGTCATAGATGTTCCCGACCAGCGCGGCAAAGGTATTTTTTACTGGGAGCCCACGTGGATTGCCGTGCCGGGAAATACCTGGGCCACCCCGGCGGGGATGAAATATATCCACGACGAGTGGAAAGAAGGGAATGCACGTGAAAATCAGGCGCTATTTGATTGCCAGGGAAAAGTATTGCCGTCGGTAAAAGTTTTTAATTAATTTTTTGTCGTTTTTTTCAGGAAGTTTATTATGAATAAATTTGCACCTTTACATCCGAAGGTTAGTACGCTGCTGCATGGCGCGGATTATAATCCGGAGCAATGGGAGAATGACCCCGATATTATTGATAAAGACATTGCCATGATGCAGCAGGCAAAATGCAATGTGATGTCGGTGGGAATATTTAGCTGGGCGAAACTGGAGCCACGCGAAGGGGTATTTAATTTCGCCTGGCTGGATACTATCCTCGATAAACTGTATGCCGCCGGCATTCATGTTTTTCTGGCCACGCCGAGCGGCGCGCGTCCGGCGTGGATGTCTCAGCGCTATCCGCAGGTTCTGCGGGTGGGACGCGATCGGGTGCCGGCCCTGCACGGCGGCCGTCACAACCACTGTATGTCGTCACCGGTCTATCGCGAGAAAACCCTGAAAATCAATACCCTGCTTGCAGAGCGTTATTCTTCACACCCGGCGGTACTGGGCTGGCATATTTCCAATGAATATGGCGGTGAATGCCATTGCGATCTCTGCCAGAACCGTTTTCGCGACTGGCTGAAGGCGCGTTACCAGACCCTGGAGAACCTCAACCAGGCCTGGTGGAGCACCTTCTGGAGTCATACCTATACCGACTGGTCGCAAATTGAATCACCTGCGCCACAGGGCGAGGTGTCAATTCACGGTCTCAATCTTGACTGGCATCGCTTTAACACCGCTCAGGTGACCGATTTCTGCCGCCATGAAATTGCCCCGCTGAAGGCGGCTAACGCCTCCCTGCCGGTGACCACTAACTTTATGGAGTATTTCTACGATTACGACTACTGGCAACTGGCAAAGGCACTGGACTTTATCTCGTGGGACAGCTATCCGATGTGGCACCGCGATAAAGACGAAACCGCACTGGCCTGCTATACCGCGATGTATCACGACATGATGCGCAGCCTGAAGGGCGGCAAACCGTTTGTGCTGATGGAATCCACACCAGGCGCCACCAACTGGCAGCCGACCAGCAAACTGAAGAAGCCGGGAATGCATATTCTCTCCTCGCTGCAGGCGGTGGCGCATGGCGCCGACTCGGTGCAGTATTTCCAGTGGCGGAAAAGCCGCGGTTCGGTTGAGAAATTTCACGGCGCGGTGGTTGACCACGTCGGGCACATTGATACCCGTATTGGTCGTGAAGTCAGCCAGCTCGGCGAGATACTGAGCAAGCTACCGGAGGTCCGGGGTTGTCGCACCGAGGCGAAAGTAGCGATTATCTTCGACCAGCAAAACCGCTGGGCGCTTGATGACGCCCAGGGGCCGCGCAATCTGGGTATGGAGTATGAGAAGACGGTCAACGAACACTACCGTCCGTTCTGGGAACAGGGTATTGCCGTCGATGTGATTGACGCTGATGTCGATTTAACGCCATACCGGTTAGTGATTGCCCCGATGTTATATATGGTGCGCGACGGCTTTGCCGCGCGGGCAGAGGCGTTTGTCGCCAGCGGCGGCCACCTGGTGACCACCTACTGGACCGGCATCGTCAATGAGTCCGATCTCTGCTATCTCGGCGGCTTCCCGGGCCCGCTGCGCAATCTGCTGGGGATCTGGGCGGAAGAGATCGACTGTCTGAATGACGGCGAGTTTAATCTTGTGCAGGGGCTTGCCGGGAATCAGTGCGGTCTGCAGGGGCCCTATCAGGTGCGCCATCTCTGTGAACTAATCCATACCGAGAGCGCTCAGACGCTGGCCACCTACCGGGATGATTTCTATGCCGGACGGCCGGCGGTGACGGTGAACGGTTTCGGGAAAGGTAAAGCCTGGCATGTCGCCTCCCGCAACGATTTAGCCTTCCAGCGCGATTTCTTTGCTGCCCTGAGCAGGGAGCTGGATCTGCCACGAGCGATAGCGGCGGATTTACCGCCCGGCGTAGTGGCTACCGCGCGCACCGACGGTGAGAGCACGTTTGTCTTCCTGCAGAACTACAGCGCGCAAAGTCATACTCTGACTCTGCCGCCGGGGTATTGGGATTGCCTGACCGACGCGGCGGCGCCGGACCCGCTGACACTCTCAGCATGGGATTGCCGTATTCTTCGTCGTCACGCCTAATCCTTTTTTCTCCACGCCTGCTCTGCTGAGCAGGCTTTTTTTTATCTTAAACCTGGAGTTTATGATGGTGAGTTTAAAATCCTTTCTGCACTATTTCTCTCCTGCACGTCCGGCACAGCCGTTAAGCGAGGTGGAAAAACAGCAAATCGAGGCGCTGATTCAGGCCTTTGGTGGCGAAGCGAATATTACGCAAGTGGATGCCTGTATTACTCGTCTGCGGGTGACGGTTCGTCATCTTGCTGCCGTGGATACTGACGCATTACAGCAGCAGGGCGCGCTGGGCGTCATTATTCTCGGTCAGCAGGTGCATGCTATTTTCGGTAAGCAGTCCGATGCGTTGCGTCAATTGCTGGATGAGCATTTTGCTACCCGGAAATAAATAAAACGGGATAACCTGAAAACAGGTTATCCCGAAAATAAGACAAAGACAGCAGTGGCAATAATGATTACCGGAGGGTAATTAATGACCTTACAGTTGGAGATATAAATAACGTATTTGTCTTACCAGCGCGATATTACCACCAGGCCTCAACCTGCACGCCGAAATTCCAGGTATTATTCGCCGTCTGGTCTTCAAACGGTTTACCATCTTCGGAATCATTCAGGTATGAAGCAAAAATGCGTAATTCCGGGCGTGACATAAAGTCCGGCCCGTCCGCGAGGCCCAGCGCAATGGTATATTTCTCACCGGCCTGTTTGTAGCTGGTGCCATTGTTATAGCTGTCTTTCTGATAGAAACCGCCGACTTCGCCAATCAGGCGGACGTAGTCGGTGAACTGATACTGCCCACGGGCAACCAGCGACAGCATCCGCGTTTTGTCGGTGTAGTCGGTAATATCATCCGCCGAGCCCCAGGTCAGGACGTGGTTGATGGAGAACTTTTCGGTAATCGGGATCAGGCCGGTGTTAATCACGCGATAGCCGGTGGCGTCGTTCACGTAGTTCCACATATCGTACCAGCCGCCGCCCTGGGAGACCATGTTCTGCGCCAGCCCTTTGTTGGCATACTGCAGCACGGTTTTGTTATAGCCGCCCAGCATATCCTGACTGATTTCACCGGTCAGCATCACGCCATTATCGGCATCGTACAGCCCGCCGTAGCTGTCCTGTTTTTTGGTGGTGTTCGGCATGGCGTAGTCGATGCCGAATTCGGTCCACGAACCCGACCACGGCTTCCAGCCTGCATAGCGTAAATCGATATAGTTAATATTGACGTTGCTGTCGCCATCGACGCGATAGTCAACGTCGTTGGCATCGCCGCGGATCCAGGCCAGCGAGACGGCGCCCGGGCCGAGGGTGTAGTTTTCCACCCCGGCCCCGGAGCCGGATATGTTCCAGTATTTGGTATCGATGATGTGCAGATCGTGGCGCTGGTAGTAACGTTTACCCCCCCAGATCACCGCATTCGGATCGCCGGGGATCAGCCCTTTGATCTGCAGGTTCAGCTGACGTAAACCGAACTGTGCATCATCATTCAGCGTGGTTTCATTATCGTTAGAGCCGTCGGAGACCATGCTGACCATGCTGTCGAGATAGAAGCTGACGTCATCTTTCTTGTAGACCTCGGAGCCCAGCTCCAGCTCACCATAGGTATCCGATTCATTACCCAAACGGCCCAGCTTGTTCTTTTGCCATTCCGCTTCACTACCATCGCCGGAGACCCCAACCCCGGCGCGCATATAGCCATGGAAATCGATACTCGGGATTGCGGCGGTCGCCGCAAACGCGGAAGGGGCGATTAGCGCAGCGGCTAACGCGGCGGAAAGGGCGCGCAGTGTCGTATTCATCTCTATCCTCTTATTGTTTTGTATTACGTTCACATAACTGATGTCATAAAATGCCTAAATGTAACTTCAGGCAAACGAGATATGATTATTGTGTGACTAAGTGCAAATAATCATGCTGGTTTTTGTTGTGATGGGTGAGGTGATTCACAATTAACTATGTTGTGAACGTAATACTTTTTGTGGTGTAATTTTGCGATGAAAGGTGGCGGTGAGCGTTTTTTCAAATGGCCCCTGTTACAATCATGGGATAACAACATAAGGAACCGGACCATGAAGTCTAAAAGCGCTACTCTGGAAGACGTCGCACGCCATGCGGGCGTCTCTTACCAGACCGTGTCCAGGGTACTCAATAAATCTGCCAATGTATCCGAAGCGACGCGCCGCAAGGTGGAGAAATCAATAGAGGCCTTACGCTATGTGCCAAACCGGCTGGCGCAGCAGCTGGTGGGGAAGGAGAGCCAGACGGTCGGGCTGGTGACGATTTCGCTGGCCTGGCATGCGCCTTCCCAGGTGGCGGCGGCGGTAAAACGCTATGCCAATCTGGAAGGTTACCAGGTCCTGATTTCGATGATCGATGAGAGCGTCAACCAAAGTATCCAGGATTCCATCAATGAACTGAAATCTCAGCGGGTGGATAAAGTCATTATCAACGTGCCGCTGGAGACCGAGCAGGCGCAGAAAATCGCCGCTGACAACGATGATATCGTCTGCCTTTTTCTCGATGTCGACCCCTACAGTTCCGTGTTTAACGTTTCGTTTAATCCGGCAGATGGCACCCGGGCCAGCGTCAAATATCTTTATGAGATGGGGCATCGGGAGATCGCGCTGCTGGCGGGGCCGGACAGCTCCGTCTCGGCCAAACTCCGGCTGAAAAGCTGGCTGGAGACTCTGGAGGGCTACGGCCTGAAGCCGGTGACCGTTCTGCACGGCAACTGGGATGCGCAAAGCGGCTATGCCGGCGCGCTGCAGATGCTGCGCGAAACGCCCAATTTCAGCGCCGTGCTGGTGGGTAATGACCAGATGGCGCTGGGGGTGCTCAGCGCCTTCCATCAGCACCAGGTGGCGGTGCCGGGGGAGAAGTCCGTCATTGGCTATGACGATACCTACGAAAGCTCCTTTTTCTATCCGGCGCTGAGTACGGTGTCGCTGGACCTCGATCTGCAGGGGAAAGAAGCGGTGCGGCGGATCCTCGCCAGCACCAGCGGTGCGCCACATACTTCATCCATCCTGCCGGCGCGCCTGGTGATACGTCATTCCAGCGGCGCCAGAACTGAGCAAGGCAAAGATCTGCAGGCCATCGCGGAACAGCTACGCGCCATCGCCCACCGTCTGGCACCCTGAAACCTAAGGCGGGGAAACTCGCCTTAGGCCCATTACCCTTAATTTGAACATGGTTGATCTTTGTCGTGGAACGGCGTAACTTAAATGTTATGTTATAACATAATGACGAGGTCATCATGAAAGCCCATATCCATCCCCCCTATCGCACGGTGGTGTTTCACGACACCAGCGTTAATGAGTATTTTAAAGTCGGTTCCACCATCCGCACCGATCGCGTGATTGAACTCGACGGCGAAACTTTTCCGTATGTAACGATCGACGTCTCCTCGAAATCGCATCCGTACTACACCGGCAAACAAAAAACCTTCGCCAGCGAGGGCAGCGCGGCCCGGTTCCGTCAGCGCTTCGGCGGCTTTATTGATGCGAAAAGGAAGGCATGATGCAGGTCGTTAACTCATTACGCAGCGCCAAACAGCGCCACCCGGATTGTCAGCTGGTCAAGCGCAAAGGGCGGCTGTACGTTATCTGTAAGAGCAACCCCCGCTTTAAAGCGGTGCAGGGGCGCAAAAAACGTCGTTAACGGAAACTCTCCAGAGTGCGGCGCTGCTGGCCGTCGGCGGTAAAATTGTCGGCGGCCAGCCATTGCCGCATGGCGTTATCCAGCTGCGGCCATTCGCCGTCTATCACCGAAAACCAGTCCGTATCCCGGTTATGTCCTTTGCTCACCAGTGCCTGGCGAAAACGTCCTTCGTACTGAAAACCCAGCCGCCTTGCCGCCCGGCTCGACGGCATATTGAGACTATTACATTTCCATTCATAGCGACGATAACCGAGCGTATCAAACACATACTGCATCAACAGCCAGTGCGCTTCGGTGGCCATAGCCGTTCGGCTCAGCAACGGTGAAAAATGCACATGTCCCACCTCTACCACGCCGTGGGTGGCGTCGATGCGCATTAACGCCAGCGAGCCAACCGCTTTCCCTTGCCGCTGGTCAACGACGGCAAAATGGATCGGGTCTGCCAGCGTGGCGACCTGCTCCACCCAGGCACTGAATTCTGCAAGGTTGCTCTCAGGTTCACGCAGCAGCCACGTCCAGCTGCGGACGTCTGGCGCCAGCTGGTGAGCAGCAAACAGATCGCTGGCATGCGCGAGAGTCAGTGGTTCGAGCCGACAGCGGCTGCCCTGTAAAATCTGCCGTGCTGGCCATGGACGCGGTTGCCAGTCAGGCAGCGCGGCGCCGAGTTCCTGTCCAAACTGATTGTATTCACGCATTGCGGTTTCCTTAGCGGGGTTTTTCAGGCAGCGTACGCGCTCACTGGTTCCATAAAAAGTGCCACAGGCGTATGTTTTTATAGGGCCACGAGGAGATGAGATGAACATACCGGACGATGGTTTTTTTACGCTGGTGACGCAGGGGATACAGCACCGATCGGATGAAACCCTGCAGCGGGCCCTTTACCACACATTGCGCCATGCCATCCTGCAGGGAACTCTGGCGGCCAACTGCCGTTTGCCCGGATCGCGGGTGATGGCCGGACGGCTGCAGCTGTCGCGAAATACGGTCAATGCTGCCCTGGAGCAGCTGGCGCTGGAGGGATACCTGATGCGGAGCCGTCAGGGAACGCAGGTGGTACCGCTCGCCGCCTGCCGCGAAGAGCCCGTGAAGGTGCCGCCCGTCGTGCTGCCTGAACGGCTGCAAGGGCTGCCAGCCGCAATGCGCCGCGACTCTCCGGCGCTGCTGTTTACCCCTGGCATGCCGGCGGTGAACTATTTCCCGTTGCCGCTGTGGCGGCGGCTGATGGATAACGTCTTACGCGACGAGGGCAGCGCACTGCTGGGCTATGGCGAGGCGGCAGGCGACCCCTTGCTGCGGGAGGCTATCGCTCGTCATCTGGCGCTCTCCCGGGGGATCCGTTGCGATATTCGGCAGATTGTCATTACCGAAGGGGCGCTGGAAGGGGTGAACTTATGCGCTTCGCTGTTGACGGATCCAGGCGACAGCGTGTGGGTGGAAGAGCCGGGGTACCTGGGGGCCAGGAGCAGTTTCCAGCGCGCAGGGCTGCGGGTCAGCGGAATGGCGGTCGATGACGAAGGGATGGGGATTGCCAACGGCGTCGCGGAGCCGCCCCGGCTGATCTTCACCTCTCCCTCTCATCAGTATCCCCTCGGGAGCGTCATGAGCGCCGCGCGACGTCTGGCGCTGGTGGAGTACGCCCGCCTGCACGGGGCGTGGATTGTGGAGGATGACTACGACAGCGAGTTTCGCCATAGCGGAGAGCCGATCCCGGCGATGCTGGGGATGGTGCCGGATGCCCCGGTGGTGTATCTCGGTACCTTCAGCAAAACGCTCTTTCCGGCGCTGCGTATTGGCTTCATGGTGATGCCGCCTGCGCTGGCGGATGCCGTTCAGGATGTGATTGGCACGTTGCTGCGTGGAGGACACCGCACGGAACAGCGGGCGCTGGCCAGGTTTATTGAGAAGGGGCACTATGCTCGCCATCTGGCGGCCATGCGTCGCCTGTACCGCAAGCGCCAACAACAGCTGCGTGAGGCACTGGCGCAAGAGATAACCGTGCCATGCGAGGTCCTTGGCGGGGAAGGGGGGCTCCATTTGACAGTCGCAATGGAAGGGTTCGATGACCAGACGATTGCGCAGCAGGCGCGTCAGTTTCAACTGGCGCCTGCCGCGTTAAGTCATTTCTATCTCGACCCGCAGCGGGGGCGGAGCGGGCTGGTGCTGGGATATGGTAATACTTCTGCTTCCCGCTATCCGCTGGCGCTGCGGACGCTAAATCGTCTTATTGTGCAGCACCGGCGCGGGTCAGCGTAAAAACGTCGTAGAAGGAGAGCTCGCCTTTGGTGGCGACCATCTTTTTGAGCTGCGCCTTCTGCTCGCTATCGACATCCGGCGACTGAAGAATACGCTCGATCAGCTGCCGGGGAACAAAGCGGGTGTTATACCATTCCCCGTTGTAGCACACGCGAAAGTCGAGGACATCGATATCTTCATAACGATAGCGCGGATAGACATCAAAGAAGAAAAAGGCGTTGAACAGGATGAACAGCACCACCAGCAACCAGACCGAGTCTACCAGCGTTTCAGAGCGCAGCATGACCACCAGCGTCGCCAGAAACGCGGCATACATGGCAACAAACAGCCCCGGATGGTTGCGGATAAAACTGATGCTAAAACGCGGGCGATTATCGCGTTTTTCCTGAACGTTGAGTTCGTCAATGGTATGAGTTAGCAGGCGTTGTATTTCTGTCATCTTGGTCCCCGAATTCTGCAATGAGCCAGCCGTGCGCACCCGGCGGACCAGGCGTGGCAGGCTTAGCCTGAAGGCTATTTTATGTTGCAATATTCCACGGCGAAAGTAACAGATCAGTTACAGAAAACCATAACAGTTACGGATTTGGTAGCGGAAGGCGCTTAATGATCTGCGCCGGGTTGCCGCCGACAACGGCCCCGGCCGGTACATCTTTGGTGACGACTGCACCGGACGCAATGACCGCATTATCACCAATGATCACCCCGGGATTGATTACCGCCCGCCCACCAATCCACACATTGTGGCCGATGGTCACTGGTTTGCCATATTCCTGGCCGCTGTTACGCGCTTCGGCATCCAGCGGATGGGTGGCGGTATAAATATGGACGCCCGGCGCCAGCATGCAGTTATCGCCAATATGAATAGGGCAGACGTCCAGCATCACGCAGTCAAAATTGGCGTAAAACGCGTTGCCGAGAAAGATATTGTAGCCGTAGTCGCAGCGAAAGCTTGGCTCGATATACGCATCGCCGGCGCGACCGAACAGCTCGGCCAGAATATGCTGACGTTCTTCCTGCGCATCCGGGGAGGAATGATTATAACGGTGTAACAACTGTCTGGCGCGCAGGCGATCGGCGCGAAGCGTTGGGTCGCCAGATAAATAGAGCTCACCGGCGATCATTTTACGTTTTTCTTCACTCATGGGTCTTCCTTATACCTGACTTTAGATGGCCGTAGCAGTATAAAAAAGAAACCGGTTACAGGGTTGCTGTTAGCTGAATGATGTGATGACTATCACAAAGATACCCTGCGGCGGCTGACGCGTATCGTCCGGTCAGCAGACCACATTGTGCGCGTCGATTAGCGGATAAACTTCCAGACTGAGGTCGGGATCTTATCGTACAGCTTATTCATGGTCAGTTCAGCCAGACGATGATCGGCGGCTGAGTAAAATACCGCCAGTTCATTATCAGACAGTTCATATTTATTTTTTTCAATGACGCGCTCCAGCGTGTCAATTGTCTGGCAACGACGTAAGCGCATCAAATAGTCTGTTTTAGTTAATGGCTTATCAGACATAATTCCACCTTTTGATTGTAATAATTCTAACACGAGAGACTGGCCGGGTTTTCCCGGCTGGCGTTGACAAAGCAACGAAATAGTCGATTACCGGATTTTTTCCACTTTTGCAAATCCGTTGAGTTAATGCCGTAGTTACTGAACAAGGTAAAAGTATCGTCCAGATATTCGTCAACCTGAGCGACCAGTTTATTATCCTCAGTGTACTTAATTTTATAATTAAGCGCGAATGTGGCAATGTGCTCGATCAATTCATTTAACTGAAGATTGACAGCCGAAGTCGGGTCGTTGACCCAGCCATGGTTGCTCTCTTCCAGGTTTGCAAGGCAGTCATGATACAGCGTTTCGCAGAGAAAGCGTAGCTGTGCAATATCATGTCTTTTTGGCGAGTATTCGTCCATAACGCATCCCCTTTTGAGTGGTTTAAACGACGACTAACAAACACCGTTGTGGGATGAACACGACTAACCGACCTGACACTAACTGAGTAATCCTGCTGATTTAACTATAATCCACTCTCCAACAGATTTCATCGTGCTATTACGAAAAATTACAATTATCAGAGAGAAATTATCTTAAAAATAGACGAATTAATTTCGCAGGCCCTGGCACACAGCCCGAGAAATAGAGAAGTCTTATCAATCATCGGCTTAAGGCAGGCAGCTGTCGCGTTCAGAAACCGCCGGCCGCGGGCGTTGGTATTAGGATTATTCCTGGTAAATGAGTGTGTAAAGATCATAAGTACCAGGCAATGTGAAAAAATAGCCAGGACCATATCAATATATATTAAATGCAGTGTGAAAAATAAACAATGGCAATATGTGCCCTGTTGCGACGGACAAAAAAAGGGCCGCGAAGGCGGCCCTTTGTTCAAGTGTGACGATTAATGATGCTCAACCTGATGGCTGTGCTCAATATCTTCCGATTTCTTGCTAAAGCGGCGACGAACCACCACGAAGAACACTGGCACGAAGAAGATGGCCAGAATCGTCGCGGTCACCATCCCGCCCATTACGCCAGTACCGACGGCGTTCTGCGCGCCGGAGCCGGCACCCGAGCTGATCACCAGCGGCATAACGCCGAGGATAAACGCCAGGGAGGTCATCAGGATCGGACGCAGACGCATACGCACTGCTTCAAGCGTTGCCTCAATTAGCCCTTTACCCTCTTTCTCCATCAGGTCTTTGGCGAATTCAACGATCAATATCGCGTTCTTCGCCGACAGGCCGATGGTGGTCAACAGGCCCACCTGGAAGTAAACGTCGTTGGTTAAACCGCGGAAGGTAGCGGCTAACAGCGCACCGACCACACCCAGCGGAACGACCAGCATGACCGAGAACGGAATTGACCAGCTCTCATACAGCGCTGCCAGACACAGGAAGACGACAATCAGCGAAATGGCATACAGGGCAGGGGCCTGGTTGCCGGACAGTCGTTCCTGATAAGACATCCCGGTCCAGTCGTAGCCGATACCGGAAGGCAGTTTACCCGCCAGCTCTTCCATCAGGCTCATCGCCTCACCGGTACTCTTGCCTGGCGCTGCCTGGCCGAGAATTTCCAGCGACGGCAGGCCGTTGTAGCGTTCCAGACGCGGCGAACCGTATTCCCAACGCGAAGTAGAGAAGGCGGAGAACGGCACCATCTGACCATCGCTGCCACGAACATACCACTTGCCGATGTCTTCCGGCAGCATACGGTATTTCGCTTCAGACATGATGTACACTTTCTTCACGCGGCCGCGGTCGATAAAGTCGTTGACATAGCTCCCGCCCCAGGCCGCGCCCAGCGTGGTGTTAATGTCGCTGATGGAGACGCCCAGCGCCTGGGCTTTTTCCTGATCGATATCGATTTTAAACTGCGGTGTATCTTCCAGGCCGTTAGGGCGCACGCCGGTCAGCACGTCAGGGTGCTGCGCCACCATGCCAAACAGCTGATTTCGCGCCTGGGTCAGTTTTTCGTGTCCCAGACCGCCCTGGTCAATCAGCTGGAAGTCAAAGCCGGTCGCGGTACCCAGTTCGACGATAGCTGGCAGGTTAAAGGCGAACACCATCGCATCTTTAATCTGCGAGAAGTAGCCCATCGCCCGGCCGGTGATCGCTTCAACTTTGTTTTCTTCACCTGGACGCTGGCTCCAGTCTTTCAGCGAGACGAACGCGATGCCGGTGTTCTGGCCGCGGCCGGCGAAGCCGAAGCCGTTAACCGCAAACACGGATTCCACGTTGTCCTTCTCTTTGGTGAGATAGTAATTCGTCATCTCATCCAGCACTTTCTGCGTACGCTCCTGGGTGGCGCCGGCAGGCAGCTGCGCCATGCTCAGGAATACCCCCTGGTCCTCGTCCGGCAGGAACGAGCTCGGCAGACGGACGAACAGCCACGCCATGCCCACCACGATGATCAGATACAGGACCAGATAACGACCGGTGCTGCGCAGAATGTTGCCTACGCTGTCGGTGTAGTGGTGCGTGCTCTTATCGAACATGCGGTTAAACCAACCGAAGAAACCGGTGGTCGCGCCATGGCTGCCTTTCTGAATAGGCTTCAGCATGGTGGCGCACAGCGCTGGCGTCAGGATCAACGCCACCAGTACCGACAGCGCCATCGCAGAAACGATGGTGATGGAGAACTGGCGATAGATGGCCCCGGTTGAACCGCCGAAGAACGCCATCGGGATAAATACCGCCGACAGCACCATGGCGATACCGACCAGCGCGCCCTGGATCTGTCCCATCGATTTACGCGTCGCTTCTTTCGGCGGCAGACCCTCTTCCGCCATTACGCGCTCGACGTTCTCGACCACCACGATGGCGTCATCCACCAACAGGCCGATGGCGAGCACCATCCCGAACATCGTCAGGGTGTTTATCGAGAAGCCAAACGCCGCCAACACCGCGAAGGTGCCTAACAGGACTACGGGTACGGCGATGGTCGGGATCAGCGTGGCGCGGAAGTTCTGCAGGAACAGATACATGACCAGGAACACCAGGATGATCGCTTCCACCAGCGTTTTAACCACTTCGTGAATAGAAATTTTCACGAACGGGGTGGTGTCATACGGGTAAACGATCTTCATCCCCGACGGGAAAAACGGCTCCATCTTCGCCAGTTCTGCACGGATAGCGTTGGCGGTATCCAGCGCGTTCGCGCCGGTAGCCAGTTTAATACCCAGACCCGATGCTGGCTGGCCGTTAAACTTCGCCACTACGTCATAGCTTTCGCCGCCCAGCTCAATTTTGGCGACATCGCGCAGACGAACCTGGGAACCGTCCTGGTTCACCTTCAGCAGAATGTTGCCAAACTCTTCGGTATTGGTCAGACGGGTTTGCGCGATGATCGAGGCGTTAAGCTGCTGGCCTTTCACCGGCGGCGTACCGCCTAACTGACCCGCGGCCACCTGGGCGTTCTGCGCTTTCAGGGCGCTGATCACGTCCACCGGCGTCAGCTGGAAGTTGTTCAGTTTGTTCGGATCCATCCAGATACGCATCGCGTACTGGGAACCGAACAGCTGAACGTCGCCGACACCGCTGGTACGGCTGATCGGGTCCTTCATGTTGGCCGCCACGTAGTCCGAAATATCGTCCTGGTTCATGGTGCCGTTGGTGTTAATAACGCCGACAACCATCAGGAAGCTGCTGGACGCTTTCTCAACGCTAATCCCTTGCTGCTGTACTTCTTGCGGCAGCAGAGGTGTCGCCAGCGCCAGCTTGTTCTGAACCTGAACCTGGGCAATATCCGGATCGGTACCTGATTCGAAGGTCAGGGTGATGGTCGCCGTACCGGTGGAGTCGCCATTGGAGGACATGTACATCAGGTGGTCGATACCGTTCATATTCTGTTCGATAACCTGAGTCACGGTGTTCTGCACAGTTTCGGCGTCAGCACCGGGGTACATGGCGGTAATGGAAATTGCTGGCGGCGCAATCGTCGGATATTGCGCTACCGGCAATTTGAGGATCGATAATCCCCCAGCCAGCATGATGATGATGGCGATCACCCATGCAAATATGGGGCGATCGATAAAGAAATTAGGCATGTCTTAACGGCTCCTGTTTAAGTTAAGACTTGGTTTGTTCTGATGGCGCGTTGCCTGCGGCTTGCTGTTTATCATCAGAAGCTACTTCCTGCGCTTTTACCTGCACGCCTGGTTTGATTTTTTGCAGGCCGGTGACGATAACGCGATCGCCCGTTTTCAGACCGCCAGTGACCAGCCATTTATCGCCAATCGCCTGAGAAGCAGTGACCTGGCGGACTTCGACTTTATCGCCTTCCCCGACCACCATGACGCTGGCGTCGCCGCGCGGCGTACGGGTAACACCCTGTTGCGGTACCAGCAGGGCGTCAGGGTTAACCCCTTCTTCCAGACGGGCACGCACAAACATCCCCGGTAGCAGGGTGTGGTCCGGGTTCGGGAAAATCGCGCGCAGCGTGATAGAGCCGGTGGTCTGATCGACGGTGACATCCGAAAATTCCAGCGTGCCGGCCTGCGGATACTTAAGACCGTCATTCGTCACCAGCTCCACTTTCGCTTTGCCGTTTTCCTGTTTCAGGCGGCCATCGGCCAGCTCCTGTTTCAGGCGCAGGAAATCATTGCTCGACTGGGTGACGTCAACATAGATCGGATCCAGCTGCTGAACAGTTGCCAGGGCAGTCGTTTGACCATTCTGCACCAGCGCCCCTTCGGTCACCGCGGATTTACCAATCCGGCCGCTGATCGGCGAGGTGACTTTGGTGTAGGCCAGATTGATGCGCGCGGTTTCCACGGCCGCTTTCGCTGCGACCACGGCCGCATTGCTCTGCTGTGCCGTCGCGACGGCGGTATCGTAGTCTTGTTGACTAATATATTTAGTGCCTAACAGTTTCTGATAACGCTTGACCGTCAGTTGATCCATGTTCGCTGCCGCCTGGGCTTTTGCCAGGTCGCCTTTGGCGCTGTCATAGCTGGCCTGATAGGTGGCGGGATCGATCTGATACAGGGAAACGCCGGCCTGGATGTCGCTACCTTCCACGAAGTTACGTTTTAAAATAATGCCACTGACCTGAGGACGGACTTCCGCAATGCGATAGGCGCTGGTGCGGCCTGGCAGTTCGGTGGTTATTTGTAGAGGTGCGGATTTGAGCGTCACAATACCGACTTCCGGCATGTGCTGGGCTCCTTGTTGAGCCGGTTTATCGTCACATCCTGTTAGCGCTAAGCTGCCTGAGAGCATCAGAACGACCGCCAGAGGCGTTAACCCTCTGTTTTTGTTCATATGTAAACCTCGAGTGTCCAATTTCAAAATGTTCAGTGGCTCAAACAACCACAAACCCACTACAGTCTTTCTATTATGGTCATGCTATGGTACATACATTCACAAATGTATGTAAACGTAACCTCTGTAAAGTCATTAACCTATGGCACGAAAAACCAAACAACAGGCACGTGAAACCCGGCAACTGATTCTGGATGTTGCTCTGCGTCTGTTTTCGCAGCAAGGCGTATCATCTACCTCGTTGGCAACAATTGCAAAAGCTGCGGGTGTAACGAGGGGGGCTATCTACTGGCATTTCAAGAATAAATCAGATTTATTCAACGAAATTTGGGAGCTGTCAGACGCCAGTATTAGCGATCTCGAAATTGAGTATCGGGCAAAATTCCCCAACGATCCACTCTCAGTTATCAGGGAGATATTAGTCTATGTTCTTGAAGCGACAGTGACAGAGGAACGTCGACGATTAATGATGGAGATTATCTATCATAAGTGTGAGTTTGTCGGTGAGATGACCGTGGTGCAGCAGGCCCAGCGGCAGCTCTCCCTGGCGAGCTACGAGCGTATCGAGCAGACCTTAAAAGAGTGCATCGCCGCGAAGCTGTTGCCCGCCAATTTACTCACCCGGCGGGCGGCCGTGTTAATGCGCAGCTACCTTTCCGGCCTGATGGAAAACTGGCTGTTTGCCCCTGACTCGTTCGACCTGCATGCGGAAGCGCGCGACTACGTCGCCATCCTGCTGGAGATGTATCAGTTCTGTCCCACGCTACGCGGCCCGGAGAGCCTGACAGCTTAACGTTAGCGCGCGGATGAACGTGAATTTTTAGCGCCGTCCGCCGCTATTCGCCAGCGAAGAGAAGTGCTATTCTGCGCGCTTGCGACGACCCCCGGTATTCTCCGGCATTTGCATTCATTCATATTAACTATGCTGCACACGATCTCCAGGCAACGCGCCACGTTTATCTTTTTCATTACGCTGCTCTGCTTTATTGGCCTTTTCAGCCCAGTCCAGGGCCGCGCCGCGGACCTCCCTGACCGGGCAGAGGTGCAGAGCCAGCTCAATACGTTAAACAAGCAAAAAGAACTGACTCCCCAGGACAAACTGGTCCAGCAGGATTTGACCCAGACGCTGGAAACGCTGGATAAAATCGAGCGCATCAAAAGCGAGACGGCACAGCTGCGTCAGCAGGTCGAGCAAGCCCCGGCGAAGCTGCGCCAGGCGGTGGATAGTCTCAACAACCTGAGCGAGGTCCCTGACGACGCCGCCACGCGCAAAACGCTCAGTACGCTCTCTCTGCGTCAACTGGAGTCACGCGTCACCCAGACGCTGGACGATCTGCAGAATGCGCAAAACGATCTGGCGACCTATAACAGCCAGCTGGTTTCCCTGCAAACGCAGCCGGAACGTGTGCAGAACGCGATGTATAACGCCTCCCAACAGTTGCAGCAGATCCGCAATCGGCTGAATGGCACCTCGGTGGGCGACGAGACGCTGCGCCCGACCCAGCAGGTGCTGTTGCAGGCTCAACAGGCGCTGCTCAACGCGCAGATTGAGCAGCAGCGCAAGAGCCTCGAAGGCAACACCGTCCTGCAGGATACCCTGCAGAAGCAGCGTGACTACGTCACCGCCTGGAGCAACCGGCTGGAGCATCAGCTGCAGCTGCTGCAGGAGGCGGTGAACAGCAAGCGGCTTACGCTGACGGAGAAAACCGCCCAGGAGGCGGTCACCCCGGATGAAACCACGCGAATTCAGGCCAATCCGCTGGTCAAGCAGGAGCTGGATATTAACCATCAGCTCAGCGAGAAGCTGATCCAGGCGACGGAGAACGGTAACCAGCTGGTGCAGCGCAATATCCAGGTGAAGAACTGGCTCGACCGCGCGCTGCAGTCTGAACGGGATATTAAAGAGCAAATTTCAGTTCTGCGGGGGAGCCTGCTGCTGTCGCGCATTCTTTATCAGCAACAGCAGACGCTGCCGTCGGCGGACGAACTGCAGGATATGACCAACCGCATCGCCGACCTGCGGCTCGAGCAGTTTGAGGTGAACCAGCAGCGCGACGCGCTGTTCCAGAGCGACGCCTTTGTCGCCAAACTGGAGGAGGGGCACAGCAGCGAAGTGAACGATGAAGTCCACGCCGCGCTACTGGAAGTGATCGACATGCGCCGCGAACTGCTTGACCAGTTCAACAAACAGCTGGGGAACCAGCTGATGATGGCCATCAACCTGCAGATCAACCAGCAGCAGTTGATGAGCGTCTCGAGCAGTCTGAAGGAAATTCTGACCCAACAAATTTTCTGGGTGAACAGCAATAAACCGATGGACTGGGAGTGGATTAAGGCCTTCCCGGAAGCGCTGAAAGGTCAGTTTAAGGCGATGAAAATCACCGTGAACTGGGAAAAAGCGTGGCCCGCGGTGTTTATCGCTTTCCTGGCCGGTTTACCATTGCTGCTGATTGCCGGCCTGATCCGCTGGCGTCTGCAGTGGCTGAAGGATTATCAGGCTAAGCTTGCTTCCCAGGTGGGGCAGCTGCGCAACGATACCCAGCTGCATACGCCAAAGGCGATCCTGATCGACCTGATTCGGGCCTTGCCGGTGGTGCTGGTAATTTTGGCGATTGGCCTGATCTTACTCACCATGCAGCTTAATATCAGCGGACTGCTGTGGGCGTACAGTAAAAAGCTGGCCATGTTCTGGCTGGTCTTTGGTCTGTGCTGGAAAGTGCTGGAAAAGAACGGCGTGGCGGTCAGCCACTTCAATATGCCTGCGCAGTTGACCAGCCACTGGCGGCGACAAATTGTTCGCGTCAGCCTCGCGTTGCTGCCGCTGAATTTCTGGTCGGTGATTTCCGAGCTGTCGCCACTGAACCTGATGGACGACGTGCTGGGGCAGTTTGTGATTTTCTTCAATCTGCTGCTGATTGCCGTGCTGGTCTGGCCGATGTGTCGGGAAAGCTGGCGTGATAAAGAATCACACAGCCTGCGCCTGCTGACGATCACCGTGCTGTCTATTGTCCCGGTAGCCCTGATGGTGCTGACGGCGACCGGTTACTTCTACACCACGCTGCGCCTGGCGGGACGCTGGATCGAGACCGTGTATCTGGTGATGATCTGGAACCTGCTGTACCAGACCGTGCTGCGCGGTCTGAGCGTGGCGGCGCGACGTATCGCCTGGCGCCGGGCGCTGGCGCGCCGTCAGCATCTGGTGAAGGAGGGTGCGGAAGGCGCCGAGCCGCAGGAGGAGCCGACTATCGCTCTCGAGCAGGTCAACCAGCAGACGCTGCGCATCACCATGCTGGTGATGATCGCGCTGTTCGCGGTCATGTTCTGGGCGATTTGGTCTGATCTGATCACCGTTTTCGCCTATCTCGACAGCATTACCCTCTGGCACTACAACGGTACCGAAGCGGGGGCCAGCGTGGTGCGCAGCGTCACGATGGGCAGTCTGCTGTTTGCCATTGTGGCGTCGATGGTCGCCTGGGCGCTAATACGCAACCTGCCGGGTCTGCTGGAGGTGCTGGTTCTCTCGCGTCTCAATATGCGTCAGGGCACCTCCTACGCCATCACCACCATTCTTAACTATGCGATTATCGCCATCGGTGCGATGACGGTGTTCGGGTCGCTGGGCGTCTCCTGGGATAAACTACAATGGCTGGCGGCCGCGCTGTCGGTTGGTTTAGGTTTTGGCCTGCAGGAGATCTTCGGTAACTTCGTTTCCGGTCTGATTATTCTGTTCGAGCGTCCAGTGCGCATTGGGGATACGGTAACCATCGGCACCTTCTCCGGTACGGTAAGCAAAATCCGTATCCGCGCGACCACCATCACCGACTTCGATCGCAAAGAGGTAATTATCCCGAACAAGGCGTTCGTTACCGAGCGCTTGATCAACTGGTCGCTCTCCGACACCGTGACCCGGGTGGTGATCCGCCTCGGCGTCGCCTATGGCTCCGATCTGGATAAAGTGAAAGAGGTGCTGCTGAAGGCCGCGCACGATCATCCGAAAGTGATGCAGGAGCCGGCGCCAGCGGTTTTCTTCACCACCTTCGGGGCCAGTACGCTGGATCATGAACTGCGTCTGTATGTTCGTGAACTGCGCGATCGCAGCTACACGGTGGATGAGCTCAACCGCGCCATCGACCGCCTGTGCCGGGAGAATGACATTAACATTGCCTTTAACCAGCTGGAAGTTCATCTGCGCAATGAAAAAGGCGATGAAGTCACCGAAGTGAAGCGGGACGGGAAGGGGGACGATCTGGTGCCCACCACCGCGTCCTGATCGAAGAGGGGCGGCGCAAAGCCGCCCCTGCTGCTTCAGGGTGCCAGCGCGGCGAGTTCTTCATCGCTGAGCCCGGTGAGCTCCTGCACGGTTTGACGTTCGAGGCCGCGCGCCAACATTCTGGCGGCGATGCTGCGGGTGGCTTCCTGCTCACCCTCTTGCTGTCCCTGTTTACGGCCTTTTTCTTCCAGCCATTCGGCAATGGTCATCATCAGCTCCTTATGCCTGGGCGACTGCGCCGCCAGCGTGCGGATCAGCGCCCCCGGATGTTCCGTAGTTCCCGCCTGCAACATATAGCGCAGCAGCGTATTCAGCTGCGCTTCGGTCAGATAGCCTTGCGTCATCAGCGCAATCAGCGGCACCTGCAGCTCGGCCAGATCGCGATGGCGGATATGCTTTTGCAGCAGCTCCAGCATGGCCATCCGCCGATGACGGGCGATCTGATTATCTGGCATTACGGTGAGGTCCACCAGCGGAAAATCATTGCTATAGAGCGTCTTCGCCAGCGCCGGATCGGCGAATAGCTGTTGCCAGTTGCGGGCCCAGGGCCAGGGGCTCACTTTGCCGTGATAAAACAGAATGGGCACCACCAGCGGCAGCGTGTCGTGGCCGGCGTCCAGATGACGCTGCATGGCGGCCAGCGCATAGCGCAGCAGGCGAAATGCCATCAGCTTGTCCGGGGTACTCTGGTGCTCAATCAGCGCGTACACATAGCCCGGTCCATGACGCGTGCGCAGTGAGTAAAGGATATCGGAATAGCTGGCGCGCAGGTCCTCTTCAACAAAGCTGCCGGAGACCAGCTGCAGCGAATCCAGTTCGCAGATCGCCAGAAACGGCGCGGGGAGATACAACTGCAAAAAATCCTTCGCGACCGCCTGATGCATGAGCATCTGGCGAAACACCGCGTCGTGTGGGGTTTGACTGACTTTTTCCATCAATATTGTCTCCAGTGGCGTCATGCGCAGAGGACCAGACTGCCAGCACACTGCCGGAGACAACATCCTACTTCTCTGGGTTTTGCGACCCGCTTTCCGCGTTTTTTAACTTGTTTGCATAATCCCGCCTGACAATTTCCAGCGCGCCCAGCACGGTTTGCGCCGGGATCTGATGTGATTCCAGCAACATGATTAAATCGACGGCCAGTTTGACCTCATCGGATGCATTTTCCAGCGACATCGGGCTCTCCTGTTAGCGCGTCAGCCGCGCCAGTACGTTTTCAATCTTGTCCAGTGCCTGTCGGCAGCGCGCCAACCGGCCGCTGTAGGCTTCAACTTCTTTCCCCAGCCGCTGCTGCTCGTCAAGGCTGGTCGCCTGCGCCAGCTGACGCTGACGTTGGTCGCGCATCGCCAGCAGGCGGCGCTCATACTCCTGATGCTGCAGGCGACGGCGCTGCCAGCGGCTCAGCGTTGGCGACGCGTGGTCCCAACTGCGCAAGGACCAGGTGGCGGTTTCACGACGCAGCGCGGCGATTTGCGCCGCCAGACGCTCGGCAATCCAGACCACCTGCGGCAGCTGCTGGCGCTCGACGGCCTGGCTCAGTTGGGAAAAGTTTTGCCGGGCTTCCGCCAGATAGTCCTGCATCAGCGTGCTGCGGGTATGAAAGAGCTGACGGTCAAAGCGTGGGCTCAGGGTCGCGTGCTCCGCCAGCGGCGCCACCAGCGCGGCCAGCTCGCTGAGCTGATCGTTCAGCGTTTGTAAAAGTTGAGCTGTTTTCACCACACCTCTCCATTCCCTTCCAGCCAACTGTGCTACAGTAGCCTCATCTGTTTGATAACGATTCGCATTATGCCACCTGTTATTCTAACCATTATCGGCTGGCTGGCGGTAGCGCTGGGTACGCTGGGCATCTTCTTACCGTTGCTGCCGACGACGCCGTTTATTCTGCTCGCCGCCTGGTGCTTTGCCCGCTCATCGCCGCGCTTTCACCAGTGGCTGCTGTATCGCTCCTGGTTTGGCGGCTATCTTCGCCATTGGCAGCAGTACCGCGCGATGCCTCGCGGCGCCAAACCGCGCGCCATTGCGATGATCGTAGTGACTTTTGCTATTTCGCTGTGGCTGGTTAAGCTTACGTGGGTGCGCATCATGCTGTTGGTCATTCTGGCCTGCCTGCTGATCTTTATGTGGCGCATTCCGGTGGTTGACGCAAAGCAACAAAAGCACTGATGCGCAATAATGCCTGTTGCAATTGTTGCTGACAGCCAGTAAATTCTGGCGTTTTCGAGCGCGGGCAAGCCTGGTCAAAGGTTAAACAAATGTTTCTTTGGCCCCTTTTGCACGCCCGTGGGTAACACCGTTTCAATCAGGCATACACTTATGACCGCAACTGCACAGCAGCTTGAATATCTGAAGAACAGCATCCAGAGTATCGAGGATTATCCAAAACCTGGCATTCTTTTCCGCGATGTCACCAGCTTACTGGAAGACCCGAAGGCCTACGCGCTTAGCATTGAACTGCTGACCGAGCGCTACAAAGACGCGGGTATTACCAAAGTGGTAGGGACTGAGGCGCGTGGCTTCCTGTTCGGCGCCCCGGTTGCGCTGGCGCTGGGCGTGGGCTTTGTTCCGGTTCGCAAGCCGCGTAAGTTGCCGCGTGAAACCATTGCCGAGAGCTATGAGCTGGAGTATGGCACCGATCAGCTGGAGATCCACGTTGATGCGATCAAACCGGGCGACAAGGTGCTGGTGGTGGACGATCTGCTGGCGACCGGCGGCACCATCGACGCGACGGTCAAACTGATCCGCCGTCTCGGCGGCGAAGTGCACGATGCCGCTTTCATTATCAACCTCTTCGATCTGGGCGGCGAACAGCGCCTGGAGAAGCTGGGGATCCACTGCTACAGCCTGGTGCCGTTCCCGGGCCACTAAGCAAATCCCTCCACATAGCCTCGCCGATCGGGCGGGGCTGTGATAGCATGACCCCTTCGTGATTTCACCTTCCAGCGTTTCAGAGCCAGCCCATGAGTTATCAGGTCTTAGCCCGTAAATGGCGCCCACAAACCTTTGCTGACGTCGTCGGCCAGGAACATGTGCTGACCGCACTGGCGAACGGCTTGTCGTTAGGGCGCATTCATCACGCTTATCTCTTTTCCGGTACCCGCGGGGTCGGTAAGACCTCCATCGCCCGTCTGCTGGCGAAAGGGTTAAACTGTGAAACCGGCATCACCGCCACCCCCTGCGGCGTGTGCGATAACTGCCGGGAAATTGAACAGGGGCGTTTTGTCGATCTGATTGAGATTGACGCCGCCTCGCGCACCAAAGTCGAAGATACCCGCGACCTGCTGGATAACGTCCAGTACGCGCCGGCCCGCGGCCGCTTTAAGGTCTATCTCATCGACGAAGTCCATATGTTGTCGCGCCACAGCTTCAACGCGTTATTAAAAACGCTGGAGGAGCCGCCAGCACACGTCAAATTCCTGCTGGCGACGACGGATCCGCAGAAGCTGCCGGTGACGATCTTATCCCGCTGCCTGCAGTTCCATCTCAAAGCCCTGGATGTTGAACAGATCCGCCATCAGCTGGAGCATATTCTTGGCGAAGAGCAGATTGCCTTTGAGCCCCGCGCGCTGCAGCTCTTGTCGCGGGCAGCCGACGGCAGCCTGCGCGATGCCTTAAGCCTGACCGATCAGGCGATTGCCAGTGGAGAAGGACAGCTGACGGCCGCATCGGTGAGCACCATGCTCGGCACCCTTGATGACGATCAGGCGCTGTCGCTGATTGAAGCGCTGGTCGCTGCCGACGGCGAGCGGGTGATGGCGGGCGTCAATGACGCCGCCGCACGCGGCGTCGAGTGGGAGGCGCTGTTGGTGGAGATGCAGAGCCTGCTGCACCGCATCGCCATGGTACAGCTGTCGCCTTCGGCGCTGGGCGCCGATATGGCCACGGTCGAAGTGCGGATGCGCGAACTGGCGCGAACCGTACCGCCGGGTGACGTTCAGCTTTACTACCAAACGCTGCTGATGGGCCGCAAAGAGCTGCCTTATGCGCCGGACCGGCGAATGGGCGTCGAAATGACGCTGCTCCGCGCGCTGGCGTTTCATCCGCGTAAGCCGCTGCCAGAGCCGGAAGTGCAGCCAGCACAGACCGCCGCGCCCGCGCCGCGTCAGCCGGTTGCCCCCGCTGCGCCGCCGCAGCAGCCGTCGCAGAGTTTGCCGCCGACCACCAGCCAGGTGCTGGCGGCCCGCAGCCACCTGCAGCGCAGCCAGGGAGCAACCACTCCAAAAAAGAGTGAACCGGCAGCCGCTTCCCGCGCGCGGCCGGTGAATAACGCTGCGCTGGAGCGACTGAGTTCGATTACCGAGGCTGCTGAGCGCAAGCGAAGCTGAGAGGGCGAGCCTGCTTTTCCTTTTCCTGCCCCCATTCTACCACTTTCTTCAAAAAAATTCAAAATTCTCTTGACTTCAGTTTCCTGAAGTGATATCATAGCGTCACACACTTCAGAACCCTGAAGTTTGACACTGCAAGCTGCGGCAAAGGAGCCGGTCTCCCTCGCCGTTTCACACGATAAGGCAAAGGAGACAAAGCACTATGATCATCGTACTCAAACAGGACGCACCTGAGGTACAGGTACGCGAGTTCTGCCACGAACTGCAGGATATGGGCCTGCAGATCAACGATTCCAAGGGCAGTGAGAGCCACATTCTGGGCCTGATCGGCGACACCAAGGCCGTGGCCGAGAGCTGGGTGCTGGCAAACCCGGTGGTGGAGACCTGCCGCCGCGTGACCGAGCCTTATAAGAAGGCCAACCGCAAGTTCCACCCGGACGACAGCGTGATCGATGTGGACGGCGTAAAGATCGGCGGCGGAAACTTTGCGGTCATTGCCGGCCCCTGCAGCATTGAGAGCGAGGAGCAGATCACCTACTGCGCACAGCGCGTGAAGGCTGCGGGTGCTTCCCTGCTGCGCGGCGGCGCATTCAAGCCCCGCACCTCGCCCTACTCCTTTCAGGGTATGCGCAGCGAAGGCCTCGACCTGCTCAAGCTGGCACGCCGCGCCACCGGTGCTCCCATCGTGACCGAGATCATGAACACCGAGCACCTGCCCCTGTTCGAGAATGTGGACCTCATTCAGGTGGGTGCCCGCAACATGCAGAACTTTGAGCTGCTCAAGGCCGTCGGCCGTCAGAAGAAGCCGGTGCTGCTCAAGCGCGGCCTTGCCAATACGCTGGAAGAGTTCGTGATGAGCGCCGAGTACATCATGGCTGAGGGCAACGAGAACGTCATCCTCTGCGAGCGCGGCATCCGCACCTTTGAGACCAGCATGCGCAACACCCTCGACCTTGCCGGTGTGGTGATGCTGCACAAGATGACCCACCTGCCCGTTATTGTGGACCCCAGCCACGCCTGCGGCCACGCATGGATGGTGCCGGATCTGGCAAAGGCCGCTGTTGCTGCCGGTGCCGACGGCCTGATGATCGAGGTGCACAACAACCCCGCCAAGGCAAAGTGCGATGGTGCCCAGAGCCTGACCCCCGACCAGTTCGATGAGCTGATGCAGTTCATCGGCAAGGAAGTGGAGTTCTTCGGCAAGAAGCTGAACTGATGATTTGAACTATCCTCTGCGGAATTATTATTTTGTGTTTGCAACGAGGAAGATCCTGCGGGATCTTCCTCGTTGCTTTTTCACACTGCATCTTCCGGTTCTGCCCCTTTTCCTGTGAAAAAACAACCCCGGGGCGCTTGCGGTCACCCCGGGGTTGTTACAAGAATGATCTACTTTTTCAGGAGATCAGGCTCTTTTCCTTGGCCTTATCCCAGACAAGGCAGGTTTGGAGCTTGGTCACATAGCGATAGGGGCGGAACTCGTTTTCCTTCACATCGTCCATCAGACCCTGCTCTTCCATCCAGCTGGCAGCCTGCCGCAGATGAAGGTCGGCATCATCGATGTCGCTGAAGCTCTTCACCGTCTGCGGTTCCGGGCAGCCGGCCTTTTCCCAGATCAGGGTCGCCAGACCGGCGCGGTTGGAGGGCATGGGGACGTCGGGCATATTCAGCACACGATAGATGCCGGTTCCGGTTTCGTAAATGCCCCACACGGCTGCACCGGTCAGCGCAACAGCCGCAATGCCGGCCACCACATCGCTGCTGCTGCCGCCGCCGGGATTGACAGGGTCAACATTTCCGCCCTGATACAGCGCTTCGACGGTCACGTTGCAACCGGGCATCTTAAACTGTGCAGTCTGATCATCGCCCAGATCCAGCTCTTTGCCATCGTCACGCACGGCGCTCCAGCCGAGGAACTCTGCGCCCTCTGCGCCCTCCGGGAGGTTTGCCGTCACGGTCACGAGGGTGTTTTCCGGCACAACGGTGGCAGTATCCAGCTCCTGCTCCCCGGCACCGAGGTCAGCGGTTGCCTTCGCATTTACAGCGTTGACGATGTTGCCGTTGGCATCTGCCAGATAGCGGTATTCCACGCCATCATCGCCGCGCTTATAGCCGATGATGTAGCCAGAATTCATGCTGAAGAGTTTCAGCTTGTTCTGATAGCTGAGATCCTCGTTTTCCAGCGTGATATGACGGCCGCGGCTTGGATCGTCGGTCAGGATCGTTGCCGTACCGGTAAAGGTCTTTTTGATGTTGATCGTCTGACCCTCACCCAGATGGATATCGTTGGTGTTGTTTTCGAACTTCACCTGCTCCAGGGTCACTTCCGAGCTGACAAGGTCCTGCACATAAATGCCGTCTTTGATGCCTTTGATCGTGCCGCCGATGAGCTTGATATCGCCGAAATTGCCGGAAATATCAATGGCAGCACCGGCTGCATTCGTGTTGGTCACCGTACCGTCGGTCATGCGCAGCGTGCCACGGTTACGAATGGTGCTTTCTGCATCCGAGGTAATGGTGCCGCCGTTGATCTCCACACGACCCCAGTTGTTTTGGATGCAGCTTGCCCCCTCAGATTCCAAAGTGCCATTATTGATTGTTACCGTTCCATTGTTAACAATGCAGCTTTGGTTTGTCGTTTTATAGTTTCCGCCGTTGATTTCAACAACTGCACCGGTATAATTTTCAACGATAGTACTCGTCTTGCCGTCGACGGCAACTTGCGGTGTAACCGTAACATCTGTCAGCGTCAGGTGTCCCTGGTTTTTGAACTCACTATAGAGCGATGACGTTTTGGTAAATGTTCCACCGTTGACATACACCGTATTAGAGTCCGTCGTCACGGCATACCCGGTGTTCGTCTGTATATTAACATTATTCAGGGTAAGAGTGTTGTTCGTTCCCTGGACCATGATCATGTTTCGACCCGGTGCTATATAGGTGCCGCCATTTATAACGCTCTCCACACCATTGCTTGCAGTACTTAGGTCGTAAAAATGCTGTCCGTTCAGTGTCACCGTGTGATTATCGGTGTTTTCAATCGTCACCAGTTTTGCATTTTCCACCCAGATAAAGACCTGATTATCCCGCGTAAACTTCACGTTACTAGCAATGTGAATCGTCACTTCATCATTATCGCTGGCATTAACGGTAATGCCTCCCGTATAAGTGTCTCCCTTTATCTCATAATCACCGCCCTTGGTGATTTTCATGCCCGTAGTGGGGATCGTCGTGGCCGTTTCCGCGTTTTCCTGCGCAGTTATGCCATTTTCAGGCGTACCCCCCCAGAGCAAGTGCATTGACCGGAAGGACAGATGTCATCATGCATGCCGCAAGCACTGCACTGATGAACCGCATCTTCTGTTTTTTCATCCTCAAAACCTCTGCTTTCTGTTAAATTTCTAAGACTTATGTCTTGCATTTTTAGTATAGCACCTCTATTTTCTGCATACAATCTTCACCTGCACTGAAATTCGCCTTGTAATTTCTTCTAATTTTTGTTGCCTTTGCTCGAAATTTTCCGAAACTTCTCCCGGTAGTACCGCCCCCCCCCGGCATTCCATTTTTTGCGTATTTGTGTTATACTATAGTGTATTTGCAATCCACCCTGAAATGAGGTTTTTTTATGAAAGCACATATCGCACGCAACCAGAACGCCGGTGTCCCGCTGGTTCTGGGCTGGAATCTTTCCCCCGCCGACCGCGGCAAGCTGGAAGGCATGGCTCCTGCTTTTGGCATGAAGCTGCTGCTCGTCTCCCCTGCCGATGCGGGCAAGACCGTGGCCCAGCTGCTGGGCGAGGTGGAGACCAAGGCCGCCCGCACGCTGGTGCTGGAACCGGGTGCCTACCCGCCGGCAGTGGTTCTGGCCAACTTCAAGGAGAAGGATGTGGACACCCTGCTGGATCTGATGAAGCAGGCACAGGTTATCATTCCGCTCAAGGCCGTTGTGACTCCCTCCAACCGCAGCTGGGTGTTCGGCGATCTGCTGGCCCACCTGCAGGAGGAGCACGCCGCCTTTACCGCCGCAAAGGAGAACCGCACCGTATGAAGACCCGCGCAAAACGTTTCGTCAGCGCCCTGCTGGCCGGGGTGCTCTGCCTGAGCCTGCTGGCAGGCTGTGCCTCCAAAAAGAAAGAGCTTACCCGCTATTCCACCGTTTTTTATGATGTGTTCGATACTGTAACGCAGGTGATCGCCTACTGCGAGAGCGAGGAAGAATTCAACACCCAGATGGATGCCCTGCACGCAGACCTTATTACCTATAACCAGCTGTATGATATCTACAACGATTACCCCGGCGTGACCAACGTCAAGACCATCAACGACAATGCCGGCAGCGCTCCGGTGGAGGTGGACGACCGCATCCTCTCCATGCTGGAGCTGGCCGACCAGATGTACCAGACCACCAACGGCAAGCTGAACATTGCCATGGGCAGCGTGCTGAATATCTGGCACAATTACCGCGAAGCTGCCGAAGCCGCCGAGACGGATGCCGACAACAAGCTGCCCACCATGGAAGAGCTGGAAGCAGCCGCCCAGCACTGTGATATCAACAACGTGATCATCGACGCGGATGCCAAGACCGTTTATCTGGCCGACCCGGAAATGTTGCTGGATGTGGGCAGCGTGGGCAAGGGCTACGCCGTGGAAATGGTGTGTCAGGCTGCCGAGGCCCGCGGCCTGACCAGCGCTCTGGTGAGCGTGGGCGGCAATCTGCGCGCCATTGGTGTAAAACCGGACGGCAGCCAGTGGACCGGCGGCGTGGAAAACCCGTGGAGCTCTTCGGATGTATACACTTCGGATTCCATGCTGGACGGTGCCATCAACATGAGCGATATGGCCCTTGTGACCAGCGGCGACTACCAGCGCTACTACGTGGTGGACGGCAAGCGCTACCACCACCTGATCGACCCGGACACCCTGTTCCCCGCCGCCTACTTTAACGGCGTGACCGTGCTGTGCAGCGACTCCGGCCTTGCCGACTGCCTGACCACCGGCCTGTTCTGCCTGCCTCTGGAAGAGGGCAAGCAGCTCGTGGAATCGCTGGACGGCGTGGAAGCCCTCTGGTGCACCACCGATGGCGAAGTGGTCACCTCCAGCGGGTGGAGCGAGCATACGAATTAAATAAGGAACGACCCTCTCCGTCATTGCTTCGCAATGCCACCTCTCCCGAAGGGCG
>ENA-OPVU01000002-OPVU01000002.1-human-gut-metagenome-genome-assembly--contig:-NODE-2-length-145412-cov-2.841824_pt1 | contig 145412 bp, 220 predicted proteins | sample MGYA00241497_ERZ501986 | MGnify/ENA primary metagenome ERZ501986 (study PRJEB25962, sample SAMEA2042995) | human gut metagenome | biome: human gut; feature: human-associated habitat; material: faeces...
GGTCTTCCAGACAACATATACTCCGATGGATTGGCGACCTCACTTAAACCGTCCTGCCTCATCTCGAACACCCCAATTTCATTGGTAGACCCAAATCTGTTCTTTACACTTCTTAATATTCTGTATGAAGCATATCTGTCCCCTTCAAAATAAAGCACTGTATCAACCATATGCTCAAGCACTCTTGGCCCTGCAACAACACCTTCCTTGGTAACGTGTCCTACAATAAATATCGTTATATTAAGTCCCTTGGCTAACTGCATAAGAATAGATGTACTTTCCCTTACCTGTGACACACTTCCAGGTGCCGCAGATATTTCTTCCCTGTACATAGTCTGTATAGAGTCAATTATAACCACCTGTGGCATTTCTTTTTTTAGAACCTCTTCTATAATATCAAGATTAGTCTCGCAGAACGTCTTAAGGTTATCGTTACATCCACCTATCCTTTCAGCTCTTAGCTTAATCTGTCTTAACGACTCCTCTCCGGATATATACAGCACCTTATTGCCTGCATCTGATAGGTAATAGCACATCTGTAACAAAAGTGTTGACTTTCCAATACCGGGATCTCCACCTACAAGCACCAGTGAACCCTGCACAATTCCACCACCAAGAACTCTGTCAAGTTCGCCTATTCCTGTTGATGTTCTCTCCTTCTCTTCAGAATTAATCTCTTTTAAGCTCACCGGATGGTTATCCTTATAGGTGCTTTCTTTCCTGACTGCTGATATACCCTTAACCGATAACTTAGATGCTATTGGTTCTTCAACAAATGTATTCCACACCTTGCACGCCGGACACTGCCCGAACCATTTTGCTGACTCATATCCACACTCACTGCAAAAAAATGCCGTATTCTTTGCTTTTGCCACTTCTCTTCTCCTCTCTTTCTGATACCAAATATAAAAAAGCTGCACCCCGCATTGGTCTATATATGACTTTATGCCAGGCACAGCATTTATTAAAATTTACAATTATGACACCTGTTAATGTTAAAGATTGTAGTATTATTATGCTTTAACAACTTCTACACTAACACTCTTACCTTCTTCAAGGCTTACTGAAAGTACAATCTTGCCGCCCATATTAGTAGCCATAGTTCCCTCAGATACTCCATTGATTGTTACATTATAAGAAGCGCCTTCTTCAAGCTCAACTGTTATCTGTGCATCATCGCTTCCTTCCACCGTAAATGATAAGCCTGTATCTGCAGCCTTAAAATTCATAACAGCTGTTCCAGGAACAGATTCATATACAAATGAACCATTGCGTTCGAGCTTTGTAATCTCCTTAAATGTCTTTACCTTGTAAGAATCTCCACAATGTTCAAAATCTGATAACTTTGACTTAGTATCCAGCTTATAATTACCAAAGCTAAGAGTTCCATCCTTCTCTGAACGAATTAACTCATTAATTACTGGCATATTATTGTCCTCCTATGTTTTATTACGAATATCTATACACACATTATACAACATAATGTACAATGACGCTAGTATTTTAGTAGTATTATTTGTGAATATTTCTATTATGACCTCGTTTGCAGCTAAAGTTCAGTTTACCATCCTTAACTGTTACCAATACTTTGTTGCCAGCCTTTATACTGCCTTCAAGTATCTTCTCTGCCATAACATCTTCTATTTCATTCTGTATTGTTCTTCTTAATGGACGTGCTCCATATTTAGAATCGTAGCCCTTATCAACAATATAAGCCTTAGCCTCATCATCAAGTTCAACCGAAAGACTCATCTGCTCCATAATTCTGTTATTAACGGTTCTCATCATAATATCAACAATCTGTCCAATCTGTTCTTTCTTAAGCATATGGAATACAATTATGTCATCAATTCTGTTAATGAATTCCGGACGGAATATTCTCTTAACTTCTTCCATTACTTTGCTCTTCATATCTTCGTGCTCTTTTTCCTCTGATGTTTCCGAAGTAAATCCTAAAGATTTAGGTGCTACAATATTCTCCGCACCTGCATTGGAAGTCATAATAATAACTGTATTCTTAAAGTCTACAACCCTGCCTGTTGAATCTGTTATATGCCCATCATCAAGCACCTGTAAAAGTACATTGAATACATCAGGATGGGCTTTTTCAACCTCATCAAAAAGTACAACCGAATAAGGATTTCTTCTTACTTTCTCACTTAACTGTCCACCCTCATCATATCCTACATATCCCGGAGGTGAGCCAATAAGCTTAGACACCGTATGCTTTTCCATATACTCAGACATATCAACTCTTATAAGGGAATTATCCGTTCCAAACATACAGTCAGCAAGTGCCTTTGAAAGTTCTGTCTTACCTACACCTGTAGGCCCTAAGAATAAGAATGAGCCTATTGGCCTGTTAGGGTCTTTTAAACCTACCCTGCCTCGTCTTATAGCCTTAGCTACTGCTGTAACTGCCTCATCCTGTCCTATAACCCTGTTATGAAGCATTTTCTCCAAATTCATAAGCTTCTCTGATTCAGCTTCTGCTATCTTGGCAACCGGAATCTTAGTCCACATAGACACTGTCTTTGCTATCTGTTCTTCATCAACAATAAGGTCACTGCCATCTATGCTCTCCTGCCAGCTTGTGCGAAGCTTCTCAAGCCTGTTCTTCTTTCTTGTCTGCTGTTTCTTAAGCTCTGCCGCTTCATCATACTTCTCTGACTTAATAGCCTGCTCTTTCTTAACTGAAAGTTCATCTATCTGTGTTTCAAGCTTCTTGATATCCTTTGGCACAACAAATGCTTCAAGCCTTGTTCTTGAAGAAGCCTCATCTATAAGGTCAATTGCCTTATCTGGAAGAAATCTGTCTGTTATATATCTGTCTGATAACACAGCCGCACTTACCAAAGCACCATCATTAATCTTAACACCGTGGAATACTTCGTATCTGTCCTTAAGCCCCCTTAATATAGATATTGTATCTTCAACTGTTGGCTCATCAACCATTACAGGCTGGAAACGACGTTCAAGTGCTGGGTCTTTTTCAATATACTGTCTGTGTTCATCAAGTGTTGTCGCACCTATACAATGCAGCTCACCTCTTGCGAGCATTGGTTTAAGCATATTACCAGCATCCATAGAACCCTCTGTCTTACCAGCACCTACAATTGTGTGAATTTCATCGATAAATAATATAATCTGGCCTTCTGACTTTTTAACCTCATCAAGCACAGCTTTTAATCTTTCCTCAAATTCACCTCTGTATTTAGCACCAGCCACAAGTGCACCCATATCAAGAGCAAATAACTTCTTGTCTTTAAGGCTCTCTGGCACATCACCTTTTACAATTCTTTGTGCAAGTCCTTCAACAACTGCTGTCTTACCTACACCTGGTTCACCGATAAGAACCGGATTGTTCTTAGTCTTTCTTGAAAGAATTCTTATTACATTCCTTATTTCCTGATCTCGTCCGATTACTGGATCAAGCTTGCCGTCGGCTGCTCTTTGTACCAGATCCGTAGCGTACTTATTGAGTGTATCGTAAGTTGCCTCTGGATTGTCTGATGTAACTGTCTGGTTGCCTCTTACAGTAGCAAGTACTGAAAGAAAGCTCTCCCTGTTAATTCCATATGTCTTAAAGAGCTGCTTTATTGCTCTGTTAGGTGCTGCTATAAGTGCAAGCATCAAATGCTCAACTGACACATAAGAGTCGCCCATTCTCTTGGCTTCATCTTCTGCATTGACAAGTACCTTATTAAGGTCATTGCTTATATATAACTTAACATCACCTGATACCTTATTCTTCTGATTAAGAAGTTGTTCAATATTCTTTAAGAAAATATCTTTATCAATATTCATCTTCTCTATAAGGTTAGCTATAAGACTATCTTCAATAGTCATAAGACTATAAAGAAAATGTTCCAGATTGGTGTTACGGGATTTTTCAATAGACGAAAGAAGTTTTTCTACGGACTTTTTACCGAATCCTTCTAGTAACCCCATTTCTTTTTCGTGTTCTGATAGATGATAGATGTCTTTGATTGATTTTAACCATCCAAGATTGATGAATTTCTCAATAGTTGATTCTGATAATCCATCAATATTAAAAGCATTCTTACTTACTGCGTGACTGAGTTTGCCAAGTAATTTACCGTTACAACCTTCGTTAGTACAATAAAGAACTTCTGAATCATTGTCTTTAACAATCTTTGTAGGTGATCCGCATATTGGACATTTATTTGGAATATCAATATAATCTTTTGTCTTATTATCATCTTCTTCTGCCCATCTAATCTGAGGGATTATGAGATTTGCTTTAAATGTGCCAATATGTTGACCTCGCCATGGTCTACCCATAATTTGTCTTAATACGGATATATTGTGCAACGAAGCACGTTCTACTTTACTCCCCTCAATTTCTACTGGCTTGAATACAGCAGTTGGACAAAGACTTCCTGTTTTACCCATTGTCCATTCAATATCTGTTAATTCTGTCTCAAATGAATCATTTTTTGCTTTCCAAGCAATTCCATTCCTGAAATGGTGAGAAGTATTACCAAGAGATTTGCCATATTCAATGTCATCAAATTTGAATACAACGCCGTCTTGCGGTAAAAATTTCTCTTTTGCTTCATCAAGAAAATATTCAATAGCTTCATCAATTGACATATCTGCCAATGCCAAATTAGCAAATGGAACTACGTCAAATCCAAGGTCAAGTGCCTCTAATAAAGAAACCATAAAAGAATTATCTTTATATCCTTCAACTACTTCCCACGCATACCAAGATAGTTTCCTATCTTTTACAATCGAAGTATCAAGACTTGATAATGTACCCGCTGCTAAATTACGACTATTCTTATATTCTTCGTTTTTGTTAATCTCTGCAAAATCTTCTAATTTAATTAATGCTTCACCATCAATTATATAAGTTCCTTCCTTATTAATATGTAATGGAACATTAGTAAACTGTTTAACGTGTTCTGTCACGTCAGATCCAACTATACCATTTCCTCTGGATTCTGCCAGGATAAAATCACCATCTTTATAGGTAAGACGCACCGTTAAGCCATCTAATTTTACAGAAGCCACAAGATTATGATTATTTGCAAACTTAATAATCTCTTCTACACTATGACACTTTTCCAATGATAACATTGGTGTTTTATGTGTAACTTCTTTTATATTGTCCAATATTGTTGCGCCAACATTGTGCGTTGGGCTATTTGATAATACAATACCAGTTTCATCTTCCCACTGTCTGAGTTCTTCAAGTTTATTATCAAACTCAGTATCACTCATAATAGGCTGTCCAGTATTGTAATAAGCTTCGGAAGCTTTATTGAGTTCTTCAACCCTTGATGTAATATCAAATTTATTCATTTACTTCCTCCTTTTCTCCACAATATTCTTTTAAGTATGTAAGCATTTCTGACTCTTCTGGAAAGAACGGATCTCGTTTCTTTACATTTTGCACCCAACCTAAAAAGTTCATCCAAAATTGACCAACTCTCCAATCAGGCATGTGTGTCATATGTAATCTTGTTACTTCATTATAAAAATCATATAATCTATTCGGATTTCTAATATTAATCACCTTCTTTTAATAAATTTGGATAAATTTTCACAAATAGATTTTTTAAATCCACATGTCCAACTATATCAACAATGTTTGTGTATGTAGACCAATAAGGTTTATATTCACCATATTTTGTAATAAGAGGTTGTCTGTTTATGCCTTGCCATAATACAATTGCTTTGTATGGATTTCCAATTCTTTTTGTATAATTCCAATTAGTTTCGTGTATCACAACACAGTCACCTTCAGTGACCTTATTCTCTATATCACTATTTATAATATCGTATATGTTTACCACTTCTTTCTTCAAATTATATGTATTGAAATGAACATTTATTTGTGTACCTCATAAAACCATTCATTGTATAAATCATATCTATTTTGAATATTAAGCCAGTTAATTTCCTTATTATTATCCTTTGCCCATTTAATAAAATCAGTAATCTTTCCACAGCAACCAAATTCAGGACAACCTGCACGATATATACAATTAGGTACTAATACATTGGATTCCAATGGATGTGTTTTATGTAATTCAATTTTGAAATCTTCTGCTAATTCAACGGCTTCTGGTGTGGCGTTTCCACACAATCTTTTTCTCCATCCATCAATACAGTTTTGTTCATTAGCATAACCATCAAAATTAACCAATGCATCTTGTGGTTTCTTTCCTCGTGGAGTATCATCAACCAATCTATCATCTCTTTGAGAACTAATAAATTTTTCAAATTTATGTCTTGACCATTCTGTACTCAACCAATAATAAATACTTTTCCATGACCAATCAAATTCAAGTAATCTAATTGGTGAATGTTCTGATATAAGCAACTTCTTTTTAAAATTATCTGTTGCTTCGTTCTCTGTAAAATCTTTATTATCGGTTGTTCTACAATGATTCTTTACTCGTCTCCAATCATCACCAATCCAATTAAAAACTGTTTTCAAATCTTAATCCTCCTAACCAACATAATCTGTAAATTCTTTGCCACACAGCGTACACTTAACTGTTTGGCACTCTGTAGTACAATACGGTAAAAACTCGTATACAAACTGTTCGCCTACTATTGAATGAAAACCACAACATATTTTTCTATGATTTTCCACCCATTTATCCAATTTTTCACTTGTCTCAAATCCCAATTTTAGTCCTCCTGTTCGCTATCTAAAAGACCACACATAATCAACAAATCTATCCCAATTCATATGTACCTGACTGTAAACATCAATTTTAATATCTTCTGCTCGTCCAACCCAAGGTGATACGATTACTTCATATTCGCTTTTAGACCACGTATAATACATAAGCAATCTTCCAAGTTTTTCTGAAAAATCGTCTTTCGTTAAATTTTCTTTCAAAAGCTTGTCTACTTCTTTTTTAAAAGCTCCATGCTTGAATATGTTCCATTTAACAATTTTTCGTGCATTTGAATCACTATAGAGTACATACCATTCCGTAAGAATCACCTCCAATGAAAATCCAATTTACTCGTCTTTATATTTAAGATCTTTATATTCCAAATACATATTCGCTGCGAATACAATTATAAACATAAATGCTAATCCGTATGCGATTGTTCCAGTAATAGCATTACTAAACGTGGCAATTAAGCATCCAGCAATCGTAAATATAAACACTACAAACATTTCTTTAATAGTTTCAATAAATGCTTTCTTAAGTTTTCTTCTATTCAATTTTCTTCATCTCCAATCTTCTATAAAATCAAACCAGTTTCTTTTACTTTGTATACTTTTCCATTTTTTACGACAACCTTAAATGAAATAAGTGAATCACACATTGGACAGAATGATATTAACTTTCCTCTTTCGCTTGAACCATATGTATATTCGCCATCTTTTGCAGGTATTTTGTCTCCAATTTCATACTCTTGAAGCATACAGTTTGTCCATTTTACTTGATCCTCTGCTTCAAATATAGTTTTACAATTTGGACATTTTATTTTCCCTTTAACATAATCAAAACAACCCATTATCATATTCCTTCCTTTCATTACCAAGTTATTAAAAAGTTCTTTATATCCAATTTCCTTCCACGATAACAGTTAATCCATTATTGATATTTTCCTCTTCGTCTTCCCATTCTTCAGAAGCAATTACCTTTTCATTCAAGCTATAAGAATCTCCATCTAATGAAATTATTTTTCCATTTTCTGTTTTAAAACATCCAGCAAAAATACCATCTTCATCACTTATATGATTTATTCTGTACGATACATAATCATAATCTTTATTTTTAATCACTTCTTCAATAGTTGGATATGGTTTACTATATTTTTTCATTTTTAATACCTCTCAATATGTAATAGTTGATTTGCCAACTTCTTCACAAAATATAAGATAATCGTCAACTGCATTGTGAAATTCTTTTTCTAACTCAAAAATGTCTTTACCATAATAATTAACGAAATCGTCAGTGTTTATTATCAAGCCATAATATGATATATCATCTGGTTTGTATTCAATACTTCCGACATATCCTTTATATTCTACAAATTGACCTATTTTCACTATTATTCACCTTTTAAAATCTTTATTGCCTTATCAACATGTTCTTTTTTTAAGCCACCATTACCAACCCATGTTGGTTGAATCCAATTGTTCTCATATCCATAATCAGACCAGTCAAAATCTTCATCATCAAGAATTACAAAATTATCAACATTGTGTTCATTAATCCATTTTTGAATTTCGGCAGCTCTACCTGTTCCAAATTTAATTTTTAAACGATGTGTATTGTCAAAACTGATTTTATTTCGTTCGGCTATGTCTTCAAATTCTGTGCTTAAATGTGGAGTATTACCAACAACACATATTCCGTTGTTCTTTAAAATCTCTCTTAATATATAATAAATTTTAGGAGTATGACTTTCAGAACCACGCCACGAAGAACTAATTACTACTTTTGCATTTGATTTATCACATATTTCTTTAAGTAGTTTTACTTTTTCAACATCTATGTTTGCAGTTTTATGATTTTCATAATTACTATATGTAAGTTCTCCATCTACATCTAAAAATATAACATTCATTTTTTTTGCCCAGTTTATTTACCGAAAACAAATCCTTTTAATTTTTCACAAAATGTATTATATAATTTTGTTTTTACTAATCTAACTCCAAGATCTGTATATGCGTTTAATTGCCAAAGTATCTCATTAAGAGTATTTATATCTTTAACCCAAATTAAAATTTTGTTTCCTTGTAACCCTTCTTTTGATTTAATAATTCTTACATCTTCTCTTGATAACATACGAAAAACACGTTTTCTGTCTGTACATTCATGTTCTACAAATTGCTTTCATTAGTATCCTCCACTTTATAAGCAACTTCTATCCAATCCGGCTTCCAACATAATACTTTCTAATGCTTCCTTTGAATAATTTTCTGAATAATTTCTATATTTTGCAATTTGATTTGCAAGATTTTTGATTACTTCCATAAGGTCTTCTTTGCAAGTTTCAAAACCTTCAATATATCCCATATCTCTTCCATCTTCATATGCCGTTGTTTCTCTACTATCTATCATTATTTTTCTCCTATCCTTTCGTATAAAATAATGTGTTCTTATTATCTGTTGATATCAACAAGATAATTTACTTTCTTATTATGTGCTTTAGCATATTCAATTTCAGATTTTGTTGAGCTTCCAATATATCCATTGACATTGATTACGAAAATTTCATCTGCCATATCAATTTTTCTCTTGTGCATATCATCTAACATAATCTTTTGCTCATCTGTAAATACATCGCCTGAATGACCAAAACACCCAACTGAAATCACAATATAACCATTTAAGGTAAGTTCTTTTTGAGCTTTCATAAACTCATCTTTAAATTTTGTACTACCACATAATGTAATCACTTTATAATCTTTTAATCCTTCACGACATACACCTTCTACTGAATATCCACACATAAATTCATTACATTCTTTTCCTGGTCTTGGATAACTCATATAACGATCCTCCTCTTGTTACTTCAACAACATGTAAATCGCCCACGGATAATAGATATAATCTAACACAACATTAAATAGAAACTGGAATCTGTGGAACTTAAGATCTTCAATATTGTAACTAAAAGCTGTTTTTACTTCTGACAGGTTTACACCAAATGACCATAAGCAAGTGAATACCTGTAATGCAGACATTACAATAAACTCAGTTGTTCCAATTTTGTTTCCTAACACTATGTAAAAGATAATTAAGAATAGCTCCATAAAGAATACGGTCAATATTACAGCTCCATGCATAGCATCACTTATTGGTTCTCCATTATTGTTCTCTTTATTTTTTGCAAGCGACTTAAACATTCTCTTTTGCCATAATGTTTTACTTAATGCACTTGGCGTACCTTTAATCCTGAAAAACATCAAAATAAATAAAATTGTTAAAGCTAAAATCTTCATGTTATATTATTCTCCTTCTAAAATCTCTTTTGGGCAGTAAATAATCTTCTTACCTGCTTTCTGTGCTTTACGAATTGTTGACCAAACACCACCAGATTTATTACCATCCCAAATTGCAAGAAGTACATCACAATGGTCAACCATATATTGATCTCTTACATTATCACAACCTTTATAAAATTCATCTGATAATTCAACCCATTCGTCAGCTTCATTTTTGAGCTTGTTGTAATATTTATTTGATGAATTATAATCTTTACAAGGTAAAATACAGTGTAATTTTAAATCTCTATTCTTTTCAAATTCTTCAGAAATACTTCTGTAACTCTCCTTAATAACACAAGTATTTAACCCAATCAAAATATCAGAGCCATTTGCCATACCACAATAAACATCAGACACATCAAGTATTTGATTAAAAATCCAATGACCAATTCTTGCCCATTTAATATCTAACTCATCATCTGGCAATCCTAATCTCTGAGGTCTATGACCTGTTAATGCTATTCTCATTTTTGCCTCCTTAATTTTCACAAGAATCTACCGCTTAATTGTTCTTTTTACTCTTTAACTTATTGAATATTTTTGAAAGATATTTCTTTTGCCATTTTGAAAAATTAACATTGTACATTTTTTCAAATAGTTCTACACCATCTCTTTCAAACATTCTTTGGTAAGACCATAATTTATCTTTTGCGTTTACATTCTTGTTATCTTTAAAATCATCACGCATTACTACTCCATCTTCACGAATAATTTTTATTCTTGAATTTGGACAACTCATACAATCGTCTACATAACATAATCCAAACGGATCATATTCTGCACATTTTTTCTGGTCATAAATTTTTATAATTAGCTTATATTCTGTAATTGCTCTATCGTCCATCATATATAACCTCCAAATCTTCCAAAGAAACTGTCGTTCTATTGTTTAATAATATGTGGGTAAGGATTTTCACCCTACATAAGCCGTGCACTGCTCACATTGGAGGGAGTTGAACCCATAGGTGTCCCACCGAGTGTTTTTAATCATTCACCTGTCTACTGCCCATTTGCGTGTCTACATATTCCACCACCACATATTTTGACAGACATAAAATCAGTCTTTCATGTGCTTTTTGAGTCTCTGAAATACCATATTTATGGGTATTCCGACTTCAGTTTTTCAATAATCACCTCAATATTGTCACAGATAAAGTCTCTTGCTGAGACTCTATCCCATACTTCGTGTGCGTGTTCTGAGAAATAATCAGTCAAAGCATTTGATACTTCATCAAAGATTTGATTTCTGTTTTTATATTCTCTCATTACATCACAAGCAATTGCACAAGCTTCATTAATTTTCTCAATCGGTTTATCTCTGTTAAAGCCAGCATAATATTCAATTTCTGCAATCGCATCTGCTGATGTTTTAGGATTTAAAATACGAATAGCCTCTTCTATTGACATGCTCATATAATCTCCTCCATATCATAATTCTCTCTTATATAGTCACATAACTCTTGTATTGTGGTCTTGATGTGCTCATTATCCTTTAGGCAAGGATGAATATTACACATGCAAGAACCTTTTGCACCATTTTTTTTTAACAGCTTCCAGTTGAATGTAATCCACAACAAAGGAATTTTAGTAAGATTTTTCGTAAATAATCGTGTTAAAATTTTCATAGATTATTACCTCCTACCGTATTATTCTCTACAGTTGAGCCAATAAACTTCTTACTGGCTCTCTGCTCATATTTTCTTTTGCCCATGAGATATAACCAGGATCAATTTCTTTGATTTGTGGAAGTGTCTTTCCTGAATATTTTCCAAATGTAATTACATAAGAATCAATATCTGGTAACTCTTCCTTTGGAATATCAACACCACCTAATGCAGAAATTACATCATCAGAATATGTCATATCAAGATTTGACCTACTTGCTAAATAATCACACATATGTACAAAGAACTGCTCATCATTTTCAGGCTTTGGTAATACCGTCTTACTTCTCTTCGTAGAAGTCCATTCACCCGAATGACTCTCACATAATCTTGCAATATATGCTTTTGTATCAGCGTCTACATCATGTTCAACAGATGTATTTCTCACCCACTCACCTGCAAGCATCGGATGTTCGTGTACCGTATATTGAGAACCATTTAGCCCACATTTAATTGCATCATGAAAAATTGGTGTGCAGCGTAAACAATCTCGCTGTCGCTCATTGGTCTTTTCTTTTACATACTCTAATCCAAGAACATAATTCATTACTTCTGCAAACATTAAAATATGAAAAATCTGACCATGTGGCTGACACTGTGTTTTATTATGATACTTAAAAGATGTACTACTTGGAATTGTGAAGATATAATCTGGAATTTTCTTAATCATATCAGCACAATAATCTCTAATCTCATCTGTCTCAAACTTATTTAATAGTCCTTCAAAAACTTTTACCTTGTCCATATTTTCTCCTTTACTTCAATATCTTGGAATCCAAACAATTTTTACATAATTCGTATATCATCCTACCCATATATTCTCTTTCTACAAAATAAATGTGCATGTTATTTCTGCTTTGCCATGTAAGCAATGTTCTAAAAAACGATGTCGGATTCAATTTCGATTTATAGTTCTCTGTAAAAATATCCTCTATGCTGTCATTCTCTATAAGAAGATAATTTTTCTCTATATTAATCATTCGATTAAATTCTTTAAAAATTCTGTCATCATCTTTAGTTGCATTTGCTATGTTACCAGCTAACTCACTTACGGAATTCTTTCGTTCAATACAAAGTTCGTCACTAAAATAGGTGTCGATTGAGAAGCCCAATTCAGGGCAACTCTCAACCATAAGACCATAATCACCTGTTTTCAATGCTCTTGACTTCCATTTGATGTTATTCCTATCAAACCAATCAATAACATTTTTATTACTTTGTTCTCTTGAATCAACCAGAACAACCATGTGTGACAGTAATTCTTTATACTTTTTGTCTGTATAATACTGTTTCATTTACGTCTCCTAACAAATTTGATACTCGGAAACCCACCATTCTTGCTCATCTGTTTCTTGCCATTCACCATCAACCTTTTTCATTTTTTGTTTTTTATATTGATTTGTGACTTTTACAATATCTCCACGTCTGATAGGATTCTGTTTGAATATTTTCTTGCTAATTTTTACCGGAATTGTGTTACCATTTGCCAATGCATACAGCTTTAATCGTGGAGAATAGTCAACATTGAGATCTAATGCTACACAATAACCTGCCAGCTTTTTATCAACAATATCTACATACCCAAGATTTTCTATCTGATAAGCAATCTTTGTTCGCATATCAGTTTTCTCATTTGGGACATTCTGCAAGAGTTTATTAAGTAGTTTTGCACTATCTAATTCCATAAATGTCTTCTGAGTTTCCTTGCCAGAACATTCTCTAAGTACATCAAAATCAAGTCCATACTCTAGTGCCTTATCCTTCTTCATCTGTTTCTTGCCATAATATTTTGAAAACAAATCACTACAAGTAAGTAGATAACGAATACCACCAAATTCTTCAAAGAAATCAAGTTTAATCAAAATTTCAAGCTTTCTGCTATCAACTTTGAGGTCAGAAATTCTTACCAATAAGTCAATAAATGTATTAAATTTCTCATCTTTAATGGAATATAAATCATTTGCAGCGTCTTCGTTTAAGAACTTTACGGAAGCAATACCCTTGTAAATACCATCTTTATCACAAGAATACTTTGCAGTAGAATGTCTGAATTTAATGCTATGAATTGTAATACCAAGTTGTTTTGCTAATTCTGTACCAAGCATAATGTCATCTTCATTATTGGCGTTATTTAGATATGCAGTGATAAACTCTTTTGGATAATAATATCTGAGATAAGCACACATATAACCAATCATTGAGTATCCTGTAGAATGGTTAAAACCAAACATGTATGAACTTGCGTCTTCAATAATCTGTAAGAATGTTTTAGCCTCTTCTTCAGAAACAGCCCTTGGCTTATCGGACATCTTGCAGTATCCCTCAAGAATTTGTGGCAAAGCTTTTTGAAGTCTATCAATTTGTTTTCTTGCAATAGCTCTTCGAGTATTGTCAGCGTCAGATCCACTCATTCCGCATATTTTTTGAAGGAAAGCAATGACATCTTCCTGGAATACAAGATACCCATGATTCCCCTCTAACAGTTTATCAATCAATTCTGATGGATTTTTGTTTGGTTCATGTGCTAATAACCTATCTCTATATGATTCTCCCGAAGGTCTGATTGAAGCATTTACAAGTGACAAGTCATTTACGCAATGACATTCAAATTTTTTCATTGAATCATAGGCAAACTTTGATTCAAACTGAAATATACCTACTGGACTATCTGCAATATGTGCCCAAACCTTTTTATCATTCCAATTGACTGTATGGGATTTTGGATACGGAATATGTGCTAATTCACATGTATCTTTGATAATTTCTATGTTTTTCAGACCAAGCAAATCGTATTTTACAAGGGAAACTTCGTGAATTTCTTCCATATTGATACTCAAAATACGCTTGCCATCTTTCGACCAGAATGTTCCATAATTATCAGGTAGTGTTACTGGACTTACAATAATACCTGCTGGATGCATCGACTGAGAAATGGCAGTTCCTACAAGACCATCAAAATAATAAAACAACTTAGGATATTGCTTTTCTTTTAAGTCTTTCAAAGACTTTTCGTTACACTCAAGTTTACTTCTAAGTTCCTCCAAGTCTTTTATACACTTTTCATTACTTTCATATCCCTCAATAGATTCAATTTTTTTAATCTTGTCATTGCAATCAGTAATACCATCGGTAAATAATGAATACTGAGCTTTTACTTGCTTGACATCTCCAAGTGACATATTCAAAGCTCGTCCAATCTCATCAATAGTACCTTTGTCAGAAATCGTTCCGATAGCCAACACATAAGCTGTTTTATCAGCACCAAACTTTTCAATGATATGCTCATATACTAAATGTCTTTGTGATGGTGCAATATCCAAATCAATATCACCAATCTCTTTTCTATCCTCATTAGCAAATCGAGAGAATACCGTATTCCATACTACAGGGTTTACATCAATAATATCTGTTAAATATGCAATAGTTGAACCACCAACAGAGCCTCTACAAAAACCAATTGGTATACCATTATCCCAACACCAACATACCAATTCTGACATGAAAAGCATGAATCCAACCATACCAATCTTCTTAAATACTCGAAGTTCTTCTTTTATATTCTCCTCATACCGTGGATCTGGCTGAATAATTCCTTTATTCAGTTTCTCATGATACATTCTATAGATACGCTCTACAAATACCTCTTCTTCATTGTCATATAAAATCGGATATTTAAAAGCTGTATCTAATTCGTAATCTGTAACAGAATCAGCCATGCGGTTAGTGTTCTCGATAGCTTCCAACACAACATTCATAGGTAAAGAACCTTGTTGTTTGAACATATCAACTAACTCGTCATACGATTTATATGTAAGGTCAAATTCATCTTCGTTTGAAAACTCAATATGTTTTGCTTTCTGAAGAATACTTCTACACTCAGCCTTGTAACTATCAATACTATGTGTATCTGTTCCTGCTATTAAAGGCTTGTTATATTTTTTTGATGCCTCATAAAGCATTTTGTTATACCGAATCTGATCCATAGACTTAACATGCGGCTGAATTTCATAATAGTCATATGTTTTCATCAGTTTGTCATATACAATCTTTGCATTTTTCAATTCTGATTTTGCTTCTTCTATCTGTAAATCAAATGCATTATTGGATTTTTCAATACATTGTTCTACATATATCTCATAAGATGTATTGTAAATAGCTGCACAATCTTCAATCCACGCTTCTTTTGCAGCTTCTGAATTTAATTCTGCATAAAGTTTATTAGCTTCTGTTTCTTTATTTTTTTCTAATTCAACTATTTTTTCATCAACCAATTTTCCAATAAAATTAGGATATTTACTCAACGGAGATGCAAGACATGCAGAAATTTTAATGACATTATCAGAAATATTAAAAAATTCATCGAACGTAATTCTTGGCTTATAGTACATATGGTCTGATTGTGTAGACAAGTCAACCAATGTGTTTATTTCTTTTACACCTTCAAAATTCTTTGCTATAAGAATTGTATGATAATTATCTCTTTGTTTTGGCTCAAGTGCTGCTGTCAAATAAACCTCAACACCGTGTAGATATTTTAAACCTTTGCCATTTGCATACATTTTCTTCTCAATATTGTTATAAATATTGCCATGCTCTGTAAAACAAATAGCTTTCTGTCCAAGTTCTACTGCCTTGTCTACATATAACTTATAATTTGTACAACTATCTAATAAAGAATCTTCTGTATGTAAATGATATACTGTATAGTTACTGATAATATCACCTCCTACTCATATGAGTCAGTTTCAGGGTTATACTGTCTATTGTCGATTTCATTCTTCTTACTCGTTGGTTGTGGTTTATATTCACATGCATGATTTCTCTGACCGCAAAGATAATGACAATAGTAATAATCTGGATTAGGTCGCCATTCTTTCTCATTTTCAATCAGTTCAAGAGTATCTTTTGCCCACTGAATAGCCTCATCGTACTCTTCTTGAATCCAAGGCACTTCTATCCACTTTTGATCCTTAAACATGTTCCATTTAAGTTTTGAAACAGAGCCATATTCTTTTATTACAGGGATTGAATATAAATAAAGCTGTCGTTTGAAATCTAAGAAATGCTGTTGGTCAGATTTGCTAATCTTACCATTTTTCAGAATTTTAATACTTGCGGATTTATGGTCAATAATAATAATCTCACCAGTTTCTTTATCCTTTACAAGTAAATCTATATATCCAACAAAATCCTTGTCGTTAATTTTAAATTCTACTTTTTTCTCAACTCCAAGAACTTCATATTTTTCTAAATCAAGGTCAATGTTATCAAGGTAATCAATACCTTTGTCATAATATGATTGCCTAATATTTACGAATTTGTTTGGTGGAGCATCGTGAGGAACATCCTCATCGAAGTGTTCCTCATAATACTCATTCAATTCAAACAAGGAAAGTTCGCCTTTTTCATATTTTTCAAGGATTTTATGAATAAGTGAACCATATTCTCCGAAAAAACCATTCTCAGATTTATTACATTCTAAGTAATGGAGTTTCCATTCGTAATTGCAATTATAAAATGAATTCAGTCTTGAAAACGACCATTGCATCGTTCCAAGTAAAAAATCTAATTCTTCATCCATCATAATAATTTATTCTCCTTATTTGTCTGGAAATGTGTTATCTATGCTTCTATCAACATATGGAAGCCTGTCGGTATATACATTGTCATCCCATGCAAATTTTGCGTCATATTCATCGTAATCTGTATAAAATCTACGTGATGTCAAGTCATACCATAATCCCATTTGGAAGTCTGCCTTGCCAAGCAATCTGTCTTTTATTACAGTTAAAACCACATCGTAGTTATGCCATTTAGATTTCGGATCATTTTTCTCTTTTTTGGAAACTCTTCTAAGACCTATGGATCTCATAGCCAGATTGATAATATTAGAAGTACCAGATATGTCATACATTTCAATATCAGAATTTGTATCTTGTGTTTTTCTTGGATGTGCTATCAGAACAACAGCTACATTGAATTTAGCAGCAAACTTAATAAGTGCATTTATCAGATTTGTTTGTGCCGTATTTTTGTCACTTTCAGAACAATTCAAGTCAATCATCATAAGATTATCAAGTACAATCAGCTTGCATCCAAACTTTCTAACACATTCTTCAGCAGATTTTAAAACTGAATCTACATCATTTGGCTCATCATCTCTATAGATGAAAAGCTTCTTATTATAATGTGCTTGCATCTTCTTTTGTATTGCTTGTGGAACTATGTAATATTTACGATTGTCTCGACTTGTCCTTTCAACCATATTTCTTCTGCCAGCGATAATTGTATTAAACCAGTTTGCACTCATTCTTTCTGGCATTTCCTTGCTAAACAAAAATACAGGACTACCATCATCAATAGTCCTTGCTATTGTCTGATCAATAATACTTGTCTTACCACTACCAGGTCTTCCTGATAATACCGTCAATGTTCCATAGAAGATTTTTAACAACTCATCGTCTAATGGTTTAATGCCAGTTTTTACACCATCCATCTGAGAAATATCAAGTTCCTCAATCTCTGAATAATCAACAACACTTTTTACAGGAACATCCTTTGCTTCTGAAATAAGATTCATAACAAATTCTTTTCCTCCAACTTGTAAACAATCATTGATATCCTTTAGTGGAACTCTCTTACCATTCTCTTTTTCAAAGAATTCAGGTGTTGATATATATTTTGTTCGCCATGTACCAAGACGATAAATACATTCTTTTCTCATTTTAATACCTGGCTCATCGTTATCAGACCAGATAATAATAGATTCAAAATTATTTAACCAATCCCAATTTTCTTCAATCCAATGAAGATTGCCAGCTCCAAGAGGAACGCTTACTGTATTGATATATCCTGCCTCAATAGCACTCGCACAATCTGTCTCGCCTTCTGTTATAAGTAATGGCTTTGATGTATTAACTCTATTCATATTGAACAAAAGTGCTGATGTATCAGCATCTTTTTGACACCACGTTTTAGGCTGACCAGAATGTTTTTCAACAGTTCTTGCAGGTCTATACTTAACCATAGTCAAAACATCATTTGTATCATAAAAATTAAATACTCCGTTACCATGTGAATCCTCTCGAATATCCAAATAGTCAATTACATTTTTTGAAATGCCACGCCTTCCCCAATAGTCAACTACATGCTCTTTTTCATTTATTGGTTCTTCATGTGGATATCTATAATTGTGACGAGTTCTTACATCCTTTTCGCCAAAACTGTATTCGATACCAGCTTTCTCGAATAGATACTTGGCAGCTTCTAAGAATGTGTTTCCTTTTTCCATTAAGACATCAATAATATCTACCGTTTTATTACATCCAAAACAATGAAAAGTCTTATTTTTCTTGTTATATATAAAGCTTGCAGTATCCTCATTATGATAAGGACAACAGGCTTTCAGATTTTTGTCATCAAAATTTTCTAATTCAAGTAGTTCTGCCATTAAAAAGGCATTATTATCACCAAGTTTATCTTTAGCTTTTTCGATGTCAGTTTTTTCGATTAGCAATTACTCACCGCCTATGCTTTAAATTCTTTTTCGTAAAATAGCTTTCTAAGTCCATATAGAATCTGAACAGGTTTTGTTGAATAATATAATTTCGATGATTCAATATTTTTTCTGATGAACTCTATAGGTACTTTGTTTTTAAAAACCATTGTGTTTATTGCTCTACATGCAATAGGGAACTGTGTTTTATCTTCTATACAATCCATATAAGCATCTACACAGTCTTTAATTTCTTGTTTCATACCTGCACAATCCCAATGGTAATGTTTCTTGTTTATTACCACGGACTCAGAGGCTTTAACCTTTTGTCCGTGGTGTAAACAATACTTATATGCGCAGACATATTCTCTTTCTTTTTTATCTGCCATATCTACCTCTTTTAATTAAATGGAAGTTCCTCGTCAATGCCATCTGGAATATCCATAAAACTTGTGTCAGCTGGTGCATTTGAATTAGCAGTGTTGTTTGTTGTATTACCATCAGCAGAAGACTTACTCTCTGCAAACTCAACCTGCTCAACAACAACATCTGTTGTGTATACCTTCTGTCCGTCCTTATTTGTATAAGAACCAGTCTGAATACGTCCCTCTACAACAAACTTTGTACCTTTACGACCATACTTCTCGATAAACTCACCAGTTTTACCAAAAGCTACGCAATTGATAAAATCTGCTGTCTGCTCTCCATCTTTCTTAAATCTACGGTCAACGGCAAGAGAAAATCTTGCCACTACCGATGCATTGTCGCCCTGTGTGTATCTTACCTCTGGATCTCTTGTGAGTCTTCCCATTAAAATTACTTTATTCATGTATTTTTGTCCTCCTTATAATTACGCCTGTACTGGCTGGATCTCTTTAATCTTTGCTAAACAATCCTTTGCTTTCTGCACATCCTTAATTGCATTTGGATTTCCGCTAGGCACAAACTCTTTTAATGTTGTCATAAGAGCTTCGTTCTTTGTTCCTCCAAGCTGGGTGCAAAGAGAAATAATCTCTTTCTTGATTGCTGTAATGTATTCTGTTGGCTCTGTTGCTGCTGTGGATGCTGTGAACTTAGGTCTTGTTGGCTCAATATCAGAAGTGTTTGCCCATTTGATAATCTTCTGACCATGTGCTTCTGTAAGAAGTGTTGCATTGTCATTCTCGAAGATATGAGTATTATCTTTCTGTGGCTCTGCCATATGTGTTTTCTGGTCTACTGTAAATGTACAAGTGAACTCATACTCAAAACCATCTCTCTGCTTTGCACCAACGCCAAGTTTCTTAACGCTTGTCTTACCTCTATCATCCTTCTCAATCTCATACTGATCTTTACCTCTCATAGTTGCGATTAAGTGAATAGGACTTGTTGCAAGCTTATTGATAAATGCGTCATGTCTAGGAGTTACCTTACCCCATGCCTGATATGTACCACCAGCCTTCTGCTGTAATTCAAGACATCCACCTTTACCATCCCACTCAGGAGAAGTGCTATCCATAAGAAGAATGTCATATCCTTCATTTACTGCAAAATCAATTGCATCTGAAAACTGCTCTGGATTGAAAGGCTCTACGAGGTCAATAATGTCATAATCAAACTCGTTAGCGTAGTATCTACCTCTTGCTCCCTCTGTATTAGCCATTAAGATTCTGCAAGGTTTTCCTGTAATCTTTTCAAGTTCCTCTTTCATTCCTGTAGCAAGTCTTAATGCTGAATAAGTCTTGCCACCACCTGAAGGTGCCATGAGTGCTACCTTTGTGTAAATTTTTTCTCTTACTGCTTTTTGTACTTTAAATGCCATTTAAAAAATGTCCTCCTTATAATATGTGATAAATTTTTTTGATAACTATATTTGAACAGTCTTACGACTGGAATACAGAAGTTAATTTATGTAAACATCTATCTTCAACAGTGATTTTTGAGTATAAAAACCCAAGGGTATGCTGTTCTTCCACCCATTCATATATTCACTATTCAGTTTTGATTTTTGGAATTTTTGAACGATTTGTTCAAGACTAAGAACTTACTTTGTTCTTCATAATATTCAGTATTGTATTTAACATATTCTCTGTGGTCGTGAAATCTCCACCTAAACAAGAAGCAGTTGTCTTTATTTCATAAGTCCAATCAGCTTTATTACTTGTTGATTCTACTGGATAACCCATATATAATACTGTTCCTTTGGGAACAACAATATCATTGTATTTATTCTTGTAATCTTCTTTCAAAACCTTTAACCACTTTTGACAACCTTTATTATATGATTTGTACTTTGCATCAGTTGTATATACATGAAAATAAGATTCAGATGGATATTCAATTCTCTTAAATTTGTTAATTACAAGTAACACTCCATCAGATATTCTATAAAGGTCTTGATAATCTGTTTTTGCTAATATCTCTATGTATATCACCTCACTTATTTATTCTCTTGTTGTCACGATTTTTATATGTTATTCGTGACATTTTGTTTTGAAATTTTTGGACTAAAATATTTAAGATTGACTAGATATTATCTAAGAACAAGATGTTTTAGCAAAAATCACTTTCATCCATACCGCAATACTCTTGCATATCAATATAATATTGGTCATCATGTAAGGGAGTTCTCTTAGCTCTTTCAAAATACTTGCCAATATCTAACCAACATTGATGTTTTGTAAGAGGCTGAATATCCATGCATAAATGATTATTAATGAATAATATTGTCTTTTCCTGTTTTTCTGTTGGATTATATTTTTCGGGAATCTTCCATTTACCATCCAAATATGTAATTTTACACGATTTACAAACAAATTTTTCATGTTCAACTTTCTGATAATAAATCTCTTCGTCTTCCCAATGATAAAACCCTTCCATTTTACAATGGGTTTTATTATCCATTTCTCTATCGCAATTAGGACACTTCATATTCTCACCTCCTCAAAATCCGAATGAACCAGTGATTTACAATCAACTTAATTCATCGTGTAATTTTCCACATTTCTTACATCTGAAAATGTGTTTTACTGTACTATGTTCGTCTATAATTTCGTGAGCTATTTCAACATAATCATGTGACTCACATGGACAAATAAGATTTTCTAAATAAGATATTCTCTGTCTATATTTCAGCTTTTCGACTTCATACTTTGTTCTGTTAATCCACATAAGATCCTCCCATATATTTATTCTATATTTGGTTTTCATTTTTATTGGAAATTGTAACTCGAATGAGTCTTAAAGAATTTCAACAACAATACCAAAGATATTGCTTCTTGTAATTGTGCCATTGACATGACCATGATTATTTGAAATCTGGTAACTGATACCATTTTTGATCGCTGAAATTTTATGTAAATAATAATTACCTTTAACTTTACAGAGTACAATATCATTCTTTTTTAACTCTGTATCTTCTGTCACAGGCTTACAAATCACTGGTTGACCTGATTTAAGTATTGGTGTCATTGACTGACCAAATCCAACTACTTTACAAGTTTGACCATTTTTTAAATGTTCTGCCGTGATAGCGTTTTCTTTTCCTTCAAAATCGTATTCTATAATTTCTCACCTCTTACTTATTCTCTATTCGATTTTCATTTTTATTGGAAATTGTTTGGTTGATTAACCAATAAGATAAAGCATTCCGATTATATAATGTAATGTCTGGTCTTTAGTGTATGTAATCTTATTCCATCTTGCTTTCAACGAATCAATAATCAGATGTGAAATAAAGATTACTGCCAACTGCCATGTCCAACCGAATACTATTAAGAATGGAACACAATACAATGCACAATGTACAAATAAATGATACCAATTCTTTCCTTTTGTCTGTGCAATAAAATCACATTGCAACACATAATCGCCAATTAAGTGACATAACACAACCAATACAATTGTGTGTAAATTTAAATCCACCATACTCACATTTCTCACCTCCAACTATATATTCTCTATTTCAGGTTCTTCCAAGACTGCGATACTTAAAGTTCCTGTATCACAATTTCTACCCATTCTTGTCTTAAATCCAAGTTTATTCAACTCTTTGTCTAATTCGTATAGATCATTTTCATCTGTACTGTAAATCTTACTACCTTTACAAATCTCGACAGCTCTTACATATTTTTTATCTTGTTGAGTTGAACTAACATATAACCATTGGTCTGTATCTACTTTAGATATTTTATTTCGTGGAACTACTGTGAATGGTTTAAGAACTTCTTCGATTTCATCTTTATGTTCTATGTAATTATCTATTGGATCTCGTATCAAATTAAGACACGCTCTATGACCTCTTATATATTCCATAATAATATTCTCCAATCTGCACTAAGAAATGTCAGTTTCCTTCGGTCTTAATTTTCATACTATATATAGTATTCATAATATTTTACAATCACTATATATAGTATATTATTTACTCTTCACCAACAAATACCAATCTATCAATATATTCTCTGCCTTCGCCCTTGAAAATAGGAATATCTGTATCAATAACCCATTCTGTTCTATATTCAATAGCTCTGACTTCACCATTATATCCAGTTGATTTATTTTCAATTTCCTTTTTTACACAGCAACTTCCTCTCTTCTGATAAGTTGGTAAATCATTCCAGTTAATACCTTTCTGAGTCATAAGCATATCCTGAATATCATTACATGACTTATTCTGTAATTCTTTATGTGAGAAATTGGCTTGACCTACCATCTGAATTGAATTACGAGAAGCATCAAGTTGTCGCCAATATACGAGATTTGTTACTTCTTCTTTTGGAATATTGAAACAACGAGCATCGAACATTGCACCCTTGTCAACTGCTTTTGTGTAAATTTGACACATTTTATATTCTGGTGTACCTTTCCCATACCACCCATTGATTTCATGTTCTGTTGCATAATACTGTTCAAAATCCTCTACATTCTTGGAAAAAGCTTTATTAAAAGCCATCGTAGCCATGCTTGCTGCAATACTACAAATTTTCTGCACCTCATAATCAAACCATGCGGAAGATGTGAGTTTCTTATAATCAACAAGGATCAATGTAATCTCATCTGACTGCGTATAACTAAGAACACAGCCTTGAATATTCTCACATAAGTATTTCATTGTTTCCTGCATAGACTTAATTAGCACTTCATCAAACGGTTTATGGAATCCTCTTGTGAATGTATGAAATGCTTTTCCATCAATGCGGATGGCAACTGGACACCTTCTCATTAATTTTGTCTTAGGAATCTGCTCATAAAATGTCTTCATCCTAACGCCTAAATCATCATGTACTGACATATATGTACCTCTCTTTCAATATGTTATTCTCTCTTACTAATATAATTTCGTACTTAATTCAGAAACTTGTTCTTTAATTTCATTCACTTCTGTTAAACCATTTATAGGTTCTAACTTGTGATTGATATCATTTATATCAGATTCAATCTCGTCAATTATTTGAATGACAACACTTTTGGGAATAAATTCTTCCCTATCATCAAATTCATAATCAGCTAAATCACCATACTGATATGCCTCCTTGTCTATTTGTTCTCTATAATTTGTATTTTTATATGCCATTATCTTTACCTCCTCATAAGAAATCGAAATTTACTGTGCTTCATATTCTATTGCAGCCAACACTTCTCTGTACGGTGTTTCCATTGTTTTTGTACTTCCCCATTGGGTATATGTTCCTTTCAAACCTGTGTTAAATGGTTTTACAACTTCATACTTACAATATTTTGTAGAATTATTCAAAAATGCCAATCCTTCATGACAAGCCAACATATCGTGCTGACGCTTTTTATCTTTAACATCATATGTATCAAATAATTCTTTATATTTCTCATCTGACCATATGCCAACTCTTGTATTTCTGAAATCATGGCACACATTTTTACCAACAAGTATTATATTGGATATTCTCTCTTTTCCAGCTTTTAAGACATAATCAGTTGCATTTACATCGCAATTAAAATTAAACGTTCTTACTGTTTCTTTCCCTTTAAATTTATCCAGTTCAAATGAAGCAACGTTCGTACCAACAAAACCACCATTCATCACTAGCCAGTCAATGTGGTGCATTTTAATATAATCAGCAACAAGCGTTAATGCTCCACCAACAAATACACATTTTGCAACTGGTGGCATTTTCTTTAATACTTGAACGCCCAAACTTTCAAGAATATCTTTTCTTTTCAATCCATCTTCTGTCGCTGGATATGGGTCGCACACAACACATTTTAATACTCCTTCGTTATATAAATAATGAGCTGCCACAACATCATCCACATCAGCATCTAATTCTGCAATATATACTATTTCTTTATCCAACTTTTCACCTCCCAAGGAAACCGATATTTCTTGTCCATTTTGTTACTATATATAGTAGTTTCAATCTATCTAACTGCTATATATAGTATGTGATTTTATAAAATATACTACCTATTGTATTATTCTCTCTTTTACTTCAATAAAGCAGCAATCTCATCAATTTCCAGCTCTGTTTTCTTATCATCAGAAAGCAACTTGTCCAACTTGCTCTCCATTTTCTTCAAATCAGACTCTTCTTTCTTCAGACCAGATACCTCTAACTTACTCTTAATATCTTTAATCCATGCTGTCACACTGTATCCTGAAATTTCAAAATCAGCCATATTAAGATCCTTAGCAGACATTAAATATGAATTCAATCTAATCAAAAGTAACAACAACGCATCATCTGAACACACGTTTAGATTAATTGTCATTCCATCCATATTAAGAACACAATTTGTTTCAGGAATAAATTTAACCTTCCTTTCAGAAATTGATTTCTTCTTGGCTTCAATCTGTTTCTTTAATTCTAAAATTCTGTCATCGTTTTTACTCATTAAACTCGTACTCCTTTTTATATTCTCTACCATTTGCTAAATATTTTTGTTTGTATACTGGTTTAAGTTTTTCAAAAACTGTTTCAATAGAAACTGGAATCATATGCGTCTGAATTTCTTTTTGACCATAACGTACTTCCACTTCTCTCTCTTCTGTCGGGAAAATATCAATTGCTTCCTTATCTCCATGATAGATATTCTTGGTACTATATTTATAAACAGTATATTTGCCGTTATCTTCTGACCTATATGGCGTTGTCATTTCATATTTAATATATTCTCCATTGTTGTTTACCATAAAACGAACATTGACATATTTTCTTGTTATATCATCATCGACATATGTATTAATTGCTTTTTCATAAAAATCTTCAAATGAGATATTTACAATTTTATCCTTGCTATCATCTATAGGGGAGAATTGATAAGATGATTCCATTGAATCATAAATTTCAGAATATTTAGATGTGCATTTATCATCAAGACAACTAATAAGTTTGTTTTTAGGAATACTTTTGAATTGCTCAAATTCATACTTCCCATCGCTTAATCTTGCAAACCAATGCATTTTACCATATAAAAGGTTGTTAATTCCTTTATGAGAAATCTTACTATAATATCCAAAACGAGTTGGTTCAGTTGGAATATCTTTATAAGATTTTATTCTTACAAATTTACCATCCTGCATAAATTCATAACCATGTCCATATGTTTCGAAACGTCCCATATAAATCCATTCGATATTTTCTTTTGTAAGATATGTTGCGCCAAGAATCAAATCTCTTGCCTTAATAGATTCATTGTTATGTACAATCTTATTATAAGCTGCAATCTGTTTATAATCAGGTGACTCGACTGGCATAAGAACTAAATCCTTACCATCCCATCCATATATAAATTCTCCTTCAAGTCCCTTACCTTTGATACAATTCGCATTTTCTAGGATGTATAATAAATTTTCAATGGTAATTTCAAACTCAAATCCTCTTGGATCATATACCCTACAATAAGCATGTCTATGATCCCATCCTGTAGAGTAATCGCCAGCTTTTTTATTTAGTACAAATCCTTCTGTTGGGACATTATCAAATTCATCATTCGGAATTTTATCGTCACGCCAACTATTCCATGAAGCTTCTTTTCGCAGTTTGCCTTTTTCGTCATAGTAAATGACATAGGCAAGTTTTCCTGTGTAAGTTCCTGAACGATTTTGATATCCAACATTTATTGTTTTAGGAATAAAAATGCTACTGTTCATTCTGTTATTCTCCTCTTACAGTTACGTCAGTTCGTCTATCATAAGCCCAATCAACATCAAATGATGTCATGTTATCCGTACTGACTACTTCACCATTCTTAATTACAACTGGCTTACCTCTATATGGAACAAATACCATGCATTCCATATCTTTATTGTTTGTCTGTGATTTCAATAACGACTGAATAATTCTGTCCTGTTCCTGAATAATATCCTTATAGTGGTTATAGGTTCTAATCACATCATCATGTTCGCTTTTATAACAATTAATTAAATGTGCAATATTGTTATTAAGGCTGATAATTGCATCAAAAATTTTATCAAATGCTTTCATATATTTATTCTCTCCTTTTTACTTAATATTTAACTTGACTCTTTCTTTATCATATAAAATTCCACCGTTTTTCAACATTTCATCTATGTTGATATTGAGACTTGCAGACTGAAACTTTTTAAATCTATGCATAATAATATTTCCATCTGCATCTTTAACATCCGTATATTCTGGTTCGTTTAACTTAAATTCACAAGATGACATCATATTTTTAAACTTATTTGACTGTTCTTTCATAGTTAAATAATCCGATTCAGACATCCTCACTCGTTCAATAAAATTATGTACTTTTCTTGCAATCGTTTTTAATTTTCTTCTCATTTAACACACATCTTTCTTAGTCTTATTTTTAAAGGAAACGATATTTACCCATTCTTCGTTTCAAATTCTTCAAGTGCTTTATAAAATTCGCTACCTTTAATTTCTGTAAAACCTGTATCATCATCTGGTGTAATAGTTTCATATTTTGTTGTAGAAATTTTCAAGTATAATTTATTCTCATACTTAAATCTTGAAACTGAATATCCGCCTAAATGTAGTTCCTTAAAATAATCTCCTTCACGAATCGAATGATTGTTAATGACAATATTCTTTTCGATGCATAAATTCTGAAACTCTTTTAAAGTCTTGCTGTTAGCTCTAAACTTTCTCATTAACACATCAGAATCACTGAATAGTTTCGTTGGCTTCAGTAACTCTTTTCCAAATTTCTGATCATTTTCATTACAATCAGATATATATAATCTGATATTATTCTTTTCATGCTCTTTAAATGGGCGATTTACAAATCCATCTCCACTAATATAATATTCTTCCCCTACAATACCTTTGTTCTCAAAAAAAATATTTACTAATGTTCTTCTTTCTTCCTCGTGTTTTCTATAACTATCAATTTCTTTGAGGAATTTTTCATTTGTTACAATATAAAATTTCTCCATTTTTTATCTCCACATTTCCAAAAGGAACGAATCTTTCTTGTTTTCAGTTCACATCATTATGTGTTTCGCCATCTGAGTAATAAATATTCCAATCCTTGAACAACTCAATTAACTTATCATTATTCCAATCATATTCATTACAATGTGTAATGGCGATTGATTTTTTATCTCCAAAGTTTCCTATATCTTTTGAGCATCTACTATATAATTCTCCTAAATCAAGTGTTCCATATCTTAATGTATCCTGGAATGGATTTGGTACATTTGTTTTGTCAAACATATATTCGTTGATAAATCTCTTATTACATTCAGATGGAAATTTGCCAGCACCATGTCTTGTTAAATAAGTACGAGATACATAACAAGTTTCAACATTTATCTCATCATTCCATTCAACATTTTCAATTATTCTCTTGGGATTTTTTATACCTGTATTAGACGGTGTTAGATGTGGAAAATATTCTGTGTTGTTCTGATCAAGCAATAAACCTTGTGCAGCCTCAAATACAATATTGTCAAACTGATTTAAGAAATAATTATCTGATATAGCCAATGAGTGATTATTCATAAAATCCCAATCATCTAAAAAGTGTTCAAATATACCATTATCAAGGAATATTCTTGACCATTCATCTGTTAATATAATATTCTCTCTTTCGAATTGTTCTAAGTAATATTCCCTGATATGATTATCTACATCAGTTATACCAGCTTTATATCTTTTAATTGTTTCAAAAATACCTAATCCACAACTTCCATGTTTATTTTTCCCACGATTTTCTTCTATAATCTGATTTGCCATCATATCAAATGGTGTAGTCAACATACAGTTTTGATTGATATAAACATTTGGGACATATCCTAATTTCATCAATTCATCGTATTCCTGCTTAAAAATAATTGGATTAACAATAAAATCCTCAGATAAATATGTACTTGCATGATTGAATGTTCCAGATCCAAAATGATGAAAGACATGTCTGATTCCATCAGGCGTTGTTACGGTATGTCCTCTCTGAGCACCACCATTTGAACAAACAACAATACTATTAGGTTTCTGTGAGAAATAATCTGTTATTAATCCTTTTCCACAATCTCCAAAGTTAGCACCTATCACAATCTTAATGTCTTTCATCTTTTAAATCTCCTATCCTACCAAGTAATTCCTTCTGAGTTAGAAGGTGTAGTAACTGTATCTGCTACATTATTCTCTGCTTCACTAACAATAATATCTACAATCTCATTTGTAATACTATCCATAGTCACTCTTCTAAAATGTGTATCATCAAGATACTTCTTGTAAGACTTCTCAATTTCTTCTTCATCCCATCTGTGACCATGATTTACATCTAAATGATAAATGTTAAACTTCTGAGAAGCCTCTTCGTATAAATCCTTAGTCTCTACATCAGACTGAAGATTATCACCTGTCACTTCTGATAAGCCATGACCTCTACTCTTAAATGGAAGATATGGATTTAACTGCTCATCACCCATTGTAATAATAACTCCTTTTCTTCCACGGTTTAAGCAATCAAGCTTTGTATGACGAGAACCAAAATACCATGCTGCTGTGTAGGATTCATAACTATTTCCACCACCACCAAACTCAAAATAAATCTTGTCAAGCTGTTCAGCAATACGAATATCTGACTCAAACTGTGAAGCCTGAATTGGACAGCTATCACAAGCTAAGTCACCAATACCCATGATAAGGAATTCAACATCTGTAACCTTTTCATATAACTTAGTCATAATTACATTCAACTTCTTTGCTACCTCAACAGCAGCCTGTCCCATAGAACCAGTTACATCAATTGCAAGAATAACTGGAATTGTGTTTGGATGTTCCTCTGTATCGCAACACTCTCTAATAACATTCTTAGGATCAAGTGCAGAATCAATATTTCTCGCCTTAAACATATCTTGATTAGAATAAGAACCGCTAATCATACCATCCGTTGAAACACTCATACCCTTTGTTGTTGAATAACTTACATAACTATCTCTTGTCCATGAACCGCATCCCATATTATGCTTCCTCCTCTTCGTCTACCTCTGTATCATCGTCATCATTGCTACTCATATCAAAGTCGAACATTCCGTCAAACATATCACCCATATTTCCACCCATCATCATAAGTGGTAACATAGAACTTATTCCACCATTTCCATTCATCATGCCAGTAGAGCCATTGTCACCCTTCATCATCTGAGAAAGCATCATATACTTGAAGATATTGTTTGTGCCTTTCTTACCCTTGATAATGTCACTACCAAACATTGAAACAATCTTGCCATAAAAATATGTATTGCCCATAAATACATGTCTTTCAGGAAGTACAGTTTCGATTGTTGAGTCCTCATAATTAATGACCGTAATCTTTGTCTTATCAGCTTCAATAACACATCTAGGCTTGCCATTTACAAGAATAATGTCACCCTTCTCTACCTTATTAGTTGGAATAATAAAGAAGAATTCCTCTCCAATATCAAATACAAAGTTACTACAGTTTGTGAGCTTGCCAGTCTTGATGTTATATGTCTTATAACCACCATTTGTCTTAACTGCAATTCCACCATTCATAGAAAGTCTACACATTCCACTTCCTACCTTGCCAAACATACCATTTAAAAAATTGTTCATCATATTTATTTCCTCCTATGATATAAAATTATTGTTTACAATTACTTATTCTCTTATTGGCTCAACCCTATATCGTTCATTCCAATCTGTTCTCTTCTTTAATAATGGAATCCAAGGACAGTGTAGGTTTTCAGATTCAGTTCCTATCAAGTCATCTTGATCACAACCAAGATATTCTCTATGACCACAATTAGGACAAACTACTTCATATTCAGGAACTTTATATTTAAAACTGCAATAGTTAGGAAATATCATTCGAACACTCCAATCATTCTTTGATTCAACTTCATATACACAGTTGCAGCATCTACATACAAACTGAATATTTTTACCAAAATAATTACCTGCTATAATCTTCATAATGTTATTCTCCTATTCTTTTGCAATTCCAATGCCATTTACTTTAAAGCTAGTTACCCTTACCATCCTTAATTTCAACGCTTTCTTCTGTGCCACCATGCCAAACAAGACCAACGCCTGTAATATACATACCATCTTCGTCTTCAATCAATTCAATTTCTTGCGCTACTCCAATAGGAAGAAATTGACCATCACTACATGGTATCTCAATTGGAATATCCTTTACATTTTTATAAGCGTTTCTAATTGCTTCTTTGGAATATATCACACCGTTCAAATCAGGCTTATCAACTGGAATTGGAATTTTAAATGTCACTTTTATATTCTCTGTTCTCATATCACATCTCCAATCTGTCCAAAGGAAAGAAAAATTTCCTTCGACTTTTGAGGTTCTAAAAGCCTTATTTTTCAAGGCTTTCGTAACCTCTCAATTTGTTATTCTCTACTTTTTATTCATTTTCTTTACAAATTCACGATATTTCCTTGTATATTCGTAAGAATCGCCAAAGATAAAATTTACAGCCTTATATAGTTTTGGTTCATATTTTTGAATAACTTCAAGTTCATTCTCAAAATCTCTTCCAAATGGACAGCCTGCACAACCTGTTCTTGGCAAGGCATAAACAACATAACAATCTGAATGCTCAACGTTATAAGCGTTTTCATAATCAATTTTGTCAGAATCTTTATACCAAAATAAAGGTCTATAATTATCGCATCCATCATCACCTTCATTAAAACAAGACTTGTATGATGTGGCTCTGACACCACCTTCTGCTCTTCGCACACCCACTATATTTAATTCATATGTATTTTCTTTTATCAATTTATGAGAAACGTCCTTTTTTGCATACTGACAACATTTTGATGAAATTTTAAATGTTGGTGGATTTTCAATCATAAACTCTTTAAGCCATTTATTATTTGCAATATTAAAAGCATTCGATTTCTTTAAATTACACCACCATAGCAAAGCAGCTTTACATCTAGGGTATTCCTTATATAATTCATCAAATGATTTATCTTCCCATTTAAAATTATGTCTTTGAAGTCTATCTATATATTCAGCAGCTTGTTTGTTTATAAACGGTTGACCATATTGTTTACACGATAATGGAATGGGCTTAATTGCCTTATATGGTTTTATCTTTATATTATATTTGTTTTCCAAATATTTTAGATGGTCTTTGGTCGCTTGATATTCAAGACCAGTATCAAACCAAACATAATCAACTTTATTGTCTTTATCGCATCGCCATACAATATCAAGCATCACGTCACTATCTGATCCACCTGAAATCGAGCAAACTATTTTCTTATATTTGGGACTATTAATTTTCGACCATGCTCTAATCAAATTATCACCAATAATTTAATTACGTGGGCATGTATTTAATAATTCATCAAGCGTTTTTGCTTTTCGTAATGAATTAGTATTTTTATTTTCATTGTTCATAATCTCTGATTTACATAGAGATTGCGCAATCTAATTTACCTATAGGTTTACTATTTCTACCTTTCTGTATTATAAAATCATTGATTTTCCTAGTGTTTGCAACCACTATAAGAAAATACTATTTCTTCTTGTTACTGGGATTCCCATAGCCGAATGGCTTAGATATGATTAAAAATTTTCCAAAGAAAGATTGATTTACTTCGAAACCACTACTTGCTCTTCTTTACAGAAGTATTATTAACTGACTTCTGAATATTCTTCATAAGCTGAATATTGTCGTTAATCATAAGTGCTAATGCCTGATCCTCTGTAAATCCAACATTTATATATGCATCAAACATATTTTTCTTAGTTCTCGCCTGAATTGCAGGATACTCAGTATTCTCAGAATAATCCTTTGCAATGATCATAAGTTCCTTCAGAACATCATATATAGGCTCTTTGTACTTTGTAATGTATGTCTTTACTACCTCTCCTAAACTTTCTGGGTTCTCTGCTAATAATCTTAAAATTGTTTCCATGTTTAATATTCTCCTTTATAAATTTTTTGTTATTCTCCAAACTCACAAGTGTCACATGTCGAGAAATACTTATCGTGGTCTATGCAGCATTGTGGTCTGTTGTCGTCTTCATTGATTTCAGCAATATCTTTTTCATCCATAATTGCACCACAATTAGGACAATATTTTGATTTCAACTTCTGATTCGCATAGTTCAGTTTATATACTTTTTTATTACAAACTGAGCAATATACACCTTCATTTGCGCATTCATCTAATTCGTACCAATAACCATGTTTTCTACCATTTTCTTTAGCATCGTCTTTTATATTGTCCATTGGAACTGTCATTGTTCCTGCTATAACATTTGCATTAAGAAACTTTGATAAAACATCTCCAAGTATCAATTCTACGTTATCTACTAATATTTCATTTTTTTGCATATATAATTTATGATATTCTAACCATTCATTTATCGTATAAACTTCTATATTGGTTGATATGCCCATTCTTTCTGCCATATCTAAAAGACTGTTTTTAGTATTCATTGTGGACGTAATAATTGGTTTTCCTGTTACATATGCTGTTGAAATAAGCATTGCCGTTTTACCAGTCCTACGTCCACGATTTATAATTCTCATGTTTTCACCTCCAATGTATTATTCTCTCAAAATCCAAGGATATGTTGCTTTCTTATGAAGTTACCCAACTAATTACAATATTTTTCAATGCCTTGCGTCATAATATCTCTTAATTCATCTTCCTCATATGTAGAGCCAAACTGTGACCAACTACAACTATATTCTGTATCATTGTGTACTAACGCAAGTTTAAATACACTGCCACCATAATTTTTATATGCGTCTAATTTGATAGCTTTAATATGAGGAATTTCTAAATACCAATTATGCTCTTTATATTCAAACTGAATATTAGTAGCTTGACCAAAATTAAAATCAATAAATTTAACATTGTTCATATACTCAATATCAAGAAGCTTTTTAATATAATCAATATACCAATCATACACTTCCTTTTCTTTATACTTCTTTCTCTTATCAAGCTTGTTACCGTCTGCATCCTGATTCTTTGATAACATATTTAACCATTCTCTACACGTTTTAATCGTAGAAGGTTGATCAAGCAGCATATACTGAATGTTCTCTTTATAAGTGCGAAATGCCTGTTGTTCAATAAGATCATATTCGTTCTTCATATCATCCAACGCAAGTTTCTTTGCAGACAATCTTCTTTCTGCTTGTGCAAACTTATTTAATGAACCCATTTCATATTTGCCATTATAGCTGTATGTGTCATTTTTATATACTAAAGACATTAATCGTTCACCTCGCTTTAATATTCTCTCTTTATAACCAAAAGAAACCTGAATTTACTTACCTTCTACTTTCTATTAATCCATTCCTTAAACTCATTTAAATCATTCTTAGACATAGTAATTTCTGAATAATAGAAATCCTTGTTTCTAATAATCGCCCAAATTTTCTTCAATTTTTCAATAAATGGTGCTTGTTGCGTATAGAAATTACCGCTTATAAATGTGATAAACGCATAGTCATCATCGTCAAAATTAGCGATTTTAAAGTGAATGCCTTCATCACAACCACACTTGCAACTTACAATCAACTCATCATCTTTGAAATTTTTAAATACTGCCATAATAATCTCCTTTACTTACAATTCCCAAGTCCAACCTTGTAATCGTCCTTGACATCAATAGTGACTTCTCTCTGAAAATTTCCTTCCTTATCATACAGAGATAGATAATATCTGTTACCACGTTGCTCTAGTACAACATCCTCATTCTCGAATAATTGGACTCGTTTCTGTTTCTGTACTGGTTTATTCTCTGATTTCAAGTTATCAAATGCGTCTTTTGAACCGACAATGATTGGTGATTTTAATTCTTCAAGAATACAACTAATATCATCATCAAGATCCCCATATTCATCCATATGTTTATCAATTACTTCGATTACATCACTTTCAAGTAATAATCTGTCTGCCATTTTAATATTCTCCTTTCCACTCACTTAATTCATAGAAGTCGTTTATCCGGTCATCCAACTTTCTAACCTGTTTCATTAACTCAAACTCTTCTTTCTTACTATCTGTTCTCTGACACTTTCTCCATAATTCTTTACGCTGCTCAGTCAGTTCATTATGTTTATCAGATACATCCATCTCATCTACAACTGAAATCTCAATCTTTTCGCCACAATGAGGACAAAACTGGATTGGATAATTGTCTGTCTGTTCCCATTCATCTTCATACGATGTAATGACTTCTGTATGTGAAGTGCAGAATCTTGGAATGTATCTTTCGTCATCCCAACAATCGTCACTGTGAACCAAATCTTCACCTGTAAATACAATAGCTTTATCATTCTGAATTTCATCACAACAATATGTAAATGGTTTGTACTTGTATGAATGAGTATCATTAAATTTTAATTTGATTAATTCTATCTTCATTATTTATTCTCCTAACTTTCTGCCACACCAAGGACAATACGCAATATATTCTCTTTGATGAACAAATCCATCATCATATTCATCCCATTCAGATGTTTCAATATCCAAATAATATTCATTAGTTAATGGATCTACATATATCCGATTGTCAGGTGAATCATAATCACAACGGTTACACATACAGTTACCTCGCTCTATCACATTCATTAAAATCTAAAAGCATCTTATATTTATATTCTCCAAATCTTTCTTTCCAACGTTGCCTTGCTTTATCAGTATCCCAACCAAAAGGCATCATATGATAGTTGATAAGAAAACACATGTCACCAATATCTTCGTAAAATATACCTGATAGGTTCTCTAAAATTAAATAAGAACCGATTGCATGATGTTCATAGTAATGAGCTATGCCATTCTCATCAAATGTTTGACAATACATTTTTCCAAAATCGTGTAATAATGCAGCTATATTATATTTTGCCGGATAGTATTTACTACTAAATAACTCATATGTATGAAATGAGTGATTATATAAATCCATAGTATGATGAGAGTTTTTCTGATCAAACCCTTCCATCATAGAAAACATTTCTCCAAGAGTTAAACGATTCTCTTTATGAAATACATTTATTTGAATCTCATCAAATTTTTCTTCGTAAAATGGGATCTGAAATCTTCTAATCTGTTTATCCAATACTTCATTAGGAACAGGATGTTCACGATTTTTATTATCAATCTTGCACTGTTCAAATGGCTTTGGAATAATTACACAAACCTTATGTAATTCAAGACCATTCACTTTCATCATAATTGCTCTACGAGATTTCATAGTCAGATTAGTTGCATCAGCAATTACATTCTTTTTATTCTCTAAATTCTTGCGTATTCTATCATGAAAGATCTTAAACACTTCTTCATTATGTTCTTGGTCTTCGTAATTACCAGTCAATTCTTCACGAATTGCGTCTGATGATACGATTATTGTATTTGGATTCTCATTGGCAATCTGAGTGGCAATGGTTGATTTGCCACTACCACTCAAGCCACACATGATATACAATGTAGGTTTATTCATTTAAAGTCTCCTCAAATAACTCTTCAGCTTCTTCCATATCAGGTACATCAGATGTATCTTTGGCGATTCCCTCAATTACCTTAAATTCAAATACCTTATCCTTATAAGCCGTGAATGTTGCTCTGTTATCAATGCGAACAACTACACCTTCGGCAACATGTGTCTTGCCGATTTCATCTGCTGGCATACCATCAAGATATTTATTTACTCTTTCTTTCAAATCTTCTGGTGTAGTAAAAATAAACTTCTCTAAATCAGGTACATGCTTAACACCTAACTTGTCACACCATACTTCTACAGTCTCCCAAGGTACTTCAACAACTGTTCCATCTGCTGTTGTCATTGTCATTCGATATACATACATCTCATTTTCACCTGGTTCACAGCCATATGAGAATGTCGTAGTGTCGCCAAACTTCTTTGTAAATTCCTTTTCTTTAACACCTTTATTAGACACAGAACCCATAATAGGTGTTGTTTCATTTACATAGCCAACAATTTCATAGAAAATTTCAGCACCTTCAGGAAGCTTATCTTTTAATAAATCGTGGTACTTCTTTCTAAATCCATTATCAGAATAATATCCATCATTCTTTGTCATATCCTTTAATACAACTCTTCTACTACCAGATACAACAGAAACTTCTCTTGTAACCTTTGGCTGCATATGTAAAAACTTTCTCAGCTTACTATTCTTCTTTGTAACCTTAACAGTCTTCATAGTACGAGCTGATGTTCCGTGAAGCTTACGAGTAATATAAATTGTATCTCCTGGCTTAAATGCTGACATATTATATGCAAGCTGTGCTGTATCTTTATGCTCCTCAAAAAATGGATATGATACTGTTTCTTTCTGAAACTTATTTTTCTTATTTGAATTATTTCCATTACCTCTTGAACGATTCTTTCCTCTTGGAATATATTTCTGACAAATCTCATGACCACCAAGAGCTGTAATCTGATCGCCATCTTTTAATTTTGAAATATCTGTATACTTAGCAAGTGTTTCAATTGGTAATACAAGTCCTTCTGACTTCTCGCCTCTAAGTCTAATAGCGGTTACATTTCTCTTCTCAGCATCCATATAACCACCAATGTTGTTTCCGTTTTCGTCTTTCTTCCTTACAAGGTTGTTATCTGTTGCATACTCAAGTGATAACTGACCGTCAGACGGGAAGAAGACTACTTTCTGTCCTTCCTGATAACTCAAATCTACAATTACATTCTGTCCAAATACTTCTACACACTGTAATCTATCAGCGTTACTATGTTTTCTTAATCCTTTTAATGTTGTGATATAAGCACAATACATAAGTTCCTCTTACCTTAGTAAGTAGTGCGCACTTTATCCTATAGGAACTTTTCTATTTTTCCTTTCTTCTTTAATCTTCTAATTTGTTGCCTTTTGCTTCATTACAAAGCTTACACATTGTTTGATAGTTACTAATATCATCAATACCACCTTTTGAATGTGGCATAATATGATCTTTTGTCATTAAAATTTCATCACCATTATTATCAACTGCATACAAATTCAGATGATAACTTTTATCCTGTAAATGTCTTTCTTTTGCAAAATATTTTCCTTCAATTCCACAAACTGCACATTTACAACCTTTAGTAAAAAATGTTTGATATCTTTGGCTATTACCCTTAATCAAATCTCCATCAAAATCAACTTTTGCAAGTTTTTTATCTTTCTCAAATAAAACATCTTTTACTTTATCTCTGACTTCTTCTATTGAATAGATTTCTTTTCTAATAAGGTATTCTTTAGGTTTAAATCTACCAAATCGAATATCTGCGTTAGATACAAAGATATCTTCTCTTTTCAGAATCTCAATCAAATCATTTACTGTATTTACTTTTTCAGCAATAAATACATCATTATTGTTCCATTTTAAATTAAATATCTTTGTATCATATTTAGGCGACATAGGATTATTATTTTTAGGAAATGATGTGGACAAAAAATCATCAATTGTTAAATACTTGTCCATTAAAACAGTTTCTCCAATTTTATAATTAAATTTTAATCCAGAATATCTGTTTTTCTTACTTTTCTTACTCATAAAACATATCTCCTTATAATTTATTGTCACCCATATATTCTCTTATCTCAACTCGATTTCACCGAATTTTAATGTGTCATCTTCAAACATTTTGTTGCCCTGATATTTGCCTACAAGACAACCCTTAAACGAACTTACAATACCAGTTGCTGCTGATACGAATTTTAATTCCTGTTCAATTGGCTTAACTAATGCATCAAGTGTCTCTTTATTTGCAAATATATAAGGCTCATGCCCTTCCCTATATACAAACTCTGCAACTTTTGTATTCAACTTATCCACATTTATCTTATCTACTATTGAAAATGTTTCCATTTATTGTTCTCCTTTCCTAAAGAAATGCTTCTTTCCTGAGATTATTATTGTCCCAATAATCTATGCTTTTCGAATCTATCATCAAGTAATTTATGTACATCTTCCAATGCAATATACTTATTACCATCATTCTCGATAACTTCGATGTCTTTTGGTGTTTTCTTTCCTGATAGTTCATTGAGAATTTGAACATTATGTTGCACTACATCAGCAACCCAATCACATATTTTCTGTTTTTCTGATTTTTGAAACATATTCTTTCTCCTACCTACATAACTTCTAAATGATATTCTTCAACATATTTTCTTCTCTTCCAAAACTTCCACCACGGAAATTTCACATATTTTATTTCTATAACTCGAAGCATCTTGTCCTCATTTTTATCTCTATCTAACCTTAAAGCAGGTGAACTAAACATTGCTTCAGCTAATTCGTTAATAGAAATGTGTTCTCCAAGTTTGTATTCCTGTTTGTGTGGCTGTGGAGGATAATAGGAAATTACGTCATGCTGTCGTAATTCATATGCTCTCATATTGTTATTCTCCTTCGAATATTACTCTTATTGGCTTTATAGCTTCGTCATTTGTTGGTATAAGAAGCACTTTGTCATTTTCAATCTGACCTTTGAATGTTTTTGGAACTTCAACAAATGTAACTCTTTTTGACCTATCACTGTCCAGCCACTCTTTAAGCTTTTCAAGATTTTCTTTTTCAGAAATTGCAGCACATGGACTTACTTTATATATTAACTCTAAAAATTTTTGTCTTTCATCTTGTGATAACTCCATACTGTTATTCTCCTATTCGCCCATTTTAAATACATTTGCATCACCAACTGCCAAATCTTTTACTTCTACAAAAGAATTAAAATACTCATTATTCTTAAACTTATCTACTAATGTTTCGGTAATAATATCATCCAACAATCCAAAGAATTTTACAGAAGGGTGAAATGCTGGATATATCTTTGAGCGATATTTATTAATATCACCTCTTAATACAGATAACCCATGTCTTCTACGCTTATTGTTGCTCCAATGAATAGGATCAACATAGAAAGCATTTTTATTTCTTTCATACTCTTCTTTTTCTTCCTTTGCCAATCTGTCAAGTTCTTTTTCTCGTTCAGTTTTTGGACGAGGCTTCATGATTTCTTTGACATTTTCTCGAATTTTATCATTCGCTTTTGCTTTTTCTGAATTACTCATCTTGTTATAGTTCATAGCAGCTTCTAAAAATATATTTTTCAATTTCTCACCTACTTTCATGACCAAAAGAAACGTGGTTTTCCTTGATTTTTTAACCTCTGAAAGCCTTAATTTTAGGGCATTTCAGATTGTGTTCTAAAACGATAACATAGATTACTTGCAAATCCTTCTATCTCGTTATGAATATTTGCTGTATCATCTTCCATATACTCAACGTACAGATAAGACAATGTATCTTCTTTATCCAGTAAGAACTCTTCAAAGTCATCTGATATAATATTCTCTGAAAAATAATTAATAATCTCTTCTTTGATACAATATTCATATGAGTATCGTTTTAATAGTTTCTCGCTTGATAAATCGGAATTGGTGACTAAATCACCAATCCAACTATTCATCTCTTCGTTTAATCTTTGTATTAATTTATCCATTTTAATTTACTTTCACCTGTATAACCCTTCTCAAACTCGTACCACGCATAAGCAACTGCACTACCACCACCTGCTCTCATTTCATCAAAAAGAGCATTCTTCGCACATAAGATACGACTGCTTGAAACATAAACACATTTTGGTGGGTACTTTTTAAATAATTCCTTACGAGCTTTTCCTTCAAGAAACTGAACTTTAAGGAACATAAATACTCTGCAACCATCAGGAATTAATGTCATTGCATGTTCAATAAATTCTTTTGCATATTTGTATGGGGGATTTGTTAAGATATCGCCATTCCAAGGCTGATTATATGTAAGAAAATCAATTCCACCTTCACCATAACCTCTGTCGATCAGGTCAGTGGATCGAACTTCATAACCGAAGCTCTTTAATCTTTCAGATAAATGTCCTTCGCCACAAGAACATTCCCAGATAGGTTTGTTAAAAGTAACACCACCATCTTTTAATAAGACATCAATTGCAATAGGATCTGTCGCATAATAATCCTCATTCTGTCTCTCCTTGTCGGTGTGATTACTTGCACCCAAAGTCTTAAAAATACTATTCTTATTACCTGTCCAATCTTTTTCTGTATTATTTTTCAAATTTGTTCACCAATAGTAGCTGCGCAGCTTTACTCACATGTGAACGTTTTCCTTTCTTATAAAATTATATCTACATTGTTACTTAGTTTCGTGACAAGCCAAGAAACCAAAATTTCTTGTTAGTTTCTATCCAAATAAACTATATTATCTACATTATAATGAAATCCACTTATCTCTCCGTTAAAACTACCTTTGACATACCACGCATAAGGACTGATACCTTCATTCATTTTCTCTGCAAGTTCATCAGCTTTTCTTTGATGTTTATCAGCTTCATTTTGCATAGATATTTTTTGAGAATCCCATATAAGATTTGGAATTGAATCTACACACTTTCTATATATTTCAGACTCTTTTATATATTCTCTTATCACTTTTGTCATTTTGGGAATATTGTCTTTTAATATCGGCTCATTGCTAAGTTCATATGGATATAGGATTAAAACTCTTTTGTCCATATATTCAGTAGATATTAATTCCTGTACATAAAACTTTGGTTCATTCAAATTGTCACCTCCCAGATATTTATTCTCTTATTTCAAATAACTTTTCTACTGCTTTAACTCGCTTTGTATTGTCAATCGTTCTTTTGACTTCCTGTTGCCAAATACATTCCCATTCTGAAGGAGCTTCATGCTCACTGACTAAGACAATATTCCTCTCACTCATCTTCTCAGCCCAATTCCAAAATCTGTCATAATCAAAGTTCTTACTTGATCCATATTGTTTTGTGCCCTTATATGGAATATCGCAATAAAATAAGCAGTCAACTTTATCAGAATACAACTCTTCATAATCTCCACATTGGAATTGAATATCTTCTAACCTTGGAATCTGCTCTAACAAATTTCTCTTGGCTTCGTCATAATAATTTCTTTCAGTTCCAGCTTTTGTATGTACGATACCTGAGTAACCGCCATCAAAAAATCTGCCGTTATAACTTGAGAGAAAACCAACTGCTCCAATATACCAATCAGGATATGTAGATAATCCTTTGTTAAAGCACTCTCTTACATCTGAGTAGTGTTCTTTTGTAATAAATTCTGGGAGATTTTGAATCTGATTTAGATTTTTGAACATTTCAATAAGATATTTATGATTGTCAGAAGCGATTTTTGTGTCACACTGAACTTTGTCGATTACATTACAACCACCGCAAAATGGCTCTATGTATGTTTTGATATTATAATCTCGCAATCTTTCTTGAATAATTGGTAAGATATTATCAACTATACGAGATTTTGAACCCATATATTTCATCAATTACTTGGAGTAAGGAATTCCTTCTTGTGTACACGAACCTCGTCTCCTTTCATTATTCTTATTCTCTTAATTTTTCCAATCTAATGCCTGACCGCATTGATCACAATATTTAATGTCGGTATCTTTGTAGCCATCATCACACAATATTTCTCCACAAGTAGGGCAATACCATTCAAACGGAATTCTCTCTCCGCTATTTTTTACTTTCTTCGGTATCTGCTTTTCGAGTGCTTTTATTGCCATTCCATAAGCATTTTCAAAAGAGCATCCCCATGAAGTATCGCATGGAATTGCTTTACCAAGTTCATTACAATCATATTTTAGTTCTTCAATAGCTTCGATTTCAGTCATCTTATTCCTCCTTTATACTCAGATACTCTTTTACTTCCAACCTCAAAAATATCTTTGTCCTTTTCGAAACATATGTAATTTCTACCTGTATTCAAAGCTGCAACTGCAGTTGTACAACTTCCTGCACATGAGTCAAGAACTAAATCTCCTGGATTGGTATAGGTTTTAATAAAATACTCACACGCTTCAACAGGCTTTTGGCACTGATGTAAGCTACTTTTCTGAGTATCCCACTTGAACTGCAAAACATCTCTTGGATATCTTTGTGTACTACCACCGCCTGAAATACCAGTCTTTGTAGCACCATAACAATTACCATCTGTCGCATGCTTTGTATAAGAATGAACAGGTGTATGTCCTTCTGTCATTTGTGGATTGTAAGTAGGAAGTTTCTTATAGAAAATCAAGACATTTTCGTGTGCCTTCATAGGCATTTTCTTAGCATTTAGATGACCAGTTGCTTTGGTCTTTTCGATAATCCATTCATAGCGATATAGCTTTTCATTACTACAAGCGAGTCTCTTATCAAATGGTGACTGCGCCCATAATGCAATACAACCATTATCTTTGATGATTCGATTGTAATGCGTCCACAAACCATCTTTTTTATTCTCATAAAACCAATCTCTTGTGTATTCAAGACTACTATTTGTTACTTGAGCTAACTTAAATAAATCTGTTTCATAAAAATATTGATCTGATAACTCGACATAATCATTTAACGGCATTTCACATTCCCAAGAATTATTAGTCGTATTATAAGGTAGATCTGTGAAGATGAAATCGACTGATTTATCATCAATCTTTTTCATACCTTCAAGGCAATCTTCGTTGTATATTTTATTAATCTCTAGCAAGTGGTATCACCCACTCTCTGTTCAGTAATTTTTACATATTCTAAATTACTATCATTAACTATAAAAATTCTTCCAGTATTTTGTGCTGCCTTTGCAGTAGTACCTGAACCACAACAGATATCCACAACAGTATCTCCAACATCCGTATATGTTTTAATTAACATTTCAAATAATTTTGTCGGCTTCTGAGTAGGATGCAATCCTACTTCTCTATTAAACTTTTGGACGCTTCTTGGATATCTCTTACCTTCGTATTTTCCATCAGTTCTTTTATATGATGAAGTTGTAGCAAGATTTGATGTCATGCCATTTCTTTTCATTATATATGGTTTTCCCTCTGTAAATTGAGGATTATATTTCATATATTTTTCAGATTTATTGTATGTAATAGGAGATTTTCCAAAGATTAAAATAGATTCGTGTACTTTGAATGGTTGATGTGCCACACTTGCAAAATTACTTCCATTATCTTTTTCCCAAATCCATTCATATTTAAAAGAGTCAAGATGATTCATGACAAGATAACTTGTAAAAGGTTGACTGGCTGTTAAAGCTATACATCCATCAGGAGTAAGCATTTTCAAAGCGATTTCAAAAAATTCTTTATCATCAATAGGTAAATCCCATTTATTTGCAGTTACACGATTCTTACCTTTAAACGTGTATGGTAAATCACATAAAAACATATTTATGCTTTCATCACCATAATCTTCATATAACATATGCATGAATTCGATTGCATCATGTTGATATACTGTGTTATCTTTTATATAATTTTCTTCCATTTCTTACTCAGAGCAAATCCAGATTTAATGCTGCAGCAAATCTCTCGCTCCTTTCAATGTATTATTCTCTTAATAGATCTCTGTCCATTCACTAATTTCTACTTTATTATCAGGATAGCCAGATAAGCTCCATTCATTGTCATTATATACTACTTTCCACATAGCATTCTCTCCATGTGGGTTATCCTTAATTTTGCCATAATACAATCCTGAACACGGTGGTAATTCTTCTTCTGTTTTTCTCCAAATTGGCTTCTCATACACTTTATTAATATCATCTACCGCTTTTGCTAACTGTGTGGCAATTGTATTAAAATATCCTTCTTCTAAATCAATTACTTTTTCCAGATATTCTTTGCTAATATCATTCATTCCAAGTATGTAATCACGATTGATCTTAAAATCAATTCCAAGTCCAATAATTGCTCCCACACAAAGTCCTAATAATCCAATTAATACTGTTAAACAAATATCCATATTTTACCTCTCTTTCTTATCGTCCGAAGGAAACTTCGGTTTACTGTTACTTTTTAATATTCAATATTACTTAAAAACTCTTCCAAAGTAACAACATCTTCATTATATTCAGAACCATCTTCTCTTTTAAACCATTCACAACCATCAACATGAACACCTATCATTACATTAATATTATCTAAGTTTACTTCTACAATATCTCTGTAAATTGTTGTAATAAGCTCAACACCTTTCTCATCAAATGTAATGTCATCACAGCGAACATTTAAAAGATTGTCATCTAAAAAATCAATATAAACATCGCAGTTATCATAATCAAAAACCTCATCATATAATGTTTCTTCCAGTTCTTCACCATATTCATCTAATTCGTCTTCATCGCTAATATTTACTATTTCAATTGCGATTAATAATTCCGTTTCTGTATTATCCTTTAATTCAATTCCTTTAAATTTCATATTCAATTCTTCTCCCTTACTATCTCAAAATCTTAATCAATGTCTGCAATACTTTCTACAAAACAGTTATAATACATATATCTCTTGCCATTGAAATCAAACTTAACATATCCACCATCGTTTGTATCAATATCAATCTTGCCTTTATATGTTGCAAGTTCTTTACCATCTGCCGTATATACAGTAATGGTTCTCTGTATACCGTCATTTACATCACTTTTTATGTCTGTTACCATTCTGTCCCATGATGCACATCCAGTCATTCCAAAACATAATATTAATCCTAATACAACTGCTAAAATTTTCTTCTTCATATGATTTATTCCTCCTATCTACCATACATAATGTATTCATCATCAAGTTCAAGATTCATTTTGTAATTTCCATTGTTATAAACCTGAACTCTCATATTATAAAACTTATTATCCTGCTCATGAGAATTTGGATCATAAGGATAACTAAAACCTGCTCTTGTTAGATGTCTAAGAACACGTCTTTCTGTTGTAGCACGACTACATCTTTCTTCAAAAGCTAATTGTCCATTGTCGAGATTTACCAAACTACAATATGTTGATGTACTGTCACCACCATATTTATTTTTATTATCTCTGAACGAAATCACTAAATAAACACCTATTACATTGTTATTTTCTTTCTGCACTACGACTGCACCATTTGTTAATTTGATATTTCTGTCTAGGTCTACACAATCGCAAACTCCTTTAATACTAATATTCTGCATTTATTTGTACCTCCTATTATGTTATTCTCTGATTAATTCAGATTTCTTATCATATCCAGTCTCTTCAAGAAACTTATCAAATTCCTCTTTTGTCATATTGTTTGGATAATACATATCCAACACCATATCAAACGGCTTCAGATAATTATCCAACACATCTTCAGCATCTTCTTTTGCTTCCTGCATTTTCATATTGATATAATCTTCTCTCGTCATATTCCAAACTGTAGGACAATCTGTGACAGTAGAAAATCTACAATATAATCCATTTGGTTGTTTTGATACAAATCCTGCCATATTATTCTCCTTCCCCAATTAAAATCTTATTCAAATCGTCTATAATGTCATCACATATTGCAATTTTTCCACACAGATACCCTTTATCCCAAAATCCATACTCTGATAGTTCACTATCATCTGACATTTGAGAAAGTTGCTTCTCATATCTTAGCTTTCTTTTTTCATATTTTTCAATTAATCCCATTCCAACCTCCAAAAGAAATCTATGATTCTTGACCTTCAAGAACTATATAGCTTTTATCATTTATGGTTAATGTACCTGCAACATTAGACGATTTGATTAAAGCTATCGCTACATCTAGTGCTACATTGGCATCCTTTATATCATCTGCGTATTCATACTCATCCCAATTTTCGTTTACATAAGATTTCAGGTCTTCTAATACCTCAATTTGTTTTTCTTTGTTCATTTACTCCATCCTTTCTGTCTTAAACAAATCTTCTACACCTATAAATTCAACACATTCTGGAATAACAAGCACACTTCTCTTAATGCTTTTATAAATCCATTCACCTATTTTCTCGGCATCGTCAAATGGTAAATCTGTTTTAAAAAGAAATACTCTTGGAATCGTACCTGTAATAGTAGATGGAATATCTGTTGCTGCTTTAATCAAATCTTTATTTTTCTTTGCAGCATCCTGAATCGCTTTTGTTAAATCGTGTGACATTTATTTAACCTCCCTCTGTTCTTTCATTACCAAATAGCTAACGTTTACTGCTTCTCTCATAGCTTCTGCAAACTCATAAGCACAATCAGAAGTAAATCTTTCCTGTACTTTTGCAATATCATTCGTATCAACTTCACTATGAATCCTTGCGTCAATAATATATTTTCCGTCTTTACATTGAATGTCTACCATTTATTCGTCCTCCTTTATCAAAATACTTTTACAAACTTCTCATAATTACCATCTCTGCCACTTGGAACAGCAAATACAACATTATCGAAGCATTTATGAGTAGTAGTTAAATATTCTTTAAATATATTCGCTACTTCTGTTGCATCTTGACCAAAAACACCACAACCATAAGCTCCTAAAATAAGAGTGTTTACATTATTATCTTTCGCCATATCAAGAACAAACTTAATTCGACTTCTTAACACTCTAGTATTCTCTTCGTCTGACACGTTCTGATATTTCTGAGCAGCCGACTTATTTGGGGCAGCACAAGTAATAACACTACACTCTACATGACTATTCTCTCTAAAGAACCAAACACCTGAAGAAAATAATCCTCTGTTCAAATATAAAGCCTTATTCTTGTGTCGATTATTCCAATCATAAAACTCTAATACAAACTGACTCAACACATTGTATAAGAATGATTCGTGACATAAGCACTCTTCCTGTGCCTTACTACCATTTAAAAACATTCCACCTGGATTTTTATATGAAGAAAAATTAAGAACTGCTGTACTTGGATTGCCGTATTTCATTACAGCACCTACACTATCAATATCCTCTACAATAATCTTGGTATCTTTATCTTCGATATCCTCTTCAAAATCCCTATTAAATGAATCTGTATCATAAATCTTTGTTGCAGAAATAGCAGTCTGAATACAACGACCATATTTGTTTTGCATTTCTTTTGTATGTTTGCGAGCAATTCCTACTCTATGTTCTTTATTCTGCCAATATTCTTTTATATATGCCATTTACTTATCATTCCTTTCTATATACAACCTTAATAGTTCATTGTTTCTATTAATAAAATGATTTACTTTTTCAATTAATTCTTTATTCTCTTTTTCAAGTGTAGCTATTCTATTTCTCAACCCATCTTCCGTTGAAAATTTCTGAATTCCAATCTGTTTATAGTCAGACGAAACAGTTTTAACAGAATAATTGCTAATGTAATCTGTTGTTCCATCGGAATATGTAATAGTTGATTCAAAGAATCCACGCTTCTTACACTCATCACAATGGCAAATAGATGAAATATATCCAATTTTGCCATCGTTATTTTCTACATAATCACCTTCATGGAATTGAATATCTGTTATGCTATTCTTTTCTGGAACAACTGGATCTCTGAATATAAGTTTTAGATATCCTTCGCCAATATTTTCTTCACTAACAAATTTATGTCCAAGGTCTTCGTATTTCTTAATTGTATCTTTTGCTTCACATATTTTTACACCAACTATCATTTACTCATTCTCCTTATTAAGCCAATCACAATATTTCTGACAAGCCTCTTTGCTCCTGAATGCAATTTTTTATCCATATCTTTTACCATTGTGATATAGAATTACATCATCATTAAAATCATCAAAAATACTTTCTATCCTAAATTCACTGTAATAATCATACGCTTCTGCATAATCCTTGTTTGGCTCGTGATTTTTAGTAAAATAGACTTTCTTTTTATCGCCGCACTTTGGTTTATATGCTTTATGAAATTTAATCTCCTTATTCAATGAAATAACTGGCTCATAGATATATGTTGGTCGAGAACATTCACACTCCTTGGTTACAGTTTCACCATTTGGATATACTGCAACAAGTTTTCTTTCTTCGTTGCATAAATTACATTTTGGTTTCTCATGAGGAACACGTTCTGCGTACCACACTTCTGAGTCTTCTAAAAGTTTCTCAAAAACTTCTTCCATTGTTTTATTGTAAAAGTCTTTTTCTACCTCTCGTTTGTAATTATCTATCTTGTACTGCAAATCTCTTTCTCTACAAGAAAGATTTAAATTTTTGTCATTGTACTCTTTAACCTTTTGCCTTAATTCTACATTTTCTTTTGTCAATCTGCTGATTTCAGAGTTTACATCTTCACGTAAAATTTCTCTGAACTTTTCTTTCATTTCATCAAAAAACATTTCGCCTTCACTTGGCTCATAAAAATCATCGTATTCTGGATATATATTCTCTCCTTTCATCGCAAGAAATTCCGCTTTCTTTTGGTCTTAATTTTTATACAATATATAGTATTTGTTATAATTATTTAATACTATATATTGTATGTGCTATTTTGTTTTCAACTATTTATTGTATTATTTTCCATTTTATTTTCTAACCACATATAAATAACTAAATCCACCGGCATTACCTACAGGCTGTTCCAATAAACACATTGCTACATGATCTGAATCATATACTCTATTACCCTGGCGAAATTGCTTTCCAAAATTTATCTCACCAATACCTCCAACTAACTGTGGCTTATCACCACAAGCAGAACTTAATCCACTTGTGGCTGATGAAAATTTGCCATCTTCTCATCTGTACAAATATATGTATTGTCATACTGAGCCTTATATAAATGCTCAATCAACAAAGAGATGCAAGTTGTTACTATACTGTTACCGCTTTGTTTATATCCCTGAGTATCAGACATTCCAACTGCTTTACAGTTCTCATAATCAACATCATCGAATCCCATAAGCCTATGGCACTCTTTTGGCGTAAGCTTTCTCACAACTCTCAAATTGTCTCTCTCTTCTTCGACCATTGGTTGCCGATTTCCTCCCTGACATGTTGTTATTGTTGGAGAAATATAATCTTTATCCCAAACATTTCCTGCGAATCCAGTTCCTTTATTTTCACCATAAATATTAAAAAGTCTTTTTATATTATTTGAATCAGCAAGAATCTGTTTTGGCTGTTTATAATCAGTCGCCACCAAAGCACCCATTACTGAATCCTGCTGATAGACTAAATCTCTCTGACCGATAGTTCTAAATTCAGGTTTTGTAGTGCCAATAATATTCTTTTCAAATTTTGGATCTGTTATCTGAAGTCTTTTCTGCACTTCATCAGATAAGAAATATTTCTCCAAAACACTGCTATCTGTTTCTAATAAATCCTTTAATCTGATTCCTGTATCAAAAGGCTGTGGAAATTCAAAAGACTTGGTATCAATATCCTTACGAATAGAGATACAGAAGATTCTATTTCGATTCTGTGGAATACCTGTATTCTTTGCATTGATTGTCTGATAATATGAGTTATATCCCAAATTATCAAGTCGAATCAGCCAATCCTTAAAACTGTCAATATACTTCTTTGATACAAGAGCATCTACATTCTCCATAAGCAAATACTTTGGTAATATATTATTCTCTTTTGCTTTTACAAGAAGTCTCTCAACTTCATACAATAAACCTGAACGAGTTGATTTAATGTTGTGACTGCCACAATTAGGGCAAGTATAACGAGTATCTACATCTAATTCTGATGGATCATATTCACAACCACAATCATGACATGTCCACTTTAATCCTTCCTGTTTACCGGCGATTGACAAATCTGTGCATGGAGTCGAGTATGTAAGTAAATCACTATATGGCAGTGACTCAATCTGCATCATATCGCCAAGATTATGTGAAATATGGTCTGCTAACCAATATTTCTCAATACCTTTTGTCTTGTTCTTCTTTCGTGAAAGTTTTTCCCAATCATACGGAACATCTTTCTTAAAATCATATCCAAGTCTCTTATCTGTAAGCTGTCTTACCATTTCTTCTTTGCTTGGATAATCTTCATAGTTTTCAATCATCTCATTAGTCAAACCACAATGCATTGCAGCATAACTAACTACTACTTCTTTGTCTAAATCTGCTGTTGCAATCATATTTGCATTAAATAGATGAGTATTATCAATTCCCTTCATCTGCGCACCAATACCACTACAAAGCTCAATTACACTTAACTCACAATAATTATTTTTTTCTTTATTCTCTGTCAAAATCCTTTAATCTACAGAGATTGCGCAATCATTTTTACCTAGGAGTTACTGTTAAATCCTTTCTTCTTACTTATTTTGTTGTAAAATTCTATGGAATTAACACGTCTGCTAAAACCATAGGAAAAAAATATTTCATTTACTTTTTTGGAAAATTCGGCTGATCAGCCTTTGAATAGAATTACTTCTATATTAGATTATTCTCTGTTTATTAATGCTTATCCTCTTTGAATAAATCACCATATGACTTACTTGGCGTTATAATCAAATTCATGTACTCTACATTACCACCATTTAATTCTTTCTGAATACCATGATAAATATGATACATTAATGTTTCTTTGTCTATCCTATCTTCATCTAATAGAAGACTAATTGTAAAATTGTTCTGTTTTATAATTATCACCTCACTTATTCGTTATCATATCCAAAAACAACAATTCATCTTTTATCAATGTGATGTCATAATCTTTCCACTTTTCCATCAGCTTTCTTGTGTCAAATCTATGCGGAACAATGATTGCACAACCATGTGGAGTCTTATGCATTTCAATTTGTTCAAATACAAATCCATAATTTGTAATATCATGAATAAATCCTAAAGCTAATTTATCATCATCCACATCAAAATCAAATAACCACTTACTCTCATCTCGATTTTGTACTTGCTGTGCAACTGAAGCTAATGTACGATTCAATTGTGTCATACTCGGCTTATCTCTTAATAAGCGAATAGTGAACTCTTCTCTGATTTTCTCTTCGTTCCTTGAATTAACTGACCTATATAATCTCGTCTGCTCACCAGGGACTCCTTTAGCAGCAAAACTTTTAAAAGCCTCAATCACTTTGTCTTCGTTCTCTTTGTATTCAAGGATTGTCTTGGCTCGTTCCTTGAAGTTTGGAATATCCTTATTATCCTTGTTACGAGAACGCATTAGATATACATATAAGTTTGACATTGTATTATTCTCCTTAAATCCACCCAATATCTCTTGGTGTAATCTCAACATAACAATTTGGTTCACATGATTTTCCAAAATTCACGCCAATGAAAATACTTGTGCCTCTCAATGACATTTCTGTACTTGAAATCTTATAAAATTTTGTAATATACCATGGTAATTTATTCTTAATCCATGTCATTCTCATAGAATTGCTTTCAGAAATTTTCTCATACAGTGAACACATTTCATTTTTCTTTGTTACATGTTCTTTTTTATCCTCAATAATTTCATCCATACATTCCTGACGCATCTTGTAGTACTGTTCGTCAAGACTCTTTGACAATTCAGATAACGATGCCTGAATACTTTTTAATCGTTCATAACTATTTCTATTTTTCATGTCTTAACCTCCAAAATTTCATAAGAAATGTGCGTTTCATTTTAATGTAAAATATATACCATATATAGTATATATTACTTATTTTCAATACTATATATGGTATATTTGTAACAATTACTCACTTAATTCTGCAAGTGCCTTATCCAGATCCTCATCAGACATATTTTCAAGTGCCGCATCCTGTCTCTTAGCCTTGATTTCAAGCAATCTCTGTCTCATCTCAGCATTTTTCTTAGCGTCTTCTCTCTTCTTTTTCTCATCCAGCTTCACGTCAACAATATACTTAACAATTTCAATCTTGTTAGAAATTTCCTCGTCTTCCTTTGACTTAGTATTCAGAAGACTCTCTTCCTCAGACTTCTTTACTTCCGCATTGAGTGTCTTAAACACTGAGTCCAGATTTGTGAGAGATAAATCCCACAAATCAATTACATTAATCATTCCTCTAAATGGAAACTGATAGTTTGCTCTTGTTGCATTGATAAATAATTCGTTGTTTGTCATAATAATCTCCTTTTCTAATTAAAACTTAATCTTCATTACACGCTCTGTTGCACCCTTAACCTTAACAACTAAATCTGCTCTCTTTGTCATAGAGAATCCAATTCCTGAAAGCTGATCATCAGTATCTTCTACATGGCACTTAGCACCTAAAGCCTCAAATACTCTCTTATGCTTTTCAAGATCACTCTTTAAGAACTCATTGTAGTATCCATTAGGACTTTCATTATTCACACAATCCTTCAAGAAGAAGAATAAATGTCTATGACCAATTCCATCCTGCTCATCAAAATAGTTTGGACTGTAACTAATTACTGATACAGGAACAAACTGATTTGTATTTACACCCCAAATCTCACGACTTGAGATAGATGAACTTCCAGACAGCTTTTCCTTAATTGAGAAGTTGCCATTCTCGTCAAGTGTAACTTCTGCCACCTGAACATTCTCGCCAGTTCTCATAGGATTACTATAATCAAATGAATAAATCTCTCCATTGAACTCAACTTCTGCTCTGAATCCATGCCTTACTGCACCTGAATACTGATGTACAAAGAATCTATATATTCCTGGTCTCATTCTTGATAAATTCTGCCATGTAATATTCTCTACTGCAACTTTTCCACGTGGATCAATAACATCGACATCTAACTGACCGCCCATAAAAGTAATTCTTGGTGCTTTGTAACTACCATAATAGATTTCTGTTCCATCTGGCTCAACACAATGGGCATCAAGGTCATAATTGTCATGTCCATCTTCGTTCCACTGAATTGAAAATCTGAGTACACCATCAACATTACCGCCAGCAGCTTTTACATTCTGCTTCATATCAGAGTCAGTAATATTTCCTGAATAAGCCCAAGACAATCCATTATTCCACTTGAACATTGTCTTAGCGTCTGGATTAACAGGTGCAATCATAGAAACAAAGTTCTTCTCATGTTTATTCTCTACAAAAACTTCAATCTCCTTTGCAGTTGGAAGTACCTTATCAATGAAATTCTGTGCTGAAATCTCTTCAACCTTAGAAAACTTCTTAGGACTTACAGCAACATCCTTTTCCATCTGTCCAAAAATATCATCTGCACCAACCATTCTTCTTGCAGCACTCTTATTTGAGAACAGTACATTATTTACAGTAATATCATTCAGATTAGCAAATCTTCTCTGTAATGAATCCATATATCCAAGTTCTGTAATAGTCTTCTTTGCATCCTCAAGCATCTTCTTTGTAAAAATAGCCTTTGGACGCTTATAATTGCTTGGAGCGACAATCTGCTCATACTTCTTAACTGCTGTGTCAAGATCCATATCCTCACTTACATTGATAAGAAGTGTTCCAATGGAATGATTTCTAATTCTACCGATAGCCATACCTGCTGTTACCGACTTCTCCCAAGTATATAAATCCTTTTCAGTATCAGAAGTCAGCTTATCATATTCCTTCTTATACTTCTTGAACTCTGTGAGTACGCCTTTCCACTCTTCGCCCTTGTAAAGTGTATTTGAATTGATAAGTTCAAGAATTGTATCGAGTGCATCCATAGTAATTTCATCAAGAGAACGCTTAAATACATTTCTTGTATCTCTGAACTGTCCTTTAACTTCCTCATTAGAACGACTACTTCTATTTACGAACTTACTTGGAAGCTCTAAGAAGAAATGATCCCACTGATGAGACTTTCCATTAATTTCTTCAAAGTTAAAATCTGTGCCAATCTTAGGGAACTTGGTTGTATAAATATCTGTAACTGTATGAGCCTTTACAAAAGCGTCAAGTGCATCACATACTGGCTGATATGTTGTATCACCAAGATTCAGTTCCCAAATTGTATGAATCTGATTATCCTTGATAGTGACAGCAGAACCAATATTCTTAATAAACTGTCTACAACAACTACAATCATGCTCTCTACGTTCTCTGAAAATCTCATTTGTACCAGCAGGGAAGCTATCAAGATATGTATTCCATAATTCATCCTTATCTACATTTACCTCAAATAAATGCGTTGCCTCTTTCTGCATTTCATCGAAGTGCTTCTGTAAAGCCTTTTTAAATTTCATAAATCCATCCATGTTTTGTACCTCTTCTTTCTTATATTTATTTTTGTTAATTGTTTCTACTGTTATATTCTCCATTTATATCAAACCAGTTGCCTTATCTGGATTCTCATTAGCCCATTTTATCCATCTTTCAGCATAAGGTTCAGTCTTATCATTTAACCCAAATACTTCTCTTACGATGATATATCCTTTACCAATCGACTCTTCCATATCTTTTGTATTGTTATCTACATCGTCTGCATCTAATGGTCGAAACACTGTTTTAGTAAAATATCTTCTACCATATTTCTTTGTTATTGTGATTTTATTTATCTTATCCTTATATAACTTCCATACACCAGATGAATCTTTGTTAATCTGCCCTACACAATCTCCTATATTTAACACATTGTCTCCTTTCTAAATTCCAATGAATCGAAGTTTTCTTTCTACCTAAATAACCATCTTCGCAATGCTTTATTCATCTTCTCTTTCTTATCTAATTCTTCATCTCTTTTATGTATTGACTCTTTACAGCTTTCTTCAAATGCTTTTAAAAAATCTCCTGACATACTACATAAAACAGAATATGAAATAATTAATCCAATTATTGAAAAAATAATTAATGCTATATCACCATTGCTCATATATCATTCACCTCTCTTCCAAAGAAATCGAACTTTCTTGCTACTCAAATTTCTTATTAATCCAATACCCTGTTGGATCAATCCTGTATTCTTCAACCAAATTTACTTTTTCTAACCATGCACAGTCACCATTCTCACATCTAATTGGCAACCATGCGAATACAGTGGAATATCTTAAATCTCCATGACATGGTGTATTTTGTATTACACGTTTCCATCTCATATTTTTACCTCTTTTTCAATGAAATCGAATTCATTTGTCTTTTACTTATGAAGAAAGAAATCACATCTTGCCTCTTTGTGAAAATCTTCCTCCGTTAAATCGTATTCACTCTTACAATCTTCCGATTCAGGATAGCATTTCATTTTATCGTGATCCGCATGTTTACATTCACCACACCCTGAACATTTACGACCTTTAAAATCGCTATTTAACATATTTTCACCTCACAATCAAAAGAAAAGATTCTATTGTCTATCTTTATTTTTTACAATTTTTACATTACGCATTTTATGAAAATCGCAACTTTTGGCATCCTTATTAAAATATATACAAAATTTGCCATCCTCATATCCGCAATCACATTCCATTTCTGAATAAACTCTCATCTTAGTTTCCTTCCTATTAATACGGTTGACCGAATATACCTAACTTGATGGACAGTATGGGATTCGAACCCATCCACCGTAAGCACCAATGCACCGCCCAATCAAATCCAGGTATACTCAGTATCATATATTACAACCTTGCCAAAAATTGAAAAATCAGCACTATGCACTTACATCCCTCTGCATGAATTTATCAAAATCACGTTTCAGATAAAGATAGTTTGTTTTCTGAGATTGGCTAAAATTGCTTGTTTTATAATTTTTAATCCAACTTTCAAAGTCCTGATCCTGTTCTTTCTGACAAGCATATGCCATAAGAGCAATTAATGCCATTTTACAAAACTTGTATACAGGTGCGTCAATCTTCACACAGTCCTCAACCATATCTGTATAAAAATCCACATCATCATTCGTAGCATTAGAATTTGCATTTTCCCGTACAAAGGAAAGAATACTTTCTTCCGTATTTTCTTCCACATTTTCTGTTGTATTTATATGTAAATAATCCATCATCAAAGTAGTATATGTATCAATTTTAGCTTGTACAATCTTTTTATCAGATGTACCAGCTTCTTTATCAAGTGTGTCATAACTCCACTCTCCAATTACTTTACTATGTAAATCCTTTACAAGTGCATTTACAAATCCTGCAAACTTATTATCTTCGAGTCCTAACTTTGTGAAATTATGGAATGTAGCCATCCAACAAAGAATATCTTTGAATACAAATATATTCTGAAATTTATTGCCACAAACTTTTGCGATTCGATTTCCATATTCATTTATCTTTTCGAATTCATCGAACGAAGAATTTTCCTCAAGATATTCATTTCTGTCTTTTGGTGCTTTTTTCCAATCATTTATATGAAATACAGTCATTACAGAATTTGCAACTGTCTGCTCATATGTTCCGTTCTTACGCATTGGTTCTGAAGGTGCAACACAATTTTTATAAAACTCATTGTTTGCAATATTTTTGATTTTTCTTGCATATGTAGGAATCCATGTAAGAGCCTTCTGGTTAGAACCCATAGACTTGTTACGATTATATCTTCGCACAAGCTTACTAATCTCTTGCATGGTGCAATTCTGATGAACGACAATACGGATCTGATAATCGTCAAATTTCTTTTTCAATTCATCTGGCAACTGTTCAAAAGTTTTGTTCTTAATGTCAAATTCGCAATTATCCCAAAGAATACTTCCGTTTTCATCTTTTACAAGATGCCCTTCTTCATCTCTTCTCTTTGCTTGATACTGAATAACGCTATTTTCAAATGATTTAGTTGTTTTCCAATTCATATTGCGAAACTTATTTAATGCTGTGGTTCTCTGTATACCATCAACAATATATTCCTGTGTTAATCCACCGCCTAATTCTTCTTCACCGAGAATAATAGGAGGAATGTAATCTTCCGTAAGAACTGTTAAAATCAATTCATTCATTGCCGGGTTGTCCCAACAAAACATTCTCTGTACATCCTGATTTTCTGAAATATCCTCACTATTTACACTTGCTAAATATGAAGATAATGATACTGTTTGTTCTCTTACTTTCTTTGCCATAATTAATTCCTCCTACATTTTCCTTACATTAATTCTCTTATATTTTCATATGCTTGAATAGCTGCAAGATTATTAGAATATTGCTTACTATTCATATGTAATAATTCTCTGATTTCTTTTGCCTTATATCCATCAGATAATAACGATACAATTTTACGTTGTGTATATGATAACTTGTCCAAATATCTTTCAATCTTAGTACCTTCAAACAAGTATTCACAAGCAGTTTCATATGTATCAAACTTTGATGGAATAGTTTCTCCAAGCTCCACCCCGTCTTCTGTAACAAGATTGCTTGTACTTTCAAGTTTCTTAGCAGGAATACGTTTTGCACGATTACGATCACGAATCTCGGTTTTAAACTTTCGCTTAATGTTGCTGGCTAAGAATGAATCAAAATCTATTTCTTTTTCTGGATCAAATCTTAATGCGGTGTCTGATAATACACTTAAAGCGATGCTGTAAAAATCGTCATAATCTTTGTCCGATATACCCCCAATTTTTATCAACATTGGGTAGCATATCTTTTTGAGCCGATACATTTCATTATCACAGTACCATTCCAATATTTGTTGTATTTCCATTATGTAATTACTTTCCCTTCTTAATTTCTCTATGTAACACTTCTCTAAAACTCAACTCGTTATCATTGATTTTTGTATGTCGTGTCTCTGAACAACACTTCGGACAACGACTGAATTTTTCATGCTTGTCCTTTGAGAACGACATAACTCCCACCATTTGAGTCCAATAATTTTTACATAATAACATTCTCCTTATCTACCTCCCTAATAGTCAAATAATTCAGTCATTACTCTTGGTTCATATTTACGCTTATCCATTCCTGAGATAGCTTTCTCAATCTCATCAGTAGCTGTTTCAGAAATTTTCTTTTCCAAAATAATGTCTACCACCTGCAATTCGTTCTTAATGCTTCTGCGTTTTATTCTCCGTTCCTTGAGCATTTTATAGGCTTTATATCCTTGTGCAGCATTAAGGTTACAAAATTCTATGTAATGTAATATGTCACATATTTCTTTATCTACTGTGCTAAGTTTGTCTGTTAACTCATTCTTTCTATGTACTGCTTCTGAGGCTAATCCATTAAGTCCCTTTACCTTCTCAATCCAATATTGAATATTTTCAGCTATTGCCACCCTTTCAGTCTTCTCTTGTGTTTCTTCATGTGTCATTTGCTTTATTAGCTTTGGTGGCTGGTCATATTTTTGAACACGAAAGCACGATTTGAAAGCCTTAGAAAGATTATTGTTATAGACAGAATTGGCTTCCTTGTTTCCATAAATATCTGCCAAAGCTTCACATGACGTTGGAACATAACACCCCTTTCTGTCCCTCATAATCCAACGATTTCCATCTGTAATTACATATTGCGCCAATTAAAACCATCTCCTTCTTTTTAGTTTTAATGCACCATGAAGGACTTGAACCTACGACCGACCGGTTATGAGCCGGTTGCTCTAACCAACTGAGCTAATGGTGCTTGTTACTACTCAAAGTGAAATTGTGCACGGTTATAACAGGGCATACCAGATTCGAACTGGTGAGTGCATGAGTCAAAGTCATGTGCCTTACCGCTTGGCGAATGCCCTATATTAATATTCTCTATTTAATTGTAAAAAATGGATTAAAATGCAGAAAACGCTAGATTTACCAGTCTTGACAACAATTGGTAAAATATGTAAAATAATTTTGCGGTATTTTCTGCCGTATTGGGTAAAACAGTCAAGTAGAAAGGTGCGCCAACACCGTTTGAATCGCTTGGCTGTTTTTTGTATTTCCATTTTTCTTACAATAATAATGATATTTCAAACATACGTTCTTGTCAATAGTTTTTTTCGAACATTTGTTTGTTCTTTTTATGTATTATAATTATACATCAGATGGTGTCCCATAATTAGGACACTATTCCCGAAAAATAAGTGGAAAATTTATATTGTGTATAATCTCCGCTTGCACACCTTCTAAACATAGATTACCAAAAAAGTCATTATCAAGATAATCTACTGTACTTGCTTTATTAATTATTCTCTTTCCCTCATCTGCACTAATCTGTCTTGGTTTTGTATGAATAAACGTAACACCGTTGAACGAATCAATCCATATCTGACCAGGAGCTTTGTCAATTATTTTTTTTGCTTCTTCTTTGCTAACGTACATTATGCTCTCGCCTCCTCCAATTTATACCAAGTTCCAAAGAATAGACCATTGAAGCATGTTTGATCGACTATCCTTCTGTCTTCTTTATTTGTAACCGCACCAAGTTTTTCTATTACCTCTGTTTTGGAAATGGTAATGATTTGTTCACCCATTACCATCGAATATAACTGCAATCCATTTTCTCCGTTTGCTTCGAGACAACCATGAACAGGCATATTCGTCTTTTTTATTTTGCTTGTCAAAGGCATCACCGTAATTATCGTAGCGTGTTTTGTACCAATTGGATTCGATACGATCACATATGGACGTTCTTTGGTCTGAACAGAACCACCTTCATATTTGATTTTTGCTTTTATAACATCATATCTCTGTAAATCCATATGTACGCTCCTCCTCTCTTTTTCTTTAGTATTTATGTACTTGGATTACCTTTGATACTCCGTATTATATATGGTTTATATAAACCTGTCAATAGGTTTATATAATTTTCCTATAGAAAGTTGACATTGAGTTTATATATACCTTATAATAATCATCATAAAGGAGGTATTTAAAATGCCAAGAGGACAACTTTCAGAAAAAAACACAACCATGTCTTTTGCTATTCCGAAAGATTTAAAAAATGAAATCGGTATAATCGCACAAAAAGAAAATCGTTCAATGAGCAATCTTATAGTTTCTCTTTTAAGTGATTATGCCAACTTATATAAACAAAAAGAAAGATTGACCAGATATTATAAATTAATATCTGAAATGAAGGACGATACAAAATAGTATCGTTCTTACATATTACTCAATACTTCTCTCATTCCAACAGCTCCATTGGCATAATTATTAACTGTTGTATTCACACTACTATGTCCAAGCTGTTGCTGCACGAATGCAAGATTTCCATTCTGATTCATTACACTGGCATAATAATGTCTCATCATATGTGGAGTAATACCATTTCCATAATTCTCAAATATTTGTTTGATATTTCTTTCTGTTGTACGAGTTCCGTTTTTATTAATAAAAACTGCTTCCGTGTCTACGATATTATCTAAGGTGTTTCTGTATTCTAACCACTCTCTTATAGCTTTTAAAGCAGATCCGCTAAGATATACCGTTCTATTTTGCATTTCTCTGTACACGCCTTTACCAAGAATAGTAATATATGGCATTTCTTCGTCCAAATGTAAATCAGATAAATCTAAACCAGCAAGTTCAGATTCTCTTATTCCAGTTCCTCTTAATACACGAAAGATAGCAATATTTCTATTCCTTACTGGAATATCCTTTTTCCACATTATTTTCTCTTCCATATCATTAAGCTGTTTTTCTGTTGGAAGTTTTTTAGTTAAATTGTTTCCAGATGGAATTCCTTTATATGTTACATCTTTAAAGAATCCATCTTTAATTTCAGTTCCCTTCACTCTACTCATATAATCCCAAAAACTGCTTATAACATGTTTCCTAGTTTCTAATGTTGTAGGTGACATTCCATTCTGTTCTTTTGTCTTTAAATATAATGTAATATCTTCTGCCATAATATCGGTAAAATCCGATGGCTCAATATCTGAAATGCTCTCCTTATTAATCATCTTGTCTTCAATAAACCAATTGAGCAAATCTACAATAACTCCAAGATAATTCAAGGCACCTGCCTTACTCTCTATTTTAACAGTGAAATATTTTCTCATATATATAGGAAGATTCAACTCATCCAACTTCCTATTAAGCTTCTCTGCGTTTCTATTTTGTACTTCTATTTTGTAACACATAATTATCACTCCTTTGTATAATCTGCTATCGCTTTTGCAATAACTTTAGCTGCTCTTTTACTTTTTAATGATCTCTGAATAGATTCTGTATTCCAAAAGACATCACTAAACCCAGCTAACTCACCACCACAATTCCAATTCGGAATACTAAAGAATCCTCCATTTACATATTCTCCGAAAATCACACTATAATAATTTCCATTATACTCAACACCCATATGGTGAATATTTTCAACATAAGTATCACCATTATAACTGATTTTATAATTTTCCATATTAATCGACCACCTTTCCTACATACATATTCTCCGTTTGCCATTCAGGTAACAGTTCATTATTCTCATCATAATATCTGGGTTTAATTTTCTTTGCGTATTCCATACGCTCGTCAAAATCATCGCACCACCTAACTTCAAGATTTTTAGTTCTCATTTGCAACTTTGTACATAGACAACACAAGTTTTTTACATGGTCTTTTCCTCTCATATTCGGTCTACGCATTTTATCACCAACTTGATTTTTACTAAGACATCTTAAACAGATAAATTCACTTGATCTGTTTGTATTGTCATGTCGTTTACACATTTTCATCACCTCATTTTCTGCAATAAAAAAGAAGCAGCTAATTTCTGCTTCTAATACTTATTTCTATATATGATTCGCTTTCAACAAGAAAGCAATTTTTCTTTGGATTATCAAATGTATTCGTAATTAATTTCTCTATTATCTATAGTTGCTATTCCATTATCATCCTTGTTGTTGAATATAAAAGTAGATTCCTTTATATCAGTTAAATCCAATGCCAAAGAATCAACTCCAATAAATTTTCCAGAAACTATAACTGTTTCAAAATATCCTTCCTCTTTCCCTGTGTCAAATGGAATGGCTATACCTAATTCGTCTGAAATGTCTACCACTTTTCTATATCCAATTTTGTTTTTAAGTTCAGCAAAAGTAATAACTGCCATATCACCAACTTCTGTATATCCTAAAATTTCATCTTCATCATTTGTAATTGGATAAGACTTATTCATTCGAATAATTTTACCTTCAAATTTTGAATAATTCGTCATATTAATATCTCCCTTCTCAATGAAATCGTCATTTACACGGGTTTATATTTTTGACGATTAACTTTTTGTCTTTCTTCAATAATAAGATTTAAAACAATTGTTAGTCTCCTCTTTTTATTTGAAGAATCAGCCTCTCCGTATATCTTAGTTAGTTTACCTTCATACTCTTGTTGTAAACTGCATAATTCTTTTTCATATTCTATCAACTCTTTTAGTGTCATATTTGTCATTATATCACCTCGTTTCTTCTGCTCATTAATCAAATCTAATACTTCACATACAAAATTTCTGCCCACATTGAGGACAATATGTATTTGTAGAATATACATTACTACCACAAATACTACACCGATGTACAATTTTTGATTTTCCCAATAAGCCAAATTCTCTTTCGTTAGTTGTTGGGATTCTCTTTTGCTTTATTATACATTCTTCTATAGTATCCATATTAGCCATTAGGTCATCAATGTCGCCAACTGTAATAACTCCATTTTCATTACTATATGCGATTTTAAATTGTTGTATGGAGATTAATGCAGCATTTATTTTTCTTTTATCCATTTACATCACCTCTTCTAATCTTTCAAGTAAATCATTCTTTCTTAATTGAAAATAAACTGAAAATCTTTATCATTTATTTCAACTGTGACAAATTCTTCATTGTTGTCAATAATATCTACAACTGCACTTTCATATTTTGCATATGCTGATGTGCATTCATATTCCTTACCCTTGGTAAAATGTTCATCTGTTTTCCTACAAATTGCTTTGTTATTCATTTATATCACCTCTTCCAATTTACCAATATAAAATTGACTCTAAATCATCAATTACAATTTCCATCAGTCTTTTTACTTCTTCTTCTTTAATTTTTGTAAGAGATAGTTTATAATCTTTAATTTTCTCTTCAATCCGATCACAACACCATGTAGGGTTATTTCGTTTGCGTTCCATTTATATCACCTCACTCAATCTCATTAATCATCTGCTGCACACGTTGTATCTCTTCGTTTGTATGTGGTGTACCACCTGCATTCATATCTACATACCACTGAAGAACTTCTTTCTTACTCTTTAAATTGTTTATATTCACTTTTATAGTATCATTTACTATGGACATTTTATCTGTATATTCTCCGATATATGATCCAAACGCAGGAATCTCTCCATTCATAAACCTTTTAATTGCTGTCAGTCTCTGCAAACCATCAACACATACAAAATCATGATAAACATTTTTATTAATTGATTCTTGCCACCATGGACAATTAAAATAAAGAACTCTACCCGTTTTGCCACCTCTCAGGAAAAATTCAATCCATGCAATTTGTTGTTTTTCTGTCCATACATGCCCTCTCTGAAAATCAGGATTAAGTTCTAATCCATATTCTTTTACATGCTCATCAATAAATTTAAGCAAATATTTAAAATCAAAATCACATTGCCAATGACCATCCTTAGTAAATTTAGGAATATCTTTAAATCTTGTTATTTTCACTTCTATCATCTCCATTTCTATTATATAAATCATATTCTTATTAATTATTTGATTTTAGCCATTTTAACATTTTCTATTGTAATACATTCATATTACCTCGATAAATATATCTTTTACCTTCCGTGTAATAAAATGATTCATCCATTTCTTCAATTCCCAAGTCCTGCGGTGTAATAGAATCGCTCTGTTGACATTTTTTCCACAACTCATCATCCGATAAAGATTTTTTCATTTAAATCATCTCCTCCAATCTACCCTGCAAATCGTTCTTAACTTCTATTATTGTTTGAATTCTTGAAAACAACATATTATTTGTATCAACAGCATCCTCGCCATTTTCAATAATACATTGTTCAACTCTTTCTATTTCTGTATCAAGCTCACCAATATATTCTCTTACTTTCTCTCTCATATTCGGTTGATTCTCATATTGATAAAGCCTTTTTAAAGGTTCTTGCATTTTTTGATTAGACTCAAGATCCGCTTCGGGATATACAAACATATACTGATTTTTAATAAATGGCATATCCCAATTTATTTTCTGTACTATTTTTTCCATATTAACCTCCTCTACTCATTTGATAAATGAAGTTTATATTTTCCATTACAATTATGAGTTTCTTCATCACAATGATTACCATGTAAATCAATCCATTTTCCATCATAGCAGCCATATCTGCCGCTACATATTATCTGATACACAGCATCTTTTCCATCTTCCCATGTTTTTCGACCACCTTTATATATTAACATTGGATAAATATACTCTTCGTATTTAGGTAACGATTCAATTTCGTCACATCCATGATAATCAAAAAGCCATACATCTTCTGGTTTATTCGCCTTATAAATGATTGCTGGTTCAAGTCCAATTGTAATTTTCTGACCATTTATATCAATTACTCGTTGCAATCCAAATCTCAAATCATATTTTGCTTTTCCAATATCTTCGTCATCACACCAGTAGTTGTTATATTCCGCTTCACCATTTACTGTATTTACTATTTCCGTTGCCAGCGTATCCATAAGCTTATAATTATTACATAAAATAATTGTGTTTTCTGTAAACTCAATTACATTATAATCTTCTTCTTTTTTGAATCTATCTACTTTAAATTCGATTCCTTCTAGCATTTTGTATCACCTCTTTATAGAATCTTCTTTGCTACCTCTTTTAGCTCTTTTATTGTTGTTGCATTGAATCCTGTTCCATCATCAAGCGTAATAAAATAATGCTGAACACTTCGATTTTTATTATAATCAAAATCAGGTTCAACATCAACTCTTGTAACTCTATCTCTAATTCTTTTAGGCAAATAGTCTTTTATTTCCATTTACTTCACCTCAATTCATTTCTAACTTTCCTTCATCTAATAACTGCCATCTCAATGCATTATAAAACATTAAATCATTCTTTGAATTTCCAATAATTAAATAATTACCAGATATATCATCCATTTCATATATTTTATAATTACTGTTTGGATTTTTATCTGTAATACCTTTAAATAATTTTGCTGCTTCGTAAATGTCTTCTGCTATTACAGTACCTACTCTACTTTCGCTATCTTCTTCTATCTCATTAATTCCAAATTTCTTCATATTTTAGTTCCTCCTATCTTCCAATGAAAGTTAAATTTACTTGGCTTATTCTGATTCAATATCAACTGGATTTTCTAATTTTAAAATCTCGTCTCTATGCTCTACCAATGACGCATTAGCAATTGCATTGATTTTGTTCTGACAAAAAGACTCAATTTCTCCCTTTGCTTCCATAACAGTTTTATCCATCTGTTCATTGAACTGATCTGCAATAAATCCAATATTGCTTCCAATATCGTAATTTAACATATTGAGCTTTTTTAAAATATTTTCTTTATCTGCCTTTGTAAGTGTCTTTTTTGAAGAAAACAATTCTGCAACTTCATTTATTAATTCTTTTGACTTTTCCATTGCCTTATCAGTCTGCTCTTTAAATTCTCCTGTAAATTGTTCTCTCTTACTAACAAAATCACACGGAGGTATTTTTCCATCTTTTTCAGTATAGCAAATTGTTACTGGAATTCCTGTCCCTTGTCCAAAAGATGTAATTGCCTCAGCAAATTGTGAATAACTCATTTCGACTTTTACAATAGGCTTGTCACCAAAAATATCGTCACGATTTAACCCTCTTGTAATATCAGCATGTCTAAGTTCCATTGTAATTACATTACTATGTTCAATACTACTTCCGAATAATGGTGTCTTTCCACCATAAGCTCTGTTAAATAACAATGTACCATAACTAGGATGGCTTGTTTTTGTTCCAAATTTTGTTTCTTCTACTTTATATTCATTCTCCATATATTCCATTCCCCTTCCATAGTAAGCTTAAAGTTATTTGGTTTTAATCAAACATCTTTAATTCAGGCATATATTTCTGTATAGAATAAAATGCCTGTGCCCAATCAATAACATTATTTTTATCTGCAAATAATATACTCTTTAATACTTGCGCAGCTCCTTGGTCTGACATTTTATCAAATATTTCTTTTGATAAAATCTCTTTTACTTGCAATTCTTTTGAAAATGGATCTTGGTCATACACTAATTCATTTGCATGTTTCACAATTAAATCCTTATATTCATTCACCTTGTAATCATCCTGTTTTTCTTCGAAATGCTTTAGTCTATCTAAATCAATCCTCAAATCATAAATTCCATTCATAATAATATTCTCCTTTTCATTAATAAATAAACTTAGATTCCATTATACTTTCTTAATTCGTATAATTCACAATACATATCCCAATTCTTCATAAATTGCTCCATATATGCTTTAATATTCTTAAATACAATTCCTTGCGGTAGTTCAAATTTATCCGATATACCGTCTTTTGAAATTTCAAACACCGTTTTACTAATATACTGCTTTACAATTTTCCCATCGAAACCATTTTTATTAAACCAATCTATTACGTATTTTTCTTCTTTTGAAAAATCCCACTTAGCATTACTTATACTAATCATGTTTACACCTCTATCTAATGAAAACTTGGTTTCATTGACTTATTTTATATAGATACTTGGTTCACTCTTTATCAATAAACTAACTAAATTCCCAAATTTTTCATGAGCTGCATTAAGAATAAGTTCTTCCAAATCTCTTAATTCCCAATACTGTAAATTTTCTGCTAGATGATTTAATGTACAATCTGGTTTAAGTTTGCCAGATTTATATTTCCATTCATTTATATCATTGCACAAATTTAATAAACCATTTGCATCCATATGATCTATATAATATTTCACTTCATCTCTACTCATAATCAACCTCCAATTTTCCATTCGAAACTATTATTTATTGCTCCTTCCATTCTACACAATATCACCCAACAACTCAATTACTTCGTCAAGTTTCTCATTCGCTTCTTCCATATTATCAATTGCATCTTCAGAACACATTCCTCTATAACTGCTTTGTAATCCTTCTGGCATATTATCAAATGCATTCTGTTCTTCGTTTAATATAGAAGATAGCTCACCTGAAACTTTCTTCAAATCGGTTTTAATCAAATCAATTTGAGTTTTGAGTTGCCTTATCTTTTCTCTTCTCTGATTATTCATTACCTATCACCCCATAATGCATGGACTACATCATAATCACTTGGCATACATGTACATGTCAAGGCTCCAAAATTCAACTTATTAAATTCTTCTTTTGTAATTTCAATTCCCATATCGCCATCAACAGTAGTATTGTAATCAAGTTTTCCCTGGCATTCTGGTCGAAAATACCATACTCTATAGAACTCTTTACCAGTCTTACTATTTTTACCACTAAACAAACAGGTAATTGTTCTGCCTGTGCTGATTTCAGTTGTAACAGTTTTTCCGAAATATGGATTGTATTGACTATATACATTTTTCCCGTATTTTAGATTTTCCTGTTTGTCATGTTCGCTCATAGCAAATAACTGTTGTGTACCTCTTCCATAAGAAGTATCATATACTCTACTACTGTTTACTCCAACTGTAGAATATAACTTAACTCCGTTTATGTCTGTTGTCTCAACTCTCTTTACTCGTTCACCGTTGATGTATTCATTACACAATCTGTCTGCATAATGAACATTTCCTTTTTCATCAACTGTACGAGTAATTTTCTTCATATCATAGTTATCTTTAGCTGCCTTTACAGCACTTCCTGCATAAATTCCTAAAAACGCTAATAGTCCTCCGAACATACTCATCAACCTCTTTCTCTTTTATATTATCTTCTCCATTTTTCCATTTCGTCAACTGACTTCTTATTTAAATTATTATACATATCTTGTCTCTTACGAGATTCTTCCTTTTGATTCGCTTTCCAAGGAATATACACACATAAATACATTGCCACTAAAAATCCGATTAATTGTGCCATAATCATTACCTCTTTTCTTTCCATTTGTGTTCTGTTATACTATTCTTTATCGGAGGAGCTAACCATGATAGAAGAATTTATAACAGACGTTTGCGAATTGCTTGAAATAGGAGTGCCAAAAATTTCATATGACACTACTCATTTCACTACTAAAACAACAATGGCTCTATGTGAGCCAGAAACTAATACAATTTACCTTAATAAAGTAGATAAGCCAAATCCAGATTATGTATTTTCCATTGCTCATGAACTTCGTCATATTTATCAATATCAAACTGACGAAAATTTTTATTTGTCAGGATATAAACCATCTAATGAATGTTCATCTATTGAAGAATATAACCTTCAAATTGCCGAAGTAGATGCTAATGCTTTTGCTTCCATTATAATGACTGATTTCTTTTCAATAAAACCGCAATGGAATGGTTTATCTGACAAAGCTATTGATACTATCGAAAAACGAATCGAATTCCTTTTGACTACTGAATTTGTTTTATAAACCTAAATCCGTTTGCCGTAGTTTTCTTTTTAGAACCATCCTTACGATAGAACCAAATTCCTTTTATAATACCTTCTTCGATGACTTCTGTTGCTTTTGGATGTTTTCTACTGCCAGACCATTCTAAGAAAGCACATTCCCATTTCTCTTCTGATGGTTTCGCTTCTTCATTTTTATTTGCTTTATATTCTATAAGGAGTTCATCAATTTTAGCATCTGTAAGATTTTCAATTTTTTCTTCATCTAAAGAATAAAAATCTGTTTCATTATAATGATTGCTTGTATGATGCCATGAAGAATATGTTAAGCAGATTTCCTTTAATACTTTTACCGGAAGTTTTTTCAATTTTTCTATTGAACATTTTAGCTCAACTTCTTGTTCATTTATTGCATCAAAAATGTCTGTCTTTGTCCACTTGCTTAATGGTTTTTCACCATCTTCATAGGCTGCAACTGCATTGTTGCTCATACTAAATCCATTATATCCTGCCATATTCATCAACCTTCTTTCTTATATATTATACCATGTTTTATGTATTATTAAAAGAATAGTAAATTTCCGTTTCATTGGACTTAGATACTATTCCATATCCAAGTCAAACATTTTTCAAATGTACCCGTATATAATTCTTATTTTTCTATTTATTTCACTCATCCAGAACACCTATTATAGATGGTATCTGACACACTTTTAGTTCACCATCAAATAATTCTCTATGTTCTCTTGATTCAAAATATCTTTTTGCTTTATTATAAGCATCTCTTTTTGAATCTGCCTTTACTTCAATCATTCTATCATAGAATATTGCTATATAATTTCCATCTTTAATTCTTACCATAATACATCTCTCCTTATAACAAATCCTGAGTATTGTAAATCATCGTTTCATGTTAATCCTCAATAACTATTTCTTTGCCACAATAAGGACAATATTTTAATTTATCCATAATTATCACTCCTTATCCAATCTTCGTTATTTCCATATAGCAACCATTCATAGCTTTATCATACTGCCTAATATCATAGAGCCAACTAAACGGAATTTTAACAGTTCCTTCTTTTTTCAATTTTTCCATTACTTCCCCAATAGAAAAATATCCCTGCATCCAACCATAACCCGATAAATACTGTTGTCTATCCAAATCACACAACCTGTCATGATATTTGATTGTATTTTTCTTTAGAAATTTAATATATCTATCAGATAATCCATAATTTTCTTCTGGGTTATCATCACTGTATTCCGACATAACAAATGAATTTCCATGGAATAACTCAAGTTGCCACATTACTTCTCTCATATTATAAAGAGTTCTCGTTATTCCGTTTATTGCAATCATATAATCGTTTCGAGTCCCAGATTCCCAATTCTTTTTACTACATCTTCCGCATTTATATGTATCTGTGTTAATTATCATTTTATATCTTGCCATATAATCAACCATCCTTTCCATTTGAAATTGCTATTTACTGTGTTCTTCCATCCCAGTTTTCTTCGTTGATCCATTTCATAAAATACTCTGTATCAACGTCTCCGTATTCATCAGCAGTTCTTTCAACAAATTCATCATAGATTTCCTCTGTAACTGAATCCAAACAATCAAATATCTTTAAATCATCATTACATTCCAAAACTGCTGAATATCCGTTGTTCCAAGCATATATTAAACAAGCCAAGAAATAATACTGTTCTACGCTTATTCCATTTCCATCGCAATCATAAAATGGTTCGTCCAACTCTAAGTCTGAAATAAGAAATCTGACATAATCTGCAAATTGCCTTTTATATTTTGCCGACATTCCTTTTGGCAACCATCTATTTGCCAAATCAACAAGCCTCTTTTCATTAACTGCCATCCGTTTACCTTCTAATGTATATGTTGTCATTTCCATCACTCCAATCTATGCTTCATAATCAAATTCACTTAATCCACCACTTGCAAATACATATTCTGCTACATCTGGAACAAATATCATAAGATTATCAGGATATTTTCTTTGGTCTTTTATTGCAAAATATCCTTTTTCTTCTACATCATTATCATCTTCATAATATCCCAAAATCATTAAAACCAGATTTTCCATTGATGTTTTTGGTTCATAATTTTGTTCTCTTATCCATGCTGCAACATAATCCATATCACACCATTTTTCTTTTGGGTAAGTAGAATAATCCTTTTCTTCTTTCCATCCATAATCATCTACCATTTTAATCACTCTCCTTTATAAATCTCCTAAAATCCAAGCTTCTATAAAATCTAATACAGCTTCTGGGATATTTTTAGTTTCTTCATCATCGTAATTAAAGGTTTTGCCTACTACTTTTGTTTTAAATATGTCATCCTCTTGATATGTGATTTTATATTCTTTTACATTTCCAATTTCTCTTACAAGTTCTACTTTTAATACATTCATATCTTATACCTCACTTTCTTTTCAAGAAACAGTTCTTTCCTTTGGTTTTATGCAACCTCTTTTATTTCCTTTACTGTTTCTTTCCAACAACTATCAATCAGTCCATAAACTTCATCAATATCATATCCATGCATCTTACATCCCTCTACACAAAAGATTGCATATTTAATAGGAAGTTTAACATCCTTATCCAGTTCTACTTCTAATACAGAACCACCACCAGACCAAGAATCATACAACCCACACATTGTTTCTTTTCCAAGAACTATATAAGATTTTGATTTTTCATTCTTTCGTGGATCATATTTTCCTTTTTCGTCATATTCTTTATTCTGTAATTCGATTAAATCAAACAAATCAAATAACGGCATTTTTACAAGAAATGTTACAGTTGCCATATGTGATGGAAGATTTTCAAATTCCTGTATGCAGCTTTCTATAAATTTGTCTTTGTTTTTATCTCTATCTACATAATATCCATCATCCCTATGTACTTGTTTACATGCCTTTCTTAATGCAGTTGCTTTACCTTGTGTTTTTGCTAACCATAGCATAGATGATTCTTTGTCAATACTTCCATCTCCTGAATTTCCATACCAATTCAGAACATTATCGCAAACGCAATCGTAATTCCAATTACCACAATCCACCATAATATTTACTTTGACTTCATTATTAAAATCCTCGGCGTTGTAATAAAAATATGTATTTTCTCTTACATACTCCCATATCTCATTAAAATTATCTGTAAAATACTCTTCCTCTTCATCCGTCATTTCTTCACGAATATCCTTTTCAAACTCATCTTCTCCATACTCCATTGCATAATCCATAGCCCAATCAGCTAATTCATCATTAAATGCCTCTCTTGGATTATCATGCTCAAATATCTCTTTTAAGAAACTATCAGAAAGTTCTCTTTCTCTGTAGTCAGTATAAATTTCGATGCCACCATCTTCATTTACACCCCACATTTTCTTTAATATTTCATCTATTCTGGTTTTTAATATTTCTATTGTCATATCAATCAACCTCGCTTTCTTCCCATAAATCAATTAAACCAGGTAATACATAACCTAAATCTATCCAACTAAATTCATCAAACTCTTCAAGTTCTTTTAGTTCATCTTCTGTTGGAATTTCAGCACCCATAATTCGCTTTACATCATCTTCTGTTCCACCAGCTTCAAGTATTCTATGTAATGTCATTTCTAATGCACCAGAAATATCATCATTTCCTTTTACTGTGATTGCATTCCGTGACCAATATTCATTGCAAAGATGAAATGTTACAAGTGTTTCATTTTCTTCCAATAAATCTTTTAACTCAATCATTTCGCTTACCTCCTAATTTTTTATATTTCTCAAACACTTCTTCGCATCTCGCTTTATCACTGCTCCAAAATACTAAATGCCAGGAATAAACCCATTCTCCATTTTCAAAATATTTATATTTCTCTTGGATTTCCCATCGTTTATTCCAATGACTTCCAATTCCTTCAACCATTTTGTATTGCCGTAATTGTACCATTTCGCTTACCTCCTACATATCCTGATTCGCTATACTATCTAATTCTTCAACAATACTATTCATATCTGTATTAGTAAGTTCTCCAACCGCATATAAGATTTCTGTCAATTTTTCATATGCTTTAGCACCGCCTTTGGTGAATGGCTGCCTTCCACCATCTTCACCAATTATTATCTTGTCTAAGAATGGTTTTTTACTTCCTAATGCTACTAAAATATCTTCTAATGTATTCATAGTCACACCTCCATATTGTTGTTAATCCATGCATTAATTTTTGCTGTAATAGCCTCTGTATTATCAAAGAAAATACCTTTATATCTGCCAACAAAAATTAAATCCCAATTTGAACAAATTGAAATATAAACTTCTGTTTGAATTTCATCGTTAGGACAACAAAAAATATATAAATCTTTTATATCTTCATCCGTGATTTCTCCGTAATCTTCCCAATCATCAAATGTAGTTTTATATCCAATTCGCTTTATTGGTGTAATTAAGTCACCTGATTTTACTTTAAACACACAATCAGGATCACCCATCTCATACCGTGAATCTCTTTGCAATATAATCATTTTACATTCTCCTTCCAATAAAATAAGACAGACACATATGTTTGCGTCTGCCTTATTATTCTCTGTATTATGCCTCTTTGACTTCTAAAATCTCGTATTCAACATCGCCATTGTCAAGTCCGTAAATTCGCTTACATTCTTCAATAGATGATACTGTACAGCTTTGTGTTCTCCATTCCCAATTACTCATTGCATCTCTGTACTTAAATGTTATATTAAGCATCTGCATTTTCCTCCTTTGGGGTAATTAAACTCCTTAGATTATCTCTAATATAGTCACAGAAAGCATCAATACTTCCATTTCCAATAGTCCAACAACTATCCTCGTCATAGTTCCAATGAATAATTACTTCATGCCCTGGTGTGATATTAGGTAAGTCAACGTCTGCTTTATTTGCATATGAACTATTTGAAAGTGCTTTGAGATATACATATCTTCTGATATTCTCAATATCTCTTTCTGTTTCTGCATTGAAAATCTCTACCAGACATTCATCAGAACATTCATTATAAATATCATATTCAGAAGCTCCATTTTTCTCATTATCAAGCTTCTTCAACTCTTTACTAATTGCAAATAGTGCTGATTCCTCATATTTCTTACACTCTTCTTCGCTTCTAAATATAGTTCCATCCTCTGCAATGTACTCTGTTCTTACAAGTTTCTCGATTGTTTCTGTTTTTCTAATTTCGTTTACTTTCATAATATTTACCTAACCTTTCTTATTTTATATGCTTTTCAAATTTCTTTTTTATCAGTTTCCAAAATCCTTTGTCGGTCAATGGCATTTTAGATACATTACATACCTTGCCACCGTCAAGATAGTTTGGATTTCCATTTGGCTTGTACACATCATAATCAATACACCAGTTTCCATCATAATCTCTTAATGTAACATCTACGCTGTATCCATCTGTATTGTATTGACCGATACTATCATTCATTAAATCATATTGTTTTGACTTTAACTTTTTTCGTAACTTTGCATAATCTTCATAGCATTTTATTATTTTCACATCAATCACACTCCTTTGGAAATTACAATTTCCTTTGACTATATATATATTCAACGATATCCGTGTTCGTATTTCTAATTTTACCTTCTAATATATAATCAGATTTTTCTCTGCCACTCTTACAGTTTCTGTAATAATTCAGCAACATTACAAGTTCGCCATCAGGAATATTGTAACTATATTCAATACCTCCCTTACTGTCACAATGAATAACTTCTATACCTTGTGATTTATTCTCTAATACAATTTTACATCCATTGTTTACTTCAATTTCTCTCATACTAGACCTCCTTATACCCATGCTGGCTTTATTTTAGTTTCTGGTAAACTTTCCAGCCACTCAATTATATCCTGTGGTACTTCTTCCATCTTCCAAGCAGTTCCGTATTTATAGCCGCACACTGGACATTCTCTACCAATAAAACCGAGTTTGTGATCTTTATATGAAATCCAACCTCTTGTCTTATATTCTATATTTGAATGTCCTAAACAATCTTTCTCTTTTAATTCGTATGCATTTTTATATAAATTTCCATATTTTTCAAAGATATCTTCATCATTGTAAACATCAATAGAATATTCCATATTTGCATATACGGTTTCTTCTTTTGTCGGATAAAAAGGTTCTCCATTTTTTAAACACTCCACCGCTCTTTTCTTTGCGTTGTCTTTTTTCTGACACGCTTCTTTTGTCAAAGTCCATTTCTCAATTTTAACTTTATCCTGAGTGTGTTCTGTCCATCCAAGTTCTCTCATGTGTTCACAATAAGGACGCATATCATTCAAATGCCATCTATCCCAAATATCACATAATTTGTTAAGCATTTCCGTTGTCCACTCATCTGTTGGTGAACCATTTCTAATTTCATCTACACACTGACCAGCAGAGCCAAGGCAATCTCCATTTGATAATGGAGCAACTACACCACTCATGCTTAATTTTGAATCTTTATATTCAATTCTCACAAATGCATTTCTATCTACTTCGTTTCCTGTTCTTGTGTAAACCTTACATTTACATGGATTAATGATTTTATACATAATTACGCCTCCTTAATTTCTTTCAACATACTGTCGATACACAACATTAAATTTTCTTCCATATTTTCTTTAACCATTTCCAGATGTTCGTTTACCTGTTTTCTGATTTCTTTTTCTGTTACATTATGACCGTAATTTGCAATCACTTCGTCCATAATTTGCCTATATGTAAAACCTAAAAGTAAGTCCTCATTTTCATGTATTGGCAAATTGTAAGTAAACTCTTTTCCATTCCGTGAATCCGTTTCAGGATCATATAACCATTTACTCATAATTCGTTTCCTCCTTAATTTATGCAATCTCTAAACTATTCCACCATGCTTTGCCTCCACCTTCAATTCCATAGAAACCAATAAAAGCATTGATATGTCTCATTGTCGTTGCTGAATACCCATTCCACAATCTCTGAAAAACTCCATTATGTATTCTGCAAACGACTGTATTGTAGCTTGTCAGCTCAATGTCTCCATTGTCTAACTCTGTTACTTTCGCTTTTCCGTAAAATGATTTTCGTATATCATTTACTACAGGTAAATCAAATTGTTTCATGTTCATTCCTCGCTTTCTTGTAATAAAATAGGCAGCTAGGTATTTATTCTCCTAACTGCCTTGCGGTTACTATAAATTTATTGCATTTCCATTCTCATCATATTCAATCGGTGCAATGTGAACTGCATAACCGATTCCTTTTTCTTTGTCGTAAATTTCCATTGTACCACCTGCACAAAATTCAAATGAGAATCGCTTGTCATCCGATTCAATCAGTTTAATCAAGTGGTCTGTAAGCTCGTTTAAACTCCGTGCTTTTTCTTTTGATTCTTCAATACTTGACATTTTATTCACTCCTTTCAAAAGAAATCTTAGTTTCATTATGAAAAACATAATTGCGGTTTGCCTGTAAGAATACCATAGTTTTTTACTTTGCTTTCGCTCCAAATCAAATTTGGTACATTTTCATCTGTCATAATGATTACACATTCACCCATTATGTTTCTCTTTACTACAAATTCATCGCCCTTCTTAAAGCCATATTTAGGTGAATTTTTGACCATTTTTACTCTTTCCATATTTATCATCCTTTCTAATGAAATGCGAATTTCAAACGGTTACTTTTTCCCATTTTCCCTCTGCATTCCAAAAAATCCATCCATCATCTGTCTCAATACAAATATTGCCCTCATAATCACCTACATTTCCATGATATTTTGATAAATCAATATTGTTTTTCTTCAACCATTCATTTGCGGTCATATGCTTCACCTCCGAAAGAAACACGCATTTATTTGCTAAATTCTGCCAATGCACACCCTGTACAAAGAAATCTATCTGCCTTGTCATTCATTTGCCTACAAGCTCTGCCGTAGTAACCACATATACAAGGTACTTTGCATTCGCTTTCATCACTTCCTACTTTATTTTTTATACAGCTTTCTTCAAATGCTTTCTGTTTTTCACTTGTTATAATCGGAAACATATAACTCTCTCCTTTCTCTTATGAAATATCCATTTACTCTTCTATGCTGTTTGCCCCATCTGCAAATCCATCATCATATCCCTTGTTGTACATTGGATTCTCAAATTTAGTATTTGCTATCGGGCTATCTTCTTCAATACCAAAGAAAGATTTCTCTTCCTCTGACATCTCGCAATATTCATCAAAATATTCCATTGCACTTTCCCTGTCGTCAGAGATAAGTCTATCCGCAAAGAATGTTGCAAGTTCTTCAAGCCTGCAACGTGGGATAAAATCTGCGTTTACCTTTTCCATAAAACAATCATAAGCTGATTGAAGATATAATATCTTCTTAGGATTATTCTGGAAATAAGTAAAATACGTTCCATGCGCCCATTGCTGACCTTCTGGTTGCGTTGGATCGTAACCACTAACAACTGCATATTGTGTATCACTTTCGCTTTGTAATAAAGCAATATCCTCTTTCCGTAAAATTTCTTTCCATTTCATTTATCACACCTCCAAGTCATATTCTTTAATAAGTCTTTCCCTTACCATTTTGTTCAAATCCTTATTTACTGTTATGATTCTATGGGAAGTTCGATTTATGTATGTGAAATGACTTCCACTGCATCTTGCGAATCTATATCCATTCCGTAAAAGAATTGGCTCAAATTCACGCAACTGTTTTGTTTTTCTGCACATCTAGTATCACTTCCTTCCTTATTATAATGTAACCGTATTGCCGTTATTCCAGCTATGCTTTATCTGTGTTTCATTTTTATCACTTGCCTTTTCGTTATATTATTCTCTACATGGCATTTGCTCTTGTCTTTGTTGCCTTTTTTGTACGTTTCTTTTCTGTGAATGGAGATTCCATTTCATAACGGACAATTTCTGACAGATAATCAAAAATCTGTGCCTGTGTTTTATCCATGATGTTTTCAACAAAGTATTCAGTTCCCTTACAATGCTTAATTAAGGCTTTCTCCATTTCATCTGTTCTGCCTTCTGTGTATGCATATAATGCTTTTAAAGCACGGATAATTTTCGCCGTATATGCTTTTCCATTGTAAGAATCTGCGTATCCGTTCCATCCAAGCTTTCCAAGCAGAGCAAGCATTGAATCGAATAAATCTGGATTTGACTTTGACAACTTAACACCATCAGAAATAGATGTGAGTGTTCCTACTGTGTTTTCATTATCATCATCTCCCTTTACTGCGACATTATTCTTATGACAAATTTCCTGTAATTTCACATAATCTGTCTTACCACCTGCAATAGCTGCCTTATAAATATCCATAGGCTGCATTTTCGCTCTATCCTGTGACTGATTGATAAACAAATCAATTGCTTCTTCGAGTGAACATTCTATGATTTCAACCACTACGGAATCCATTTTCGCCTTAAATGCGCCATATATTCTGTGCTGACCATCAATAACATACAATCTGCCTTTGTGGAACAGTACCTTCGGAACATCCCATTTGTATTTGTTATATGCGTTGCCAATTGCATATGCCCTGGCAAGTTTTAATCTTCTCTGCCATTCTGGAATGTGGATATACATTGGGTCAACTACAAGCTGAAGTTTGTCTCCAATCATACTGTTCCGCTTTGCGTCTTTAATCATCCGTGAAATATAATCCGTTTCCATTTTGCCGGTAAATCCTTCTGCGTTCCGTAATTCCTGCATTTCCATTTCTGCTTCTTTCGCTGTTAAATAAACTTTTTTACACATATTTGTATCCTCCTTATAATTTGTAATAAAATAGCGGCTACAAAATAATGTAGCCGCCTTTACATGTTCGTTTGCATCTTTACAACTTTGCATTCCGTGACAACAACATCTGTCTCCACACTTAACACAAAGGTTGCATTTAATTTCTCTTACTTGTTTTTCGCTCATACCTCTTTATTCTCCAACATATACTCATAATATTCGGTTTCGCTTGCAAAGAGTTGATATTTCCCCTTTACAAGTCCCATGTAACCTTCTGGTGTATTATAACCATTCATTCTGTCTCCTTTCTAAAGCAATGCAGATAAGATTTCCGCAAAGCTTTTGTGATTTTTGTTTCGCCTTTTACTTCTCTTTGATGCAAGTTTTTCTGCATAGCACATATTCTCATACGCTATTTCTGCTTCTGGTCTTGCGTCTATGATTTCCATTCCGTTATAAGCACGGAACATAATCGCTTTTTGAATCATTCCATCGCCTCCCTTTCTGTACATTAAAAAAGCGATGCTAACGTCTGTGCTAACATCGCTTTACTCATATTATGAGTTTTGATTCCGTTTGGTTTCCGTGTTTCTGCCCGGACGCTATAAATCCGTGGTTGTTGTTTTGCCTTTGTTATTTCGTAGTCACAATAGGCTGTGTGGGTTGCTTTTGCTTTTTCTGACATAGTTTTGTCCTCCTTTTATTTTTTCCAGTAGTAACTCGAACCGTCCTCAAGATAAATCTGCAAGCTAGTTTCCGTTGCGGAAAAATCGGTTACTTTTGACATGTTTACCATGTTATTTTTATAGGCTTCTGTTTCATTCGGAATATCTTTCAAAACATCCGTATAACTTGCATTTGCCTTGTTGTCAAGTTGACGTGTTACATCTTTTAGTTCAATCGTAATATATCCGTCTGCGTTTGTATAATAGCAGGCAATATCTTCGATTGGGATTGAATGGTTTAACTGGGCAGATTTGCCTATAAAAAATGCACCCATTACGAGTGATAATGTTGTGAGTATGTATGCTATTTTGCGTTTCATAATTGCTTCCTCCTTAATTTTGGGTATAAAAATAGCACCCAGTAGTTTATCTACGTGGATGCTTTTGGGTGTGTTGGTTATGTTTGACGCATTGTTATTTGCCTTGTAATTGCTTTTTCTTTGCCTTAAGTTCTGCTATTTGCGCTTCGATTGAGGCAATTTCTTCGTTTGCCTTGTTATATTCTGCATCAGGTATCCATTCCATAATTTCGCTTGGTTGGACATGGAGATATTCGCAGATACGGTTTAATGTGTCCGTTTTAAATACTTCATTTTTACTTATTTTAGATACAACATTTGTACTAATTCCTGTATCTTTGCAAAGTTGTGTTTTTGTTATTTTGCGTTCATCTAAAAGTGTGTCAAGTTTATAATATACTATCATACAATTTTCGCCTCCATTTAATATATACAAAGATAGCATATTATTTGACTTTTTTCAAGTGCTATCTTGATAATGCACACTATAAAAGAGCAGACCTTTTGCGTTGATCTGCTCCTCTAACTATGCACTAATCCTGTAAACTTTCATTGATTCGCTTAATGTTATCCTCAAACTTTTTTTGAGTTTTTCTATTTCTCCATTTTTAAGCAAATCTAAATAATTCTCATACATTATGAGTTCTTTGCGTAAGTCGTCTTTGAATTGAATATCCGTTGGCATATTATCCATCCTTCCACCGCCTTCCTAGTTATAGTATAGCGGATTTATTGTATATTTACAAGCTACTTATTTGATATACATATCACAGAATACAGCCATGAAAAGCTTATTAAACTGTGCTTTACTTATTGCTGTATGAAGCGTACCGTCATTTACAATCTTTTTAGACTGTGCGTATCTTGCACCAAACATATCTGACATATTCTCAGCAAGTTTACTAACCTGTGCCTGAGAACATCCATCAATACCGAGATTCTCAAGAAATACTTTAATGGCAGTGAGGAAGTCACCACGCTTGTGCTCGTTAATCTTTTTAGTGTATGCGTCATGCATACCTTCCGGGATAAAGACATATGTATCTTTCATAGCTTTTGTAAGTGGTTCAACAATAGCTTTGTGTGCTGTTTCAGCCTTACGGATAGCATTATCTACTTCGAGTCGTGGGAATTTTTCAGACACTTCATCTATAGATAATCCATTGTCAAGGTCATTCTGTCGATTAGCAAGAATGTTTTCAAGCTGTGCTTTGAGCGGTTTTATCTCAGCCTTAAATCTTAAATCTTCTACAGCTATAGCAAGTGCTGATTCTTTAAAAGACTGTAACTGTGCGGTTGCTTCTTTGCTCATTTTTGTAAAATTAATCTGATTCTTTGACATAGTGTACTCCTATTCTCCCATTTTACGCATGGGTGCAAAATTGTTTTTGTGTGAAATCCTCTGCTTTAATCCGACTTGGAACGGACTTTGAGCGCAGATCTGGTGCTCAAAGGTAGCATTATTTCAGACCTCCTAACCTTACCTAACCATGCCCTTTGGTCGTTTTCTGCTAGTGAGTAGCCGTCTTTCATTTTAGACACTTACGGCGTAACCCATACCTTAAAGGCTTATCTGCAAGCAGACTTCTAGCGTATAGATACAGTCCTTGTGAAATTTTCAATGTACGTCCTGTATGTGCATAGTGTTCAATACACTACTTCCGGGTAAACGGTGTTATACAGGTTTAAAAAGTGTGGATTTTTTGCATGAAATATGCTAGAATAGAAATTGCTAAGTATAGCGTGTTTCATGCTATCCGCTATGTAAGGGTGTAAGGTGTGCTAGACTTTGCACCCTATTTTCAAGTCGCTGTTTCTTGACTTGTTTAAAGTGTATCATGTTACTTGTTTATTGTCAAGTATTGTTTTAGGATTGCTTTCAAAGAAGTTTAAAGTCTTGTTACTTCCTAGTTATTCGCTTGACTTGATACAAGTATAACAGATATTCTTTTACTTGTCAATAGTCAATTTCTAATTTCTTAAAAATTGTTTGTTCTCTTGACTTGGCTATATATTATCATGTTAATTGCCTAAAGTCAAGTATTATTTTTCAAAAATACGATAAAATTATAATACAAACATACGTTTGAGTATCTTCTGCTCAAATAGTCCGGTATGATTTTATCAAACGTTTGTTCTATCTAAAAACAATGGTTAATATATATCTATTAGACATTGTTTTAGATTAATCGGGGGGTAGTTAAAACTAATTAGATGGGTTGGAAATGCAGCAAACCCTATAGCTGATTCATCCACACACCAACTCAAAAATCTAACCCTGTCCAAAATCTCACATTCCAAACAAAACCAAGCAAAATCCCAATTTCTCCACCTCAACCCCTTTATCGTATCCCATATCGTTAGAACCCACTAAAATCAATGCTTTCAGCCATTTTACCATCCAAAAATCAAAATCATTTTTATCCAAATTCAACATCAAAAATCAATAATATCCTTAATACATAAGCATTTCTTCGATATCCATTTTTATTAGATTATCAAAACTACATATTTATCATTTAACACAGTTCTAACAAATCATGACCACCATACCAACCAATCTCATATCCCGATTACTAGACTAAATCGCACAAAATCAATCCAAATTTCAATTAAAATATATCCAATAATAAAATATCCATCTAACAACTAAAATCCAAAATCAACCTCATTTTCTTAAATTTAACCCCAACATAGGGGGTACTCAAAAACCATAGGCAATATTCATATAATCAACTTACTATGCCAATAAAAACAGCGACAAATCCGTTGCACAAGGACAGTACAACTACTGTCTTATTTTTATGCATTAAATAACATTAAAACAGAGAATAATTAAATATCATCACACACCAAGAAAGGAACATCAAAAAATGAAAATTATCAGATACTCTTCAATGGCTTTTATACCACAAAAACAAACACATCATATCCGTATATTCGAAACATGGCAAAATTTGAATTCAAATGATTATCCTGGAATGGAATATATTATGCAACAATTGAAACAACAACACACTCTCTTCTATAACCAACATAAAGAAGATTTACAAGAAGGACTATGGTTCTTTATAGGTGGATATAAAGATAATCAATCTCTTAACCATCTCAAACACAAAGTTCCATGTTATGAAGCAGAAGTACCTGATAACATAATGGTATATGATTGTAATCTTGAGAAAGTAATTCCATTAACAGATCCTTTAGTCTACTGGGCAAGATGTTATATACCTAAAAGATTATGTAATCAGATAACAAATATTAAAAGAAGGAGATTTAAGTAAATGAAACAACAAGAAACAGTGAACGAAATTTCAAAATATCACAAATCTACCGGCAGTGATATTTCAAAAAGCAAAGCCAAATCAAAACATAAACATCAGTATGAAGAATGTCTAACCCAATATAAATTTGATTTTAATGGCAAAACCAGTATACACACAATATTAAGCAGCTATTGTATTATCTGTGGAAAAATAGGTGATACATTAAAAAATGGTGAATGCAATAAAGAATTAAATATAATCAGAGAGCAAAGACAAAAAGATAAATTATATTATGTACATATACCAGACGAAGAAGTATATGAAAGACTTCATAATAGATTACCAGTATTCTTTGTAAAAGATATTTGTAATAAATATGTAGATTTAAAACAAAACGATACTTCAGAAAGAGAATAATACTATAGACAACTAAATCAACCAAAAATTTAAAGAGTTTGTATGTAGCGTAAGCGAAATACAAACGAAATATTCTTCTCTTGATAATATGAGTCTATATAGATATTGACCTACACAAATCCACACCTGACATGTACCCAAATGAAGAAAATTTTTACTTTTGGGTACGCTATACATGTACCCAAATGAATTTTTGACAATTTCATAAATGTAAAAGTTGACGACTTTTGAAAGCCAAGATGGAGAATATTATTTTAGAATAGAAAGAAGGTGAAAAACAATAATTTGAATTATGTAAAAATCCCACGAGAAATCATTTATGATAAAGATCTCTCGTCTAAACGTGTGATAATCTTCTCATATCTTTGTGCAAGGCGTTCACTTGATGACACAGTGGCATTTTCTACAACTGAACTTTGCCACTGGTCTAAACTGAAACCCAATTACAGGAATGGAAAGATAAATCAAAAATATTATGAAGTTCTATTACTTCTCTCTCACTATGGATATTTTGAATCGTGTCCCGATTTCGAGAAGTGTCTAAAAGAAAATACCAATTCGGTGAAATATCAGCAAGTGCAGCTAAATATTGAGAAATTTGATGTACCTGATAGTTTTGGAATCATCTATTTTGATGAATTGGACAAGATATTGAATTTCAAGGAAGAGTTGAAGGGTAAGGATATAGATCTTGCAAGAATGTCATCTGCTTATATCCTGCTTCTACTCTCTTATATTCGTGTCAATCTGAACCGTATAGAGGATAAACCACTATGCTGTTATCGGTATTTTAAAACCATTTCAGAAGACATTGGACTTTCAGAGAGATATATAGGACGTATAGTTGACATTTTAGAAGAATTTAAAATTGTAAAATGTCAACCTATGAAAAGAGAATCTTATATTAAAGATGGTGAGAAAAGATTCCTTACTACCCCAAAGATATTTGTCGATTATAGACATTTTATTCATGATGAACACGGTCAAAGGATCGATGATAAATACAATCCATGTGAGGAAATCAGAAAACAGATAGAGATTTTGGAGAATAATAAAGTATAAGAAACTATTAACGCAGCACTCAAAAGGAGTTGATTGCAATGAATAAATTATTTTTAAACAGTAAAGGAGAACTATTAAATGAACAAAACAGTAACTATCGAGTCAAGAAACCATAAATATGCAAATCAGGATGCAGGTATTATTTGCCAGTCTGATTTTAATACAGAATATGAAGGAAGTCATGATGTGGTTAATAGAATTATAGCATCTTGGAAAATTGATGAACAATATAGAAACGAAAGTGTGAATGAATAATATGTATTGTGATTTATGTGGAAGAATTAACGGTCATCTATCTGGCTGTCCAAATGATAAGGAAACAGAAACTACATATCATTGTTCTATATGTGACAATGGAATTTATGAAGGTGAAGAATATATTCAAAATAATTTTGGTGAGTATGCACACTATGATTGTATAACAGGCATTAGACATTTATTGGAATGGTTGGGAACTGAAGTTAAAGAAATGGAGAAATAGAAATTTCATTTGGAGAATATATAGGTGGAGGTAAATTTATATGAATAATAATTTTGACAATGTTGAAGAAATGAAAGAATTGATCTTAGATGAACTTTCGGAATGTGAATTTGACAACAATTTCAGATGTGAAAAATGTTCTGAATTGGAGCAATGTTATTACAAAGCTTCTACAAAATCATCTCACGAGTTTGCAGAGAGCTTAGATTATGGTGGATATGATTCTGAAGATGAATTTTGGGAGAATTTAGATTAAGGTGGTGAATTATTATAAAAAAGGTACAGTATACACTAGTTAAAATACCAATAAGAGAACTTATAGATGGGAATTTTAATATTCAGATTAATAGAGAAACCGAAATCAAAAAAGAATATCTTATTAAGCAAAGTGACTCTCCTTTGTTTGATCAGATTCAGAGGCTTCGTGGCGAATCATCATCTCATATAAGTGAACTTATGTTGGTTGTTGCAAAGAAGAATCCAAAACAGGAAGAATCTCTTAGAAAAATTCTAAATGATGGATTTACATATAATGGAATCCACTACTCTCGTTTTGGCAAATCAGCTTCACAAGGTAAAGATGGAATAACTGCATTTGTATGTGATGAAATTTTTGATGAGTTATATTTGATTACTCAGATGGATATTAAAATTGATGAGTGTGTTATTTCTAAGTACGAAGCTCAGAGATGTTTGCCATTCAGTTCATGTACTCTTATTAAAGATTATATGCCTAATATTGTGATTATTGGCGAGTATGAAAAGACATTAAAAAATCAGCTTATCAAATATGTAGTTGAAAGAGAAAAAGAATTTGTTGATGAAAATACTGGTAAGAAAAAGAAATATAAAACCAGAGAAATTGAAGAAGGATTAAAAGACATTGGATTATCACCTTTTGACGGATGTGGATGTCATGAAGAAAACTTTATGAATACTGTGAGTGAGCAACTTGGATTAGACTATAAAGTTATTGGAACACAGGTGCGTTTACCATTTATTAAAGGATATTCTGTATATGTGCCATTTAAACAGATTCTTAAAGAATGGGGTTACACCACTATTACTGACATTTATGGACATATTCATAACATTGATGATATAGATTGCATTTGGAATATTTCGATGTTTAAAGGGCATAAGATTTTTAAATCAACTTATGGCGAAAACGCATGGGTTGAATATATGAATACTGTTAGAAAGTATGAATTCAAACTTGGAATCAGTAAATACAGCCATCATATTAAGCATTTAAATAAATATACACGAATGAATTTTCAGTATTTACAATGTTTGGATCTTTGGAATGATAAATATGTCAAATGTTATACAGATAAAACAAAAAAGGACTATGACATATTAGATTCTAAGAATGATGGAAAAATTATTAAACTTGCAAAATATACCACTAATATGTATGAAAAAATCATTAAAGGTGATAAATTTTATACATATAAATTCATGGGAATTACAGACACAGAAGATTATGAGCCAGAAAGTAAATATCTTGAAGCTGCATTGGTAAATGATGTTATGCTGAAAGATCCTGCCGTTAAGCAATTTATTTATAGAAAACTTAAAAAGTCTATTGATGAAGCAAAGGTTGGCAAGATTTACTGCTCAGGTTTTTATCATACAGGTGTCGGTGATATGATTGGTTATCTTCAGTATGCCGTTGGTGAAGAACCGGTTGGTTGTCTTGGAGAAAGAGAATTATATACAACAAATTTTGAGCCAGGATATTGTTGTTCATTCCGTTCTCCGCTTGTTGATCCGTCAGAGGTAAATAAGATTAAGATTGTACGAAATGACATTCTTGCAAAATGGTTTGATTATTTTAAAGACCAAGATGTAGTAATGTTTAACATGTATGATGTATCAGCCCCACAGCAAGGTGGCGCAGATTTCGATGGGGATATTTTCTATTTAAGCAATGATCCTATCATTATTGATTCAAAAATAGATAAGCATATCATACTTGATATTGAAGATAAAGTAACTGCTCAGTCAAAACCATATACAAAAGAGAATCTTATTGAGTATGAAGTAATGACAAGAGATAATCGTATTGGTGAAATTACTAACGTTGCCACAAGTATAGAAAATAAATATACGACTAATCCAGATATTCAAAAATTATATTCTGATTACTCTTCTCTTCTAAGAATTTTTCAGGGCAAAGAAATCGACTTCCTTAAAACGGGATTCAGATGGCATATGAATTCAGGTCTTAGAAAACATCTTAAACAGCTTCCATATTTCTTACTTCATAACTATCCTAAAAAAATGAAATCCTATATGAATATAATCAAGAAGAATCGAGACGCATCTGATGAAGACAAAGAATATCTTAATGCATATCACTCTCCTTCTCCTATGAATGAGTTATGTAATTATATTGAAACTTGGGAAAAGAAAAATATCTTATGGGATAATAAAATTGATTTGGTTGATACTAGATGCTTAATCATTGATAATGATTTGGATTTGTCTGATAGAAAAGTCTTAAAGAAATGCAGGAAGTTTATAAATATGTATGCTGTTGATATTAAGCAGCATCTGAATCTGCATAGAGACAAATCAGATGATGAAGATCATAAATTTAATATGGATGAAGTCGTAAATGATTATAAGGCAGAACTCTTAAACGAGATCGGATTACCTGAAAATATTATAGCAAACTATGTTATTAAAGCTTCTTACTCTTCTGTTTCTATTAGCAAATCTCTTGCATGGTCAGCTTATGGCGATTATATCATTGAAAATCTTAAGAATAACACGAATCCAAAAAGAAATATATCAATAAGAGAAGTTCCTTATAAGACGGATAATTCATATGAATATCTTGGAAAATACTATGAATTTGAGGTAGGTGATACATATTTACGACTGTAATGAAACATTTCTATATGAAATTATAGAAGATTACAAAGAAACAGAGAATAATGAGGTAAAGGACGAGATATTCAACTCGTTCTGCTCCTCAATATGGGCTTCTGATAATAAAAGACGCACATATATGAAAACAATTCATTTTAAGGTCAGAAAGGATTTACTTAATACAGAACTTGGACAAGTATTTGATACATGGTCTGAAATTGAATACAGATATTATAAGTCAATGACTAAAGAGGAAAATTGGTGTTCCATTATCAGACAGAAAATCAATAATATTTATACAAGATATTTTGATAAAGAAGTAATTCTCAATAAGGAGTACATGGATTTATTAAAGAAGTCAAAGCTAATGTACTTCGATTGGTTATCTGGGACTGAAATGGATGCAGATACAGTTACTGGTATTATTGACGATGCAATTGATGAATCTGAAAAACTCAAACAACGTTTTCAAATGGAGAAAATGACATTATCTTGGAATGAGTATAAAAAGGTTATCGAAGGATTTTTGAGAAAATGCTTTGATAATTGCAAACTGATTGAAGAATATGAAGATAAGACTCAGATTGTAAATAATTATGATTTTATCACTGAGGATAATTTTTATGTGAAATATATTAATAGATATATGGATAGGGAAATTGTTCAATATCAAAAGAAATATTATGGAGTGAGACAACACAAAAAATATTCTCGTTGCAAACGTTGTGGTGGAATTATTGAGAAAACAGGAAACAAACGATTATACTGTGATGATTGTAGAAAACAAAATGACTTGGAAAGATATAAAAAATATAATAAAAAGCGTATAACCACAAATAGAAAATCGGAGTTTTCCTTGTAAAATAAGGGTTTATTGGTATTTTTAGCTTCACATATATCAGTAATGGAAAACAATGAAATCAGCTTTTCTTGGCTGATAAAACAGAGAATAATAAAATGTAAACATCAAGTACAAATTCATTGTACCTTACCTTCTATAATCGGTGGCTGTACTACAGTTCTTGTAGTATGGTCACTGATAATTCTTAAATATTATAGCGGAATGACGAGCAATGGAAGCTCACTTGGCTCATAACCAAGAGTATGCAGGTTCGAGTCCTGTTTCCGCAACTCTCCTACTTTTGTAGGACTGGTCGGTTTCGGGTCAGAGGATGAAAAATTCTAAGATAAGCATGGTGACATGTATAAAGTGGCTTTGTCGTATTACAAAGCTGCGACTGTAGCAATACAGCTTGACGGAAAACACATAGGATTTATACCTAACCTTCTATTCAAGGACTACTGTTGGCGAATATGGTTGGGTAGGTATCTTGAGATAGGTACTGTATTAACACAGAAATGTGGGGATAATCCATGTCTAAATGGTACGAGTTCCGCAAGAATTAGTGCTGTTTAAATTATTATATAAATATCTTAAGTCGAAAGATAGGTGTTTTGTAATAAAGGATTCCGATAGCAAGGAAGACAGGATGGTGATGATTGGGCGGTACTCAAAAGGTTCTGATGGTCAAATATACACCTCATCGTCCATTTGTAAGTACATACTTTTGGTGAATGAACAAAATTTCTTAATAATAAAAATATTATTTAATTTACTAATAGAAAATAACAAGCAAAAGTGTGTATGACCGCAAAGAGAAAAACAACTTATTGTCCTGTAATATGGACACATATAACACTCGCAAGGTGCTATGTGAGAAAATACAAGTAATTGCAACCGTATCAGACTGCAATCTGAGAACTCCGCAAGAGACGATGTGATAAAAGGAAATCTATAATGCTTTGTGGTAAGAGTTTGCTGATTATGTCAAAATCAGTGTTGTTGCTACCTACTGTCTAATCGACAGTGTGATAAATTGTGTCCAACCGCAATAGATGGTAGTGTGTTAGGTCAAATATCTCAGCCTAAAGAAAATATTAATCTCGTGTTTTATACACGGGATTTTTTATTTGGAGAGGTAGCTCAGTTCGGTAGAGCGTTACATTCTAAAGTAAAGGTCAGTGATTCAAATTCACTTCTCTCCCATCACTCCCTATATGGGAAATAAAAGAACGAAAGGTGTGTATTAAAATAATCAAGATCTCAAAACAGGAAATGGAATTTTTAGTTTCTAAAGGTGTTATGTTCGGATATGAGGGAATTAGCCATACAGATTCTCGTCATCGTAGAACATATTATCTTACAGAAAGTCGTAGAAATACAAAACTTCATAAACAGTATGAAAAATCAATTGGTATTAAGTAACCAAAATATTTAAGGAAGGTGGTGCAAATACCATCGGAAAGAAATTTTATGACACAAACGCTCTTCTATTTTTACAGGACAGATTATTAGAAGATGAAAAATTTAATATTAGTTCCACTACTCTTTTAGAATTAGAAAACATTAAAGTAAGTCGTAACAAAGATGAAGAAACAAAATATCGTGCAAGAAAAGTGTTGCATATATTAGATGAGCATTCTGATAAGTATGATGTGATTATTGTAAATAATAATGTTCTTGATATTATTGATAAATTAGGATTAGAAAATACACCAGATAATCAGATTTGTGCTTGTGCTTCTACTATTAAAGATGTTCTATTTATTACAAATGACATTGCATGTAAAACAATTGCAAAATGGATATTCGGATTAAATGTATCTAGTACATACGAAGATGGAAGTGAAATTTATAAAGGATACCAAACTATTCATGGTGATACAGATACAATCAATTCAATAATAGAGAACATGGATTATTCAAAATGGCATATTAATGAGTATTTAATTATTGAAAATACTGATGATGATTCTTCAAAAGAATTACGTTTTGATGGAACAAATTTTGTTGCATTAAAACTACCTTCATCTCGTTTTATTAAAGGAAAAAACTCTTTACAGAGGTGTGCTTTGGATATTCTTAATAATCCAGACATTTCTATTGCTTCTATTTTAGGTGGATATGGTTCAGGTAAAACATTTATTTCTATGCAGATGGCTTTATACAATGTTCAAGAAAAAGGTCGTGTAGCAAAAATTCTTGGTGTCAGAGAAGTTTCTGGCGAAGGAAAAGAGATTGGTTATCTGCCTGGTGATATGGAAGATAAAGTAGGGAAATTTTTTGAACCATTAACACAATCACTCAATGGTGGAGAATTTGAGTTGCAGAGTTTAAAAATGTCAGGTGTTTTAGATACCAATGTACCATTTTTTATGAAAGGTACAACATATAACGATACTATTATCCTTTGCGATGAAGCTGAAGATTTATCAGAAAGTCAGATTAGACTTATAGGTACTCGTTTAGGTCAGAACAGTAAAATTTATTTTGCTGGTGACTATAAACAGTCATTGCTTACTAAGACAGTAAATAATCCACTTATTAAGATGTGTAATGAATTTAAAGGTAATGAAAAATTTGGATGTATTTATCTTGGTGAAGATGTTAGATCTGAAACAAGTAAGATGTTCGCAGATTTATTTGAAAAATAAGAGGTGAGTTATGAAAAAATATGTATTTGGATTTATTAGCGGAATATGTTTATTGCCAATTTTGGATTCTCTTACGGAATTATTACAGGTAGTATTAGAGATTCCAAAAGGTAAATTAAGCAAATGTGTAATAAAAATAAATAATGAAATACAAGATATCCAAGCTCAATCAGAACCGATAACTACCAATTGTATTGGATTTGAAATTCCAAATGAAGAATATTGGGATGATGAGGAAGAAGATTGTAAACAGAAAAATAAAATTGGATTTTAAGGAGAGCGTACTGCTCTCCTATTTTAGTTGAGAAAAAAGGAGATTAAAAAATGATTAAAATTACTGAGTCAGAGGAGAAAATTACTGCTCCTAAGAAGACAATTAAATTAGATAACATTTCCGTAAATGATTTAAAGCTTGTAGATGCTGAAACTGGTGAGGACTTATCTCAGCAGGTAATTAACGCAATTCCATTCGATCAGATTGGATTCAAGATTACATTTGAACTTCCTGTAGAGGAAGATTCTGAAGAGTAAGGCGGTGGACACTATAATCGACTTACATAGATTAGAAAATGAAACAGATTTTGAATGGAAACTGAGATGTTGTCTTGCGAAAAAGCGTAAGGAAACAGATATGGATTGGATTGAGATTCGAGATATGCTTGGATTGAACATTACACCAGATCAGCTTAGAAAACAGGCAGTCGGATATGAAGAATATGATAATTATATTCACAACTGCGAGGGTGCATCTGAAAGAATTTTATGTGTGTCAGATGTTCATATTCCGTTTAATTTACCTATTGATATTTTTGCAAGCTATAAGGGAATTGTAGACACTTTAATAGTCAATGGTGATTTATTGGATTGTTTTTCATGTTCTGCATTTCCTAAAAAATTCAAAGTAAATCTTGATGAAGAACTTGTTTTAGGAAGACAGTATATTATTGATTTAATCAATTTGACTACACCTAAAAAGGTAATGTTTGTGATTGGAAATCATGAATACCGTATGCAAAGATACTGTTCTGATAGATTATCAAATGAATTACTTGGCATCATTCCAACAGATCCGCTAGGAATGATTGTAGACGATGGATTCAAAGTTAATAATGAAAGAAATAAAACCCAGACACAATACTCTTCTATTCGTGAAGTGTTTGAAGATTCAAATATTGAAATCGTTTATGATAAAGAATGGTGGATAAAAGAAGGTAATGTAATTTTCTGTCACCCATTAAATTATTCATCTGGCATGTTAAAAACAACAGAAAAGGCAGTTAATTATTTCTTGCGTATAGATCGCACATTCACTGGAATCGTAATGGCTCATACACACAAAGTAGGAAGTTTTACTCAAGGTGGAATAAAAATGTACGAGCAAGGTTGCGTGTGTGATTTGGATAAGCTGGATTATAACAACGGTAAACTTATAATTCCAAATCAGAACGGATTTATGTATCTTGCATTGGATTCAAATGGTGACATTATTGATTCCAAGACAAGAATTATTACAAATTTCAAGACAAAGTAGACCAAGTACGAGTGACTTGGTTTTTATATTATGCATAAGTAACTATGAAAATTGGGCTAATTTTCTACTTTTAATTAGTCCGATTGTATAGAGATTGTGATGTTACTGTCACAATTGTATGTATCAGAGGGAGTGCACTCAAATGAGACGCTACCCTCTTTTGTATTAAAAAATAACAAATGGTTGAGAAAAAGGAGAAAATTAAAATGACAAAGAACGAGGTATTAAAGGCAGTAGCAAATAAAGTTGAGGGAGCTTCACAGAAGGACATCGCAGTTATTCTTGATGCTTTTGCTGATGTAATCACAGAGACATTAACAGCAAACCATGCAGAATCAGTTGCAGTTGGTAAGCTTGGTAAATTTAAAGTTAAGACAGTTCCAGAGCGTAGAGGAAAAATTATGATGGGTGATCGCAAGGGTGAGGAATATGTAACTCCACAGCATGACGAGATCACATTTAAGATGTCAAAGTCTGCAAAACAGATCTAATTCTAAGGTGGTGAAAATATATTGAAAACATTTGGTTTTACAGATACAAATGATTTTGCTGAATTTTTAGCAGATACTTTTGACAAGTTGGATGTTTGTACAAGAGATTATGACGATGATTGTTCAGAAATTGTAGTTGTGGCTAAATATGATGTGATGAAAGATGTTCTTAATTCTGTTATTAAGAATACGAATTTTAAACTTGCTTCTTGTAACGATTTGAATGATCCTTATTGGGACGGTTATGATGATGCATTTATTCTTAGTATTGATTCTGAAATGAATGTATATGTTCAGGCTGCCAAGTATGAGGGAAGTGATACTTATATCAATATGAATGAGACAGACATTGTGTTTATTCATGGAGATGTAAGTTCAGCTTTTGTTAAAGACAATAAAGATTCTGGATACATTATTCATGAATTCAACATTGGTGATGACGCTGAAGATGTAGACGATGATTGTGATGGTAATTGTAAGAATTGCAGTTGCAGTGACGTAAGTGATAATTCTCATAAAAATATTACATTTGATAAAGATGAAAACGGAAAAATTCACGGATTTACTTCTATTAAAAGTGATGTTAATGGATATGAAAAGCGTGAATTTTATTCTAGTAAGCCGATTGATTTAAGTGATTTTGACGAATATAATTCGGTTGGAAGATTATTTGATTTGCTTGATTTTATTTTTTAAATATTTAGAGTGTGTGGTGTATGCTGCACACTCTTTTTACATGGGTAGGTCGTATAGCGGCAATTACACCTGACTGTAAATCAGGCGGTTTTACCTTCGATGGTTCGAGTCCATCTCTGCCCACTAATTATATTAAATATTTATAATAGCGATTTAGTTGAGTAACTACTATCTCGCTATTTTGTTATGAAAGGAAGTGATTTAGTGGCACATGTAACAAGAGTAAAATATTTTACAAAGGATAAGGAAAAATTTATAAATCCTGATAACTTGAAGAAATATAAGAAATATCTCCAATCAAATATTATAAAAAATCAGGATGTTAAAGATACTACATATAAAAGATATGAAGGATTGTTTCATCATTTTCTTATGTGGTTAGGTGAAAACTATGGTGATTTAGATTTATATTCAGATGAGTTTATGGAGAATGCCGTTGATATTATGGAGAACTATATTATGTTCTGTCAAGAAACACTTCTGAATCATAAAAAGATTATCAATATGAAAATCTCTGCTATTAGTTCATTCTATATTTGGTCTATGAAGCGTGGCTTCGTTAAGTATCATCCTTTTGACGGCAAACTTGATAGAATGAAGAAAGCTAATGAGGAACATATTTTGAACTCTTACTTCCTTACAGAAGAACAAGTTCAGACAATCCGTAGAGAATTATCTGAAAATGATAAGTATTCAATTCAAGATCAGATTTTATTTGAGGTAAGCTTCGATTCTGCCAACAGAATTGGTGCATTGTTAAGATTGCAGTTATCCAAACTTGATTTAGAACATAACATGTTTATTGATATAAGAGAAAAGGAAGGATATCGTACACAGGTAGTTTTCGGTAATGTTGCAAAAGAACTTATTCAAGAGTGGCTTGAAATGAGAAAGAATGATTATGACCATTTGGAATGTGATTCATTGTTAATTACAAAATACAATGGAGAATATAGACCTATGGGTGATAGCGCAATCAGAGATAGAATGAAGAAATATGGTGAAATCATTGGAATTTCTGACTATAGACCTCATTGCCAACGAAAATCTCGTCTAAATTTGGTTTATGAAGAGACTGGCGATTTAGCGTTAGCAGCCGAGCTTGCCAACCACAAATCAACAGAAACAACCCGTTCCTTCTATTGTAAACCTAAAACTAAGGCAGAAGTTATGGAAAAAATCAATGCTTTAAAAGAGAAAAATGAGGCAGAAAGTAAATAAATCTGAAAGAACTTACTATATACAAAGATTAGGTTGCGTCTTTACAGATATGTTGGATGATGGCATTCAACAGCGTAAAACCTATGTCAACGTAAACCGACATTAATTTCCTAATCAATCTTAACTGTTTGAGCCGAGAGGTGACGACAATGTAGAGAATAAATAAAAGAACCCTTAAATGGGCAACCAAACAGATAATATATAAGTGAGCAACAGCCACTCGTAAAGCCGTATATGAAAGTACGAGATAAAAATATTGAGTTAGTTGCTACTCTAAAAACACCTTCGCTACTGCTCATTGGCGTTGCAAACTCGGAAGCGAATCAGAGTATAAAAGAAAGCTATGCGTTCACTGCTAAAATACAAGTGTGATAATACACATCTTGGCATTTGCTATTCATGCAGCATTGTAAGCCCTACTACTGCATTTTGGTAGAGCCGACTATATAACGACTCTAGTGCGCACGAAACCTTAATGCAGTATATCTTTCTACCGACATCTAGGACAATCGGTTGCTCTCAGCCTTAGAAATGAGAAGATGTTCGTGCTTCTCTGCGTTAATGAGAATCATTAAAGTAAACGGTTACTCATATACATATCATGCATTTGACGTGTAATACACACGAGTTAGGAATGGAAGAATAATATATTATCCAGGTCATCAGCATGATTGGAACATGCGTCTTATATCAGAGAAGATTTCGGTTCGATTCCGATGTGGCGTTGCAACTGGATAAATTAATGGAGTATCAATACATAAGCGCAATGTAGTTTGGTTGATACGAGTTATCACTTACTCTTCTTGTGCGTTGGTTAGCAAGAAAAACAAGTGCATGGAAGCATGAATCAGGTTGCTGATAAGCGACTAAGTTCTGAAAACTGGATATGTACAGTCCAATATTAGCTAGTTAGTGCTTTATGCTGATTCAGTGGGTAAAATGCCCACATTAGGTCTGTTCGTCTAGCGGTCTAGGACACCGCCCTTTCACGGCGGCAACAGGAGTTCAAATCTCCTACAGATCATTATAATTGCCTTAGTTTATTGAGAAAGACATAAGATAAGCAGGTATGGTGGAATAGGCAGACACAGAGGACTTAAAATTCTCTGGTAATAATACCGTGTGAGTTCAAGTCTCACTACCTGTACTAAAATAATAAAATCTAATTTATAGAAAGGAAAAGTATGACATATAAAATTTTAATTAAAAATACGCAGGCAAAGCTAAAGAATCTTTGGGAGATATACGGAACTACTTCTACTACAGGTTCTACAGTTGCATTTACTGAATATTCTACTGAAGATGTAAATGAATTACAGAATACAATTGCTGAACTTGATAAGACAATTGGGTTTGAGAATATTCGTGTAATCGCAGATGTGACATACAATGTTGGAGTTACTGTTGATGAAATTAAGGTAGATACTACAGAATCTAATCCATCTGAACCATAATATAATTTTCGTGCGGTAAGCCTAATGTGAAAGTCTATTTTTTTTGGATGCATACGAAACTTAGGTTTGGAAGTTCACCACTTACTACCGCCCTATACAGTTATAATCAGTTTGGCGACTGATTGATAAAAAAAAGAGTTATTTTCTTTGGAGATGGCTCTTTTTGTTATGTAGTATTGGCAGAGTTGGTATTGCACCTGATTGCTAATCAGAGATCATCGTTTATTCGGTGCATAGGTTCGAGTCCTATATACTACGCTAATGCCGTGTGTCCGATTGGTCGAGGGTGCTGTCTTGAAAACAGTCTGGATGTAAAAGTCTTTAGGGTTCGAATCCCTAACACGGCGTTCTAAACAAATTGCACTTTCAATATAATTCTATGTTGCTTTTGTTTATCTAACATGCAATAATTGTTATATGGAGGTGAATATTATGGCGTGGAATTTTACAGATATGGCTTCTGCCGAAGAAATTATTGAAAAAATTGAAGATGGAGAAATTTCTAATTCTGCAACTGCATATGGTTTATTGGGAGAAATAATGAACGCTTTTCCTGGAACATGGATTGCAGACAAAGCAAAAGAATTACGTGACAACTTGTAAAAAATATTGTAAAGATTATTTGAAAGAGATCAGTAATAATACTGATCTCTTTTTGTATTTAAAAAGAGAATAAATATATAGCCAACTATGAGAGGATTGTTACTGTTTCGGTTGCAGGTGGTTGGATTATGGAGTGAGAAGCCTTTGACTGATCATCTTAGGTATAGTAGATACTCGCACTACTCTCTCACTCTATTTTAATTGGTTTTGCGAGTGGAAAGCGAGAAAAGAATTATGCAAGGAATACCAAATAACCCAAAAGAATTTTTGGAACGAGTTAATAAAATAAATCCAGAATTTGAGATAACTGGGAACTACACAAAATTATCTGAAACACATTTACATTGTAAATGTAAGAAATGTGGGCATGAAAGGAATTATTCAGCGAAAACATTGCTAGAAACACAACATTGTAGATATTGTGAAAGAATGAAAAAGTATAATGATATATTAAATATATCTGACGATGAATTTAAGAAAAGAGTCCAACCCAAGTATCCAAATTTAAACATTACTGGCACATATAAAACTGGGCAAAAAGAAATTACATGTATTTGTAAAAAATGCGGATATAAAAATAGAATAAGAACATTATCATTATTAAATGGTTCATATAAATGTTCAATCTGTGAAAATGGAAAAGAAAATATTCAAATAGGTGTGAATGATATAAAATCTATTAATCCTGTCTTATATGATTGTCTTGTTGATAAATCTATCAATGAAAAATTCACAATAAACAGTAGAAATAAAACAGATTTTATTTGTCCCTCTTGTGGTCAAATAATTAAGAATAAGACAATAGCTAATTTAAATATACGAGGTTTAAAATGTAAATGTCAAGATGGTAATAGTCTTGGTGAGAAATATTTATATCAGGTGTTGAAATCTGTTGATATAAATATAGAGTCTGAGAAATATCTGAATAATAATTATTCTTACAGATATGATTTTTATGGTAATTATAACGACATTGAATGGATATGTGAATTGAATGGTAAACAACATTATGAAAAATCATTCCATACTTTAGGTGGAAGAACTTTAGAAGAAGAAATCAAAAATGATAAAGAAAAACAAAAATATGCTTTGGAACAAGGCATTAATAGATATATTGTAATTAATTCAAAAGAATCTGGTTTTAATCAATTAAAAGACGCTATCATCAATAGTGATTTATCAAAAATATATGATTTTTCAAATGTTAATTGGGTTGAATGTTATAGACAATCATTAATGTCTGATGTTTTTAAAATTGCTGATTTATGGAATGATGGTTATAAAGTAATGCAGATATGCGATATAACAGGACTTGCTAAAAATACGATAAGAATATTTCTTACTAGAGCCAATGATATCGGATATTGCAAATACGATCATACGCAAAGTACAAGAAAATATGTCAAATGCATTGAAACAGGCGAAATATTCAAATCTCTGAGAGATGCAGAACGTACATATAATATAAAAAGAGGTTATTTGTCAGGTTGGTTAAAAGGAAGACATACTCTTCCAGTTGCTAATCATACTTGGGAATATTATCAAGAAGAGTCGGTTGCTTAATCGGCTCTTTTATTTATATTGGAATGAAAGGAAGTGACTGTTAATTGGCTACGGCTAAAAAAAGTACACCAACGGCTAAATTAACAGCCGTTCAAGCACGAGAGCGTGTAGATGAATTACAAGAAAAATTAGATAAGTTTGAAAGTACAGCATACTGCCCTATGTGTAAAACTCACAAGGATAGAGAAACAAAATTTTATTTTAATTCTGATCCTATGTTTGGTGGAGATGCTTGCTCTCCTATTTGTCGTGACTGTGCAAGAAAAATTGCTTTAAGAGTTGGTAAAGATGGTAAGGAACAAGAGCCAACGAAGGAAAGTATAATTACTGCGCTTAAATATTTAAACAAACCTTTTTTAAGCAATCTTTGGAATTCAAGCGTTCAAGAATCCGAGAATGCATTATCAGGTAAGGCTAAAAATAATCCCTGGAATGCATATGTGAAAAATGTACAGATGACAAATTATTATGGGATGACATTTTTTGATTCAGACTTTTATAATGAAGAACAATTAAGTCTTGTTTCTTCAAGGGAAAATAATAATAATAACACTATTTCAGATAATGAAATAGGAGAACAATTTGAACAGAATAAGAAAGATGCTATAAGGTTGTTAGGTTATGATCCATTTGAAAACGAATCGTTATCTGAACAGCCTTTTTTATATGCAACTCTTATAGGTTATCTCGATGCTGCTGAAGAAGCAAATGATGACAGGATGCGATTATCTTCTATTATTGAAATCGTAAAAGGCTTTAATCATATTGAAAAAATGAATGACATTATTGCTAGGCTCATGGACGATTCTGCTCACATTGAAAGTAATATTGGTACAATTAAAAATCTTGAAGAGACAAAAAGTAAAATAACTGCTTCTGTTTTAAAACTTGCTGCGGATAATGGAATTTCATTAAAACATAGTGTTAATTCTACAAAGGGTGAAAATACTTGGACTGGTAAGGTCAGAAAAATGAAAGAAATGAATCTTCGTGATGCAGAAGTTAATTTATATGATGCTGAGTATTCTGCTGGATTAAGTCAAGTTGCAGATATTAGTAATGCTTCTATTCTCAAACAGATTATGTTGGATGAAAATGACTCTGCCGACATGATTATACAGCAAAGAGAATTAATCACGAAATATAAGAAAATAGCTGATGAGTATGAGGAAAAGGCAAGAATTTTATTAAGAGAAAACATAGATCTAAAAGCTCTAATTAAAGAAAACGGAATTAATATTTAGGAGGAAGTGTATGGGATTTGAATTTACTGACTCTGGAATAATGATTCCAAAAAATTATGAAATTTATGTTAAGCCAACTGAATTTCAGATATCAGAACGAAAGTTGGAAGGATATAAAAAACTTGCTGAAATACGACAGTTTGGGATTAAATACCCGACAAAATTTATGAAGGAATTCATCGGAGTTGAGCTTCTTGATGCACAGGAATACACTTTTATGAATTCATGGACAAAGCCATTTGTACTATGGCTTGAAAGTCGTGCCGCTGGTAAAACTACCCTACTTGCTCTATTTTCGATGGTCAAGGGACTAATTTTTAACAACTACAGAACGTACATTTGTTCAGGAACAGCAGACCAGTCCCAAGAAACTTTTAAAAAAATAGAAGATATAGCACTAAAAAATATTGAATCAATGACTGGTCTTACAGATGTTTTTAAAAATGAAGTTGAAATATCGCAAGCAAACTCAAATGGATTTATCCACAATCCAATGGGATTTACATATAGGCTGTATAATGGTAGCTTTGTAAAAACATTGAATAGTAATATTAATGCCAAAAGAGGTAAGAGGTGTGAGTGCGTCTGTTTTGATGAGGGTGGCTGGCTCTCAGAAGAAGAATTTAATGTTATTGGTGCATTTACAACTCTTGATTCAAATTTCAAACTTGGTGGAAATATTGATATATCTTCTCTTCCAAAAGAATTTCCACATCAGCTCTTATATGCTTCTTCTGCTTCTTCTATTGACACAGCTTTTTATCAAAAGTATCGTGATTTTTCCAAGAAAATGATGTTAGGTGATCCAAAATATTTTGTAGCAGATATTAACTGTGATGTTGTTATTAATGCTACTTTTCATGGCAAACCTTATGTTCCACTTTTGAATAGAGAAACCGTTGAGACAGAATTAAGAAATAATCCAGAAAAAGCTCAACGTGAGTATTATAACAAATTCACTCAAGATGGGAATGCGAACCAGATTATTAAAAGAGCTTTAATCGTTCGAAATTCTTATACTCGTCCACCTGTATTATGTAATGATACAAATGAGCGTAAATTCGTGCTTGCGTATGATCCAGCCAGATCGACCGATAACTCAATTCTTGGAATTGGCGAACTTCTTTATGATGAAGAAAATGGATATACAATGGATATTGTCAATGTAGTGTCTTTTGTTGATTTAGGACTTAGGAGAAAAACACCTATGATGACACAAGATCAGATAAAGGAAATTAGAAATATATTGTTAGATTACAATGGTGATGTTTTAGATTATGACAATATTGAAGTCTTAATGGCTGATGCAGGTTCTGGTGGTGGTGGAAATTCGTGGGTTCGTGATAGTTTGATTGAAGATTGGAAAGATAAAAAAGGTAATGTGCATCATGGGTTATTGGATAAAGAATATGCTAATGGTGATATATATGCAAAGAGGTATCCTGATGCTGTTGAAAAACTGAAACTTATTGAACCAAGTAAATATAAATCAGAAATGTTTGAAGCACTTATCAAAATGGTCGAAGCCGATAAGATTCATTTTACAGAAAAATATGATAATAAAGGTTATCTAAATATTATGGAAGTAAATCAAAGACTGATGAATGATTCTGAACAAAAAATCAGAGCTGAATTAGATAAAATGGATTTGTCTATTGATGAATATGAAAATGAATTAGATGAGCGGCTTGCTATGATTGATGCTGCCAAAACAACTGTATATAAATTAACGCCTGATGAAGAGGTTGCTTTAGTTCAGATAGACGCTATGAAGGAAGAAATAGTTAATATCTGTAGAACAAAGCGTGAAGGTGGTAAAGATGCTTTCAAACTTCCACCATATAAAGATGCTGATACGGGTGCTTCAGAAGCTACTATGCATGATGATAGAGCCTATGTTTTAGCAATGCTCGGCTGGTATTTGTCGGAAAGACGTATGGAACATATCAGAAATAAAAAGCGACCAACTAATACCAACGATCTCATCAACAAACTTCCAATCCGTCAAGGTAAGCGATTCTCAATGTTTAATTAAAGGAGGTGCATTAACGAAAAATGCCAAGAACAAAGAAAGCGGATGCTAATGCACCTGCTACTACAAATACAATTAAGAAGACAAACAATACGTCTTCTACCCAATCAAAACAGCCTACGGCTGCTGAGATGAAAGAATTCTATGAAAAAAATAAGCGTAGAATTGAAAATTTTGATGCAGCAAATGATGCGCTTACTAATTTTAGAGATACGTCAAAATCGACAACCTACACTACTATTAGCAATTTTAACAAAGAAGATCTGAGAAGTTATTTACAGAATATTACTTCTAATGAGGTCAATTTACGAAATTTATCAAGATATCTTTATTATCGTTCACAAGTATATTTCAGATTAATTGCATATAATGCGAATATGTTTTGTTTAGATGCGAGAACTGTTATTCCCGATTATGATTTGGTTGAAGATAATGATAAAGATGCGATGGTAAAATCATACAATGATACGCTAAAGATTCTTGATAAAATGAATTTACAGTATGAATTTCTCAAAGCATATATGACATGTTTTAGAGAAGACGTATTTTATGGTTGTTATTATTTCAACCCAGAGTCAGATGGGAAAACGCCATTCTTTATTCTCCCACTTCCAGCGGATTATTGTAGAATTTCTGGTGTATATACAGACACAGGAGATTTTACATTTACGATGAATATGGATTATTTTAAAAGAAACAAAGACTTATTAGACCTTTGGGGTGAACCGTTTGTTTCTATGTATAATAAATCGCAGCAAAGCGGAGAAAGTAAATGGCAACCAATTGGAGAGCAAGGTGTATGTTTGAAATTTCATGCTGAAGACTGGGAAACTATTGTTCCTGTATTTAGTGGATTGTTAAATTCGTTAATAAATTTATTGGATCTTGAAGATATTCAGAGTATTGCAGATCAACAGGAAATATACAAAATGATTTGGATGGAACTTGAAACATTGTCTGGTGCAGACGATGTAAATGAGTGGAAAGTTGATCCAGATTTAGTATTACCTTATTGGCAGAGAATGGTAAACGAAGCTTTACCTGACTATACTTCTGCTGCTATTATTCCTGGAAAAATTAATCAAATTAGTTTTGATAGTGACAAGGCAACAGATACAAATAAGGTTGAAAACGCTACAAAAACAGTTCTTAATACTTCTGGTGGAGCGCAAATCTTAAATTCTAGTTCTATTTCAGGTTCTACGGCATTTAATGCTGCCATTAGAGCAGATACAGAATTCGCTATCTCTATGCTTTTACCTCAGACACAAGCCATTGTAAATAGAATTATATCTTATTATGTTGATAATCCAAGTTTTGTTAAGTTTATCGAAATATCTGTTTATACAAAAGATGCTTATAAAGATAATATTCTCAAAGACAATACATACGGTCTTGCGCCAAAATTATTGGTAAATAGTCTAAATGGTTTTTCAGAAAGAGAAACATTGTCTCTTCATTTCTTAGAAAACGAATGTTTAAATCTTAATTTTGTCCCAGTTCAAAGTTCACATACAACATCAAATACAGGTGATAATGAAGGAGTTAAACCTACTCTTTCTGATGACGAAATTTCAGATGATGGTGAAGCTAGTCGTGATAAGAAAGATAAGGCTAAAGGCTAAATAAGGTGGTATCTTAATATGAAATACAATTTTATTAAAACCTCCGACAAGGAGACAAAGGAAAATCTTCTCAAAGAAGGTTTTAAATTGGTATCTCAAGATGGGAACGTGGTAACATTTTTGAATAACCACTCTCTCACTTTTGAAAATACAAACAATAAAATTCAGTATAGCAACATGCTAACATTTTAACCACTCTCCTATCTTGAGTGGTGTATCAATTAAGAAAGGAGGAATAGGTTAAATAATGCCAAAAAAGAAGAAAAGACGAATTATGTCTATTGATGAGCTGTATGAATTCTGTCTAAAAAATAATTTTGCTCATTTTGATAGTAATGAATTCGGTAAAGAACTTATGGTTCGTATGAATGGTAATTTTGAAAAAACTTCCAAGGATGAAGATAAACATAAAGAGTCTCTTACCCCATTCGTCAGTCGTGCATTTCATGATCATGTCAATCTTAATAAATCGGAAATCTCAGAAGAATCTTTTAATGAAAATGTCCCATCGGCAAACTTTCGCCCAATCTTAGCACATATCACTACCAATTCAGATAATGAATTAGATTTCGGTAGTCATGATTATTATGTGACTACTGACAAGGATGGTAATGACAAAGTTGTATATGAAGAACAGCCTATCGGTGTTATTGATGGTACTAAGACTACTATTGAATATGACGAAGACGCTGGCGTAAATCGTGCAGTTTTACATGGATATTTATATGACGAATATTGTCAAGATGCTATTGAGATTCTAAATAGACGTGGAACTGTAGATTGTTCAGTGGAATTGTGCATTAGGGAGTTATCATTTAATACTGCTAATAAAACATTGCAGTTAGATGATTTTTATGTATCAGGTCTTACTCTTCTGTCAAAGGATGTATCCCCTGGTATGGCAGGAAGTAATTTTAAAATTGAAGATTTCGCTGTAAATGCGGAAACAGTAACATTTAATACAGACAATAAATTGGTTGAAACTTTAGAGAAATTAACTAATATTCTTGAGAGTTTTGATATAAATCAAAAATCAAAGGAAGGAGGAACAAATAACAAAATGACAAAATTTGAAGAGTTACTTGCCAAATATGGTAAGACTGCTGAAGATGTAACATTCGACTATACAGAAATGTCAGATGAGGAACTTGAAGCAAAATTTGCTGAGATGTTCGATGATGACAATTCAGAAGGAGACATTTCAGATAACGGAGAATCTGGTGAACCTTCCAATGATGGAGAAGGTGATGGCGAAGGAACTTCTGATCCAGATGGTGATGAAGGAGGAAGTCAGACTTTTGAAAAGATTGTTCGTACATATGAAATCAGTCATGAAGATACAAGATATGCACTTTACCAGCTTTTATCTGAATATGAAGACGCTGATAATGAGTGGTACTTTATCAACGCTGTTTACGATGATCATTTTACATATGAGAACTGGAATGGTGATAAAATCTTCGGTCAGAATTATACAAAAGACGGTGATAATGTAGCTTTTGATGGAGAAAGATACAATTTACATCGTGAACTTTTAACAGATAGTGAATTTGCAGAGTTACAGTCTATGCGTTCAAACTACGCTGCACTCAAAGAGTTTAAGGAGACAGCAGAAAAGAATGAACTTCATGCAAAACGTGAGGAAATTCTTGCAAATGAAAACTTTGCTTCTATTTCTGAAAAAGATGAAGAAGGAAAATTCATTAATAAGGATTTTGAGAAACTGTATACAAATATGGATAACTACTCTCTCGAAGATTTAGAGAAGGAAGCAAAACTTATCTATGCGGATTCTAATATGAAAACTTTTGCAGCTACCACTGATAAAACTCAGAAAAAGTCAACCGTAAAAGTATTTGCTAATGTAAACAAGTCTAAGAAGGATAACCGTTACGGAAATCTTTTTAGCAAATAAAACAAGAAATATAAATCAATGTAATGACACTCAAATTGAGTGTCTTTTTTAATGCAAAAATTTAAGGAGGAAAAATAAATGATTCAGATGACTATTGCAAAACATGCAGTGGCTTTCCCTTCTAAAGTTCTCGCAAGAGATGGTGGAAAGCATATTTATAACATTCAGTTAGCAGAAGCAGCAAGTGCTTATGTAGACAATGGATGGTTCGTTGGTAAGGGCGATTTTATTGAGTTAGACCTTTATAAAGCTGTTGCTCCTACTTCATTTGAAGGAAAGGTCGTTGGTAAGGCAAATAATGGAAATTTCTATGTAGAAGTAGTAACTCCTGGAGATGCCCTGTTTGTATACCAGGTGCCAATGATCGAGGAGACATATAGCAACACATTTAAGAAAGAAAGCAACTATACAAATGCTCCTACTCAGGTAGTTAGAGCTTATGAACTGGCAGTTGGTGATGTAGTTGAGATTTCAGCAGATGGATTTTCTGGTGACATCGCTGTTAAAGACGGTGTTGAACTCAAAGCCATTTCTGGCGTAACTGCCGCTATGCAGCTTACAAAGAAAGCCTAATTTTTGAGAAAGGAGAAATAAATAAATGTTAGATACAAGTGTAAAAAATCTTATGTTTGACCTCGGTGCAGGTCGTGAAATTTATGATGCCGATTCTAATCGTGTAATTTCTAAGGCAGAAGCTAGTGACACAATTAGAAAGGCTTGTTTTGAATACCTTGGACTTACTAAGGATTCTTCTAATAAGCAGATTAAGAGAGCATTAAATTCTGAGAGAGGAACACAGTTCTTCGAGGTAATTGAGGAAATTATTGATACTCAGATTGCTCATGGTCTTTCTGAGAATGAGTTTTTCAACAATTATGTTGAGTCAAAGAATATGAAAGATGGAGACGTAAATGAATTCTGGGCTGATGATGAAGTATTACTTACTGTAAGCAAGGTCAGCGGTGACGCACATGACTTATCCATTCAGCGTTTAGGTTCTGGTCAGTCTTATCATGTTGATACAGCAGTATATGGTATCAAGGTTGGTGGAGATATTCGTCTCTTCTTAACTGGTCGTAAGGATTGGGGTGCTTTCGTGGATGCGGTTGTTAAGGCTTATATCCAGAAGGTTCAGACACTCATTTCTTCTCAGTTTGCAAATGGTGTAAACCTTATTCCTGTTCCTGCTACTCTCAAGGGTACTGGTGCTTTAGCCGCTTCTACAAAGGCTCAGTTTGATGCAATTATCGAAAAGGTTGGTGCTGCTAACGAAAGCGGTGTTGTAATCATGGGTACTAAGACAGCATTAAAGTCTCTTAATGCTCTTACAAAGGTTGATTGGGCTGATCCTGCTAATTCAATCAAGGAGTCTGTAGCAAACACAGGTATTATCGGTGGCTACGAAGGAACACCTCTTATGGAGATTCCACAGAAGTTTACTGATAAGTCTCTTGCTACTCCTATCGTTGATAACAAGAAGCTCTATATCATGCCAGCAGTTGATGATAGATTTATCAAGTTTGTTGACTATGGAGAGACTGAACTTGAAGTAAACGAAAAGGGTGCTACTAAGGATGATATGCAGTCTTATGAGGTACAGAGACGTATGGGCGTTGCAACTCTTATGACTCGTTATCATGGTGAGTGGGATCTGTAAGATTTACTTATAGATTGATTATAAGGAGAGTGGTAATCCACTCTCCTATTTTTGAAAGGAATTGAAAGGAATGGCATATACAAAGAAAACTACTACTGCTACTGGTAGCACAGAAAAAGTAACAAAAACTACAGAAGTTAAAGAAGATGTAAAAACATTTTCACCCGAAGATACTGTTCCATGTCGTTCATTAGTAAGTGGTGGACTTTATATCGAGGGAGCACGTTCACATATTCTTTATAGTTGGGCTGATTGTGGAGATGTAGTTGATGTTGAATATAGAGATTTAATTTATCTCGTTAGAACTCGTGAAGATGTAAACATTTATTCACCAAGAATTATTATTGAGGATGAAGATTTTGTTGAACAGAATAAGTCTGTAAAAGATTTATATGAGTCCATGTATGAAACAAGTGACTTAAATGAGATTTTAAATCTTCCTGTTCCGCAGATGTCAGAAACAATTAAAAAGCTTCCAAAAGGTGCAAAGGAAGCCCTTAAAGGTATTGCTTCTACAATGATTGAATCTCATGCACTTGATTCAGTTCACAGAATTAAGGCTCTTGATGAAATTTTTGGTACAAAAATGTTACTTACATTAGTTCAGGAATAGTAAAGGAGGCTCACAATGACGCTTCCATATGAAACAATTTTTTCACGAACAAGAGGACGAATTTCAGATATGAAAGAACTTTCTCTTGACGAAAACGATTTGCTTGAAATATATACAGAGCGATTAAACAATGTAATTTCTAATCCAAGAGTGCGCAGACTATTCTCTTCTCTCACACTCGATGATGAAATTCAACAGTTGGATTTTACGCTAAATAATTCAGTAGATGAAACGGTTGATATGAATTTTGTCATAGGAATTCTTGTACTTGGAATGACGATTGAGTGGTTACAGCCACAGGTTGATTCTATTATGCACACATCAGTAATGATAGGTGGCAAGGAAGAAAAGAAGCTACTCGACAATCATAAAAATATGATTGACCGTCTTAATTCCATGAAAACTGAATTGAATAAACGTATTCGTGATTACGGATATATGTACAATTCCTATATTAACACGGAGTCCTAATATGCAATACATATATGGTGACTTCACAGACAAGCAAATCAATGAAGCAGTTCGTGCAATGCATGGTGACATTCACAAACTACTGCTCTATAAAGACAAGACAATTGAAGAGAAGATATTTGAAGATGATGAAGCGTTTCTCGTCTTCTTTGAAAATGTTATGTTTAAATTAGGTGGTACAAAAACCTTATTTAATGATAACGGACTTATGGTAACTCTTATGGCAACCTTACAAGGTGCTATGGATAATTTTAAGAGCGACCATTTTAGTTACAAAAAATTCCGTAGGGCAATCTTAGATTCTCACGGATATATTAAGCAGATGTTTGAGGAGGTGGGTTGCGATGCCGAGTCTACAAACAGCTAGGCGTGTCGCAAACGCCAAGAACAACGGTGCTAAAACGATTGGTCAAATTTATAAGGAACAGTCTGATTGGGCGATGGAACAGACTTGGGATAATGATATCCAGAGTAAAATCTGTTATATTTATGATTTCTACCATGATGATCAGCCACGATTAGCAGAAGGCATGACATATGAGAATACAACCAAAACACGCATAGATGCAAAGTTTATCGTTAAGTCATATCAGTCTATGGATAAAGACCAAGTAGATTATTATATCCAGTTTAAACCAACACAGAAAACACATTTTTCTGAAGGTGACGAACTCTACTATTTTGAAACTGATTATCGTAAAAAATATCATAATGATAATTTTATTGGCTTATTCATTGATATTCCGAATGATGAAAATATCTATGAAAAATGGATGATTCTTCGTACTGAGCCAGCAAATCAATTTCCAAAATATTTAATTCTCAAATGCAATTATGAATTGATGTGGATTGAGAATAATGGAACAGAAAAAATTAAGCGTAGAATGTGGTCTGTTTTAAAAATGCAGTCTAGTTATAATTCTGGACTTTGGACTGATTTACGATTTACTTCGCAAGAAAACCAAGATAAAGTATGGCTACCATTAAATCCAATTACTGAGAAGATTTGGTATACAAACGAGTCGTCAAAGAATATGCGTGTACTTGTTAGTTCTTTTACTGACAATGCAGTAGCCTGGCAGATCAGTAAGGTTGAAAATGCTCAACCACTTGGGGTTCAAAAATTAACTTTATATCAAGATTTCTTTGACCAACATCGAGATTACATTGAGAAAGATTCTGATGGTAATATTATTGGTATGTGGGCTTCATATTTCGATTCAGAAATCGCCCCAACAGATCCATCTACTCCAACTACTCCCCCATCTTCTATCACAGCAAGAATTTCAGCATCCACTTCAACTATTAAAGTTGGTGGCTCTTATAAAAATCTCACAGTAAATCTATTTAATGATTCCAATGAAGATATTACAACTGAATATGCTGATGCAACATTTACATGGACTTGCTCTATTGACGATGAAGATTGGACTGATAAAGTTACATGGCGAGCTGGTACAGAGTACAACCAAAAGAAAGTAAAGTTTCCTAATGATACTTCTACTATCGGCAAAATACTTTCGATTAAGTGTGAAATTGTTAAGGATGACTTGACAATTGAATCTGAAATTTTGCGATTGGAATTAACTGAATAGGAGGAACTATATGGAGGAAAAAATACTTACAAAAAACGATTTGTTAAATAAACTTCGTGCATATAGAACTACTCCTGATGATGAAAATATTCAGTATAAAAAGAAGATTGAAAAAGCACTTATGCTTAATCCATGTCTTTTATATGCACTTAATGAAAAATCATTAGAATCTGAACTTTTTGACGATGATGGTAATATCAACTGGGAATGGAACGAAGATACAAAAGAGTATGAACCTCTTGGAGAATGGGATAGATATTTCGGTGGAACATCCAATATCCGTCCTTATTTGTTTATCCCTGACACTCAGACGGAGGTAAAACATTATATCTGTTACCAAGTATCTTTTGATGAAATGCCTCGCTATCAGGATACATTGAAATATACAAATGTTACGTTTACTATTTTTGTTCATGGTAATGACAGAAATGATAAATTAACAGGTATTCCAAGACATGATCTCATCGCCTCTATTATAAGAGAGAGATTTAATTGGTCAAATATATTTGGAATGCAAACACATCTTGTATCATCAAAGGAATCTACAACAGATAATAATTATCTTGTTCGCACTCTTGTATTCCAAATTGTTGATACCAATGGAATTTATAACACATCTAATTCAAAAACATCTATAGTTAATTATGGTGTAAGGCGGTGATTATTTGGATGTATTAGAAACGCTAGATAATCTTCAATCTGCTGTCGAAGAAGATAAAAAAAAGAAACAAGGAAAAAGTCATCATCCAGAATATCATTTCGACAAACTTAAAATGTATTTTGGTGAAGATTATTCGATAAATGGTATTACCATTTCTATTCCAACTATAGGAGATATTTTAAATATTGGTGAAACTAATTTTTATAGAGCATTATCACCGTTCTTGAACAATTCTACTTCTATAAGAGTTCTTCTTTATGATGCTTTTAAAAAAGATTGGAATAAAACAAAAGATATTGAAGTGTTTTATATTTTATATCAATTGTTAAGAAATTCAAATAATGAAACTGCATTTGAACCATTGAAATTAATTTTTAAAGAAAACGATTTTAACGATTTTCAATTAATTCATATGGCTCGAAACAGAAATGGTGAAGAATGTAATACTCTTGCTTTATATAGTGAATTTCAAGATATATTACTTTTCGAAAATGAATATTTAGAAATAGCAGAGTATATTCGAACCATGATGAATGTTCATCCAAAGGTGGAAAAGGCAAAAGGTAAAACAACAAAACATTGGATATTACAAGAAGACAAGATGAAAGCGGTACAAGATAAAGATAAAGAAAGTGATTCTACACTCTTACCACTTATATCTAGCTGTGTTAATCATCCAGGTTTTAAATATAAATTAGAAGAATTGAAAGAAGTAAATATATGTCAATTCATGGATTCTGTAAACAGAATTCAAAAATATGAACAGGGAACAGCTGCACTAAAAGGATTATATTCCGGCATGATTTCAGCTAAAGATATCCCTCAAGACTTAATCAATTTTATGGGCGAAATTTAATCGCTCATTTTTTATTGCATAAAAATAATTTCTAAAGGAGGAAAAAATAATGGCATTTAAATTAGGTGACGTAATCGTTGATAGATTACAGTTTGGTTATGGTGCAAAATCTAATGGTACACCACTGTATGCTTTAACACAGCTTACAGAAGCTAATATTGATATTACAGCAGATTCAACAGATATTAACGATAAAGATGGTAACTTAGTATATCGTAAATATACTGGTAAAAAAGGTGAAGTAACTGCTACAAATGCATTCTTAAATCTTGCGGTTATTGAGGCAATTTCTGCTACTGATGCTGAAATTGCAACTGAAGACAAAGGTATTGTTATGCCAATGATTCAGATTGTAAAAGCAGGTGATACATTAGATATTACTGGCTATGTAGAAGGATCTGTTGTTGTAAATTCTCTTTCTGCTAAAGGCTCTATGGGAAAAGAAGAATACAAATTAGGTGTTGGTGATGCTACTGCTACAACATTCTCAATTAAACATACAGATGCAGTTACAGAACCGTCAGAATCTGCTAAACCGGCAAGCGATATTTTAACACCACCAACTGCAAAGGATGAAGCTCAGTATATCGTTAAATTTAAGAAAACAATTCATAGTGGTGCAAAAATTACTAATTCCGGTAATAAATTTCCAAAAGCTCATGAATTATTCTTCAAAGCGTTAGTAGTTGATAAATGTGATACAGAAACTTTAAAAGCTGCTATTATTCATATTCCATCTTTTATGCCAAGTCCAGAATTTACTCTTGCTCTTCAAGGCGGTGATTCTCAGACAATGGATTATAAGGGTGCTATGATGTTAAATGCTTGTTCTACTGATTCTGAGTTATTTTCTATTTATTATATTGACGAAGAAGAAGATGACATTTAATCATAAAAAATAATCTAAGGGCAGTGTCAAACTGCCCTTTTTATTAAGGAGAAGATATGTCAAAAAAGGATTTAAGAACTTGCTGTATTTGTGGTAATAAATACAGCTTTTGTCCAGTTTGCAATGCGGAAGACAGAAATAAGGAATCTTGGTATTTCACATTTTGTAGCAAAAACTGTCACGATGTTTATGAAGTAACTTCTGCATTTGAAGATAAAAGAATTTCTGATGTTGAAGCGAAAAATAAATTAACAAAACTTGATCTATCTAAAAAGAACAATTTTAGTGACAGTTACAAAAAATCTATCGCTTCAATTATGAATGCAAAAGTACAAACTAGAAAGACAATAAGTAAAAAAGAGAATTCAGACAATGCGTCTGTTAATAAGGAGATTATTACAAAAGCTGAAAAAGAGGCAAAAAGTAATGTTGAATAGTGATTTTAAAGAATTTTAATAGGGAACATAATTACTATTCATTTAGTTTTTGTGTTCCCTATTTTTTACGCTATAAAGACATAAGAAGGAATAAAAGGGAAATATGGTAAAAACAAATTTAAAGAAAGTAAGAGATTATTTACCTCATGAAGTTGTTAGAATTGTTAATCCAAAGCAATATTTATTATATATTAAAAATCAGGTTTATCCAATAGATATATATACCAGTTTGGATGAAAAAACAAATAATACAATTCTTGCAATGGTATTTCTTAAAAAGGATACAAATGAAGTATATAAAAAATGGTGTAATTATGACCTATCATAAACAAATCATTATCAATGAAAAATTTAAAAATGTATTAATTAACACTCCACTTGAACCAGAAATCGAGTTAGATGGTGGTTATGCATATTGTGCAAGATGTTATAAGGAATTGGATTGTTATACTACTCCATGTCCTAAATGTAACCAAGTTCAAGACTGGTCATGGATGAAACGCAAAGGAGGAAAAGTTTATGAAGATTAATTGGAAAGTTCGTTTTAACAAAAAGAATATTTTATTTATTACACAAGTTGCTATTTCTATTGTAATTCCTATTCTTACATATTTCGGATTACAAGCGTCTGATTTAACAACTTGGGAAAAAGTATGGGAAACTTTTATTGCTGCAATTAGTAATCCATATGTTGTTGTAATGGCATTAATGTCTCTTTTTAATGCAATTACAGACCCTACTACTAAAGGTGTTGGTGATTCTGATAAAGCATTAACTTATGAGAAACCAAAGGAGGATTAATTATGTCAGTAATGTGTGCATGGGCTTCCTCTAATGAAAGAGGAAAATTAAAAGGTGGCAATCCTGGTGATCAGACAGGTAGGGAAGTAAAATGTGGAAGCATTTATAATTTTGGTCAGACACGAGTATATCGTTGTACCAATAGATCAAGAGCTGTTAAAATTGGTGCTGCTGCAAAAGCAATTGCTTTAAATAACTATTTTGGGTATTGTCAAACACATCGTAGTTCTGGATATAATGCTTTAAAAAATACAGGTTGGATAGTTGCAAATGTAAAAACAAAATGTGAGGTTGATTGTTCTGAGTTAGCTGCGTGTTCGGTAAATGTGGCTTTTAGTAAAGCTATGTTATCTTCATCTGTATATTCTGGCAATATTGGAAAAGCATTAATTGCAACTGGTTATTTTAAAGAATTAACTGCTTCTAAGTATCTTGGAAAATCCGAATATATTAAATGTGGGGATATTATTGTTGCACCTGGCAAACATGTAATTGTTGCCTATACGGATGGTTCTAAAACATCACAGAATACAATTTCTACAACCATTCAAGGTATTGTTTCTGGTAATTCATTGATTAAACGTGGTCAACAGGAAGCAATTAAGTTTACCGGTGTAAATATTGCAACAGATGGAAAAGTTGGCAATGAAACAAAAGCTATGAAATCAAGAGTGTTGCAACATGCAATGAATTTAGATTATAAAGCAGGTCTTGTAGAAGATGGTAAATTTGGTTCAGCTTCAAAGAAAAAACTTGGTTCTCATTATGTTAAAAAGGGCGAAAAACAGTACATGGTCACAGCAGCAGAAATTCTGATGTACTTAAATGGATATGATCCAAATGGGGTTGAATATCCTGGTACATATGGAAACGGTCTTGTAAAATGTTCTAAAGCAAAATTCGGAGATGATGGATCAACAATCACCGCATCTGAATTTCTTCAGTTAATCTAAGATTGGAGGAATTTTATGAATGGATGCTATAGAAAATTTATTTAATATTGAATGGCAAGTTGTAATACTTGGAGTTATCGCCGCTCTTTTTGCATTCAAAGCTATTGTTGAAATATTTAAATGGTTATTATTTGACTTTTTAGGTATAGAAACAAAAGCTATGAGAATGAAACGAGAAGAACACGAATTGTTATTAAAAACTGCAAATGGTTTAAAAGATTTATCTGCACGTCATTTAGAAGATGTGAATCAATCAATAAAACACGATGAAAAAATTCAAGAGAATTTAGATTCGTGTATAAATGAGATCATGGAATCTCTTGAAAAAACGCAAGATACCATTACTCAATTTGCAGAAAATAGAGTTCATGATAGAGAGCAAAGTTTTGCGATTCAGAAAGAACTAACAACTAGCATTGCAAAATTAGCTGAATCAGATTCTTCTCGTGATGAGCAAATAAATAATATAATGTGGGCACAAAAAGAATCTCTTGCTGATAAGATAAATCAGAAATATAAGCATTATATTGCTATTAACGGTATTCCTGAAGATGAGGTTGACGAATTTGTATCGCTTCACCAGGCATATAACGGAGTTGGTGGGAATCATCATGGAGATGCAAAATTCAATTATTGTATGGAACATTTACCGATTATACCAGTAGAGGTTAAATTAAAATACGACTAGTGATTATTATACCATAAAAATTACCAATTCTGGTTAATATTTTCTTATGTATTATATGAATATACAAAATAATTCTAAACATACTACATTACATGAAGAATAAAGTTGGTGAATATAGGTATAAACAGAATATATCAATATCAGAATTGTCCAAGAGATGTGGGCTTTCTTCTACTGCTATTTCTAATTTAGAAAATGGATATACTTCTGATATTTTATTATCTCATGCAGTCGCTTTATCTCTTGCATTACATGTAGACTTATATGAATTATTTTGTATAAAGAGATAAAGGAGATGTATGCCTATGGGAATGTATTTTAATTTGATTTGTGAAGAAATGGAAATTACTGGTGGAAAGGTTATTCATATTGATAAGAACATAGGGAATATGGATGAAGTACACAAAGTTGTATGTGAGAATATTGAAGAATATCCCAATGCCAAATGGGAACTTTATCCAATGATTATTAACAAATGACAAAATACATATAACAATTAAATATAAGAACTATGAAAGAGCGGTTTCTTCGGAAACTGCTCTTTTGTTATGTAAAGGAGAAAATGATATACAAGAATTAAAATTAACATCTCCTATCGCACCTTCAGTCAACCACTATTTAGGTTGGAGAGCTATTTTAAAAAATGGAAAACCAATGGCGGTAGGATATAAAAAACCAGAAGCAATTAAATATCAGAAAGAATTTGCAAAATATGTAAAGACAGAAGCAAAAAAACAAAACTGGATTAAATCGGATGACAAATCACAGCACTATTATATGGATTGCATCTTCTATTTTGACAGAGTAGACAAAGATGCCAATAACAGTTTTAAGTGTCTTGCCGATGCGATTACAGACAGTGAATCCGTGTGGATTGATGACACTCAGTTATGTGAACGTGTACAAGGGATTTATTATGATTCAGAAAATCCACGAATAGAAATTACAATACGACCTGTTGACTACATTGGAGTTTTTGACAATGCTTCACAGTTTGATGAATTTAAATCTCACTGCATCGGATGTAAAAGATACAAACGAAATTGTAGTCTTCTAAAGAAAGCTATAGAAGGTCGAATTCAAAAAGAAATACATAATGGAGAATGTGAAAAATTCTCGCCAATAAATGATTAAAGGAGAAAAAGGAATATGAGACTTTTAGAGTTTGTAGAAAAGTATAACAACATGGCAAATAACACATTAAAGGAACAGTTATTAAGTAAAATTAAAATCACCCCATATGTTTCAATCATTAAAAAAGATGCTTACGCACAGTTAATTGTAGATAAGACAACATTTGAGCAGGAAGCTTATGATGATAACGGAGTAACAAAATATCGTAAAACAGATAAGATTAGAGTAAATTCTGTTGCTCAGTATGTACAGTTTTGTCGTGCTGTGATTGAATTATATACCGACCTTGAGATTGACAAGGATGACAAAGGTTTTATCAATGGATATGATGCACTTAAATCATCTGGTGTACTTGATATCTTAATGATTGGTTCTGATAAAGCTGAACCACTTATTCCTATAAGTGAATTGAGTGAGTTTAAGACCATTCTATCCATGAAACAGTCGGATGTACAATTTAATGAGACAACTACTCAGGCGTTTATTAGCAAACAGATTGGAAGGATTTCTGATTTGGCAAATGCTACTCTCACACCGCTTGTTAATGTTGTAAGTAATAAACTCGATGAGATTCCAAAAGAAGATTTGGAAGGAAAAATTCTTGAATTTGTTAAGAAAGGTAATTTCAAAGAAGTCTAAGTAAATTCAAATTTCCTTGGAGGATTTATATGATAAGTGGAATATTATACGGACTTCTATGTGGATGGATTCTTACATTATTCAATGTAGATAATATCTGTATAGAAGTTTTACAACCGATTGTTCCTTTTGTATTAACTACGGCTCATTATTATTTTGTGTTTGTAGTTGTAGGGTTAATATACGGAATTATACATAATGATTAAATATTAGGCTCTATACGTGTCAAAGCGTATAGGGCTTTTCTTATGTGGAGTGGTTATACTGCTCTCCTATTTTAGTGTAAAAATAGTGAAATTATAGTGAATTTTTTGGAGGTGATGAAATGGCAAAGATAAGCCCAGAGTTGAAGAAACAACTACATGCTATTGCACAAAAACAAGCTGAAAAGATAGCAAAAGAATTTGAAGATAAAATGACTGAACATTATAGAAGTGTTCTTGATTGGTATTATGGAGAGCCATATCAGACGAATCCTCCACACTATGATAGAACGGGCAATTTAAGAAATTCATATAGAACTTTTATGTTTATTTCGTCTGAACAAGTGTCTAGTAGTTTTCTAATTTCAGGAGATGATATGAATGACTATGGTAGAAAATCAAAAATTTCTGGCGAAGATTATTTAAGCAAATTCTTTTTTAATCCATCAGGAACTTGGCATGGTGGTGATTGGCATGGTGGATATGGTGTGCCAGCTAATTTCAATGCATATAACGAAATGGTTAATTTTTATCATAACACAGTAAAAGACTTTAGAAAGAAATATGAAATATAGGAAGGAGAAATTAAATGGTTGAAGAATTAAAACTTGCCATAAAAATTGATGATGCAACTATTGAGCAATCACTATTGAAACAGTTTGCTAATGCACAAAAAATGGCTAACAAGGTTGTTCTCGATTTTAAAAATGTAAACTTCGATGATAAACAGATAGAAGCCAAATTTAAGGAAATGCAGAAGAAGGCAGGTCAGAATCCGATTGATTTTAGCATTAGTGGTAATACACTTGATATGCTTGGTCAGATTAATAAAAGACTTACTGAGATATTCAGTATTGGAAAAGGAAAATCATTTATTGACTCCTCTTCTACTGTTGCTGATATTGACAAAATAGAGAATAAAATAAATGAGCTGAATAAAAAAATCAACACATCATTTGATACAAAAAATAAAACAGAAGCATATAACCAATTAAAGAAATATGCAGATGCTTTTAAGGATTATTATAATAATGAAGAAGCAATGGCTTCAGAATCTGGTACAAAAGCCGCTTATGCATATTATAAAGCTTATGAAGAAGCTTTAAAAAAAGAAGTCGCTCAAAGTAAATTAGAAAAAGTTACTGTTGATTTTGATATTAATGATAAATTTTTTGATAAAAATAGAATTGTTTCTGATAGAATTAAAGAATATGCAAATTATAAAAAATATGGTAGTGATAATGATTTACTAGAAGAAATTTCTTCTCTTAAAAATAAATTGTTTGATTTTAATTCCGCATATTCTCAAGTGAAAGAAAAATTAGGACAAGCCGCAATTACACCTGAGATAATAAAGAGTGTAGAACGTTATGTTGAATTGTTAGATAAAGCTCGTTTTTTAGAGCAATTGAACGATCCTGATGATAATGATACTATTAAATCACATAGAGCTATGGCACAAGTTAGTCTTGATGATGCTCTTTTTAATGCTCAAGAACAGAGTTATAAGTATACTAAATCATTAAGACAACAAGAAGAACAACTTACTTCCACTGTTGAAGCTGAACAGAAATTAGCAGAAGTTCAAAAGGAAACAACTTCTAATTCTGTTACTTCTGATAATTCTCAAATTGAAGAGTTAAAATCTGATATTCAAGAGGTAAAAACCGAACTTGGTGATGTAAAAGATAGAATTTCTTCTATTGAATCGAATGGTTTTGAAAATGTACGAGATGATGTTGAAAAGACAAAGGAATCTGTAAAAGAACTTAACAGCGAACTTGCAGAAATGAAATCTAACCTCTCTTCTACTCCACAAGAATCGAATATTTCATCTGGAACGAAAGACGCATTTTCTTCTACCGAAATTCCTGCTTCTGTCGAGAAATTAGAACAGGTGTCAAATGCAAATAAAGAAGTTCAAAAGGCGGTTGAAGCATCAACATCTGCAATAAAAGAAAATGCAAAAGTCATCGACAATGGTGAATTACCAGCTTTAGACGAACTTGTAAAAAAAGCAAATGAAGCAGCTTATGAACTTACAAAAGGAAAAGATATTGTTTCACAGATAGGGAAAAAACAAGTTTACAAAGTGACAGAAACTGATGAAAATGGGAAGACCATGGAACGAATTGTTGGTCAATTTTCATATGTTGAAAAATCATTAGATGGACAGCTTAAAAATGTCCTTGCTACTTACGATGAGAGTACAGGAAGATGGAATGAAGAAGTTCTTAGTTTAGCGACTAATTTTGAAAAAGTTGGCAAAGAGATAATATCACTTGATAATAAAATCAATAAACTTGAAATGCATCGAGATAAAATGGTATCAGGACATCCTAATTATGATACTTCTGCCGATGATGAATTGATTGATGTACAAAAAGCAAGACGATATGTTCTTGAACAAACTATTGGATTATATGCTAATGAAAAAGAATATGTTTACGAAGTAGATGCATTTGAGAAAAAGCGAATCGAAAATAATCGCACTTTATTGGCATTAAAAGATCAGCAAAACAATTCCCAAAAAGTTAAAATGGACGAAAAAGCCGATAGACGGTTAAATAAAGATTGGGAAGATGCTATTAAATTTAATCAGCAATTAGATGATGAATTAAAAACAACTCAAACTTTATTAAATAATCTTGATATGCCAAAAGAATTACTTTCTGATTGGGATAAGGTGACAGACGACGTTGAAAATTTAATACATCAATTAAAAAACGGAGAATTAACATTATCTAAATTTAAAAAACAGAGAGGTGAATTATTATCTGGCTATAATAAAAAAGTTGATATTCAACAGAAACGTGATATTGACGAATATAACTCTAATGTTAAAACAGATAACGCAAAGAAACTTGAACGAGAAAAACAGATTTGGAACGAACTTACGACTTCTCTTGATAGATACGCTACTCTTCAAAAAAGAATTGCAAATAACAATGCATTAAGCACAGACAATAAAGAGGCGGCAAAACTTCTTAAATATATCTATGAATTACAGAGAAGTGATGTGCTTCCATCGGAGAAATTAAACGCATCTAATGAAAAACTACAACAGATAAAACAAACTGTTACAGATTTAAAAGCAAAACTCAAAGAATCTACTCTTGATTCTTTACAAGGTTCTATTGATAAGTATCAGAAAATCTATGATCAAAGAAGCACCTATTCTTCTGATTTTACTCCAAGTGACCAATATACTAAAAACTTAACTGAGCTAAATACAGCAATTAAAAATCTTGTAGAGTACAGAAACACATTAAAAAATGTTAGTGAAGTTACCGTAGAACAAGAAACTCATTTAAAAGGATTAGTTACGGCATGTGAAAAAGCTTCTGATTCTTTTAAGTCACTTTCTGCCTCTGAAAAAGGTGCAAGTCAGATTGCTGTTGATAAATTAGTTCAGAGAATTAATAAGGATTTAGATGAGTGTACAAATTACTCTAAGGAAGCAAAACTTGGATTAAGAGCATTGCGAGACGAATTAGAGTCTGCCAATCCAAGGAATCTGAAAGAGATTACATCTGAAATCATTAATATTGAAAATGCTGAAATCAGAGCTGGTCGTGCTGGCAGAAGTTTCTTTGACACATTAAAGAATAGTGGATTCCATCAATTAGCCGCACAGATGGCAGGTATGTTTGGATTTTATGATGTTATTAATCTTGGTAAAGAAGCAATTAGTACCATCGTAAGTCTTGATGATGCTTTGGTTGATTTAAAGAAAACTACAGCAATGAGCAAAACTCAACTTGAAGATTTTTACTATGATGCCAATGATGTTGCAAAACAAATGGGTGTAACTACCGAGGAGATTATAACACAAGCAAGTGCGTGGTCTAGGCTCGGATATAGTTCGCAAGAAGCTGCTACAACAATGGCAAAACTGAGTTCTAAGTTTGCTTCTATTTCTCCTGGAATGTCAACAGATGAAGCTCAGGAAGGTCTTGTATCTATAATGAAAGCTTTCGACATTGATCCAGATGATGTTGAAACAGAAATTATGGACAAAGTAAATGTGCTCGGCAACAAATTTGCGGAAGAGAACCAAGATGTAATTGAAGGTTTAAAACGTTCTGCTGCTGCTATGTCTGCTATGGGACAGTCCTTCACTGATACAGCTGCCCTATTTACAGGTGGTATGGAAATTTTGCAGGATTCTGAGTCGATGGGAACTGCATTACGTACTCTTTCAATGCGTGTTAGGGGCTATGATGAGGAGACAAACCAACTATCTGATGATTTAGTTAATGTAACTGGTGAAGTTGCAGATTTAACAAAAACCGCTCAAGATTCACAGGGCGTATCTTTGTTTACAGATGCAACACAAGAACATTATAGATCTATGGTGGAATATCTTGGAGATATTGCAGATAGATGGGATCAAATTTCAGAGAAGAATCAAACAGAGCTTCTTCAGAAACTTTTTGGTAAAAATAGGGCAAATGCAGGTGCTGCTATCATCCAGAATTTTGATCAAGTTCGTGCTGCTATTGAAGCAATGGATGAAAGCGCAGGATCTAGTGAAGCCGAGATGAGCGCAATTGAATCCTCTCTTTCTTATAAAATCAACGCACTCAAGGAAACTTGGGTTGGTTGTGTGCAAGATATGATAGACAGAGGAGACTTAGGTACAATTGTAACTGGTCTTACAAAAGTCTCAGAAGCTATTACTTTCTTACTTGATAAATTTGGTATTCTTGGCACTATTGGATTAGGAGCAGGAATATTCTCGGGAATTAAAAATGTCGGTAGGGATAAAATGTATTCCCTCAGTTTTTGAATATGCCGACAACATACATAATTTACTCTGAATACAGAGGTTTAAAGTATGTTATCCGTGAGATACACGGTGATAAATAAATAATTGGAACAATAATCGGGAACTGCGTACAACGGTCTGGTAATGCAGACGTATCACCACTCTCCTATTATGGCGACATAATTAGGTTCGTAAAAGCGTGACGCTCAAGGAATCCGATGGGATAGATCTTTTTGAGATAAGCCCTCACTGTAGCGACAACTTCCACATCAAGTTATATGCAACGATGCTTGGTGAATATGCGCTCGATACTACCTGACACAACAGGGCAATCTGTGATGGATTGTAAAATGCAGAAACTTATCTTCTGTTGTTTGAACACATCGTTCCTATGTGTATTGATAAGATGGAACAAAACCAAGAAATCTCGATTTCAATTAAAAAAAATGACACTACTCTATTTTGAGCAATGCCATTTTGTAGGGAATATATCTTGCTTGATATAAACATATCATAGCACATATTCTGTTATTTGCAAATACTTTTTCTGTTTCAAACAGAGAATAATAAAATAGAGAGCAGAACACTCTACTCTCTCATCTATATGAAATGATATAATATCCCCTCACTAGACTCACTACATAATTTTAAGAACAATCGTAAATATTGTGATGGCGATCACAAATTTAGTCATACTATTGAAATCAACAGTAAATTTCATAAAATCCCTCCTAACATATATATCAGAAGAGGAGAAACTTTGTTCTTAAGCCTCAGTAAAGACAGCCGTGTAGATATTGCCTAGTTCCCTTGATCGTGTTGTTTTCAACACATCCACCTCAACGAATATTGTATCAAATTACCATAATTTTACAATCCAAAACATATGTTTTGTCGATTTATGTAATACGAAAAATCTTCAAATTTTTTCAAAAATCTTTACAAAAAATTTCATCTGTGTTATCTTCAAAATAGTAAAAATTTTCATTTTTTTTGAAGGAGGTAACACGATGAAAGTTTCAAGAGAAAATTGTCCAGTTAAACCATTGATAGGAAAAATGAAACGAGAGAAAATTGTATTAAAGCACAAATTGCAGAGAAGAGAATCTGTTTGGTCTAATCCAAACAAATCATTGCTTATTGACTCTCTTTTAAGAGGATATATTGTACCACCAGTTTATACTATTTCTGAAGATGGTGTACAATATGTTATTGATGGTGTACAGCGATTAAGCACGTTAAAAGGATTCTATAATGATGAGTTTGCAATATCTAAAAAGGCAGAACCAGTTATAATTGAAGGAATTGAATATAATATTGCAGGATTGAAATTTAGCAAACTTGACCAAGTTGTAAAGGACGAGTTAGATAGTTCTGCTATCACAGTATATGAAATCACTGAATATACAGATAAAGATGTCAGAGAAATGTTCCGAAGGCTCAATTCAGGGAAACCGTTGAATACATCACAGAAGCTTACACCTGATATGTCGGATGAACTCAGTAATGCTATCTTTGATATTGTCTCTCTTCCATTTTTTGAAAAGAGACTGACATCTGCTCAGTTGAAAAGTTCAGTCGATCAGAGTATCGCACTTGAAACACTGATGCTCTGCTCTACTAATAAAGATAACGATTTTGCTTCATTTAGAGGTAAGGATAAAGAGAATTTTATCGAATTCTATAATGACAAAGTTAAGCCAGAAAAGATTGAAATCATCAAAACCGCAATCAATAAACTTGATGAATCTCTTGAAGAAGATGTGAAAATTCCAAAGACAAGTATTTCTGTATTGTGTTTTGCAGCATATAGAATTTGCAAAGACAAAAAGAGCTTTGAGAAATTTGCTTTGAAAGTAAGTGAGTTCTTGGCAACATACAACGATAATACTGAATACAAGAATAATCTTATGAATGGTACTAATTCTGCCGAGTCAGTTAGATTTAGATTGGATTATTGGAGAGAAATTTTAAAAACTTTATAAGGAATATAAAATTGTATATATGTTATAAGAGTCAATTACTTTGTAGTTGGCTCTTTTATTATGCACATAATTAAGGATTAAAAGGAATGAAACAATCAAAATTATTTCCATGCTACTCTATTCCACTTCGAGATTTTTTAGCATCTCATGGAGTCAGATATGAGCTAGTAGGGTTACATCCTGAAACACATAAAATGTTTTGGGTTTATATCAAAGATGAAAAATTAAATATATTAACGTCTGAGTGGTCAAAGAGAGAATAAATAATTGATTACTCTTTTTTATTGCAAATTTTTAATTGAAAGTGAGGAATTATATGAGGAAAGTATTTTTTGATAATTTACCTAAAAGAAAAAGTGGACAAATATTGTGGAATAAAAGCATAGGGCAGGATTTGCACTTTATATATGAAGAAATAGAAGGGTTTATTAAAATAGTAGATTATAATACTAATGGAAAATATAATATAGTTTTGCAATATAATGACAATATCAAAAGTTTAACAAGTGATGATTTGTTAAAAGTGAGAATTGCAAGATTAATTAATTACAAAAAGCAACATAAGTATTTATATAATATTAATGATACTATTAAAGATAATAATAGAGATTTAAAAATAATTGGTTATAAAAATAAACGAGTTAATAGAAAAGATGGAAAAACAGAATTGGTTTATGGGTATGATATTTCATGTAATATATGTGGTTGGGACAATGGATGGATAGCTGAAAAGATCTTAAAACAAGGTTGTGGGTGTCCTTGTTGTGCTTCTAAAATTGTTGTGCCAGGAATAAATGATATAGCAACAACTGTTCCTTGGATGATTCAATATTTTCAAGATGACGATAAAGAAATAACCAAAAAATATACTAAATGTTCAAACTATAAAATATATCCTATATGCCCATATTGTCACAAAGCTTCTAAGAAAAAATATTCTATTTCAGATATATATTCAAATAACGGATTCCTATGTTCTTGCTCAGATTCTTTATCAAGGTTGTCAAAATATATGAGAAGTTTATTGGATCAATTAATAATTGAAAAACAGATTGATTTTTATGATACTGAAGTTAAATTTGATTGGTGTACATATTTTAATATATATAAAAATAAACAATGTTATGGCATCTTTGATTTTGTAATTGAAAGCAAAAAACTTATTATAGAAACCGATGGTGGTTTTCATAGGACAAATAATTCAATGAGTGGACAAACAAAAGAAGAGTCTATTTTTATTGATATGGAAAAAGATAAATGTGCAAAACAGAATGGATACATTGTTGTACGAATATCTGATGAATTTAACATTAAACAATCTATAATAAACAATTTTGATGGTATCTTTGACCTAAAAAATATTTCATGGTCGAAATGTGAAAAAAATTCCTTGAGAAATTATCAGGCAGAAGCTATGAGACTAAAAAATGATCATCCTGAATACACTACTTCAGATATATCAAAAATACTAAAATTGGGTGAAACAACTATTAGACGTTGGCTAAATTGGGGTGCAAACGCTGAAATATGTTTGTACAATGCAGAACAAGAAAGAAAACGTGCAGTATTTCACAAGGGAGACATCCCAGAAAATATTAAATCTATTATCTGTCTTAATAATGGAATAAAATTCAAATCAGGGGCTGAATTATCCAAAAAATCAAAAGAATTATTTGGACAATACTTTTCAAGATCAGTAATATCCACATGTTGTAATAGAAAAGTCCAAGATATAAAAGGTTATATTTTTAGATTTGAAAATGACTTAACAGATACCGATAATGAAATATTATTAAAAAACACAAATAAAGAAAAATTAAAAAGTATTAACAATAAAATACTTAAAACATTAGACAAATTTATTGAACAAAATCCTGATGTAGATATAGAATTATATAATTTATTCTTAGAAAGAAAAAGATGTATCGGTGCATAAATTACTATGTTAAGGGTCGTTTCGATTATTGGCGTGGAATTGTAAAAACATTGCAGTAAAAAAGATAAAGAGTAGTCGGCTGGCTACTCTTCTTTCATATCTGTTTATAAACATACGTTCTGAATAGTATTCTGTCGATTATTGGTATATAATGGTAATATTAAATACTAATGATTGGGGAATTATTATGATAAACTCAGATTATATATTATTTTTAGATGAAAGCGCAGAAACAAAAACAAATCCATATTTGTTACTTGGTGGTATTATAATATCAAGAAATGATTATAAAAAAAATTTAATACCATCTATCCAAAATACAAAATCTATTTTAGGAAATTCCAACATTGTATTTCATTATACTGACATTCTTAAAAAACAGAAAGATTTTAAGATTCTATGTTCAAATACTGACATGCAAACTAAGTTTTGGACTTCATTAAGAAAAAGTATTAATGAAACAGATTTTAAAGTAATAACTGCATATACAAATGTAAAGGAGTATCTTAAGGAATATCCTGAATTATCTCATGATATATATGAGATACTTTTTTCTTCTGTAATAAATAGTTATATACATTTTTTAATAAAAAATAAGGCTCGTGGAAGTATAGTGTTTGAATCAAGAGAAGAAACACAGAATAGAAAAATACAAAAACATTATTTTAATATTTTGCAAAATGGCACTAACATTTACATTCCAAAAGCAATTGATAAATATATAACCACAACTAGTTTTACTGTAAAGGAAGAAAACAGTATTGGGTTACAAATGGCAGATATTGTTGCATATAATTGCATAAGATATATCAATGGGTATAAAATTCAACATTCTATATGGAATGTTTTAGAATCAAAAATATATGATGGTTACAAAGAAAATGTTAATTCATATGGGTTAGTAAAATTATTTTAATATTGACAACAAGTTTATTATTTGATATAATACTTTTTACAAACAAGGAAATGGGTGTCCATTAGCCTTGACTTGTACCATATCAAACAGAAATGGGTGTCCATTAGCTGATAGATATGTGACATCAGGAGGAATTTAAACAATTGTCTTTTGACATGCGTTTAACGCAAGAGGTAATACAGAGTCATATTTTTATGGCTCTGTATTATTTTTGTTGTGTAAACAAAAAAAAGTAGCAATTTCTCACCACTCTTCTCTCCTTTTAATCTATTGGTTCTAATTTAGTTGTATTGTATTTTGATTTTTTATCGGTTTGCGTAGTGGTTATCTCCCATCTAAAAATCTGAGTTGCATGAATTGCAATGCCATTGATGTTTAACTTTTTGTGAAAATATTCCAAACATAGCTACACTACCTGCTTTTGCAATATTTGAAATTTTCTTTGTATTCATTGAATGACAGTATGGACATTCGATGTTATGTTAAATAAAAAAAGAGAATAATACAATGAACAGACTCATCTCTGACACTAGACCATCCAAACGCATCAGTGAAATTGACTTCTTTACTATTATCTAGTCGGTAAAGAACGCCAATGCTCACATACATACTCAAGTCTGCCGTAACGGACTCTTGTATATCTGCGAACGTGTACTGGTTTTAGTACATTATACGTCATATAGCAATCACCTCCAAGACACGCTTGTGAGATGAGTCTGTTCATTGTATTATTCTACAAATTAAAAAAATACATAGTATTTGATAAACCAACATCTGTGTAGCTCTCGTCACAGGCTATCGACATCTTCTCCTATCTACACGGATAAGAGCGATAGTGTTCGCACACGTACTCGATTCTGCCGAATCTCATACGTTTATACGCACGAACATGAACCAACTTTAAAAAATCGTAGTTATGCACTCAAATCACCTCCTCAAAGACGAGAAGATGTTGGCTTATTAAATACTATGTATAATGTTTTATTTCTTATTCACTAAGCTTTTAGCTTTTTCTGTAGCGAAATCAATTTCGATAATATGAATAAGAACATCTATAAAAGATTTTAAATCTTCTATATCATATTCTGGATTTTTACGAAAATAATGTGTTTCATCGTTTCCAATCCAAATTGACGCTTTTGCAATATCTTTAATTGCTCCTTCAAGTTTATTGGTACAATTATTAAGATCCATTTTAATAATGGTTTCTTTGTCTTGATGTTTTAGTTTTATTAGATAATCTTTGATTAAATATTCCAAAGCCTTTCTATATCCTATTCCAGCAAGACCGTATATTTCTACATTGCTTTCAGCAATTGATGCCTGATTATATAATGAAACAAATGTTGGAGATAACTCATTTATGTTGTCAGAAAATGAAATCTCTTTTGCGACTTTTGGGAAAATACTATCCAATTGTAAATTTGATACCCCTCTATTACTGATATATCTTGCCGTATATATTGAGTGGCAACTTGTACAATATAATGCAATATATGCATAAATTGTATGTGGCAAATCAGCATGAGGAATTGCAAATCCTTCTAAAAATGTTGGGCTTGTCGCAATTCCACAACACGGACACTTTCCGACTTCTTCTACTTCAATGTCTATTAAATCAGAAGGTTCATTTTTAGTAGCTATTCCGTTGTAATGAACTTTGTATATCTGTTTCATTGGTATCACATCCATCTATTAGTATATGGAATATATTACCATGTATAGGATAATTGGTATAGTCTGAACGTATGTTTTCGCACATAGAAAAAGACCTGTTTTATATATTGCAGGTCTTTATATATATAAATTAAAAAAAGAAAGGAAATAAATTATGAAAAAAATTATTTACACATTAAAACAGTTATTGCCATTAACTTATTATTCAAAGTATAGAGTCCAAAATAGAGTAAAAGAACTCGCAATCTGGACTCAGTGGTTTGGTAAGCCGTTCAATATCAAGCGATACGCATTAACTGATTAATGGAATTTTGTTCCATTACAGCTTGGGCAAGGTGGCATTGTATCGGTGTCATCATCTAATACAACCACCTGTCCACAGTTGAAGGTCTTGTTAATTTTCTTGCTAAATATACCAAATGCAGCTATCGAAACTCCACGCTCTATACCACCCATCTTGCGGATGTTTGTTAATCCACAGGTCGGACATTTAGGGACTCTACTCTGTTATTTTGATTTGGAAATTACATATTCTTCAATAAAAATAATATCATTCTCCCAATCTTCTATTGCGGTTGAAAAGTCTTTATTATATTGCTCGTTCCGCAAGAATATTAATCCTTGTAGATGCTTTATAATTTCATATCCTCTCATGATTTTATTATCAATAACATATTTAAGAATTTTATGTCTTTGTATCTCGTTTAATCCATGAATTCCAACTTTATACCCATATAAAGCCAATTTAGAAAATTCTTGGAAACCATCAGTTATCATGGGAACAGAACCATCATTACACATATTGAGAATAATTTTAGGGAAGAAATTTCTTTTGTGCCAGTATTTAATCTGAGTCTCAGAGATATAATATTTTTCTGTTATTTTATTATACGCAACCAAAATAGTACTTGTTCTATTTGTGTGAAGATCCTTAATTGTAATCTCATAATCTATCGTCTGAAAAGGGTTTAATTGTAAGAAACCTTTGAATACATATAATTCTACGATACTATTATCAGATAAAGTAGTTATGACTTTATTTGAGCCATGTCGTTCATCTTCATACAAGTTATAATTTGATATCTTGGTAGCCGTATTTGTTTTATTGCTACTTTCTGTTTGGTAATAGAAGGTATTATTTTTAAATACTTCTTTATTATATTTACATTTTAGAGAGTATGGTACACATTTTCTATCAGCAAGAACACACCATCCTTTCTTATTGCAAGGACAGTTCTGTTTTATTTTCTCTTGATTTTGATTGATTTTTGGTATTGGAACTTTCTGCACAGGAATATTTGTATTATATTGTTTCTTATAATTATTTTGCTGATGTTTTTTCTTCTTTTTATGCTTTGATTTAGGTAAAAAATCCATAATATGTTTCCTATTCTTCAGTTTTAGTATATTCCTTTGCAAATAATCCATCATCAACAACATAAAGTAAGATAGTCCAGTTACCATCAGAATCAGCTTGATAAATATAATCATCTTTATGTTTATATTTTGTAAATGTACTACTATCATCAGTACAGTTATCATAATTGGTGCAATAATGATATTTCCCATCTTTATTAAACACAAGACCTTCATTAACACTTGAATCTTCGTTTTTTAGGAATAAATCAAATGTTTTACCACTCGGAACATCTGTCTCATAAAATCTTCCTAGCATATTTTTATATTTATAAAAATCAGTTGTTGCACATACTTCGCCAGAAAAATATGTCTTTTTTTCATCGGTTGTAATTTTTTCTATGTCGTTATTAATATTTTCGGTTGCAATTATTTTGGCTTCTTTTTCAGAATCATCTAAAATTTCGCTATTACTTTTTTCAAAATATTTACCATGATAGGTATTATCCTCATTGAATGTATGAGAAACTTTTAGTTGATAATCTATATTTGAAGCTTCAATATTATTTGAATAAGTTCCATATAAGTCTGTATCAAATGAATTGTCTTTTTCAGTTTTACTACATCCTGATAGACATAATACTGTAAGAGAAAATAAAATAAATAATTTCTGTTTTTCCATAAATCGTTCTCCAATCCATTAAAATATATACTCCTCAAACAAGTATACCATATAATAGTACGATATTCAAACAAGACACAGTGAAATCTTGGTTTGCAGGAACGGCATCTTCTGTAAATTCAGAAATTATTACACCATTTTCTAATGCTGAGCAGATTATTTATAAATATAATCAAGCAATTGAACATAATTCATTAACACAGCAAGGTTGGCAACGGCTTATTGCTCAATGCGATGATGGTTTAGTTTCTTATTTGACAAATATAAAAGGCTCAACTGCTTCAATGTCGGCTTATTCTGTATCGTTACAGGGTAATATAACAGGATATACAAAGATAACACAAGCCATGAAACAGTATAATGCTTTGGGTGTAGTTAGTCAAAAAGAGCAACAGAACTTTGCAACTGCTGTATCGTTGACAAATACAAAACTTGGTTCTTATCTGACAGGACTTAATGGTGCAAAAGCAAGTTTAAGTGGTTATGGCATATCACTTGTCGCTTCAACCGCAAAAACTGTTGGTCTTACTATTGCTACTACTGCTTTAAACGCAGCCTTAACCTTTGGTATTTCTGCTATTATTACAGGTGTTGTAAGTGCTTTTGCAACTTGGATAAATAGCTCTAAGAAAATTACAGAAGCCGCAGAAGAGGCAAAAGATAAAATTTCGTCTATCAATGATGATTTAAAAAGCAATACAGAAACAGTGGAAAATGCAAAACAGCGTTATGCTGAACTTGCGCAAGAGGTTGAAAATCTTGGTCAAGTAAGTCAAAGTCGTGGTTCGTTAAGTACAGATGAGTATGAAGAATTCCTTGATTTGAGCAATCAGCTCGCAGGTGTATTTCCACAGCTTACAAAAGGTTATGATGACAATGGCAATGCTATTTTGGATTTATCTGGAAATGTTGATACTATTGTTGGTTCATTAGATGATTTACTTCAAAAAGAAAAAGATCTTGCAAACCAAAAAATCATGGATGAATTTCCAGATGTATATAAAGGCTATGTAAAAGATTTAGAAGATGCAGAGTCAGAAGTTGAATCTGCAAAGAAAAAATTTGATGATATAAATAGTGCTTATAGTAATTTAGATAATGGGCGATCAATTCAGATGGGCTTTTTATCAACTGGATATAATAAAGAAGGCACTATGAGTATAGGTCAATATGAAAATTGGTTAGAAACTCTCGGTCTTACATACGAAGAAACGGTTGTACAAGGCGGTAAAGTTGTAAGTGCAGTTGGAGATATAAATGATGCATTTACCTCTCAACTTGAAACTGCAAGAAAAAATCTCCAATATGCAGAACAACAATTAGAAGGTGAAAAATCTTCTATTGATTCATATTTGAATACATGGTTACAGTCAGAATTTACTTATAATCAAATTGACGATAGTGGTTTACAAACTGCTGTTCAAGATATGATTATGAACTTTGATTTTTCTAGTTTACCAAAAGATAAAAGAAATAATTGGGATTATGTTAGTGAATATTTAAGGCGTAATATTTTATTTGCTATTAATGATGTACAAGACGATCCAGAAATTTCAAAAGCAATATCCGAAGTATTTACAAATCAAGACTTAACGCCAGAAGAAAAAGCTAATTATTTACAGCAGATAAAAGATTATTTTGACGACCTTCTTGGTAAAGACAATGCTATTAGTATATCTTTACAACCTCAAATTGATGATACAGATGCTTTACAAAAATCTATCGAAAAGACAGCAGATAGGTTTAATGACTCTGATAAGATTAAAGATTTCTTTGATACGGAAGGTATTAACACTGATGAAGAGGTCAATGATTTTAACAAGGTTACAGAAGGAATTAATGATGCTGACAAGGCTATTCAAAAATGGAACGAGCACAAGAAAGAAGCCAATGAAGACACCTTTGAAATTTCAGACGCAGAAACACTCAAACAACAAATCTCTGACATCAACTCAGCAATAGACTCTATCCAGTCAGCATATGACACTCTAAACTCTGCCGTAGAGGAGTACAATACAAACGGTGGGACATTATCTATCGACACGATTCAATCACTACTATCTCTTAGCGATGAATACCTTGCTTGTTTACAAGTAGAAAACGGACAGTTATCACTTAATGCGGATGCAATGGCTCAGTTAGCACAATCGAAACTTGATGATGCACAAGCTACTGCCGTTACACAGGCAATGACTGAACTTGATACTATAGCAAAAGGTGAAAACTCTTCTGCTAATGCTGCTTATATTAGTGGTAATGCTGCTCTTATGAGTAGTTTAGCTCAATTAAGTGGTTCTTATGACGGTGTAGCAAAAGCTGCTATGACTGCCGCCCAAGCACAGAGATTGTCTGCTTTAATATCTGATGCAGCAGGGAAAGATAAGACTGCTACAGAAAATGTTATGAAAGGATTGGATACAAAACTTAAGTTAATCCAAACTACAAAAGCTTCTATTAATGCAGGCAATTTTGGAAAAGTAGCCGGAAAATCATCTTCTAGTTCTAAAGGTTCTGGTTCTGGTAAGTCCACATCAGACACCGCCAAAGAAGAAATTGAAGCATACATGGAGTATCTCGAAAAAGCTCTTGAAGGTGGCAGAATCACATACAGTGATTATGTTCGTGATGTCACTCTCAAATTAGATGATATGTACCATAAAGGTCGTATCACAGCTAAAGAGTATTTCGACTATGTGGAGAAACGTTTAAATCAGCAATTAGAAGTATATAAATCCGTTCTGTCTGCTGTAACCGATTTGTTAGAGGATGAGGCACAGAAATGGCAAGATAAGATTGATGCTTTAAATGACGAAAACGACCTTCTTGAAAAACAGAAAGATGATTACGATTCTATCTTATCGGCAGTAGACCAAGTATATCAGGACGAAATAGACCGACTTAATGAACAGAAAGATTTATTACAAGACAAGATTGATGCAATTAATGATGAGAATGATGCTTTAGAATTGCAACGTAAGAAGCAAGAAGCGTTAATTGCATTAGACAAAGCTCGTCAGCAACGAAATGTAAAAATATATACTGAAGGTCGTGGATATTTTTATGATATCGACCAAGATGCTTATAAGGATGCACAGCAAAATCTTCAAGACATTAAGAATGAAGAGGTCATCAAAAAGCTTGAAGATGAACAAGATGCCTTAGATGATAGCATTGAACTTCTTGAAAAATATCGTGACTTATGGAATGATATTGCAGATGCCTACAAGAAGAAGACTAATGAGGCTCTTGCAGTTGCTTTATGGGGAGAAAATTATGAAAAACTAATTCTTCAGAACCGTACTCAAGATATTGAATCCTTTAAAGATAAATATCTTGAAATACAATCTAAGATTGATGATAACAAGTCTCTTATTGATTCTTATCAGGAAAAGGTAGACTACTACAACAAACTGAAGGAACAGTGGAATGAAATCTCATCTGCTTACGAGAAAGAACAGCAAAGAATGTATGCTGCTCAGATTCTTGGTGCTAATTGGGAAAAAGATGTTCTTGACGGACGTTTGGATGTATTAAGTCAGTTCCGTGACCAATATCTTGAAATTCAGCGTCAGATGACACAAGCTGCCTTAGATGGTGCAAGGGCAAGAAATGATGCTGCTGCATCTGGTGGTACTGGTGGTTCTGGTGGTAGTTCAGGAGGCGGTGGAGGTTCTACTCCTCAAAATCAACAGGCATATCATGTATTACACCTTGTAGGTGGTTATTCTACAAGTGGAGAAGCTTCAAGTAAAATAAGTAGTTTTAATGGTAAAGGTGTCTATAAGTATAAAGACGGAAAATGGTATGTTTACAAAGAAGAAGATTATTCAAATCTAAGTTTTGGTAGCAAATCAGAGGCAGACGACTATATCAAGAAACATTTAAGTCCTGCCGGAAAATTTTTAGTAAAATACTATCATAATGGTCTTGAAAATGGTCTTGTTGATTTTAGCAAGAAAGATTCCAACTTTGATCTTGTTCAGAAATATGGACTTAAGAAATATGAAGTACCGGCAATTTTAAAACAGGGCGAAGCTGTTATGAATCAAGAACAAATCAAGAATCTTGGTGAAGCATTAAGAGCTATTCCAACTGCCGCTACTTTGTATACAACACCTGATTATACGAAGATGCTGTCTAGTCTAAAGACTAACAATACTCCTGTTATGGTTACTCAGAGTGTAAATATAACATTACCTAATGTTACTAATAACTCTGGTTATGAAAATTTAACAAGAGAATTAAATAGACTTAAGCTTGACGCTTACCAGTTTGCGAATAGACGGAATTAAAGGAATTTATTTATGGAGAGTGGCTTATGCTACTCTCCTATTTTGGAGAAAAATATGAACAATAATATTTTAGAATCGGTAAAAATACTAATCAATAGTAGAAAATGTCGTGAAGATAAAACATTCCCGGCTGTAATACATGGTAAAGATGGTTCAAATTATCAGATACCATATGAGGGAATTTTACATTCAATTCCAAATGCATTACCTTGTGATTTATCTATTGGTCAATTGGTATGGGTTAAAATACCATCTGGCGAATTAAGGAATATGCATATTTGTGGATTAAGAACTAAATAAGGAGGAATGAAATAAAATGGCTTTAAGCACTCCTACAATAAATAAAATAGATGTATTTGATGCTACAAAAGAGTTTGAATTTGAATTTTCTTATTCTGGTACACAAGCGGTAAAAAACAGACTCGTAATTAGAAAGAATGATGATTATTCAATTGTTTATGACCAAACCGAAGAACGATTAAAATTAACTCACACTCTTCCTGCTAATACATTAATAAACAATACAACTTATGTTGTTCAAGTTCAGGTGTTTGATGTAGATGGAAATACAAGTACATTATCTGAAGCACAGAATTTTAGTTGTCACTCAACTCCTTCTTTAGTTTTCACTGATATAACTGATGGAGAAATGATAACAACTGCTAATTTAAAATCAGAAATTACATTTACACAAAACGAAGGAGATTCTATTAAAGAACTTGAATTTCTATTATATGACAACAACAAAGCAAATATATACTCTTCTAACATGTATTATGATGATTTTTCTAATCATGTTTATTATGGCTTAGAAAATTTAACAAACTATTATATTAGAGCAATTGGGTCTACTGTTTATGGTTTTACAATAGATACTGGATATATTGGTATTGTTGTAAAATACAAAACAATTGTAACTAATATGAGTGCAAATATCGTACCAAAGAACGGTCAGTTCTTCATAGATGCAAATATTGTTGCAATTGATTATGATGTTAAGAATAATAATTATAAAATTGTCAACGGAGAAGCAATTATTAGTAGTGATAATGTTGTTACTTATAACATAAATCATGTCGATAATGACCATACTATCATTATCAGAGCAAAAGACATATATGATACATGTTTTTGCAATATATTGTATGATGAAGCAAAAGTAGATATATCATTATTGTCAATTTCAAATATACGTTATTGTAAACTAAAAGCAACCGAAGACAACAGTATATATGTAATATATAAAGAACTTACTGACAGTTCTGCAACTCATACAAAAGATTCTATAATCAATTTTGAGATTCATAGAATTAATGGTATTTTTTCATTAAAAGCATATTATGCGTAGAAAGGATGGTGACATTATATGTTTTTAGGATTAGATTTTTTTAGTGGAAAATATTCAATGTTGCCACAGCCTATTGCCACACAAGAAATGGACAAAATATCTCTTAATAGTGGAATATACGACCATTTATATGTATCAACAAATCCAGAAGATACAATATCAAACATTAATGATGAATGGAACGAATACACAAGAGTAAATGCTTCTTATGATGAAAATTTAGAAGGTGGTAATACAGCGTTTTCATTAAAAAATACCGATACTATTGTTATTAAAAGAAGAGAAAAAGGTAAAACCGATTGGATTACTATATTTACTATTCCAATAAAAAAACTATCGGATTTCAATTTTTTAAAAGAATATAATTATGCCAAGTCGGATATAGATTATGATTTTATGATTATATCAACGATTAATGGTGCTGAAAATTCTTATGAATTGCTCTCTTCTGCTTCTAAGTTTGCCGGAATCTGTATTGCAGATAAAGACCACTTCTATCAGACAGCTTACAATTTAGATTCTACAGATATTACGCAAAATACACCAAATAGTGTACTCACTTTATTAAATAGTAAATATCCGGCAGTTATAAACAACACAGACACTAACTACAGTTCTGGCAACATCACTGCTCTATTCCTACAGTTTAATGAAAATTGTGAACCTTATGTTGGCAAGAAACAAATGGATTATCTATCAGAAATAATGAACTGGCTTACAAATAGAAAACCTAAAATTTTAAAATTTGATAACGGAGTTGTAAAGATTATTAAGATAACAGGGACTCCTTCTATTGTTGATGGTGGGCATCCTGATATTAAGAGAATCAGTTTTGATTTTACAGAAGTTGGTGATTCTGATAGCGAAAAAGATTTATATTGGTCTGCATTATCTGATGTAGAACCGAATAGATGGTAGGTGCTACACATGAAATATAGAATAACAGAATTAGATAAAGAATTAATTCTTCAAAATACAAATGTTTTAACATATAGAATTCGTATATCTGTGACGAATAATAAAAGAAAAATCATAGATGTACTAACCGGCATTACAGATCTTGGATCTAGTAACATAGATTCTGATTCCAATATAAGACGTACATTGAGTTGTACGATTAAATTAGATGATTTTATTAATGATATAGAAGCAAAGATTTCACATTGGCTTGGATTATACTATGAAGTCGAAGTTGGTATTTTTAATCAAAGAACAGACGAATATATATATTATCCTTATGGCAGATATTGTATTACGTCTTCAAGCACCATATATAATGAATCAACTAATTCTATTACATTGGAATTGTCCGATAGAATGGCTGAACTTGACGGAACAAGAAACGGACAAATTGGCGGTGCTCCTACAATTAAAATACCGAAAATTGTGGACGGAAAGAAACAGACTTTGCGTGGTTCTACTATAAACTTATTAAAATCATCTACTAATGTAGATAAATACATAGTGGATGATATTGGTGAGTTTTATGGAATGCCGCAAAATAATGATGATTATGCTGAGTATCGAAAACTACATGATGAGTGGAACGTCATACCGTATGACCTGGAATTCTCTAGCGGAAATTATATGAGCGATATGTTATTTGAGATTAGAGATTTATATCCTAATTGTCAAATGTATTTTGATGTTTATGATAATTTCTGTTTTGACATGATTCCTTCGTTGGATTCAGACAGAGCCGAGTTAGATAACGATTATATTCAACAAATCTTGGTTGGTGCATCGGCAGAGTCTGTATCTTATGATACTAAATCTATCAGAAATGTAACCGAAGTATTTGGGAAAGATTATGATATAGATTATTTTGCAGAGAAAGTAACTTATATAAGTAATATGTATACATTAACTTTGGATAATGTAGGAGCTTATTCAAAATATGATATGATAGCATTTAAACCTACTGCAAATTGTTCTGCTGGTGCAAAACTTAAAATAAATTCTCTTGATGCAATTCCTATTTATTACGAATATACCACTACTCCATTAAATGCAAAAGAACTGTTAAAAGACGAAACTGCTGTAGTTGAAATATATAAAATTGAAGATAAATATGTTGCGTATTATCTTGGTGTATATCAGCCACATGCGTTATGTGTATTAACTAATAATGAAAATGATTCATATTATACAAAGGCTTATTTTTCTAAGGTTTATAACGTAAAGCAGAAAAATATAGTCTTTAGAGTTGAACATTTTTCACCATTTTGTGTGCAAAGAATGGGAGAAGTTTTAGATTCTAAGTCTGGTGATGAGTATGACAATATTATTTCCGAGTCGGTTGCCATGCAGAATGCAAAATATAGCAACAGGTCTACAACTACGATGTATGATACAGTAACTATTACCACTCTTCTGCTACCTTGGTTAGATGTAAATGTAAAATTAGACTATAAAAAGCAACAAGAGAAAACAACATATTCCTATGTTGTAAAATCAAAATCTGATAATTTTGCAGACGGTACTAGCACTATTACAATGTATCGGTTCTTGCAATTATACGAATAGGAGAATTTAATATGGCAATAACTTATTCAAGAGAGTCTGGAAGTTTATTTCCAGACTCAATTTTGTCTATGAATGATAAAAAAGACATTGACGATTCTGTAAAGGATATTGTCATGCAAATCTATTCACTCATAGAAAATAATAAAATAAATAAAGCAAAAGCATTAAGAAACGACCATCCTGAACTGGATGATTATGAAGTAAACGCTACTGATTTTAATTTACTTGCTGAAGAAATACAAAATATCGGAATATATACAAAACGATTATCAGGAACAGTTGTATCAAAAGACGAACCAACATTAGATTATGATACTGGTTCATCTTGGATACGACCATTGGATTAAAAGGAGGAATTAAATTGGCTGAATTAGATACAACTAGAATACCAGTCAGTGATTTACAGGCAGATGATATGGACGTATTAAAGTCCTATAACGAGGATATAGCTTCTGGTAACTTCTCGTCTGCTGTTGAAAAATTGAATAATGCAAATATTGATAGAGGCGGTAGAGCCTCTATTTTTAATTCTTTAAAAAAGAAAACACAGGAACTTGCAGTATGGGTTCTCAATCTTACTGCTGATCAAGACACCTTTTACTCTCTCGAAAAACCAACAGATGAACAAATGGTTGGGAAAGTATTTTGGGTACAACCTTTTTCTAAATAGGAGGACATGAAATGAGTATTTTATCTACTATTTTTAAAGCTAAGAGATATATAAAAACAGATAACGGATATCAGTTGTTTAGCGAATGGCAAAAGGCATCAGAAGTAGAATTCAATAACGGAAGTGACGCAGAAACTACTCTTGGTGCAATTAATGGAATTACTTCTTCTTTAAATACAAACAATGATAACTATGCTTTATCGGCTGCTGGTGGATATAATTTACAGTCACAGATTAGTAAATTAAACACAAATTTAAGCTCTATAGTAATCGTTAAATCAGTAAAAATATATGCTGCCACAACAATTGGTGCCGGAGAGGGTGCAGAAATATATTTTTCCGTACCCTCTATTAAAAACTATAAATGTGTGTTAGGCATTGGAGGAACTAGTTCAAATAATTACGTTATTCCAGTAAGGGTATCCAATGTGCCAAATAGTGATGGTACATTAAGGTTACATTATAAAAATATCTCAAGTGGAGCTACAACTGTTAATGACCTATATTGCAATATGATATTTGTCCGTTATTAATCAAATGTAAAAGCATCTTATCAGAAATATTCTGCATAAGCACATATATAAAAGCAACTAGCCCTTTATAATAAGGGCTTTTTTGTCGTACATAAAAATATAGAAAGGAATAAAAAATCAATGGAAAAAATAAAATTTAATAAAAATGATATTATCTTTAATGTCAGAATGACACGGGTTAAAGATGATGTCATTAAAATTGAATCAGAAAAAGCTATTCCAAACGAAATTATTACAAATGGATTTGCAATAATTAATGAATTTAATGATAGTATTATGGCAGATTATAGTGATTATAAAACTATATATGTAGAATCAACAGATAATGCTTACTATCTTTCTACAGGGGATAAATATGTTGAACCTACACCTGAAAATCCAGAACCGACAGAACCTATTATTGAAACATTGGAAAACATTAAAACAAATAAAATTTCTGAATTAAATACAATTTGTAATAAGATGATTACAAGTGGTGTCGATGTTGAGATAGATGGCAAGACTGAACATTTTTCTTATACAATTGAAGATCAAGCTAATATTGATGATATAGCACAAATGGCAAAATCTACAAATATGGAGCAATCATATCATTGTGATAATGGTTCTTGTAAATTATATACGGTAGAAGAAATTACAAAGATTTATATGACTCAGAAAATGAATAAAGCTCATAATATTACATATGCTAATCAATTAAAATTATATGTAAAATCATTAAAGGAAAAGGCTGAAGTTGAATCTATTGCATATGGTCAGGACTTAACTGGTGAATATTTGAATACATATAATACAATTATGGAGCATGAACAATCTGTTGCAAAAGCATTTATTGCAACAGAATAAGGAGCATTGGCATGAAAATAGTTAAGAAAATCCTTAAGTTTATCTGTAAATGCATATTTGTATATTCTTTCTGCGGAGGACTATATCTTCTTATAGAGATTGCATTCCGGCAGAGAACAGATTTAAGCATGTTTTTTCTTGCTGGTTTTATAGGACTATTTGTTATGTTTTTTAATAATGTATTTACATACGAAACAGATTATATAATACAGATTATAGTCTGTACTACATATTCAACATTAATGGAAGGATTTGTCGGTAATATAATTAATTATGACTATCATATATGGGATTATAGAAATTTACCATTCTCATTTTGGAATTCACAAATAAATTTAATGTTTATTGGTTGTTGGATGTTTATTGTAGCTGTAATTATCCCTGTGCTTGATTATATTGATTGGAAATTATTTGATTATTTAATTGATGTTCCACCTTATTATAAAGTGTTTGGCAAGAAAATATACCAGTTTAAGAAAAAATAATTATCCAACTAAACACAAATTTGTTAAGAAAATAATTGCAATAAAAGTACCTTTCTATTATACTGTATATAAGTGAGGTGCTACAATGAAATATAAAGTATATGATGGAATAACAAAAAATTTATCAGATGTAACACTTAATACAATGGATGATGCTAAAAGTCTTATTGATATATTAAAATGGCTTGCAATTGAATCCAATATAAAACATAACTATATTGTTGTACCACAAGTAGAAATAGAAATAAAATTATAGGGTATACAGATTAATTTCTGTGTACCCTATTTTTTACGCTTTTATACATGTCACATATTTAAAAAATGTATATAATTTTAAACATCTGATATGAATAAAATAGGTTTGATCTTTGCACCAATTTAAAAATTTTTTGCACCAATTTGACACCAATTACTTCGGATAGTATCGAATGTCGCAGTATAATATAGGAAATATAATAAAAAAAGAAAGTGCTGAATCCTTGATAAATTCAACACTTTCTTGACTTTCGTTATTTCCGAACTGCTTATTTTGCGTAATCAACTACACGTGATTCACGAATTACGTTTACCTTAATCTGACCTGGATATTCTAATTCAGATTCAATCTGCTTTGAAATATCACGGGCAAGCAATACCATTTCAGCATCACTTATCTGTTCAGGAACTACCATTACACGAATCTCTCTACCCGCCTGAATTGCAAAAGATTTATCTACACCTTTAAATTCATTTGTAATATCTTCTAACTGCTTTAATCTGTTGGAATATGTTTCCATTGTCTCGCGTCTTGCACCTGGTCTTGCTGCGCTAATTGTATCGGCTGCCTGTACCAGACAAGCAATCAATGACTCTGGCTCTACGTCGCCATGGTGTGCCTCTACCGCATTGATAATAAGCGGAGATTCTTTGTATTTTCTACATAAATCCACACCAATCTGAATATGTGAGCCTTCTACTTCGTGGTCTACTGATTTACCAATATCATGCAGGAGTCCTGCACGTTTTGCCAATCTTACGTCTACACCAACTTCAGCCGCAAGTAAGCCACAAAGCTGTGCTACTTCTATAGAATGCTTTAATGCATTCTGACCATAACTGGTTCTGAATTTCATTCGGCCTAATAATTTCACAAGTTCCGGATGAATGCCATGTACACCTACTTCTAAGGTAGCAGCTTCACCCTCTTCACGAATCATGGTTTCAACTTCTTTTTGCGCTTTCTCTACCATTTCTTCAATTCTAGCCGGATGAATTCGTCCGTCTACAATCAATTTCTCTAATGCAATACGAGCAACTTCTCTTCGTATTGGATCAAATCCGGAAAGGATAACTGCTTCCGGTGTATCATCAATAATTAAATCTACACCAGTCAGTGTTTCTAACGTACGGATATTTCTTCCTTCACGTCCGATAATTCTTCCCTTCATCTCATCATTCGGAAGCTGTACTACAGAGATGGTTGTCTCTGACACATGGTCTGCAGCACATTTCTGAATTGCAGTAACCACATATTCTTTTGCTTTCTTTCCAGCTTCTTCTTTTGCCTGATGCTCCATCTCTTTGATTAATTTTGCAGTATCAAGCTTTACATCTTCTTCAACAGTTTTTAATAGATATTCTTTTGCCTGGTCGGAGGTAAGTCCTGAGATTCTTTCTAGTTCCCGTACACGCTCTTCATGAAGCTTTGTAATTTCAGCTTTCTGTTTGTTCAGCTCTTCTTCTTTTGCTGCAAAACCTGCTTCGCGCTTCTCAATGGCTTCCAGTTTCTTATCCAGATTGGATTCCTTCTGTTCCACTCTGCGCTCGTTTCTCTGAATTTCGTTTCTTCTTTCCTTGATTTCCTTGTCCAATTCGTTCTTCGTACGAATCGACTCTTCTTTAATCTCAAGCAAAGATTCTCTCTTCTTCGTCTCAGCGGTCTTCACAGCTTCATCTATTATCTCACGGGCTTTATCTTCTGCACTGCCAATCTTTGAAGCAGTCTGCTTTTTCTGGTATGCATTTGCAACAAACCAGGTGATAGCACATGTGACAATAAATGTAATTACAACAGCTATAATTACTGCCTGCACAGGAGCACCTCCTTTATTCAATTTTCATTGTTCATATAACATAAATATTCATTCATCTGTCATAAATAACAATAAATAAATTTTATACTTTTTCTAATATTATGTCAAGTAGTCCGGACATTTCATTACACGTAAAATGTCTTCACTTTTATATCCTCTCCGCATCAGATATCCATACTGTTTCTGCATTTCCTTTGCATCCGGCTGCTCCGGATTATAATGTCTCTTTTTTAATATTTCAGCAATTTTTTCTGTATCATTATTTTCATAGATTTCTTCTAAGGCCTGCTCTGTAATTTCTTTGGGAACTCCCTTCTGCATCAGTTCCTGCTGTAGCCGGCGGCGGCTCTTACTGCCCTGTCGGTAACTGATATAATTTCTTGCATAACGCATGTCATCAATATAATGATATTTCTTCACATACTCTATGGCATCAAGAATCAGTTCTTCCGGATATTCACTCTCAGCCAGTTTCCGGTAAAGCCCCTGTTCTGTCCGGTCCATCTTCTCTAAAAGTGCAAGTGCCCGTTTTTTCACCCGCTTACCTACTACTTCATAAAAGAGTTCCTGATACAGTGCCTCGTCTACGGTCTGCCCTTCCTGTAATCTGTAGCGGCGCACCTCACCTTTATATAATACAAGGTGTGTACCATCATCCATACACACCTTATATTTGTTTTTCTTATATTCTGTTATTCCTGAAACAATTCTGTCCATTACTCTGCATCAAGAACTTCCGGTCCGTTTGCAGCTGGAGTCTCTGTTTCTTCTTCACTCTTATCCACTGCATAATGAGCTCTTACTTTTTCTTCGATTTCCTGGCAGACCTGTGGATTCTCTTTCAGATAAGTCTTGGCATTTTCACGACCCTGGCCAATCTTATCTCCATTATATGCATACCATGCACCGGACTTATTTACAATACCAAGTTCAGAAGCCAGATCAAGGATATCTCCTTCTTTTGAAATTCCTTCTCCGAACATAATATCAAATTCAGCCTCTTTAAATGGCGGTGCCACTTTATTCTTCACTACTTTTATACGGGTACGGTTACCGACAATTTCTCCACCCTGTTTTAAGGATTCAATTCGACGTACATCAAGACGTACGGAAGAATAGAATTTCAATGCACGGCCACCGGTTGTTGTCTCCGGATTACCAAACATAACTCCAACCTTTTCACGCAACTGGTTAATAA